>Ga0214923_10001049_pt1 | contig 40224 bp, 41 predicted proteins | sample LL1510_MetaG_FD_177993 | JGI IMG/M metagenome (GOLD analysis project Ga0214923, IMG submission 177993) | Freshwater microbial communities from Lake Lanier, Atlanta, Georgia, United States - LL-1510 | ecosystem: Environmental > Aquatic > Freshwater > Lake | place: USA: Georgia | collected...
ATACGAGACATGGTAGAACTAGGAAACAACATCTTAAGATTGTTGCAATAGTATCTAAGACATCGAGTAATCATGTTCCTTATTATTCATCTGAAAAGATGCCTGAAGTTAATTTTAATGCTCTTTAGAATCTTGTATACAGGTCATAGCCAGACTGAGTGATTCAAACTCCGAGTCCTTGTATTTAAGTCGGAGTTTCTCAAGTTCAGGAAGCGATTCCATAAACCAATCATACCAAAGAGTCACACAATGATTCGGCCCGAAGAAAACCTCTTCGTGCTGCATCAAGACCCATTTCAAAATATAATATGCAAATACATTCGTTTTTTCATCTGCGGTAGCATCATAGATACGTGCCCATACTTGTCCCGCCTGTTTGCGAGAACACTGTTTCTGTGATGACCAGGGAACATCTTGGATAACGGACCACAAGAGTTCTGCCATAAGCTCTGTATAGCATTCACCCAAGTGAGGCCAGAGTTGGCGTCCAAATAATGTTTCAAACCGAATACGAACAGGTTCTACCAGAGCTGGTTTTACATCCAAAAGAAGTGCATGGATAGACTCGTGAATCATGACCTTCAATGCCTCTTCTCTGCGATAGACGTGGACTTCGGGTACACCAGGAATAGCCCATCCTCCATTCAGATGTTCGGGCCCAGGATCTATGCCAGCAGGTAGATGACGATCCCATGAATGGTCCCACCAATACCATGTCAAAGGTTTCTCTGTAAGCCAGGCCATAATACTGAGACCTTTTTCCAAATCTTCCATAATATCATCTCTGTCCGTAACAACATGCACCGTATGATTATTTGCTCTAACAGATATCCAGGTCGGTGTAATAGATGCAAGCCAGGTCGAAGTACGTCCACCATCAAAAGAATTTTCTCCCATCTTTGCTAACATCTTTTTCTTATCAGATGAGATATGGACATAGTCAGGACATATGTTAGACCACGTAGACTTAAGAAGATTTACATATTCGTCCATGTTACCTATAAAGTTGAACTAATATAATATCAATACTAATACCAATGGCTTATACAAAAACACCACCAGAATATCCAGGACAGTATCTGTTTTATACAGGCCCTATTATTCCCCGCTACGTGAAAACTAATGTTCTGATGCTTACAAAAGAAGAAGCATTAGTGTTAACAGAGATTCCAGTACCAGAAGATGTATCAACAAATACATGGATTTGTATTGAGAGTAATCTAAATGACTTACTACCTAAACTTACTAGTAAAAACAAATCAACTAAAATGTTTGGACCCTTAGAAAACTTTGAAGTTCTAGTTGCTTTTTATGATCAGACATACAATATATATAAAACCTGTTTGTATGATAAAATTAAACAAAAATTCATATTTGTTTCTTCAACAACTATTAAACCAAAAAAATTCGCTGATGCTAAAGAAAATGGCTGGTTTATATATAAATCATTAATGTATGCACCTCCAACATATTGGAACAAAGTAAAAGTTACTATTCGTAATTATTTAGAATAAGGTTTCATATCTTCGCGACCCGCCGCCATCTCAGTCCAGTCCTCAGGTGCGGTCCAGAATCCTGAGATCCAACCTTCAGAACCAAATGACTGCAATATCTCATTTCCATTTTCGTCTTTTACATTCTTACCATCAAGTTCTTTTAGTTTATTAACTCGTGGCTCTTTCATAACAGTACCACCACACTTCTTAAGAAGACGCTCGGCATAGTCAGAGTCAGGTTCTACAATAAGAAGACCGCTCCATGTTGTAAATGGAGGAGCAGAAGGAATAAAACCGGTAGAATACTCGAAATAATATGTGCCAGGAACCTTAGACATTGAATACAAGTTATCACATGTTGGGCCGTCAAGTTTTAGTCGACACCTAGTAGATATGAGTATACTTACGGTAACAAAATGCTCAGACTTAGCCTGTACCGACTCTTGTAATACATGGACAACCACTGTCGGAACCTGTGCAGAAAAAAGTATCTTATTAATGAATGCTATTACACTATATTCTGATACTGCCTGTCAACATCCAATACCTGGAGCCGAGCTTATGCCTCTTTTTTTAGACACTGGATGTCAAGTTCTATATGCAGGAAATGATTCAAAGATTGGTTCGTACAAAGCCAGTAATACGTCTGCTATAATAGGAGGCGTGGCTACTGCTGTAATATTTATTATTGCTATATTCACTATATGTTATTACAGAAATAGAGACAACAAAGACAAAAAAATAACACCAACTATAGTTATGAATCCACTGATTTAAGACTATTAAATGTTGCTGCAATAATCATTTCCAACATGAGTGGTGTTCTATAAGATGGAACCCAACGCACTCTTGATAAGACATCTATAATTCTAGTAGCCTCTTTGTCTGTTATTGCTCCCGCAGCCGCAAGTCGAACCGTGGACCAAGTGAGACATGATGTTAGTTCTGAACCAGTTATCATCAGACCTAACAATTCATACACTCGGGCCCGAATCCATTTAATTGTATCATGACCAGGCACTGAATTTTTTGCCAAAACCATCTGGCGCATCATATCAGCAATATAAGATGAAATAGTTGGAGGAGCTATTGTAGTACCGACCCGTTTAGCAATTTTGTCCTGGAAATTTTCAGTGGTAAAATCGGCTACTCGAATATATACAAAACCATTTAAAAGTCCGACTACAACATGATTTACAACACGTGCGGTGCACCAAATCATGGCTGGTGCACCACGAGACCATACAAGTTCTTCCATACAGGCTCGGAGACGTACTGCTGCCGGAGGAGACAGTGCATGAATATGCCGGAGTATCATCAATTTACGGCCAGATCCGAGGACGTCACGGGTAGAAAGAAGCTGTACCAGAATTTCGGGAAGAATCTGTTTATCCATCATTGATAAGTCTAAGATATCCACTTCCATATGAGTAGGAAATTCCCAGTAACGGGCCATGTAGTCTCCTATAGCCAGAGTTCTGAGTACAGGAGTACCTTTTGCTCCTAACATTGCTCTTGCTCGTGTCAATTTACCTACTCGTGCCGGTCCAACAAACATTATTGGATACATCATTATCTAGTGTAATTAATCAGTGCTTTAACTCTAAGATATATTGTTGGATGCATTTTGAATAGAAACTACATTCATAGTTGTAGCTGCAATTGTGGTCGGAAAAAATACCAGGAACATTAAGTGTGTATTTAACCAGGTAAGTTCTTCAGGTTTATTCTTATAAAAACTAACTGCAATTAACCATCCTAGAAAAGAGAGAGCATATGCCAATCCGAATATAATAGACACACCGGAAATTGCTGGTACTGAATTGAGAGGTATAAGTAATGCCACTGTACAAATAGCTATAATAGAAATTATTCCTATAATAATGGCCGGAACATAGTGTTGAAGACTCGACATAGCATCCATATCTATTATCTGGACCTAGATTTTGTAAGGGCCCCTCCTGTTTTTACAGGAAAAGAACCTGTATATACTTGATATATCGGTGTCTCTAAAAAGATTACTCCTAAGTATGCAATAAGTAATGCTAGGCCCCATAAAGGTAAACTCCATGACCATGCACCACTAAAGTCTAATTCCATGTGTACCGGCATGGGTATAGAAGTCCAATACATAGGATTTGGTGGAGGAATTCCTGCAATACCAGGTGCAGTTAACATCTGATATGCTAGTCCATTGTAGATGACTTTGTCCCCAATAATGTATATAGTATTTGGATTATACGTCTGCATCCTCTACAAGATGTTTTTTCTTTTTCTTATACAGGGGGTATGCCAGATTTTAATCTATATCAATGTAATCCTGCCACATTAAAGGCAACTAAGACAACGTGTCTGCCTATGGAAATGTTAATCCGTCTTCGCAATGCATGGAACAAGGAATTTCCCAAACACAAGATATCTGCCACTATTCAGAAAAAAGAGAGTCTATGGGCCGCTCTACGTACTCGCATGAATAATCAATACAAGTGCAAGTCAGAGTACTGTGCACTTCAGAAACTGGGTGGAACAAGTGATAAGACTATGGGGCTTCCTTATTTTCGTCCTCCCAAACCACAAGAATGGCTAACTAAACCGCTCGAGTGGCTGGATACTATCAGTATCGGGAAAGTCATGGAACAGTATGAGCCCGCTTTTCCAACATTTGAATTTATTGGTCCCGTACCAATAGATTTTGATAAAAAACTATCTTGGAATTCTTGTGTAGTCGATGAAATATGTAATCTAAACATCAAAGATCTTGAAACTGCTGGTAAGACGGCCGTTGGTGTAGTATTCAATCTAGATCCACATGACAAACCCGGAAGTCATTGGGTCTGTGCTTATGTTGATATAAAGGCAAAAAAGGCATATTACTACGACAGTTATGGCTACGAGGCCTGTCCCGAAATAAAACGGTTTCTGCGCCGGTGTCATAACCAGGGATGCACCGAAATTCTGTGGAATGATATCCGCCATCAACGCAAAAAGTCTGAATGTGGAACATATTGCATGTATATCATAATATCACTGTTGAAAGGGCGGGATTTTATAGACTTATGTAAAAATCGTATAGATGATGATACCATGAATGCTATTCGAGATTTAATTTATGCAACTGAGAATCCAAGTGAGACTGCAATCAAAGATGCAATTAAATTCTTAGATTTATAAGACACGTTTGGTCAACACAGGCTAATTTCGCAGTATATAGTAATGGACTTATTGTCTTCACTCAAACAAACGTTTTCCCAGAAGATACCTGGTGGTCTTACTGAACAGGCAACATCTCGTCTAAATCGTACATTGAGACATTATGTTAGAGAGATACGGGCCTCTGGTGGTACTGACATAGATATTCTACGGGAAACGTATTCTTCTATGGCTAAGTGGTTAAAACGCAATACGGGATTTATTTCTGGATCTGAATCTGATCCTGCACCAAGAGAAAGAGAAAGAGAATCAAAAAAACAAGAAGACAATTTCCGTATGGCTCCTCTCACTATGGCCTCTTTTGATAACATGCAAGATTATACTACCGGTGTTACTATGCCAAGCGAAGACGAAGAGAACCCACTGGATAAGTTTGAGCGTATCAAATCTCGACGAACAAATCTAGAACCAGTACCTGTAATACAGTCAAAAGACTTTCTAATAAAACACGATAATGTAGTGAAATACCGCGAAGTCGAATATAATCTATTTTTGAATTCCAAAGACCGCGACTGGGTAAATTCAACCAAAGAGAATCGGTATAATTTTGCAATACAGCTTGATTCTGTATCTAGGCCACAAGGAACAAGTGCACAAGCCACACTTACAAATCGTTTCCGTAATATTACAAAAATTGAATTTGTTAAAATTATTCTTCCGGTAGAGAGTCTAGATGTTGTAGTTCAACGCGAATGTGCTACGGCAGGCTCAGCATCTGCACCTGAATTGTCTTTTATTAGCACTATGGGTATGCCGTATATTACAATTATTATGGATGAAATGACTGGCAATAACTATGGTACAAATGAACAGATAGATAAATCATTGGCTGTCTGTCAGTATGATGCAGTCTGGCGCTCAGAGTATATGACCACAAATAAGATGGTTAATAGAGGTCATACACTATTTTTCCCTAAATTCTTAAAGGCCCAGCGTATCTATGCTCCTACACCTCTGGCCTCTTTACAGAAAATGAGTTTCAGTATCTTGAATCCCGAAAATCAGCTTTTATCTAGTCTACCAGATGCAGTTAATGTCACCGACATTCTCATAGGTTCTAACAAAAGTCTAGTCAGTTGTTATTTTGATACGAGTGGCGAGTATTTATTTATTAAGACTGAGACTTGGTTTCCTATGTGGTCTTTTTCTACTCTGGATCGTCTCCAGTTTGCCGGTCTTGAATGTAATGCGGGCAACGAAGATTTAATTGCATGGCTCCAACAAGAATCGGGTCATGTTGTTGTAGGAACTGCCTATGATGATCTTACACAATTAACTTCTACAATTATTGATGGATCTAATGACTGTGGATATGCCAATTATATTATAATCCGGAATAGATTTGTTGATCCACAACACGGTGACTGCAAGCGCAACAAATTCAATGCAGAAGTAGCACCAAATATTCCAGTATTTATCACAAAAGGAGCAGTCTTAAATGTGAATCGCCAAGTTCAGATGACTCTGAGATTGACTGTGCGCGAATTAGATTCTACTACAAATCTGAGACCCGATAATGTATAGATAGTTAAAAAATCCTTGAATACATGTAGGGGGCATGTATTCATGGCTTGTACTAGGCGGATTAATTGTGTTTACAATGTGTTTATTTATTATTTATAAAAATTCTGGAACGGAAGGGTTTATAACTCAAGATCCAAACTCATTGTTGGCCCAGCGTCAACAACTCCAATTTGAACAAGAACGGCGCGAAAATGACTTGGCCCGTGTAATTAATCCATCAACAAACCATTCCCCCGATGCTGTTGATCAATCTATGAGACAGGCTCTTGCTACCTCTACAAATAAAACTCCTAGTCTTCAAACACTTATTATGGATAACATGGGTCTTGGTACGACAGATGGGTCCAAGCCTCAACCATGGATAGAACAAACGGGTATGGTCCAAGCCAAGATTAATTTCTGTGAGAGTCTGCCCGTAAATTGTGATTTCAGTGATCCTCGTATGGCCGAATGTGGTTTCTGTCACAAAGATGGAAAAAATAGTAAGGGTGTTAAATGGAAAGGTGGACTATACATTTCCAGCGATGATCAGATCCGTGCTAATCAATTAGCCGTTTCATCTGGTCAACCAGCACAGTATACACCCACTGTTGGTTCTTGTTCATCTTCTAATTTTACACTAGTAAAGGAAAATTGCGAGGCCCGTCAACAACAAATGGAATGTGAGAATACAACTGCATTAACGGCCGGCGGTAACTGTGGACAATGTTATGGTTCTTCGGGTCCACTCTTGTATGTAGGTCCTAAACCAAAGGCATTCAATGCTATTCTCAATGTGAGTCATCCTGGTGCAGGCGGAACTAAAGTAACCTATGGTTCTACTAATACGGTAGTGAATATAGCTCCATCATCAAAACGTATCTTAGATCCACAGACTGTTTCTATTGTTCTAGTCGAGAATGCCTCTATCACACTACAGATAACGGGTATGCCGGCAGTATGGTGTGCTTGGTTATCTAGCGAAGACGGAAAACGCATAATCAGTGTTAATGTTGGTGAAAATTCTATTAGTCCCGACAAGGCAATTGGTGTAGTAGGTGACAAGCGATCTTTGGTAGTTACACGGGCATTTTCTACCGAGACTCGATTTCCCGCATATTCTGCCACTGTTCCTAATACGGTAATGTGGTATAAACGTGGTACTATACCAGGTATTCCTGTGTCAGCCATGTATGGTACAACGGATGTTTTGACAAAAGTACTGGGTATGGTTATACAAAATAAAAATATTAATGTTCCGGCCGATATAGGTGGTAGTGGCTCTACCTTAGTAGTCACGTTAGATAATGGGCGTTCATTTTATACTCCTGATGGTTCGTCTTTGGCTGTACAAAAGATATTTAATCAAGTCACTGTGGGTCTAACATGTCCTGGTACTCTGGCGGATCCTTATTATCAACTAGATATCCAGGCATGCCCTACAGGCCCAATGGTTCATACTCCGACGGGAGCCGGCATCTTAGGGTCAAATTCGTGTTACGATGCTAATGGGAAATTTAATCCAACAGTATTCTGTCTACAAGAATTATTTACAGGAGCTGGTGGTACATCAAACGGAACTCTATATCCTTCTACACAGGCAAAGGCTAATGCATTGGTGCGGAATGATGCCAATGGTCCAAGTATAGAAGCTACATCCGAGTTATTGAATGATCTAGGTAACAAGGCTATATATGGTACTGACAGAGAAGGTAGGCCGTTATCTATGTCTGAATTTATTGATGCATCGCAGAAAATGCTAGGAAGAACTCCTGCTAACTTATGCGATGGCCCAAACAAAGATACGGGACCTCATATTCCGGCATGTTTGGATTCATTATGGAAAAAGACAAATTGTACCACAGGAAAATTAGCACCTTTGAATCCCAATGGTACACCCAATGAAGAGAATATTTCTAATGCGAATGACATGGGTAGCGTATCGGCTATCGAGGCATATTATCAATCTATTTCTGCAGCTGCAAATAATACGTCCGATTTTCCTACATGGTCAAAGGCAATGGCAAATTGCTATAATGCAAATGTAGCAGAACCCGAATTAAATTCTAATTCGTGTAAACCGTTGCCAGGAATTAATATTATAGAAGCAAGCTATGGAAAGAACTGTAATGGTGCCCTCAAAGGAAATCGTACATCTCTGTTTCAGGGTTTAGCAAATGGTCTGTACAATTTTAATTATGGATATGATTACACGCAAACAGGAGGAGATCCTGTATATGGTTGTGGCAAGACGCTTGAAATTGTCTATAAATGTGATGGAGGCAAACCTAAGACTTTTACTGTACCTCCTGAAGCTGGATTTAATGGACAAGTCAATTTATTATGTGCTTCGCCTAATTCTTTAGGTATTATGGAGGGGGATGGATTACCACCGACACTTATAACTGCTAAAGTCAAAGATCCTAATGGTGCATGGATTGTGTTAGGTCAAAGAGATAATTATATACTAGCCACTAGTGTTAATACTGCTGGGACTAATTTATTTGGTACAATATTGTCGTGGGTAGGCGATTTATCTCGTTTTCCTATGAAAACATATCAGAATTGGTTGGATATGCAAAATCTGCCAGGAGGGGTTACTGTACGTGGCAGAAATTATGGCAATCCTAGTGTAACTTTACAGTAAAATATTAGGTTAACTATAGATGAATACGGCATTTCCAACTCCATTAAATACGGATTTTACGCCGGCATTAGGAACGGTTGATACTATGATACCAACATTTACAAATAATTTTGATCCAAAGACATTTACTTCTATGTTTGGAAAAGATTCAACTGTATTGGAAAAAGACAGAGCATGCAGAACTGCACCTCTAAATACTCAAATGAGAGATCCAACGGCCCGTACGGGCTGTGGTTGGTGGCATATACCTAACTCTAATCTAACATCTGTAGGAGCATATGGAACCCGCCGAGGGCCCATGAGTCCTACATTAGATACAACTTATGGTGCTGGTGAATGGATCTGGGATCTTAAAGCCGCCACACAAAAAGAGGGATTAAAGGCTAGTTCTAGGATAAGAAAATGCGATGATATTGCTAACTCGACGTATCCTAATATGGGATGGTGTGAGTCAACGGGCCGAGGAGTTGTCACAGATGGTAAGGGAAACCCGGCTTTTCCATCTAATCCCCAAGGAGATTGTCCGGCCAGCGATATTCGAATGCCTGGTCAATGTGATCCCTTGTATATGTGTAAAAATCTGGGATATGCGAGTAGTGATGGTAATATACGTCTTTATAGTCAATCGGATTGTGATACTCTTAAAGGAAGATGGTATGGAAATGGTGAATGTTTAAAGGCTGAGGGAGGGTCCTGGTCCTGGGATTGTCGTGGTCTCAATACTGGTTCTAGTAGTTCTAGTTCTGGTTCTACCAGTACTAATGAATGCAGAGATGGTTCAATGTCAGCCAAGTGTGTAGCAGACTTAGTAAATCAACAATGTAATTCTACGGGTTCTCTTTCACAGGGTTTAATGTCCGGCTTTGGTTCTCAACAGGTTAATGATATGAACACAGTACTCTTAGAACGTGGTCTAAGTCTGCCTCAGGGTATATTAAAAGATGGAAATATTACACGTAATACTGCTACACAGGCTATAACTACATTGAAAGGATGGGGCACTGATCCTAATCCTAGGACTGCCGGTGCAGCAAATAATTTATGTTATGGAACTGCATTTGATATGTGTGGATTTTCTAACTCAACACCCAAACCCTTTTCTCTTCCCTGCATTAAACGTACTGCTCAAGCTGCGGGATGGTCTCCTTCGGGAACAGCATTGGCAGATTTGACAGCATGGAATTTGGCTACGTGGGGTGATGTTCTGAACCAAATCAGTTCTTGGAAAAGAGCTGCAGATAATCCAGGGGGTCAACAATTGGATTATATTAAAAAAGTCTATGGTATTTCGGCAACGTATCCTAATCGGTGTCCATCTGTAAAAGTATTTGAGCACTGTGGTCCAAATGGAGAACATGTAATTTTACCTGGTGCAGGCACTTTCTATGCTAACAAAGAATTTAGCGGAGGAGCTTCTTATATTATTGTTCCTGCTGATGCAACGGCTATTCTGACAAATGCACAGGGTGCAACACAGACAGTTGTTGGACCTGGTGAATTCAATTTCTGTTCCAGAGGCGGATTTAATGATAATGTCAAACAGATTATTGTATATCTATCCAATAATCCACCTGCATTTATATTTGATTATGGTAAAACATATGGAAAAAACGAGAAAGCAATTTATGACGGTAGTATATTTCAACTAAACAATTATATTGGTGCTGCGGGATATACACCCTATCATTACGGCGGTGCATTATGGAAAAACATAGGTCCAGCTCCTCCGCAGGATACATTTGGTAATAATGGTACTGTATCTTGTCAGCGGTATTGTGGCGGTGTAGGTGGTCAACCATGGAATTCCGAATTGCCGGTTGAATGGAAAGGAGCCAAGTGTGTGAAAACAAATAAACCTGGATTAGATTGCAATACTGCACCTGGACTAACGGATGGACTAGTGTGTACTTGTGCTCCTTTGGGAATAGGTTGGAACTAAGTTATCGGAATCCCGCAGCAAGTTGTACATCTTTTTGCCAATCTGGATGATACATGAACATTGGTCGACTATCTTCTTTGAATTTAAAACACTGTGTTGCCGAACCATGTTCATGATAGTGAAGCTGACAGTCTATAGCCGATGTTTGTGCAATGTCAAATAGACCATCGGCCAATTTCTGTTTCTTAGTAGCAATATCCAGAATGATTTGATCTGTAGTCATTCCCTTGTCAATCATTGTAAGTTCTTTTGCACCGGCCCGTTGTTCTGCGGTGAATACCGATAAATATGTATAGATTTCTACTTCGCGTTCGGCCCATGGTAGATTCATATGACTGCATAAACGAATAGCACGTCCAATAACTTGTTGTAAACGTACATTATTCCAATAAGGTTCCATGATGTGTACCTGTCGGGTATTGAAGAGTGATATACCTTCAGCACCGGATTGAGTAATCATAAAAATCTTACATATATCTCCGTTGCGATTATCAGGCTGAGACGGAATCAGTTGTTTACATTGTTCAGCTAACTTGGTGGGCAGATTCTTCAAGTCGGCATTGTATAACTGTAAAAGGAGACGCCGTTTTTCATGGTCCTTGTCACCCGTATACAAGATATACTTGGGGCCAGGAACTAATAGTGCATCAGGGATTCGCCAGATACCGGCTTCTTTGACTATGTCAAGTTCTACAAATTTTTCTGGAGCAGCACGGAGTGCAGCAGCAAAAATACCCAGACCTTCCAGACTCTTGAAATTACTATAGACTAAGACAGGGCCACTGGTCTTCCGAATATTTTCTATAATCTTGGCGTATTTTCCTGAATAAACGGCTAGATTAGTATTTAAATAATTATCTGCCTGGGCTTCTAGGCCTGACATTAATCCTCCTATAATACCTTCGACTTCGGCATCCTTTACTGCGGGTGCTACTGGAACATCTGCAAGTGCACCTTCAATAGCTTCGCTTCCTTGTTCTTGTTCTTCTGCATCTTCAATAATTTCTTCGTCATCGCCTACTGCCAAATTAGCAGCAATAACACGACTCTGATCAATACCGAGGAGTTTTGCCTGTTTCTTCTTATCCAGAATTGGTCGAGGAACCTCTGTAGGAAACACCCAGTTGCATGCGGCACGACTCAGCGATAAAAATCCGGTAGCCTGCGTCTTTGTAGCCTGTGTATACAAGTCCATCTCGGCCACTGACATTCCTTTAGTAGGTTTACCTTGTTCAGCCTGTTTCTGTTGGGGTTTATCCATTTCTAATTCCTTTAGACGAGCTCTAGTATATCCCGCAAACATAAATTCGTGCATAGGAACCTGTACTAATTCATTACGACTTATTCTGGGCATCAGATTCTCATCGCCTCCGCGATAATAAGAAATTAGGCCAGTTGCACGAGCTTTTAAGATATTAGCATTTTGAATATCCAATGTATTTGTATTAATAAAATGTTCAACGAATGCCTTTGGATCTTCGGGCAAAAGAGGCAGAGTTCTTACTACACCGGTTACAACTTCGGGTATGAGTCCTTTGGCAACCAAGTCCTGGACCAACGATGCTGACCATACATCCATCTTGCGCTCTCTTGATTCTTCGACAGGTCCAACATCCAATGGTTTATGTCCTCCTTTTGCATCAACCGTGCCTCTTAAAAATCCTCGCATTCCTTTTTCATCTACGACCTTTGAGAATCCATAAGGAACTGGTGTTAGAGTCAAAATAGACTGACGGCGGTCATTTTCTTCAACTGCAAAGAAGTCCACTGTAGGATTTGCAAGTGCCCATTCACTGAGTTCTTGTCTTTTTCCCGCATCTTTTAATGGGATTTCTACTATACGTTGTTCACCGCCAATAATGTTTAGAAGAATAGATAATTCGTGTGGATAGTTAATCATTGGAGTGGCCGACAGTGCAATGATTTTGGCACCGACTGCATTCTGTAAAAGACGATACAGAGAATAGCCACGGGGATAACGAAATCCAGCGCGTTCACGGCCCAGAGGAGTGGACCATGTGGGTTCACGGGGTTCCATTTTGTCAATGATTACACTTAGAGGCTGACTGCCAATTTTGGATCCATTTATTGTTCGAACCAAGTTATGAATTTCATCAATTATGACCACGGAATCATCAAACATGGACTTTCCTTTTGCCACGCCATCGGCGGCTAATTGAGACAAAATTTCGGGTACAACACCATTATAATGAATGAATCGGAACCGATGTTTGAGATGAGCGGTCTGTTGGGCCTCTATGGCAGACTGTTCTGCAGAACTTAGAGAAGACCAGTTTGATGGTTTATCTGGTTCTGGAACCCAGCCTCCACCAATCTTTTTGACATGGGCCTCTGGGAGTCCAAGAACATTGACTAACCAGAATTGTTCTATACTTGGACTTGCAGCAGTCAAGAAGGACCAATAATTATTGGTTCGTAACGGAAAAAATCCGCATTTGCCAAGTTCGCGTTTATAGTTATTTGACAAGGTGGCTGGTGTTAGAACATAGACGACTTTCATTCCGCCCCATAAGAGTGCCTCTGCAGCTGCAATGGAAGTACATGTTTTTCCGGAACCGAGACCATGATATACTAGGAGACCACGATACGGCGAATTCCGTTGTAAATAATCTCGGACAAGTTTTTGGTAGTAAAAATTTTCTACCTTGTTGGGGTCCCGTTTCTTACATGCATCTTCATCAATGACCTTGGGTATTTTCATAGATTCTTGGGCCTTTCTTTCGGCTTCTGTTTCTGTTTCACCGGCTTCGAGAAGACTACGTTTTTTTGCTATGAATTGCTGAAGACGTGGACTATATTGAATATAGGTTTGAACCATGAAGTCACTGAATTTAGATGATGTTAACGGTACAAATGTATTCTTAACAATTTCTACGGGTGGGATTTTTAAGATTATTTCTTGGAGATGTTTGCTTGTACTGCCTAGAAATTCTTGTCTGGAAATGGCGTGTTCAACCTGTTGTTCAACCTGCGGTTGAACCGTAGGTGTAACTATAGGTACAACCGTAGAAGGTACTTGTTCAATTTGTTCAGCCGTAGGTTGAACCATTGGAGCAACCGCAGGTTGAACTGGTTGAACTATAGGTTTAACAGATCCTCCTACAGGAAAAGGTACAACTTGTTGAACCTGTTGTTCAACCGTAGGTGCAACCATAGAAGGTACATGTTCAACCGTAGGTTGAACTATAGGTTGAACAACAGGTTGAACTACTTGAACTACTTTAGGACCAAGTTCTGCATTTCTGGCCTCTTTCGCTACAGGATTAAAAACCGATTTCGGTGCCGGTACACTACGACTAAATGGATCAGGGCCAGTTTTTTCTGTAACTGTAACTTTAACTTTTGCCAAATCTAATGGTGGCAACGGCTTTTTAAACATCTACTGTTTCTCTATATTTTAAAATGTTATAGTTGACCTAACTGAATCAGTGCAAGCCGGGAAGCCTCCTGTTCGGCCTCTTTTTTATTACGGGCAGTAGCGGTGCAGCATACTGTTCCATCAGGAAATAGAACACCCATAGTGAATGTCCGATTATGAAGAGGGCCCTCAACACTGACCTCCTTGTATCGAGGAGGCTGATGATATGTAGACTGGTAAAAACGCAGAAGTTGATCCTTGTAATTAGTATTTGTTGCAATAAGTCCACCAAAATCAACATACGTTTCCAAGATATTAATTACCCATTGTTGCACATACCAAAACGCTGTCTTAGGATCATCAGAAGCACGGTCACGATACATTGCAGCCACCCAGGCTTCTAACATTGAACCAAGCATCCTATTATTCTGACGACCATTGCAGATATCCTCCATGTGTCGACTCATGATTAACCAAGGAGCCATTCCCAACTTAATTGCAAGAGAACCCAGATGTTCATTGTTTACAAGGTCCGAACGCAGAGATGTCCAAAATCCCTCACCCTCGCCAGGATATCTATGCTCCAAGTAGTCACCAACAATAGCATCTAAGAATCCATCCCCTACAAATTCAATGTGTTCATTATCAGCATCTTTCAAGTCCATGCAATCTGCCGGTCTGGGTGCTACAATCTGTGCACTATCTTGTTTAGCCTTTACAAACGACTTGTGCACACACGCCTGACGAAATAACTCCAGGCGTTTGGGCGTATAACCGGCAATTCGTGTAATTTCAGCTGTGGGAATATCGCGATTATGCGGATTCCAGGGATTATAGATTTTTGCGTCCATATATATTTATATACGTAGACCGTCCTTAAACCTACGCTTAAAGTTGACACTAGTATGCCTTCAATTGATAGCATCAATGGATTCTGCAGTAGTTCAATATTCTCCCCAATCTTCTTATATGTTGCCTGTTCTTATAGTACTAATGTCCGTATGGTTTGCATATAACTTTGTAAAGGCCATTAAGGAGCCTGAGGTATGGACATCTACGGGCCGTGCCTTTTCTCTTCATGATCCCCATGATCTTCCATCTGACATGTTTGATGCCGCATTTGAATCAGGAGCTCTGAGTGTAGAACTCATGGAGCACGTGTATCCGAGTGGCAAGATAGCATGGCGTTTTACCCTGAATGGTCGGCATTATTATCCTAGTCGGACTCTAGTTAGAAAGAGATCTTAGACCTAAACCATAGAGTCAAGAATTACTATTAATGATAACACTCCTAATACCTTATTTTGGTTCTCTACCATCTTATTTTCAATTATACTTGGATTCTTTAGCTGTCAATACGATTCTAACAGTTGTCTTGATTACGGATATTGACTTATCAGCCTACCAAGTTCCGTCAAATCTTCGCAAGATCGATATGACACTGGAGCAGATACGTGTTAGAATCCAGCAGTTTTTGAAACGGATGTATGGAAAAACTTCTGATGTAGTACATACACCATACAAACTTGTGGATTTCAAGATAATGTTCCCACTTATGTTTGAGGATCTGTATGACTCAGAACACGTGGGCTGGGGAGACATTGACGTTATTTATGGTAATCTTGCATCATTTGTGTCGGATGCAGACATTATTGGAGGATATCATGGTCATTTCACAGCACTTAGAAATATTACTGTTCTCAAAAATCTGTTTTTAACCGTTCCAAAACTGTATGACTTGTGTATTGATACACGGGCCCATATTACAGATGAAATTGCATTCAGAGAACCTCTTCTTAATGCTATTAAGACACACGGTTTTTCAATGTGTTATCTTCAATCATCTTTCTGTGATGTAGTCCCACCCTGTTTTTACGGCCTATTCCGTCCTAATTTTGCAGCGTACAGTAAAAATTTCTTTAATGTGACTAAACCAGCCAAGAATATTTCATATTTGCATCGGACTCCATCAGGTCTAACAACGGTCTATGATGATGGTGAAAGCCAACCTACGTCGTATGTTCATCTACAAAAACGGACAATGACAGGTTCTGTCACTAGTTCTTATTATATTACAGAATCCGCATTTGTTAATGATCAGCCTACATGTCCTAACATAATTCCTGCTCGACTCTTTATGACTTGGGCTACCAAAGACTATCCGCCATTAATGAAAGAAAATATTAACCACATTGTTGCAGCAGCAGCCAATATGTCGGTTTATATCTATGATGATCAAGAGTGTGAACAATTTTTGACATCACAGTTTCCACCAGAAATTGTGGCTACATGGCGTTCTCTAATACCTGGTGCATACAAGGCTGACTTATGGCGTCTATGTATTCTGTATCACTTTGGTGGAATATATATGGATATTAAATTAAAGCCTTCTATACAGTTATCTACATTATTAACACGGGAATACTTTGTCATGGATGACTTGAAAAAGGCATCAATATATAATGGTTTCATGGTATCCAAGGCTCAGAATCCCATGCTTCTTCAAGGTATAGTACAGATTGTTAAGAATGTTAAAAATTTTTATTACGGTGAGACACCATGGTGTCCTACTGGACCCCGTCTCTTAGGTCAATTATATGAAAATGCAAAAAATAAAGAGCCGTTGTATATGGCGCATTATGGACCGAAAAATTCAGAACATATTAAGCTTGGAACAAAGACTATTCTAGAAGAATATCCTGGATACAGAGCCGAACGTTCAGGAATATATTATCATGATGCATGGACTTCGAGAGCCATATACAATAATGTAGTTGACTTGTCTCGGGCTAGGTCGTGGCCCGCACCTATGCTAACTATCTTGGATGCAGGATCACAAAAAATTCGTCTACATTTGCCGGCTATTCCATATACTATTACTACGGATGAATATAGTCATGATGCATTTACGGGCAAAGTCAAACGTTTTAGCAAGATGCTTTCAAAATACGAGGTGATTCATTACGGTGTAGAAGGAGCCCAGAGCGGGGCAATGTATCAAGTTGATCTCATGACCAAAGATGAGTGGACCGAGTTACGAATTAAATCTTTGATGGGTCTCAAGAATATTTCAAGAGCCGATGCCGAGACTATGTTAGCTGATTCAAAGACTCTAGTAGGTATTCTGGCTAATTATAGTACGCCTCTATTTGAAGAATTTAACCGTAGACTGCGAGTTGAACTTAAGAAAAATTATCGAAATCCAACTACAGACATAGTTTGTATACCTCTGGGACATTCCTATAATACAGCATTGGAATCCCATTATACAGTAATTGAAACCGGTATTGGATATAATAATTCGCATCGTAATTTCCGGATTTTTGAGAGTTATAGTTGGATGTCAAAGACTCTGGGCGAAGAGAAAAAATGGCCCAATAATTATTGGTTTGTTATTCCGCACAGTTTTGATTCAACTGAATTTGCTGATTCATTTAGTTCTAGTAAACCAAAAATTGGATTTCTTGGACGTATAGTAAATGAAAAAGGATGCGGTATAATTGCTGAAGTGGCTAAACGATTTCCTCTGGTAGATTTTGTCTTGTGTGGCCAAGGTAATCCTGCACCATTTCTCAAGAGTTCTAACATATCGTATCTTCCTCCGATTCATGGAATTGAACGTTCCAAATTTCTTGGTTCTTGTGTGGCCACTATGTGTCCCACTACATATTTGGAACCGTTTGGTTGCTCGGCCGTGGAGTCCCAACTCTGTGGTACTCCGGTCATAACGGTGGACAATGGAGCCTATGTTGAAACAGTAGAACAGTTTAAGTCTGGTTTACGGTGTCACACTCTGGCTGATTTTTGTCGTGGTGTTCAGATGGCATTGGACGGTGCATTTGACCGAAAATATGTTAGAGAACGAGCGGTCCGTTTATATGATATGCACAATGTTGCACCGCAATATGATTATGTGTTTCAGAGTGTATTAGATATTGTTAGACCGCATAAAAATGGATGGTATTCACCGGATTGTCACTTGCTAAAAGAATGAATAGAAATCCAGGATGAATCTTTTAATACCTTGCACTCTTTCCATGCATTACAACCGGGTTTCCTGTCAGGACGTTCTTCTTCGTAATGGGCACGGGCAAACTGATTTAAAGTATAGCTGGTTCCATTGTACATGATTGCATTATTTACACGACTATATGTACCAACCCATTCTGTATTACAAGATGCTAAGTGACGGACTTTTTGCCCATCACTTAGAAACTCATTGAGGCCGGGCCTCTGCCACTTTTTGGTGGATTGTACAAGTACCGTTTGTACAGTAGACGGTGTCGACTCTATAGGTTCAATTGACTCAGTCAACTCATTAGTCGACTCAGTCGTCGGAGTCGACTCTATAGGTTCAATTGACTCAGTCAACTCATTAGTCGACTCAGTCGTCGGAGTCGACTCTATAGGTTCAATTGACTGAGCCAACTCATTAGTTGAAGGCTCATTAGTCGACTCAGAAGACCACCAGGTTCCTTCCATCAAATTAAAGAGTATCTTTAAATTTTCCGGTGTTATCTTAAAGAACTCACGGCCAGGCCTAACACGTTTGTCAGAAAGATAAAAATGTAAAAGCGATTCCTTCTCTTTCCTCCTTGCTACATATATAGCAAATGCAATATCAAATGGCATTGGAACACCTGTAGTAAAGAGTTTATCCTTGCGCTGGTTCAAGTCACGAATACCCGATTCACCAATTTTTACTATACCTGGCATAGCTGGATTAGTCATACAATATACCCAACCAGCATCTGAACTCATTATTTGGCCAAAACCAATACCTATTGCATCAAGTTTTGTGTAATGCCTCGTACAAGGTTTTTGCAGCAGCCGCACCCAATTTTTTTCCACCAATATCAACCACAGCCAAGTCATCCTGACTCATATTACACAAGTCAGCAATTGATCTGGATTCTAAGAGTCCCGTAACTTTCTTATTACCCAGACCCGGCACAGCCGACAACATAGATATAGCCGTACCACCCGCATCTTTGTTTCCTTTTTTCACTGTACTAAATGATGCTGCATATGTGGCCATAGCTCCCACAGCCTCTGCTGCCAAACCCTTTTCAGGATGAAAGACCAATGGATCTTCAAGAATTTGGCCCAGAAGTCGTTCACACCATTGTGCCGTTTCACGAATCGAGCCAGTATGCAAAACAGGTAGTCCATAACGGAGGATGAGACGCGATGTTAGACGTTGCAATTGTTTTTCAGATACTCCTGGATACTCACGGTCCAGATTAGTAGACCAGGTTCCTTCTAAGATATAGAGAACGGCTACACCCTGGCCTCTTGTAGCCATAAGACGCGCCCGTTGTTCTCGATATCGTCCATCCATATGAGATGATGCAAAATCTGCATGGGTCTTTCGCTCTGCTACCAAAAGAGGTTCACCGTCTTCTTTTTGTATCAGAATATCACCTACAGCCAAATTAGCACTCTTAAATGGAGACGTTATAAGAGCCTGAAGAGCCCGTTCTCGACAATCAATTACCAGCATCTAATGTAAACTTAGTCTGATATTCTTTAATTGTTGCATATTGACGACGGAGCATTTCTATGTCTCCACCGTCCATGAATGTATCAAGAATGTCAGCCAGAGCCTCCGAATATAAGATGCGAACTGTCTCATCTCCACAGTACTCATCAATTTCCCAATACTTTTCAAACATATCGGGAAATTCATACACTTTTAAACTTGCATTTGGACCCGATGACCACTCTGAACCATATTGATCAAAGATTTGAAGAACAATGGAATCACATCTGAATCTTGAACCTATCATAATTAATTCTTTGCCAGTTTGCAGAACATATTCGGCCATAAATGCATCTGAAAAATTAAATGTCCCATAGTCATCATTATAGAGAACACGCATTGTCTATACTATCATACTTGGCTACACAGTCATTTTTATGTATTTAACCAATCTTGATTATCTAGGGTAGGACCAAACATTCTGGCCATATTAGGTACAATACCGCGATAAGGATCGCCGTCCTTGTAATCTCTAACATCCTTCCAGCCTCCATTTTTATAATAGGGATCCGTTGCAGCATCTAATACTTCTTGGTCGGGATATCTATAGTTAATCTTGACATCATGATTGGTAGTATCAACAACACGGTCTTTTTCTTTTTTTTCTTCTTCTCTAAACCGGGGCTTTAATTCACTTACTTCCCAGTTATTAGGACCGACTTGAACGACAACCGGTTCCCAGTCAGGATCCGACTCATACTCTTTTTCTACCATACGTGCTACTTTCTTGGCCTGTCGTGATAATTTACAATCGGAATCCTCTATTATTTCTACGGCTCCATCGGCAGAAAATCCTTCATGAAGGCCACGATATGTCGACTGACGCTCATCGGAACTTATAGGTTTATTTGCCCAGTCTAGACCACGATCTAACAGAATCTTATTAAAATCCTGGTCAACTACCATCTTATCACCTTCTTGATGACCAAAGATACGAGAAAATTCATAATCATCCACTTTATTTATAGGTGTCTTAGCATACGTCTGTTCAGTATAATCACCCGTATTTAACTTAACATCTTTGTTAGGCCCGACCAGGATAGGTAGAGGACACTTGGTATTCAGACCTACGGAATACCACCAATTCTGAAAAGCATTCATGTCAGAAAAAGAACGGCCTCCTGGATACATCTTTAGTTCACCATGTGCATTCTTACGTAATTCAGTTGGACATACTATTTTAGAAGGAGCCAGCCATACAATAAGAATAGTTACTACTGCTATACAACCAAGAATAGCCAAGGTAGCCATAGGACCCGTATCCATACTCTACCTTATACTGTATAATAAATCCGGAGTCTATATTAAGATGGTGTTACAAAGAGGAAAAACAAAAAAAGCAGTAAGTATTCACATTTATACGCCCAAACCATTAGAAAATTTATTAAAAAAGGGAATGAAGGTTGTAGTAGCTATTTCAAACCATGAAGGTGATCATCCCTGTCCTCATTGTGTAACCTATCAGCCCATTTGGAAGTCCATTTCTTCCACAGAGGGTCGTAATGTTCCTATGGTAAGTATGCCTTCTGATGTCTATAGTAAGACACAACTGGCCTCTCAAAAACCGGTTAATTCTGTGCCGACTGTTCTTCTGGTGGATTCAGATGGAACAGTTAGTGAAGTAGATGACATTCGGAATGAGTCTAAGATGAAAAATCTAGTTACTGAAGGCATACATATTCCCGGTTTGACTACGAATTCTATGAATTCAGAATCAGAGGCAGAAGCAGAGGCAGAATCAACCGATCCTATAATGACTCCTGTATCTAGTTCTAATAATCCACTAAGACCCTTGCCGGGTTTACCTGTAACACAAAAACAAGTCGGTGGTAATCCATGGGCCGCGTTTCTAATGGCAGCAAAAGAAGCTGCTCCCGCAGCCGTATTACTCGGAGCATACGGTGCACTGCCCAAACGATCATCCGGACTAGGTAAACCAAGAAAGACTAGAAGAAAAAATCGGATGTCTAGACGTAGATAAATTTGACCAGGTCATGTGACCAGGTCATTGTCACCATGGCACTTAATTTCCAACTCCTAGGCTCCACTACAAGAGATGTAGATGGAGCCTATGAAATTACACTATTTGGCTCTACGGCTGAAGGAAAATCGGTCAGTCTCACTGTAACAGATTATGAACCATTCTTCTATGTGGAACCGGCACTAGAATCGTATTTAGTAGGAAAGGGACTAACATTCAAGAAAGAGGTGCACAAGACATTCTGGGATTTTACCAATGATGCAGATATTTCCGTGGTCAAAGTCACTGCCAAGACCAAAAAGGCATGGTCTTCGGCCCGTGATCTCGTCTTGAATAGTGATACTATGACACCTAAGATAAATGGAACAATAGTCTACGAGGCTAACATAGATCCACTACTCCGATTCTATCATCTCCGTGAGATCAAACCCGCCGGTTGGATTACTGTAGAAGAAGATGCTGTCGATGAAGTCGATGATCCTACCACTACTACTGAACTCCAATACATGGCTCCATGGACCTCTGTTGGACCCGCCCCAGAGTCTATCCAGCTAACATCAGCGCCTCTACGAATCATGTCATGGGATATTGAGTGTACAAGCAGTCATGGTGACTTTCCACAGGCAAATAAAACATGGCGTAAACCGGCCCGTGAACTCATCGAGGCTGGCCTAGATATGAAAGGCGGTATTACCGTAATCAAGAAAGCCGTAAAAGGGCAGTCAAAAATTATTGATCGGATTTATCTGGACGAGGCCGGCCTTCGTGATCTCGAGTCCGGACTTGCTTCTTTAACATGGTCAGATGATATTGATGAACTTGAACGTATTCTAACATCTAGTCTACCGGCTCCTGAGGGTGATCCCATTATTCAAATCGGTGCAGTGACTTATGTTAGAGGCAAGGTGGTCCGCAAAGATATCTTTGTACTTGGTTCATGTGATCCAGTAGAAGGTGCCAATACTGTATCATGTAAGACCGAGAAGGAGCTGATAGAGGCATGGGCTTCTATGATTAAGACCGTGGATCCTGACATCATGATTGGCTATAATATCTTTGGTTTTGATAACCAGTATTTGTGGGACCGTGCAACGGTATGCGGGGTCACGGATTGTTTCCGCCATCTAGGTCGACAGACAAACAAGGATGTATGGAATTCACGGTCCAAGACTATGCGTTCCGAAAATCCCGTGAAACTCAAGAAATCTTTTCTATCATCAAGTGCTATGGGAGATAATACATTCCATATGTTCACGGCCGAAGGCCGGATGCATATAGATCTTCTGGCCTATGTCCGTCGCAATGCAGTACTGGATTCCTATAGTCTGGACAATGTTACAGCTACATACATGGCAGGTACAGTATCTTCGGTTACCGAGGCCGATGGTCTAATCCGTCTTGAAACAAAGTCTACCAAAGGTACTGTGGTTGGACGTGCTATTGTATTGCTAGATGATGACAATGATCCGATAGGAGACAAGTTTGAAGTGGTGGTCGTAGAGTCAAAGGCACTTATTCTCAAGGGTGTCCTAGATTCTAGTAGACCGGTCCGATGGGCACAGGCAAAGGACAATGTTAGTCCTCAAGACATCTTTGCATTGCATGCAAAAGGATCCGTTGATCGAGCGGTCATTGCAAAATACTGTATTCAAGACTGTGATCTGGTCATGGAACTCTTTCAAAAACTCGAGGTACTGAATAATTCAATTGCCATGGCAAATGTCTGTTGGGTTCCTCTTGACTATATCTTTACACGGGGCCAGGGTATCAAGTCGGAATCTCTTGTATTCTATGAATGCAGAAAAGAGGGACAACTCATTCCTGTGCAAAGTATGCCATCTAGATCTGAGGTTGAGGTTGAGGTCGAGGTCGAAGGAGAAGAAGTAGGTTATGAAGGAGCAATAGTCTTAGATCCATTGACCGGTATTTATCTTGATGATGAACCGGTTGCAGCACTAGATTTCAGTTCTCTTTATCCATCCACTATTATCAGTGAGAATCTGAGTCAAGACAGCGTAGTCTGGGTAAAAGACTACACAGTTACCGGTGAATTCATAGAGCTGGTTGAAGGTTCCGACAAATATGATGGTCTAAAAGGTATTGAGTATCTGGAAGTTGACTATGATATTCTCAAACCAGATCCAAAAGATAAACGGAAACATCCTGAACTTATCGTGGCTGGCCGACGCGTGTGTCGATATGCTACTTCAAAACAAGGAACATTACCAAAAATTCTGCAGAAATTGTTGTCGGCCCGAAAAGCTACTCGGAAACTGGCTGAAAAAGAACCAGATGATTTCAAAAAATCACTTCTTGATGCACAACAGACAGCCTATAAATTGACGGCCAATTCTCTGTATGGACAACTGGGCTCCAGTACTAGTAAGATTCGACGGAAATGTTTAGCCGCGTCGACTACGGGACATGGTCGCCAACAACTTCTATTTAGCAAGGCCTGTATTGAGAAAGTCTATGGTCCCGAGTCTGGTAATCCGCGATGCAGTGCTATTGTCGTATATGGTGATACAGATTCCGTATTTATTTCATTCCGCCCTATGTCAGAGACGGGTGAACGTCTCCGAGGAAGAGAAGCACAGGCGGCTGCCAAAGAATTGGCTATAGAGGCCGGTGCATTGATTTCAGGTGCTCTTAAACCTCCTCACGACTTTGAATTTGATAAGATGTTCCGTTGTTTCTGTCTTCTATCAAAGAAACGATACGTGGGTGACATGACCGAGGATGGTCTAGAAGATGCCGATTATCATCGTAAATCAATGGGTATTGTGATGAAACGCCGTGACAATGCTCCTATTGTAAAAATTGTATATGGAGGTGCTATTGAACGTATTCTGGTTCAACGCGACGTAGTTTCTGCATTTGAGTTTGTCCGTGAGACTGTACGAGACCTCTTGGCAGGTAAGTTCCCGTTAAAACGTCTTACAATTACAAAGTCTTTGCGGGCCGAATATAAGCTGGTCCCGGCACACAAGATTCTAGCAAATCGTATTGCAGAAAGAGATCCAGGAAATAAACCGGCATCAAATGATCGTATTCCCTTTGTTTATGTTAAAAATCCAACGGGGCGTCCATATGCAAAAGATGTTAGTCAAGGAGACAGGATTGAGACACCATCGTATATTCAGGAAAACAATCTAGTACCGGATTATGCTTTCTATATTACAAATCAAATAGCAAAACCGGTTGCCCAGGTCTTTGCACTAGTTCTTGAAAAATTACCTGGTGTAAAGCCCCATAAGATTGCGGCGACTCTAAAAGCACGTGACCCAGTTGCTGCACGAGAGGCTTTGGCAGAAGAAATTCTATTTGGTGATCTTCTAGTCTCTGCATCTGGCCAAAAAGATTTGAGATCGTGGTTTACAAAATCTTAATAACGTGTAATTGATAGAATGGCTGAAGGAGGTGGACCTATGTTTAGGGATTTTAGATCTGGTGGTGCTGGCATGGCTGAAGAAGTGTCGGTAATGCCTCCTCCAAAAGATGATCTTCCTATGTATTTACTTAATTGTCATGGTTGTATGTGTACTACTTATAGTTGTAATGGTGCCGAACTACCTTTGCCAGCTGGCAAAAATAAATCAGAGATGACTAAGTTTATTATACCAGAGGATACATATATTATAGCATGGGGGACTGCTGGAGAATATACAAACTGGGATGAATCTGCCACACAAAGAGTAATAGATTTACAAACTGAGTTCAGAAAATATTTATCTTGCAGAGATAAAGAATGGATAACATCATTTGACCCACCAGATGCACAAGGTGGTAGTTTTATTCCATTAGAATATAATGAAGAAGATACAATATTTTATCGTAATGATGAATCAGCTGCTATGCACCAATACCCATTTTTAGTTGCTGCAAAAAGAGCAGGTCCTAGACAAGAATATCCTGATTTTTTATGTTTTTTTGACGGTACTCCACAGGAGAAACTTGGAATTTTAAATCTTGAATCTGGAACATTGGAAAAACCTAGAATTAAAACCCAATTTTTAAGTGATGTAATTAGAAGCAAAGGTCCTGGTATATTTATTTCTACAGGATGCACTTCACCAAATATTTTCCATGTTAATGCATTAACTAGTTATGATTTTATTAAGGCTAATGATTTAATAATTGGACAATATGGTGCATTAGTTGATAACAACGACTTGGCATTTAATGGTGATGATTTACCTATATCAAGAGAAGAAAAAATAATAATGGATATTAATTGTGATTTTGAAATGTCAAGTTATTCTCCTTTGTTTGCCGCTCTTACAGCATTTGAAGAAGAAAGAGAAACCATACAAATGAGAGGTGGGGAAACAGCAAGGGCTAATTTAATATTTCAAACTTTGATTGCAAACAGTGGGAGTTTAATAAGACATCCAGGAGAAACAACAGCAGGATATCTTGCACGTCTTGGTGCAAATGCTGTAATAAGATTTAAAAACAATATGTTAGGTTATGGGAGAAGTATATTAGGATTATTTACAGGTAATTCTACAGGTAGTTCCGGTGGATATCGCATTAAGAAATCAAGACACACAAAAAAACGAAAAACAAAAAACAAAAAACAAAAATAAAAACAAAAAACTTGAACCGTTGAATACACAGCTATTAATTGCTAATCATGGAAAAACGTGGCCTAGTTAATTTAGGTAATACATGTTATCTCAACTCGGCCCTTCAAGCTCTTCGCCATGCTGAACCATTTCGTAATTATTTTACATCTGGTTGGGTCACCCATCGTCATCCTGATAGACCCGGCTACGAGTTTGCCGCTGCAGTATCTGAACTATTGACCGAGTTCAGCAAACCAGAGAAGACCGCTATAAATCCACGGACTCTCGTTCAAGCATTTTTCAAAGTAGCTATGCAACGCGGTCTCAGTGATGAATTTCATTATGGATCCCAGGCCGATGGCACAGAAGCTGTATTACTTATTCTCCAAGTCTTGCATGAACAACAGGCCCGGCAAGTCAAAATGGAAATTAGCGGAGCTTCTAAGAGCCCAACACACATGGAATATGTTAGGAGCCTAGAGTCTTGGACAACTTTCTTTCACAAGGAATATTCTCCCATTGTTGATGCCTTTTATGGTCAGACACAGTCTAAACGAGTGTGTTCCTGCGGTGCATCCCGTATTCAATACGAGCCTTGGGGCGTTCTTAAACTTCCTATTCCTAATGCTGACACGGTGGGTGCACCGGCACCCAGTCTTCAAGAATGTATTAATGCCCACTTTGCTCCCGAAACACTCGATGACTATACATGTGAGAAATGTAAAGTCAAGGGGCTGACAAAGATGGAAAACCGTATTAGTCGATTTCCTTCGCATTTAATCCTAGGACTCAAGCGTTATACGAATGCGGGGGCCAAAGTGAGAGCCAAGATTATATATGACCCAAATCTAATTGACTTTGAAGATTGGATCACTTGGCCAACTCTCCAGCATAAATTCAAGTATCGCGTATATGCTGTAATTGATCAGATGGGTACGAGTCGCGGTGGGCACTATAATATGAGAGCAAGCGATGATTCAAGAGCATGGCAACTATATGATGATCAACAGTCAGGTCCGGTATCAAACGGAGAAACAACTCATGATACTCTAATGTTATTCCTAAATATAGTATAGGGAATGTCTTCAATGTCTTCAACAAATGCACCAAAAATGAATGCACCTAAGATGAATTTTAATGCATCCCGGAACTTACAACCAATTTCTTTTGGTTTAAATTCTGGTTCGGCCAGTCCAAGTATGTTAAACACATTAAGTTCATTTTTGTTTTCGTGGTACGGCATGATTATGATTGTAGTCATTGTCATGGTTCTTATGTGGATCTATTACGAGACAATTGGATATTATTTTAATCTAGGCTGGGACAAGATGAAATGGAGTCGCGAACATAATGAAAAAATACGTATTGATGTACCCGGCACACAGATTTCTGCCGAGTTGAAACCGGCCGAGCATTCAAAATCAAAAGAAGCACCAATTTCTTCTATAGGAGATGCGGTGCAACGTCTAGAAACCGATGTTGAAAAGGCATTAGGAGGAGATTCTAAACAGGTGTTTAATATAGCACGTAATTTGTATAAGTTCGAAGAGGCTGAACCGTTATGCAAGGCATTTGGTGCAGAGCTTGCTACGTATGACCAAGTGAAACATGCATATAAGTCCGGTGCTGACTGGTGTAATTATGGATGGTCAAAAGGTCAAATGGCTCTATTTCCTACGCAAAAAGAGACATATGAGAAACTTCAGACTGGGCCAGAGGAACAACGGATGTCCTGTGGTATTCCAGGTATAAATGGAGGATATTTTCCAAATGCAGAACAACGATTTGGTGTAAATTGCTACGGAGAACGTCCGGCAAAGTCGGCTCTTGATGAACGTCTGGAGCACCAACCATCGGATATTGCTTATGACCGTGAAGTTAACCGGTTCAAGGCAGAACTGGATACTATTGCTGTGAATCCCTGGGCTCCCAAACAGTGGAGTGCTTGATACCTTTTATCATACCATGTTCGACCATATAGGGATCTAGACCATTATATAAGACTTCTTCCTCTTCTTCAATAGGCTCTTTATCAAATTCTTTTACTATCTTGATATCGCGCTGGACCCAGTCTCCAATAAAGTCAAACAGTTCAATTACTCGGTAACTAGAATCAAAAAAATTGGCAACTTCTTTTGTCCAACTCTGCATATCATATGTTAATGATATCCAGTCTTGCCAGACCTGCTCGTTTTTATTTGTCCAACCCTCAGGATCTAATTTTTCTGACCGTTCTACCATGCAGTATGAGGTAGTATCTCGGAGCATATTGTAATCATTGATTTCACGGTGTAGACTCTGTACAGAAAGTGATAAAGTACCGCCTCTACGCATAACATATGCCTGTATTACGTATGCAAGTTCCATTAAAGAGATAATAGTTCAAAGCGTTTATATTCTAGTTTTAGTTAAACTAGTTTAATTTACCACCATTCGGACCTATTTTTAATATATACATATCGTCTGGTCCTTGATCCTAGTGACACAAACTGTTCATAAAACGTCTCAGATTTCTTTTCTAAAACAGCTACCATTTGTTTAGCCTCTTCCTCCGTCTGTGGACACATATCATGAAGAAGACTCCCAGCAATTGTTCCACCCGAATCCAGTTTAGTCTCCCAACAGGTATAAATCAGAAATTTACAAGAAGCCATTGAGGTCATTGAACCCTAATACAGTTATGTTACGCATTCATTTTTTTGTTAGTATATAGTATAATTATGCCTAACTCTACTGATCATTATCTAGCACGTAGAGATTATTGGACTCAGCAAGCAGAGGCAGGTAAAGATTTTGACTGTAAGCAAAAAATGGCAAATGGGTCCATGCGCACATTCAAATATAGCAGTATAAAAGATAGAGTTGATAAGCAAAATTGTATAGCTGATCTTGCTTTAATGGAATCTCGTGCGGTAGGAGGACGGCGTAAGTCCCGGTCCAGAAAATCCCGGTCCAGAAAATCCCGGTCCAGAAAATCTCGTCGCAGATAAACTTATATCTTTTCTTTTTTCAGACTCTCTACTTCTTTAATCTCTCTATTAGCCTGTAGCCACTTAATTAACGAAGCACTCTGTACAGCAGTAAGACCTGACTTTGTAGCCCATGCTGGTATTTCCTTTTCTAAATAAGACCAGGACAAACCCGCAGTAACTTTTTTTGATTCTAACTTAAGTTCTGCTCCAGACACTTTAATGGTAGAATTCTGTAATCCAATTGACTTTATCAGACGAATAGACTCTTCTTCGTGTTGGTTTCGCAGAGCCCGTGAATTAGAAGCCTGTTTAGTAAATGACTCGGTCAAATTATCCATGTGTATCCAACCTCGGATGGCTGCTGCAAGTTGTTGTTTAGGATCTGTGAGAGACATTACCTTGGTTTGGTAGATAATTTAAAGAAGCAGACTAACCGAGGAGACTCGCTATCTGGCCAAGTACTGCAGGTCCAGTAGGTCCAGCAGGTCCCCGTAACACAATAATGCAGGTAATAACAGTACAAGTAATCAAGACCAAAAATAAAATCGCCATTCCAATAATCCACGGTGATATTGTTTGCAAGATATGTTTTACTGCCGGGTCAATAATTTTTTGCAAAATAAGTTGTTGAGTCGGCTTATCTTGAAATCCCGAAGCCCATTGATCAGCTAAACGAAGTCCAAGTTCATGCAAAGCCTTGCGGGCTTTAGTCTCCTTATCTTCCATTAATCTTCTCGTCTAGAATAATTTTCGTATCAAACCGAGAGATGGATTACCATCCAACAAAATATTATCGAGGTCTTTCTAAAACGCGAAAAGCACAACGAAAACACGAAATAGCCAAATTCGGTCGTCTATCTTGGAAGAATCCCCGAGCATATGTTGGATTCAAAACCGACAAGGGTGTCAAGACTAAGACATCTTCCTATACCGAACAATGGGTCTCCCGGTTTCCAACTGCAAAGTCCCTAGAGGAAAAGGCCAAAGTAACCGGTGTTCCGCTCTCATTAATACGCCAGTCGTATAATCGTGGTCTCGCCGCGTGGAGAACAGGTCATAGACCCGGTGCTACTCAGCAACAATGGGGTTATGCCCGTGTTCATTCTATGTTACTATGTGGGAAAACTGCTGTCTCTACCGATGCAGACTTAGTTCGAGAAGCAAAAAAAACCAAGTCCGGTGCCCATTGGTACTCTGCGTCTAAGTGTTAACTATCAGAAATCTGACCAGGATAGATGCTACAACCTCCCAAACGTACTACAGCGGGGTATCTTCTTAGCACTAATCCGCATCTTACCAGTCCTCCGGTACCTCTAGATTCCGGTGTATGGACCCCGACAGATGAATGGTGTGCCTGGGCCGATGATCTGCGAAAACGGTTACTTGGTACCCTTCTAAGCAATGGATCGTGGTTTTCCAAACCGCCCCGGCGCGAAGTACTCGAGCCCCTTTTTTCACCCTGGTATGGAACCTTACAAGAAAAACGCCAGTTTTTCTTCAAGCCCGAAAAGGATTCCTCCGGCACCGGCTCGTGGGTCCTAGAGGGTCTAATCATGACCGCATCATCAATTACTCCCGTATTCAGTGTTGGTGAATTTACGGAAACAAGCAAGGGTGATGAGATTACTCTGTATGACACAGAGGCTCTAGAAGAGCGCGAAGTTAATCTGGAAGATATTGAATCTGAAGGAGTGGCTCCGACACCTATTCGGAATCGTGAGTGGGAGACCAAGAAGTTCATGGCAAAGGAACGAGTTCGCGAGGCTCGTCTAAAGGCCCAGATTGCTACAAAAATGGCCCAAGCAGAAGAGGCCCGGTATATTCGTCATTTTGGTGAAATAGAAGACGGAGAATCTCATTTTAGTGATTATGATTTAACGGATTCTGATGCGAGCGACGAGGATGAACTTTTGACTTAGATTCCGTTTTTTGTCAAGGAATTTTCAACCTTCATATCAGAACATGTCCGGTTTTAGTGTAAATCTTGTTGTAGGCCTTTTAGTAATTGCTGCTGCGGCCTACCTTGTTGTACTATATGCACCTAAGATGATGAAGACTGTAATGCCTCCTAGATCTGGTGTCCGCGAGGGATTCCAGGCACAGGCACAGGTACAAGCACAGGCTCAAGTACCGGCACCGGCATCTGAGACGACGTTGTCGAGCTACGGCAGTGACAGCATGGGCTCTGTTCCTATGAATGCAGCCAAGAAGCCCAAGGATTGCTATCCCCGTGAGCAGTTAAATCCCACTGAGCTTCTTCCCTCCGATGTCAATTCTGCATGGGCGGCCGTGAACCCCCACGGTGCCGGTGATATCCAGGGCAAGAACTTTCTAAGTGCGGGTTCTCTAGTTGGTGTCAACACGGTGGGTCAGAGTCTACGTAATGCAAACTACCAGCTTCGTTCGGAGCCTCCGAATCCCCAGGTGCAGGTAGGCCCGTGGATGCAGACGACTATTGAGCCGGATCTGCAGAGACGCCCTATTGAGTAAATCTGGCGAAGCCAGATTTGGGCAGAGAATCTAATTCAACAATAGGGAATGATAGATCTCGACTTGGTTGTCGGAATCCTCTTAGTATTTGCACTAGCATTTGTAGTCTACAAGGCTCTGCCTCTACTTTCCGTGACGGAGCCGTTCTTTGTTTATGAAATGCGTAATGATCCTGAACACAGACAAATTTTACCCCCGAATCCTGGGTTAGGATCTCTGGCACCCGATTTACTACCTCTTGATAAACAAAATGCAGAAATGCGTGGCCCTCATGCTCATTTTGCATGCGGTAAACGCATAGGATCCTATCCTATGTCTTCTATCTTAGAGACCCAGGAAGACTGTCTTCTAGCATCAAAATAAATGTATACAGTAAATGTCTCTCGAACTCATAGTTTCTGAGACACGTACTGCTATTTCTAATGCTGCCGCTGATGGAAATGTAGATGCAGGCGAAGTTATCCAGATTGCTGTTGCACTTTCTCAGAAACTTCAAGCATTAACAAACTTATCCGGTTCTGAGAAGAAAACTTTGCTATTATCAACAATTAAAAAGGGTCTGGAAGAAGTTATGACGGGTTCTAACAAAGATTTTATTGAACCTCTCTTATCGGCCACATCTGTTTCTATCGACATGGTACTTTCCGCGGCATCTGGTAAGAGGAAACCGTCTAGCTGGACCCAATGTCTTCCTATCTGTCTTGGTCTTCTTGCAACAAAGGTTAAATCGCCTTTGACTGCAACCCCATAAAGCCTCCATCCTTTATAGAGGTTTATGTCTGCGGGTCCCTATGCATTAGTTCTAGGAGTCCTGGGTGCAGGACTTGCAGCTATGGCATTCAAACAAGGTTCATATGACATGGCTCTTACAGAGTCCACTGTTGATCGTGAGAAATATCTTGTTAGGAACTTGCCTGATAAACAAGAAGCAGCTGACCGACTTGCTAGGACAAGAGGTAAACTTATGCGTCTCATTAAAGAGCTAAAGACGGCTCATCCTGACAAGGCTTTTGTGAAACAGCTGTCTAATTTTGATGTTGCTCCTTCTCGTTTCTCAGAGTCTACACCCGATGCATCCTATACCTCGTATTCAGTGAACAAGGGCGAAAAAGTGTATATGTGTCTGAGACAGCGGAATGAGAAAGAGGAACTAGTTGATGAGAATGTGATTACCTTTGTTGCCATTCATGAAATGGCCCACATTGGTACTCCTGAGATTGGTCACACTCCGGCTTTTTGGAATAACTTTGGTTGGCTCTTGAAAGAAGCAGAGGCCATGAAAATTTACGAATTCACGAACTTTGCGGCGCACCCGGTGGAATACTGTGGAATCAAGATTACGGACCAGCCGACGTATAACAAAGACAAGGATGTGGATGCGGGGAAGTAGATTGAATCATCTTATCTATAGTGGGCCACTACAAGGTATAGGACATTTCGTATCTAATCCTAAAGAGATACTATATATCCTAGAATATGACATTCCGACAACTAACAGTTTCCGATTATAGCAAGTATCTAGTTTTGATTAACGAATTTAGACCTACAACCTTTACGGAAGAAATGTTTATTGCAACACTAAAAAATGCTACTAAAAATTCGGCAATCTGGGTGTATGAGAAAGATGGAGAGTTACTAGCCACAGGGACTATTATTTATGAATATAAGTTTCTCTTTAATACGTGCATATACGCCCATATTGAAGATGTATGCGTTAGAGCAACGCATAGAAGGCAGGGCCTAGGAAAAACATTACTAAGACATCTTATTGATCAGGCCCGCCACTGTTATAAGATAACTCTAGACTGTGCAGATAATAATGTAAAATTTTATGAATCATGTGGTCTAGAAAAAAGAGGGAATCAAATGTGTCAGCTACTAACTAACTTATAATATAAAGCGTATAGTAATTATAGTGTAAATGCTTTCGCCACGAATAACCGCAAGTGATTCAGGTTTTCTGTCTGCTAAAAATACTGGATTGGGGAATGTGTTATTTCAATTAGCCTCCTGCTATGGTCTAGCAAAGAAGACAAGAAGAAAACCAGTATGGAATAAGTTAGTAGATTTTAAGCACCAACTAAAACATCTGTTTAACTATGATCATGGAACTACTATTTTTAGAAACTTTACAGAAATTAGCAATACACATTTTTTATCTATTAATGAAAATAATCCTTGGGAGTATGATAATATATTAATTAAGCATCTTGAATCAAATAATATGAATTATGAATTGTATGGTTATTTTGAGTGCATAGATTACTTCCATGAATATAAGCCAGAGATCACACAGTTATTCTCAATTGATGAATTGACTCTTTCAGTTATCCAGTCCCAATATCCTATACTGTTTGATAAAGAAAAGACAATGATATCTATTCATTTTCGTGGAAATGAATATTTAACGCATTCTGCAATTGGGGTCCCATGGGATTATGATTACTATAGGAGAGCAGTACAATATTTTAAAGACCACATGGTAAACCCGGTGTTCCTTATTTTTTCTGATGATATGGATAAGATTAATTTCTCATTTTTAGGAGATCTTCCATATCATAAAATAACCAATAAAGATTATGTTGAATTATGGTGCCAAAGTCTGTGTAACCATAATATTATCTCACACTCTACATTTAGTTTCTGGGGCGCATATTTAAATACGTCACCGAATAGTATTACTCTCTACAATAAGAATAAGACCAAGGCGTTTCATAAGTATTTTCAAGCAATATAGTTCCATTTAAAAAATATTGATTCTATCTATAGTTTAGATGCAATCCATATTTCCTACTCGATATACATTTGGTGATCATCGTATTACAACATATGATACAGCTCTTCATCCATTTCGGGCCTACTTTGAGTCTTTATTTAAAACAACTGATTTAGAGCACCTACATCTGCAATCTACAGCAGATCTTTCTTCTAATTTACAAGATATTGAGTCAGACTTGCATAAAAAGTTTTATGCAGATATAAAGTCTAATCCAACATTCAAAAGACTATATTGTAAACTAATACAAGATATTTATGCCTATTTCTATCCTGATCAGGAGCATATGATTTTTCAGTCTTTTCCTAGTGTCCGATTTCAATTTATTAATAATAAATGTATTCCTCCACACTATGATTCCGATGATATAGGAAGACATCCACTGGGCGAACGGAACTTTCTCTTACCAATTACATCTATGCATAGGACCCAGCGCTTATTTCTCGAGTCTGAACCTGGAAAAGAGGATTTTCAAGGAATGACGATGGACTATGGGGATCTGCTTGTTTTTAATGGAAATAAATGCACACATTTTAATGAAACAAATGTAGAATCTACTATACGCATTTCTCTGGATTTCCGTGTAATTCATTTACGTGACTATATGACCTATAGTACAAGCGGTTCAATTACCACGACTAATCCACGGGACCCTGAAAAGATACGTGCCCCTACAAAAATGTTAATTGGAGGATATTATCAGTCTGCACTTCAGACAGATTCTCTGGAAAAAATAATGGACTGGCATACACAAAAAGAGTTCCTACTTCAGACGAGACCTAATTATGATATCAACGAAGCAAATGCATGTTTCGAATACATGAAAGATGGAACACATTTTGTTACCGAGTATCATCAGACAACAAAGCTAGAAAAGATGATAGCAGAATTTATCGGTGTCAAACATGTCTTAATGACCACGAGTGGAAGCATGGCTCTTGCATTGGCCTTATATGGATGCGGCATTGGCCCTGGTGATGATGTTATAGTTCCTGATTATACAATGATTGCAACCATAAATGCCGTAAAAATGGTGGGGGCCAATCCTGTAATTGTTGATGTTGATAAAAGTTCCTTTACGCTCACCAAAACTCTAATAGAACAATGCCGTACACCAAAAACGAAGTGTGTCCTATTTGTGTCTCTAAATAATCGTCATACCGATCTACCGGCAATAAAGGAATACTGTGATGCAACGGGCCTTATCTTAATTGAAGATGCAGCACAGTCCTTGGGGGCATATGTCGATTCTAGACATTTTGGTACTCTTGGAACTGTGGGATGTTTTTCTCTGAGCCCTCCCAAGATTATTAGTACGGGCCAAGGAGGGTTTGTTGTGACAAATAACGATGAGATTGCATCTAAGATGTTAATGATTAAAAACTTTGGTCGTAAGTGTGGAGGCATAGATATATTTGAGACCTTTGGACTTAACATGAAATTTACAGATATCCAGGCCGTTATTGGTATTGAGCAGATGAAGAAGTTACCCGATCGTATACTGTTTATGCAAGATCTGTATCTGCAGTATTATAGTGAACTTTCAGATCTAATGATTCCTCCTACTGAGAAGTATCTGCCCTGGTTTATTGATATATATACGGATAAACGGGATGAACTAGCGGCATTCTTAAAGACTCATAACATACAAACTAGACCTGCTTATCCCGAGCTCCATAGAACTCCTATGTACTTGATCGATACAGAATATCCTAATGCTACCTATGTTGCGACTCATGGGCTATTCTTACCCTCGCATACTCTGGTAACGAGAAGTGAAGTCAGGTATATCTGTAAATTAATAAGGTTATTTAAGAGTATATGACCAGTGTATTAATTTTTGCAAACTGTCAGGGGGGAGCTATAGCGACTTTATTAAAACTGGCAGATCCTAACCTGTTAGTATCTCATTATCATAATTATACATACATTAATAATACTACTTTAGATAATACAATATTAAAAGAATTACAAATATGCGATATCTTTATCTATCAACCATTATCAACCAAGTGGCCCGTATATAATACAGACAATTTACTTCGTTATACTAAGAGCAGCTGTAAAAAAATTTCGTTCCCGTATATGTACAATGATGCATTTACACCTATAATTAAAACACTAGGCAGAGATTTTCCGGTTAATGGAGAATATACTACAACAGGCGGTGAAAAGATAATGTATAAGAATATTGAACCAATTACTAACCTTATGTCTTCAGGTCTAACTCTGGGAGAAATTTTGTATAAATACGATACTATGCAAATAGACTTCAATTACGAGACAAGATTTAATAACACAATGCGCATACTCGCATATCATGAGCAATATACAGATGTTAAAATATCCGATTTCATATTGAGTAATTATCAGAGTCATAGATTATTTAATTATTATATTTCTAATGAAATGGTATGCTGTAATCATCCCAGTAATGTTTTATTAGTTGAATGTACAAATCGTATCTTACATTTACTTGGATATCCATCGATTACTTATAGCGGAAATGAACTAATAGGAGCCCCTGCAAAAATATCTAAATATGATCTCGAGTATTTCAAATTTACGTATACTGCTGAAGTAGATGATACTTATACTCGCCTAATAATCCGTGATGTTTTCAACAATTTTAAACTATAATTCTACGTCATTGTAGAGTTATAAGTAATGGATTAATCTGTAGAACTATAGTATATGTTAAAGTTATGCGGTGCAACGATGTGGGGGTCCTCTTTTCCTATATCCAAGCTGAAACAGCCAAAAAGCCCTATGACACTGTATGTAGACACAGAACAACTACCAGCAACAGGTCCCGATGAACATATTTATTTATATCAAGAACCATTCGTTATCACTAATCTACGCCCATTTATACTTACACACTGGAAAAAGTTTAAATATATCTTGACGTATGATGATACCCTACTGCATCTTCCTAATGCACATAAATTTATACCTGCATGCACATGGATATCTCAACATGACGCAGAATCGATACAGATAGAACAAAAGAAATTTCAGATATCATCCTTAACAGGCGCAAAGGCTTTTACCACAGGACATAAATTCCGCCTAGAAGTTTTAAAGAGGGCATCTGAATTTAGTATTCCATCTACCTTTTTCCGCACGAATGTACCCCCCATGACTCCCAAACTCTCTGACAAGATACATTTATTCCGCGAATATCAGTTTTCACTCATTATAGAGAATACTAGACTAAATAACTGTTTTACTGAGAAGCTGTGCGACTGTCTGTATACCAAGACTATCCCGATCTATTATGGATCCCCCAACATATCCGAGTATTTCGATACAACTGGTTGGATTATTCTCGAGAATGAAACCGTTGATGAGCTTTTGGCTAAACTTAGAACTCTCGATGAGTCCTGGTATCAGAGGCATCTAGATACTGTAATGAAAAACTATGAGTCCGTCTTACAGTATATATCTTATGAGGGCAATATTAATCGTGTGCTAAATACTTTGGATTATTAACGCCATGTCCCTGCATGCAGATGGGCTCCAAACGGCCCAACACAGCATGAAGTAACACCATCAATCGAGTCGCATCCACAACGTCTAACACAATCCAAATCAGGATACAAAACAGTCACATCTGAACCACCCGCTTTCACATAATCATGGTACGAGGTTGTCAAGATACCTGGCCCCGTGGTTTCCAGAATCCAATTCGGTCCAACATCATTAGATTTGGCCGACTGGAGCCGATCCAAGAAGTACTTGAAGAAGGGATGGCCCGGCACAGACCCCATAGCGTAGTTGCCAATACGGACAGCATCACGATTCTTGTGTTGGACCAGTGCAACTGAAGACATAACCTTTTCACATGGAAAAAAAGCCGTTACGTACTCGGGCAACTCGATAGGCCGATCCAGATCAATATCAAGGTCCAGATAGACTCCGCCTAGTATATAGACCACGAAGACACGGAAGTAGTCACAGCATTGAATTGTCTTGGTATAATCTGAGTATTTCTGGAACCTATGAGGCTCAGCATGCTCTTTTACAAAGTCTAACATCTCCTGATCGGTCCAAATTCTTACGGTCCAATCAGGATGTAGACTTCGCATCTTGGAGACTAGAGTCTCAAAGACACCAAGCTCCTTTGTCTTCCACGTCAAATGCAGAACCTTTGGTATCGGTGATGAACCTGTTGGTCTTGGTAGACTCACAGAATACAGAGCTCTCTCATTTTGGGGACGCCACCAACTTCCTTCAAACATATGGACTCCATATGCTGAACACGCTTTTTTATAAAACGATAGTGAATCTGACTGCGAGACACAGGCATCCACCTCTTTGTAAGACAGTGGCATGAAATATGCTGGATGCAGAAGACGAACTCCCTCAGACCGCCGTTTATAGACCCGTGACATGAAAAAGGGCCCCGTTGTATCTAGAATCAAATTATTCCGATCCTTGAAACTGGACTTGTGAGTCAACATATCATGCACAAGATGATTAATAAATCGGTGTTGAGGCGGAGATGCCATAAATGCATTTGAAACAATAAAGTCCCTTCCATGAATCGACGCAGCCTCCGCCGGCTCTTTACAAACAACAAATTCCGTATAAGACTCAAGAAAAGTCAAAGCTTTTAACGGAAACATATCCAGATCCAGATAGACTCCACCATACGTATGCAGAATGAGATAACGGACCGCATCAAACCGTTGAATTGGATATGGGAATGACTTATATTTTGCTAGAAATTCGGGATATACAGCTTCGACAAAGTCCTCACATTCCTGATCGGTCCAGAGCTTATAGGTCCACCCAGGATGCATGGCCTTCCAGCCCTCCGTAAGCTCAGCCGAATGCGGAGCAAGGGTACGCGATGACCAGGACTGATGTAAGATCTTGGAGACCGTTGTAGGATACACTGCTTTCTTACCCATAGCCGCCGCTTGAAGAGCAAGTTTCAAAAAAGCGGGATCGGTCAAAAAATTCGCTGCTGCCACAAGACGTGTAGTAGTCTGGTCCAGTGGAACCGAGCGCGAATACAGACCATGGAAATGTCGCTCATCCCATGTATTCTTAGTATGGAACCGATACAGATACATGAATGGAACCATTAGAGGTACAATAGAACCATCGACTAATAATGCATTGCGAACCACCGAATCCTCGCTACGATTCTGCGATGGATAGCTGACCTTGTCTAGAAATGTCTGTTTGTGCACCAGAATTGAGCCATCAAACTTGTAATTATTAAAAAGAAAAGACCGTCTCAACTTCTGATCATAAATTACTACCGAATTTACTACATTACCACATGCTGGGCCTCGAGATGCCAGAGCTACTTGCAACCGGATACGGTCAGGATGATACATATCATCATCGTCCCACTGCATAATGTATTCACCTCGGGACTCAGCCACACTGATATTGCGGAGTTCACCAAGAGTCTTCTTGGGTTCAATAGGAACCTCAATGAATCTAACAGAGTCTGCTTTGACCTTGACCTTTATCTCTTCAATCCATGGATTGTTAGACTCATAGACTACAACCAGCTCTTTTACTGGATGACTCTGGAAAAGAAAACAATCAATGGCCTGGGCCAGAAGTTCAAATTTATTCTGGGTTACACAAAGACAGGATACGAATGGAATTTCTTTGATGACAAGAGTTGGAACATCCATTTAATCAGAACGAAGTTCTGAATCTTTATACTAAGTTGTTCAACATTAATAGAGGATG
>Ga0214923_10001050_pt1 | contig 40209 bp, 38 predicted proteins | sample LL1510_MetaG_FD_177993 | JGI IMG/M metagenome (GOLD analysis project Ga0214923, IMG submission 177993) | Freshwater microbial communities from Lake Lanier, Atlanta, Georgia, United States - LL-1510 | ecosystem: Environmental > Aquatic > Freshwater > Lake | place: USA: Georgia | collected...
GCCGGATCAAGAGGTAACGAAGAACCGGCGAGAGCGCCAGAACCGAGTGGACTTACCATTGTGCGTTGTAACCAATCAATGATTCGACCTAAATCTCGTTGAAAAGCATGAGCATGCTTTGCAACTTCATGTCCAAAGATCACTGGTTGAGCGTGCTGCAGATGGGTAAAACCAGGCGCAGGTGCATCGGCATACTCGGCGGCTTTGGCAATAATCACTTCACAGAGTTGCGTTAACTGTGTAGCAATGGCCAACATGTGATCGATCGCGTAGAGTCGCAAATCGGTAGCAACTTGATCGTTGCGCGAGCGGCCAGCCCTGATTGCTCCCCCAACGACACCGATTTTCTCGGTTAACCCACGTTCTAAGGCGCTATGAACATCTTCATCGCAATCGATTGGAAGAAATTTTCCACTTTTAACTTCACTCTGGAGTTCCTTTAGTGCACTACGCAATTTAGTTACTGTGTCGGCCGGAAGTAATGAAGAGCTCTCGAGAACGGCCAAATGTGCCAATGAAGAACGTAAGTCGTAAGGCGCTAATCGCCAATCAAATTGCACGCTGCGAGATAAGGCGAAGAGGGCATCGCTGGGGCGGTCGGAGAATCTTCCACCCCACAGGCTCGTTCCAGTGCTCATTACCTACCTCCACCTTTTGAATTGGCTAATCCTAAGATCTTCTTTGCTAAAGCACTGCCGCCCGTTGCTGTGTCGGCAACGACAATCACTGTGTCATCCCCAGCAACTGTGCCGATAGCAGAAGGTAACTTTCCAGATTGAGAAAGTCCGTCGATAGCACTCGCCAACATCTGCGCTGCTGCAATAGGCGTGCGAATCACAACTAAATTTCCACTCGGAGTTGCAGTTAGTACCAACTCGCTTGGAAAGGAACTCTTATTTGAAATCGGTTGTACACCTTTAAGGGCGTATACGATTTCGCCTTCACTATTTCGTACTCTAATTGCCCCAATATCTTCGAGGTCTCGACTAGCAGTACCTTGCGTGACAACCACTCCCTCTTTCTTGAGGGCTTTAATTAAATCGCTTTGTGAGCCAATCTTGCCATTAGCAATTAGCTTGGCGACTAATGATTTGCGGGCATTTGCATTATTCGCTTTCATGCGTGCACCAAAGTTCCGCCAGTACCTGCGAGTGCCAGAAGCAGGTTTTCTGCGCGGTTGCCATCGATAATTCGAACTTTTGTAGCACCTGCTGCTATTGCGGCTAAACAAGCTGCAACCTTTGGCGCCATGCCACCCTGAAAATCATTCTTCATGGCAGCTAGTTCTGCAGCTGAAATCTCAGAAATGATTGAGGAAGGATCCGGATAATTTCGATAGATGCCGGAAACATCGGTTAACACGATTAAAGATTCTGCCTTTAGCTCACCGGCAATCGCGGCGGCAGCGATATCTGCGTTTACATTGAGTCCGTTTTCGGCACCGATCTCATTTGCAAGTGGCGAAATTACAGGTGTGAAATTCTCTTCAAGTAAGGAAATAATTAATTCCGTCTCGACTTGCGTAACTTCTCCGACCAGACCAAGTTCGGCGGGTGTGCCATCAAGGATTTTGGTCATTCGAATTCCCTGCAAAGTATTTCCGTCCCGTCCAGAAATGCCGGCAGCATTCACACCAGCTTTTCTTAGATTTGAAACTATTGCTGCACAAACCTGGCCAGCTAAAACGCTCTGTACTATTTCAAATATTTCTGGCGTAGTTACTCGAAAACCACCAATTATTTGACTTTCTATACCTGCCTCGAGCAATGCCGCATCAATCTGCGGTCCACCACCATGCACAATTACTAACTCAATTCCTTCTTTGATGGCAGCGGCGATAGCTTTAGAAAAAGCGCCACTTTCATCTTTCATGGCATGGCCACCGTATTTAATGACAATCAAACTCCCAGTCCTATCCCTTGCAGACCAGTGCCTTCCGGGAAACCACAGATCAAATTTGCATTCTGAATTGCCTGACCGGCTGCTCCTTTACCTAAGTTATCAATCGCGGCGGAAACAATTAATCGATTCGTATTAGAATCGATGGCCACCTGTAGTTGTACCTGATTGCTACCTACTACCGAATTTGTTTTAGGCAACTGACCAATTGGAAGCACAGTAACGAATTCATCTTTTGCATAGGCGCTGCCGTATAAAGCATGGATGCTTTCAGTAGTTGCATTTCCGGTTAGTTTCGCCGTCACGGTACTTAAGATGCCGCGACGCATTGGCGCTAAAATTGGCGTAAACGAAATCTTTACTTCGCTACCTGCGATATGTGTCAACGCCTCTTCGATTTCTGGCGTGTGCTGATGCACTCCCCCAAATTTGTAGGAAGAGAGTGAACCCATGACTTCGCTACCGATTAAATTAATTTTTGCACTTCGACCGGCTCCAGTAGTTCCAGACGCGGCGACAACCACAATGTCTCTGGTGTCTATCAACCCAAGAGCCGGTGATATTGCCAGCGAAATTGATGTTGCGTAGCACCCTGGATTGGCAATGCGATTGCTCTTCGCTATTTGTTCGCGCTTTCCTGGAAGTTCGGGTAAGCCATAAGTCCAAGTACCGGCATGCGATCCTCCGTAGTACTTGGCCCATTTCTCTGGGCTGCTAAGTCGGAAATCTGCACCTAAATCAACAATTTTAATCTCTGGCTTTAATTGCGCTATTACTGCAGCTGATTCCCCATGCGGCAGAGCTAAGAAGACCAAATCGCAAGAATTAACTTTGAGTAAATCAAAAGCATCAAAACGGCGATCACCCAGCTTGGCTAACTGTGGAGCAATTGCGGAGATTAATTCGCCGGCATTGGAGTGCGCGGCAATAACTTCAACCTCAAATTTAGGGTGCTCTAAAAGAAGCCTCAGTAACTCAGTTCCGGCGTAGCCGCTGGCGCCAACGATCGCTGTTTTCATAGGCATAATTATGCAGGTTTATGCATAATTATGCAACTTTAAGATCGGACCGTTGCTCCGTAGAGTTTTGCAGCGTTGGCCACGGCAGATTCTCGAGCAGTCGAGATTTCCTCACCTGTTAGCGTGCGATCAGCTGCCCGGAATGAAAGCGTGAAGGCAAGTGAAATCTTGCCCGCACCAATCTTGTCGTAGCGATCGAAAAGCACGATCGACTCAAGCAACTCCCCTGCCCCTTCAACTAAAGCCTCCTGCAGAGCAGCGGCCGAAACTGTGGCATCAACAACTAGCGCGACATCTTGTACCGCGATGGGCATCGACCCAATCACTGCTGCTCTGATCGTATTGCTTTCCGGAAGTGCATCAAGATTGATTACGAAGGCGCACGAGCGTGACGGCAACCCGAATTGCGAACAGACCCGCGGATGAAGTTCGCCAGCATGAGCAACTGCTTTGCCATCGACTAACAGTTCGGCGCAGCGTCCAGGGTGCCAAGGTGCGAAATCAGATCGTTCAACTGTGTACTTTAGCCCGCAAAGATCGAGCACAGTTTGTGCTTCGGCAATTGCATCAGCCCATTCGTATGGAAGAGCTTTTACCCGCCAGTTATCGCCAGCCGTTTTCCCAACGAAGATAGCACCAAGATGAACTGGTTGCGGTGGCACGCTATCAAAAAGCGACTTAATGGTTGCCGCATCTGGTTTCACTTCCAGAGGCGGGAAAATGCCATCAACTAATTTTGTGGTGTTGCGGAAAATTGCGCCAATCTCAAAGAGCGCAAAATCGCGTGCGCCCCGAGAAAGATTTCGTTGTGCTGCTGCTATTAGCCCCGGAATCAAATGGGTACGCATCAACGGCGTCTCTTCAGACATTGGATTTGCAATGCGGAAGGTGGCAGCACGTTCGCCCGTGTAGTTGAGTGCCTTCATGGTTGCTTCGGATACAAATGGGAAGTTCTGCACCTCTGTTAAACCACGAGCGGCGAGCGCTGCTGCAATAGTGCGACGTCGTTGCTGAGTTGGCGTTAACGTCGCCGCAAATGGGCTGCGCGGAAGGATTGCTGGAATCTGGTCGTACCCGACGATACGAGCAACTTCTTCAACTAAATCAGCTGGAATCTGTAGGTCGCTACGCCATGAAGGTGGATCGACTTTCCAATTCTTTACATCTACATCGCAACCAACTTTGATCAGCGACTTTGCGATTACTTCGTGAGTGAGTTGAGTGCCTAAGCGCTCATTTACATAATCTGGCTTTAGATCAATGACTGGTGGATATATTGGCTCGCCAGCTACTGCAGTACCTAAATAGGTAGCCCCACCAAGTGCCACTATTAATTCAGCTGCGCGGGCCGATGCAAACTCAGCTAGCGTTGGATCTACACCACGTTCTAGGCGTCTAGATGCTTCGGTAGAGAGTTTGTGGCGTCGCGAATTCTTTGCGATTGGGATTGGATCAAAGCGCACCGCTTCAATTGCAATCGATGTAGTGGTTTCAGAAATTTCGGAATCTAAGCCGCCCATAGTTCCGGCTAGCGCCAATACTTGCTTGCTATCGCGAACCACTAAATCTGTGGCTGCGAGTTCGCGTTCTTGGCCATCTAGCGTTAAGAATTTGCTCTTATCTGGCGCATAAGTAATCTCGAGTCCATCGACAATTTTGGCGCGATCAAAAGCATGTAATGGTTGACCTAATTCGATCATCACGTAGTTAGTTACATCGACCGCGAGCGAAATTGAACGCATGCCAATTTTCTCGATTCGACGACTTAACCAAATCGGTGATGGCGCCTTTGGATTGAAATTATCAAGTGAGCGAAGATATGCGACCATGGCCCCGCTAGTAATCTTTATTGCTGTCGCAGAGCCATCTTCAGAAAATTTAAGCGATTTGGCATGTTCAACTGGATCAGTAAACTTTAGATTTAAGGCACCAGCAATTTCTCGAGCAGCACCTCGGATGCTTAGCGCATAACCCCGGTCTGGGTTTACCGCAATATCGAAGATAGTGTCATTGATCTGAAGCAATTCGATGGCATCTTGACCTACTGTGGCTGAGTCTTCACTTAGAACGATGATGCCTGAGTGATCATCGCCTAAGCCAAGTTCCTTTGCTGAACAGATCATTCCGTTACTGGTCTTGCCGTATGTTTCACGAGCGCTAATTGCGAAGTTACCAGGCAATACCGCGCCCGGAAGTGCAGCTACTACTAAGTCATTTACTTCGAAGTTACGGGCACCACAGATTACAAAACGACTTTGCCCTTCAGCGCAATCTAATTCAACATACCTAATTGGCTTCTTATGTTCAGTTAATTCTTCGATTGCTAGAACCCGTGCGACTAATAATGGGCCAGTTAGGTCAGAGCCCTGTTGTACAACTTCTTCAACTTCGAAACCGACTCGTACAAATGCATCAGTTATAGATTCATCAGAAATACCAGTTAGATCGACAAAATCGTTTACCCATGAACGTGGAATTCGCACTAGAGGCCAACTCCAAACTGACGAGTAAATCGAATATCGCCTTCCACAATTTCATGAAGATCTGTAATCCCATGTCGCACCATGAGTGTGCGTTCGAGTCCCATGCCGAAGGCAAAACCAGAAAATTCGTTGGTATTGATACCACAAGTTTTTAATACTTTTGGATTTATCATGCCGCAACCGCCCCATTCGATCCAGCGGCCGTTAAAGAAAATATCAACTTCAGCGCTTGGTTCGGTGAAGGGGAAGAATGAAGGGCGCAAGCGAGTTGTGACATCGAGCCCGAACATGTGCCGAGCAAAATTATCTAACGTGCCTTTTAAATGTGCCATCGAAATGCCACGATCTACCACAACGCCTTCAACCTGATGGAAAACGGGGCTATGAGTGGCATCGAGTTCATCTGCACGGAAAGTGCGGCCTGGTGACACAATATAAATTGGTGGCTCGTTAGTAAGCATGGTGCGAATCTGCAAAGGTGAAGTCTGAGTTCGAAGTACTAGGCCAGCACTAAGAGGTTCGATGAAAAAGGTATCTTGCATGGTACGGGCTGGATGATCAGCTGGAATATTTAAGGCATCGAAATTTAACCAACTCGCCTCGAGTTCAGGTCCTTCAACAACTGAATATCCCTGCGCTAAGAAGAAATCACTAATGTCATTCTTGATAATCGTAATTGGATGCAATCCCCCGGCGTGCGAAACTTTTGCTGGCAGCGTTATATCGACAACTTCTTCCAATAAAATCTTTTGATCTCGGGCAATTTCCAATCGAGTGGTTTCCTGGGCTAGCGCGGCACTAATTGCTGCCTTTGCTTCACCAATAACTTTTCCGAAAGATGCTTTCTCTTCCGCAGATAGAGCGCCCAGACCACGACTTGCTAACGAGATCGGAGCCTTATCGCCAGTGTGAGCGAGGCGAGCCGCTTTGAGTTCGTCGAGGTCAGCAGCTGCTGCAAAAGCCGCTTTGGCAGCAGCTACCCATTCGTTGATTTCCTGCGGATTCATGGCGCTGAGTCTACTTGGTCGACTTTACTTATCGTCGGCAATTTTTGCGGTTAGTTCATATAAAACAATTGATGCTGCCGCAGATAAATTGAGACTCTCCGCGTTTCCAGCCATGGCAATTGAAAGTGAATCGGTCAACTTGGGTAGCTCTAAATCTGCTAATCCTCGGGCTTCGTTTCCAAATATCAAAACGGTATTTCCAGTGACTTGGTAATCGCGAATAGATTTCTCGCCATCTACTGACAAGGTAGCGAAATTCAAATTAGGGATAGCTTGTTGAAGTAGATCTATCGAAATTCGTTCGAAAATTGGTAAGTGCCAGTGTGAACCAGCCGTTGAGCGAACTACCTTTGGTGAGTACATATCAACGCTGCCTGGTGAAGTGATCAGAGCGGTTGCGCCGAGTGCATCAGCTGAACGCAAAATGGTTCCGGCATTTCCTGGATCTTGAATCTCGTGTAAATAGAGCAGAATTGAACGACCTGATAATTTTAGAGTTTCAAAATTTGGATTTGTAATCTTGCAGATAGCAAGAATTCCTTGTGGCGAGATGGTCTCGCTCATCGCTTTCATAACCGGATCGGTAACATCTTCGGTCTTAAATATGGCCAGATCAATCTGATCACTCTCTAAGCGAGCCCGACCGCTAGAAGTCAGATAGAGAACTTCGATCTGATCAATAGAGTTAGCTTTTATCGCTTCGCGAACGAACTGCGCACCTTCAGCAACATAGCGTGCACTGTCACGACGCTCTTTTGCGCCTTTAGAACTGATAAGAGCCTTCACTCGCGCGATGTGCGGCGAATGAAGGCTCTCGATCATTACTTCGTATTTCTAATTTCGATTAATGATTCGATTAACGAATTAGAGTGCAGCTAGGGTCTTGCGGGCAACTTCAACTAGCGCTTTGAATGTCGCTGGATCGTTTGTTGCTAGCTCTGAAAGTAAACGGCGATCTACTTCGATACCAGAGACTTTTAGACCTTGGATAAAACGGTTATAGGTAAGACCGTTTTCACGTGCAGCCGCATTGATACGCTGGATCCAGAGTTGACGGAAGTCGCCCTTCTTATCCTTGCGATCGTTGAAGGCATAAACCATTGAGTGCGTAACTTGCTCTTTCGCCTTAGTGAAAAGACGTGAACGTTGTCCGCGGTAACCGCTAGCCCGCTCGAGCGTTGTACGACGCTTCTTTGCAGCGTGGACGCCGCGCTTTACTCTTGCCATCTCTAGTTACCTTTCTTACTTCAGACCAAGCATGCGCTTGGCTGTTACTGCAACGGTTGGCTTAGCTGCGGACTCAGTGCTCAAACGTCGAGTAAGACGTGAGGACTTGCGCTCGAGTAAGTGGCGCTTTCCGGCGCGCTCGTGCATTACTTTTCCGGAACCAGTAATGCGGAATGTCTTCTTCGCACCACTGTGTGTCTTCATCTTTGGCATCTGGGTCTCCCGTTGCTAGTTCTTATTCGGTCTCTGTTGCAGCTGCTGCTGCATCGGCTTTTGCTTTGCGCGCCGCCTTTGCTTCAGCTACTGCTTCAGTTTTGCGCTTAGTAGGACCAAGCACCATTGTCATGTTTCGTCCCTCTTGCTTTGGGGCGAACTCAACAAAGGCAATCTCAGCAACATCTTCTGCAAGTCGTTGCAAGATCTTGTAACCCAGTTCTGGACGAGTTTGTTCGCGTCCGCGGAATTGCATTGTCACTTTGACCTTGTCGCCACCTTTTAAGAACTTCTCGATGTGATTCCGTTTGGTCTCGTAATCGTGAGTTTCAATCTTTGGTCGCATCCGTACTTCCTTGACCACAATGTGGGTCTGGTTTTGGCGTGCTTCCCGAGCTTTCTGCGCAATCTCGTATTTGTACTTTCCGAAATCCATGATCTTGCAGACAGGTGGATTAGCGTCTGGTGCGATCTCAACTAAGTCGAGACCAACTTCATCAGCCATTTGTAGCGCAACTTCGATTTCTACGACGCCAACTTGTTCACCGGTGTAACCGATTAAACGAATTTGGGGGGTACGAATTCGATCGTTGATACGCGGGTCAGTTGTGATTTTTGCTCCTCTAAGTCGGTTTACATTCTGCTGTGGTACTTCGCGCTCAGTAACCGCGCCATGCAAAATCAGCAACCGCCAAGGAGTCCGACTGCAGTTGATAAATCTTCAACAGAGCTGAACTTCGACATACCAGGAATCCTTAGATTCTTAGGTGGGAGCGGTAACTCCTCTTGCAGTAGCGAACTACTGGTCTGAGCCAAAGGGTACTAGAGGGTTGAGCAAAGGCGAAATTGAGCGAAACTAGCCCATCTAGCCCATCTAACCCATCTAACCCATCTAACCCTTCTAGCCCTTCTAGCCCATCTAACCCATCTAACCCATGGCGTGAACGCCACCGTCGACGTGAATGATCTCGCCAGTGGTCTTGGGGAACCAATCAGACAGGAGCGCAACAGCTGCTTGAGCGGCTGGAACTGGGTCAGTTACATCCCATGCCAGTGGGGCTCGGGCGTTCCAGACCTCTTCGAATTCCGCAAATCCAGGAATTGATTTAGCGGCCATTGTCTTAATTGGTCCAGCGGCAACTAGATTGACTCGAATATTTTCAGCACCTAGGTCGCGAGCCAAATATCGAGAAGTGGATTCAAGAGCGGCTTTAGCAACACCCATCCAGTCATACTTTGGCCAAGCAACTGTCGCATCAAAATCTAAACCGACAATTGATGCACCCCCCGAGAAGAGTGGGCGTGATGCAACTGCTAAAGATTTAAATGAATAGGCAGACACTTGCAATGCCGTCGCGACATCAACCCATTCGGTATTAAGGAAATTTCCACCGAGTGCTGCTTCGGGTGCAAATCCAATTGAATGTACTACCCCATCGAGACCATCAACGTGCTCGCGAATTCGTGATTCAAGTGCCGCTAAATCGGCATCACTCGTGACATCTAACTCAATCAACGGCGCCGGTTTCGGCAAGCGCCCAGCGATGCGAGTTGTTAAAGACATAACTCGACCGTAAGACGAAAGTATTACAGTGGCGCCTTCTTCTTGTGCCAAACGTGCAATATGAAATGCAATTGACGCGTCAGTTAAAACACCGGTAACCAGAATTTTTTTGCCTGCCAGAATTCCCATTGTTAATGACCCATACCTAATCCGCCATCAACTGGAATTACCGCACCAGTTATATAGCTTGCTTGTGGTGATGCTAAAAAAGTGACGACGGCGGCAATTTCTTCGGCGGAACAAAAACGTTGTAATGGAAGAGATTTTGCGATTTCATCACGTCGCTTCTCATCTAAGGTCGCAGTCATATCGGTCTCGACAAAGCCAGGGGCAACTACATTCGCCGTAATTCCGCGGCTCCCTAACTCGCGTGCGAAGGAACGTGCCATGCCAACTAGTCCAGCTTTGCTAGCAGAATAATTAACTTGACCTGCTGAGCCCGATAACCCAACCACCGAACCTACGAAAATTAGTCGGCCACGCTTTAACTTCAGCAGACCTTTGGTTGCCCGTCGGGCAGTACGGAAAGATCCAGTTAAATTCGCATCGATTACATCAATGAAATCGTGATCGCTCATGCGCATAGACAAGGTGTCTTTAGTTATGCCCGCGTTACAAACCACAACTTCGGGCGCCCCCCACTTCTCCTCAATCAAGGCGAAGCCAGCATCAACGCTTTCAGTCGAGGTGACATCCATCTGGACTGCGTCAAATTCAGTCGGAGCGGCGCCGGATCGGTATGTAACAACAACGGTATATCCGGCGGTTTTAAGTGATTTAGCAATGGCTGAACCAATACCGCGATTGCCGCCTGTGACTAAAGCAATTGCACTCATAGTCGGCAAGGTTACTCGTTACTTCTGCGTAAACCTAAGAACACATCTACTCTAGGCACATGGCCGATGAAATCTTCGATGTAACCAGCGCTCAGCGAAGCCTGACTTCCGATCAGGGTGCACGGCAAAGACGTTATTTTATCTCGATGATGATTCGAACACTTTGTTTCATCTTGACCGTTGTAACGCCAAGTCCAATTCGTTGGTTCTTCCTAGCTGGTGCTGCCGGCTTGCCGTACATTGCAGTTGTGGTGGCCAATGCAGGTCGCGAATCTATGATTCCTGGTCGTTCGGTAATTAAAGACAAACGCCGTTCAATTTCCTAATCTCTCAAGAGGTTAGACTTCGCTTATGCGAAATCGCGAGAAATTCTCAATTCTCAAATCAGTAACAGCGCTCGCACTTATACTTCTCTGTCTAATCGCCGCACAATGGCAATATCACCGCGGATTAGATCGCCATCACCGTAATTATTTAATTGAGAAAAATATTGCAGCTGCTACCCTTAATTTAACGGTTGCGGAAAAAAATTTAATCGTTAATGAATGGCGTACTGTTAGCACTTCCGGAATTTTCGTCCCAACTCAAACAATTTTGATTAGAAATCGCTACTACGAAGGAAAGTATGGCTTCGAGTATTTAACGCTTTTTATAAACGAAGAAGGTAAGAAATTTTGGGTCGATCGTGGGTGGGTGATTGCCGGAAAAGACGCAGTCACGGCTCCAACTCTTCCAGCTACTCCTACCGGTAACGTGCAGATAGTTGGCCGACTTCGGTTAGATACCTCGTTACCACAAGGATCTTTCTTCGCATTACCTACATTGGGAGGCGGTCTAATAAGTAAGTGGAATGCCCAGAAAGAAGTTGCGACCGAACCATTTTATTTAGATTTGCTCTCTGGTTCGTGGCACTCAGCTGCAACAGTAACGGCACAGTTGCCCGAACTAAGTGATGGTCCGCATATGGCCTACGCCTTGCAGTGGCTCTTCTTTGCTGGGTTAGTTGGCTATGGCCGAGTATTAATCCGTAGATCCAGATAAATCTTGTCGGTTATAAAGCTCAGCGTATAAACCGTTCTTTGCGACCAACTCATCATGGTTACCACGTTCAACGATTACGCCCTTTTCTAGCACCAAGATTTGATCAGCATCACGGACAGTGCTCAAACGATGTGCAATAACCAGACTAGTTCGACCCTTTAGCGCTGCACTAAGCGCTTCATGAACCAAGGCTTCATTCTCCGAATCCAAATGTGCCGTCGCTTCGTCCAGGATAACAACTTGTGGTGATTTCAATAGTAATCGAGCGATGGCTAGGCGTTGTTTCTCACCACCTGATAAACGATGCCCGCGTTCTCCAACCATTGTGTCAAAGCCATTTGGAAGCGATGAAACCAGTGACCAGATTTGGGCAGCTTCGCAGGCAGCTCGCATTTCGGCTTCCGTTGCGCCTGGTTTGGCGTATCGTAAATTTTCCCCGATGGTGTCATGAAAAAGATGCGCATCTTGCATTACGACACCAATGTTCTCGCGCAGAGATGACATTGTTAAATCGCGAATATCTATGCCACCAACTTCGATCGAACCAGATGTAACATCGTAAAGTCTTGGCACGAGAGCGCTGATAGTGGTTTTTCCGGCACCTGACGGACCAACTAGCGCTGTCATCGTTCCTGGCTGAGCGAAAAAAGTTAAATTGTTTAAAACAATTCCACTTTCGACAGTTTCAGGTTTAGCCACTGACTCCAGCGAGGAGAGGGATATTTCCTCCGCCTTGGGATAAGCGAAAGAAACGTTTTTAAATTCCACTGCAAAATTTTTGCCAACCAAATCTTTCGCATTTGGTCGATCTTGCACCATGGGCATCAAGTCTAATACTTCAAAAATGCGTTCGAATGAAACCAAGGCAGTCATCACATCTATTCGCACATTTGACAGCGCCGTCAGCGGGCCATAAAGGCGCGCTAATAGTGCTGTGATTGCCAACAAAGTTCCGACCGTTACAGCGCCATTTATCGCAAGATGTCCGCCAATGCCATATGCAACAGCAGTCGCAACTGCTGCGACACTGGTAAGGGCAATGAAGAAAACCCGGTTTAGTAGTGCGATCTCGATGCCAATGTCAGCAACTTTGCGAGCTCGTGTGCGGAAATACCTCTTCTCATCGCTAGGTCTGCCGTAGAGCAAGACCAGCATTGCGCCAGAAACGTTAAAGCGCTCAGTCATAGTTGAAGACATCTCAGCATTCAAATTAAAGGATTGCCGAGTTAATGACTGAAGTTTTTTGCCGACCCACTTCGTAGGTAGTAGAAATAATGGTAAAAGCAATAGCGAGACAAGTGTGATCTGCCAGGATAGAACTAACATCGTGCCTACGACCAGAATCAAGCTCACTGAATTACTAACTACACCAGAGAGAGTCGCAGTGAATGCTTGCTGCGCACCGATGACATCGGAATTAATTCGGGAAATTAAGGCACCTGTCTGAGTTCGGGTAAAGAATGCAACCGATTGTCGCTGCACATGCTCGAATACTTGCGAACGTAAATCGTAGATCAAACCTTCACCAATTCGAGCTGAAAACCAACGCCCTGCAATACTAATTACGGAATCAAAGATCGCTATAAATGCAACAGCTAACGCCAACTTAGTAACCAAGCCACCATCTTTTGGTATAACACCTTTATCTATAAGTTGGCGCAACAACAAAGGTGATGTAATTATCAGGAGTGCTTCAATTACAACGCTGATCAAAAAGATGGTTATGTGTTTTTGATACGGCTTAGCAAAAGTGGCTATTCGCTTAACTGTGCCCGGTTTTAATTTCTGATTTTTGACCGAAGGGTCAGCGGTCATTGACCGAAAGGTCATCCACACTGCGTGGTTAGACATTTATCAAACCGTGAAACCGAGAGCTCGCAGCTGATCTCTTCCATCATCGGTGATCTTGTCTGGGCCCCAAGGTGGCATCCAGACCCAGTTTATTTTCACATCACTAGTGAGAGCAGCGAGTGCTTGACGAGTCTGATCTTCAATTACATCTTGAAGTGGGCAGGCAGCTGAAGTTAGCGTCATGTTTAGTATCGCAATGTTATTTTCATCGACCATGACATCGTAGATCAAACCTAAGTCAACTACATTGATTCCGAGTTCGGGATCAACTACATCCTTCATCGCCTCAGTTACTTCATCAATTGCTGCTGTCATCACATATCCTTTTTAATAGCATTGAACCTAATCTGACTAATTCAACAAGTCAGAAGTCTATCTATTTATTGGCTTGGGCTTGCACAACGGCATCTTTATAGGCCATCCAGCCCAACAAAGCACACTTAATTCGAGCCGGGAATTTTGAGACCCCCGCTAATGCAACGGCATCTTCTAGTACTTCATCATCGCCAGCCTTAGTGCCTTTGCTCTGCATTAATTCGGTGAAATTAGTTAAGATCGAGTCAGCATCGGCAATGGTCTTGCCAATCAACAGATCACTCAGAATAGAGACACTAGCTTGAGAAATTGAGCAGCCAACGCCATCCCAGGTAATTTCTGAAACCAGATCACCGGATAGTTTTAAATTTAAGGTGATCTCATCGCCACAGCTTGGATTAACGTGATGAACTTGGGCATCAAAATCAGCAGCTAGGCCTTTGTGATGTGGCCGTTTGTAATGATCGAGAATAACTTCTTGATAAAGGCTGTCGAGCTCCATTAGTTTGCACCGAAATATTTCTGAGCGCCAAGAATTCCGAAAATTAGTGCATCGATATCAGTTTCATCGTTATATAAATAAAGTGAAGCTCGAGTTGTTGCCGGCACGCCCAGTTTACGAGTAAGCGGCCATGCGCAATGATGTCCAGTACGAACTGCGATGCCCTGCGCATCTAGATACTGACCAAGATCGTGCGGATGAATATCGCCTAGTGTGAAGGAGGCAACTGCTCCGCGATCTAACATTTCCCTTGGCCCGACCAACTTCAAGGCGGGAATTTCTTGCAGTCGATTAAGTAGATAGGTACCCAATCGCTCTTCGTGAGCATGAATTTCAGTCATGCCAATCGCCGACAAGTAATCTAAGGCAGCAGCCAAACCAACGGTTTGTGCCATATTTGGTACGCCTGCCTCGTGACGTCTCGGTGATGGCGCCCAAGTTGCATCTGTCATTGTTACTGATTCGATCATCGAACCACCAAATAGAAATGGCGGTAGTTCTTTCAAAAGTTCAGTTCGACCCCAAAGGACGCCTACCCCAGTTGGTCCAATTGCTTTGTGTCCGGAAAAGGCTAAGAAATCGATTTCCAGTTCTCTCACATTTATCGGCATATGCGGAACAGATTGGCAGGCATCGAGAATTACTACCGCCCCAACTTCGTGCGCTCTTGTCACGATAGCGGCAAGTGGAATTATCGTGCCTAGCACATTTGATTGATGAGTAAGTGAGACAACTTTGGTGTTAGCCGTAATTACCTCAGTTAAATTAGAAAGATCTAGCCGGCCATCATCAGTTACGGCAAACCAAGCTAATTCTGCTCCGCTTCGCTTTGCTAATTGTTGCCAAGGAATCAGATTGGCATGGTGTTCCATTTCAGTAACCACAATGCGGTTGGCAGCAGTTACGTGAAATCGATTCCCTGGTTCTGCATTGCTGAATGCATACGCTAATAAATTTAGACTTTCGGTTGCGCTCTTCGTGAAGACAATTTCCGCAGAATCGCCACCGAGGAAATTAGCTACTGTTGTGCGAGCTCCTTGATATGCATCGGTTGCCTCTTCAGCTAACTGGTGTGCGCCTCTGTGAACCGCCGCATTGTGCATGCGATAGAAATTACTTTCAGCTTCAATTACCGAATTTGGCTTATGACTTGTGGCACCAGAATCTAAGTAAATCAACTTTTTCCCATCGCGAATTGTGCGCTCAAAGATTGGAAAATCTTGGCGTACTTTACGAGGGTCAAAGGACATCGTTAATGCTTACTTGGTTACGTATTCGGCGTAGCCATTTGCTTCGAGCTTTTCTGCTAGCTCTGGACCGCCTTCTTCAACTATGCGTCCATCAGCGAATACATGTACGAAGTCCGGCTTGATGTAACGCAAAATGCGGGTGTAGTGGGTAATTAGTAGCACGCCTAGATCATTTGCTGCTTTCGCTCGAACTACACCTTCAGAAACGATCCGAAGCGCATCAACATCTAGACCCGAGTCAGTCTCATCCAGGATTGCCATCTTTGGCTTAAGTAGTTCAAGTTGCATGATTTCGTGACGCTTCTTTTCGCCGCCAGAGAATCCTTCATTAACATTTCGTTCGGCAAATGCGGGATCTATTTTTAACGCGGCCATAGCTTCTTTAACTTCGCCAACCCAGGTTCGCAGTTTTGGGGCTTCGCCACGTAGCGCAGTTGCAGCTGTACGTAGGAAGTTTGAAACGGAAACCCCTGGAACTTCGACTGGATATTGCATCGCTAAGAAAAGGCCAGCTTTTGCGCGCTCATCAACAGTCATATCAAGTAGATCGACGCCATCTAACGTCACCGAACCACCGGTAATCTGATATTTAGGATGACCGGCGATTGAGTATGCCAAAGTAGATTTACCGGAACCATTAGGACCCATGATTGCATGTGTTTCGCCGCTCTTGATCGTTAGGTCTACACCCTTCAAGATTTCAACAGAGCCTCCTTCAGTTTCGACGGAAACCTTTAGGCTGCGAATTTCTAGTGTGCTCATAACAATCCCCTACTTAACATCTACGGTCACGGAATCTCCGTCAACCGATACTGCGTAAACATCTACTGGTTGTACTGCCGGCAAGGTCAGAGCCTCGCCAGTTCGTAAATCAAATTCTGCGCCATGTAACCAACATTCAATTTTGAAATCTGAAATGTCGCCTTCGGAAAGCGATGCATCCGAATGGCTGCAAGTATCATTTATGGCAAAAACTTCATCGCCCACGCGAGCAACGCAGATTGATTTACCATTCTTTTCGAGGCGAACAGGTTTGCCAGGCACAAGCGCTGACCAAGATAAATCACCCATTTAGGCACCTGCCTTTTCTAGTTCGCCATCAATCCGGGTCATTAAGCGCTCTTGAATCTCGGAGTTACCGATCTCGGAAACAATTTCGTTGAAAAATCCACGCACAACTAAACGACGAGCGCTTTCCAGGGAAATACCACGAGACATCAGATAGAACAGTTGTTCATCATCAAAGCGACCAGTAGTACTTGCGTGACCGGCACCGACAATCTCACCGGTTTCAATCTCTAAGTTAGGAACTGAGTCAGCACGAGCACCATCACTTAATAATAAGTTGCGGTTTAGTTCGTAGGTATCAGTACCTTCGGCTGCGGCACGGATAAACACATCACCAATCCAAACTGTATGGGCATCTTTACCAGCAAGTGCCCCTTTGTAATTAACTCGTGACTTGGCATTAGGTACCAAGTGATCTACAAACATGCGATGTTCGAAAAATTGACCGCTTGTTGCGAAGTAGACGCCGAGTAGTTCGGCTGATGCACCTTGACCTTTGAATTCAACAGTTGGAAGTAGGCGTACCAAATCACCACCTACGGTAACGATGATTGATTTGAAAGTTGCATCTTTCTCAACGATGGCATGTTGGCGTCCGGCATGAATGGTTTGGCTACCCCACTCTTGAAGCGAAACAATCGTTAAGTTTGAACCAGGCTCGCAAATTATCTCAATGTCCTCTGCGATCAAGTGATCGCCAGTATTTTCGATAATCAAAGTTGCTTTGGCATTCGCACCTAAGCGAATTTGCACCCGCGATAGTTCAGCATCAGTGGTACCGCCGGCCAAGCGATGAAGTGCGATTGGCTCACTTAACTCAGTATTCGCGGCAATCTTCAAAACTGAGACTTCGGTCGCAATTTCGTGAATCCGCGAAACGATTACATCATCAGAATTTGATTCGCGAGTTATTAATTCGCGCCCAACTTTCTCGAAGGTAACACCTGTAGGTGCCGCATTTGTAATTGCCAGAGTATGGCGAGTGGCTAACTTAAAACTGCCGTCATGCAACCCTCCCAAACGCTTAAGCGGCGTAAAACGCCATGCCTCTTCGCGCCCAGTTGGGGTTAGATAATTAGTAGTTAAGGTCGACATCATTAATTAACCAACAGCGCCTTCCATTTGGAGCTCAATCAAACGATTAAGTTCGAGGGCATACTCCATTGGTAATTCGCGTGCTATTGGTTCGATGAATCCACGTACGATCATTGCCATGGCTTCGTCTTCAGTTAATCCACGTGACATTAAGTAGAAAAGTTGGTCGTCACTGACTTTCGAAACGGTAGCTTCGTGGCCCATTGATACATCGTCTTCACGGATATCAACATATGGGTAGGTATCGGAACGTGAAATCGTGTCTACCAATAACGCATCACATTTAACCGTACTTGCTGAATGATGAGCACCTTCTTGAACCTGAACTAGGCCGCGATATGAGGTGCGTCCGCCGCCACGCGCAACTGACTTAGAGATTACCGATGAAGATGTGTAAGGAGCAGCGTGAACCATTTTTGCTCCAGAGTCTTGATGCTGACCTTCGCCGGCAAAAGCTAATGAAAGTGTTTCACCCTTTGCATGTGGACCCATTAAGAAAATCGCTGGGTACTTCATGGTTACCTTAGAGCCAATATTTCCATCGACCCATTCCATTGTTGCGCCCTCGGCACAAGTTGCGCGCTTGGTAACCAAGTTATAAACGTTGTTAGACCAGTTTTGAATCGTGGTGTAACGAACGCGCGCTCCCTTCTTTACGATAATTTCTACTACGGCAGAATGCAATGAGTCAGATTTGTAAATCGGCGCAGTACAACCTTCAACATAATGAATATATGAATCTTCGTCAGCGATAATCAAAGTGCGTTCGAATTGACCCATGTTTTCAGTGTTGATACGGAAATATGCTTGCAATGGAATTTCAACATGTACCCCTTTAGGTACATAGATAAATGAACCGCCAGACCAAACCGATGTATTGAGAGCCGCAAACTTGTTATCACCAACTGGAATTACGGTACCGAAATACTCTTTGAAGAGTTCAGGATGCTCTTTTAGAGCAGTATCGGTATCAAGAAAGATAACTCCTTGCGCTTCAAGGTCTTCCCGAATTGAGTGATAAACAACTTCAGATTCGTACTGAGCTGCGACACCAGAAACTAACCGTTGTTTTTCGGCTTCTGGAATTCCTAATCGGTCGTAAGTATTTTTGATTTCCTCTGGTAAATCTTCCCAAGTTGCGGCTTGCTTTTCGGTAGAGCGGACAAAATATTTAATGGTGTCAAAGAAGATGCCACTTAGATCGGAACCCCAATTTGGCATTGGTTTCTTCTCAAAGAGCGCGAGACCTTTTAGACGTAGATCAAGCATCCACTGAGGCTCAGATTTTTTCGCAGAAATATCTCGAACTACATCCTCATTAATACCGCGCTTTGAATTTGCGCCCGCATCATTCTTATCGGACCAGCCATATTCATAATTGCCGATCCCGTCGAGTTCTGGATGTGCGATGGTCATTAGTTGCCTCTCCGAGCGCTAGTGGGGTTATTAACCTTTTGCTTAACTAAATTGGGAATGTAAGTGGTGCAAACTCCATCGCCATGCGCAATAGTTGCCAAGCGCTGCACGTGAGTGCCGAGTAACGCAGAGAAAGCGGCGGTTTCGGCTTCGCAGAGTTCGGGGAATTCGGCAGCCACGTGCGCAATTGGACAATGGTGCTGACAAATTTCTTCACCATTTTTACGTTCAATCACAGTTGCCGCATAGCCTTGCTCGGAAAGAAATGTGGCAAGTGCTTCAGACTTCTGCGAACTCTTCTTGATCGCTTCTAAACCTTTTCGTTCCATGTCATCTGCGCGTGATTTGGCAAACGCTTTTACTAAATGTTCACCAGATTGAGCAGCGATAAATTTGAGTGCAGCTACCGCGAGATCATCATAAGAATGTTCAAATTTCTCACGACCTTGATCGGTCATAACGAAAACTTTGGATGGTCGGCCACGCCCGCGCGAACGTCCTAGATTCGGCTCGCGCGCTTCCAAGATGCCATCGCCAATTAAATTCTCGAGGTGGCGGCGAATTCCAGCAGGGGTAAGGGCCAAACGCTCGCCTAAAGCGACCGCAGTCGATGGGCCATTTTCTAGAATTGAGCGAGCAATGGCGTCACGGGTGCGCAGATCTTCGCCGGCAGGTGGCGCGCTCATAATCTGGGTTTTCACAACAGTAATGTATCGTAAATCAAAGGTTACTTCTCGGGGAGCACGAGTGAGGGGCGCCTCAGGCTCAGCCACGACCGCCTGCCATAGGGTTGGGCTATGCCGATTCTCTACCTTCTGCTGATTCTGCAGGCTGGATTAATCGTCACCGGCGGTGCCGTTCGCATTACTGGCTCTGGGTTGGGCTGTCCTACTTGGCCTGAATGTACCGCCAATTCGTATGTGCCAGTTGCTGGCCAAGCTGAAGGAACTCTGCACTCATGGATCGAGTTCGGAAATCGCTTATTAACTTTTCTGCTCTTCTTTGCCGCAGTTGCTGCGATAGTTTACGCATTCCGTAAAGCTCGCAAAGATTTATTGTGGCGAGCGGCGCTGCAACTTTTAGGAATACTCGGCCAAGGAGTCCTCGGAGGCATAACGGTTCTTACTAAGTTAAATCCGCTCTCTGTCGCTAGCCATTTTATTCTTTCGGTCTTTCTTATTGCCGGCGCAGCTTCGATAGTCGAACGCGGTCGCTCGCCCCTAATCTCAATCCGCCCGACAGAGATCAAAGTTCGAATTCTCTCCACTCTTCAAGTCCTACTTACTTTCATGGTGATTCTAATTGGCACTCTCGTAACTGGTAGCGGTCCGCATGCCGGTGATTGGCAAGCACCTCGATTACAGTTAGATCATCGGGCAATTTCATGGTTACACGCTGATGCAGTTATCGCTCTCCTTGGCATAACTCTTGCGCTATTTGTGCTTTCGGAAATATCACCAGAAACAAAAAAGCGGATTAGATATTTCTTTTTAGCATCCATAGTTCAAGCCTCGATTGGTTATATCCAATATGCTCAAGGATTACCCGAACTTCTAGTTGCAGCTCATCTGCTTGGAGCTACTCTAGTTTGGATCACCACTTGGCGAATTTGGTTATCAATTACAACTGCAGAGGGAAAGTAGGAATTAAGAATGAGCATGATGACTGGTTGGACTGAGTTAGATGATCAAGCCGTCACCTATGCCCGCGCTCTGGCAATGGATGCAGTGCAGAAGGTAGGCAATGGCCACCCTGGTACTGCCATGGCGCTCGCCCCTGTTGCATATAACTTATTTCAACGTCATTTAGTACATGACCCGTCAGATCCAGCTTGGATTGGTCGCGACCGCTTTATTCTCTCTTGCGGTCACTCATCGATAACTCTTTACACTCAACTCTTTTATAGTGGCTATGGTCTGGAGATGACTGATTTACAGTCTTTTCGTACTTGGAATTCCTTGACACCAGGCCACCCAGAGCACGGTCATACCGCTGGTGTCGAAATGACTACTGGCCCACTTGGTCAAGGAGTTGCAACTGCAGTGGGTATGGCGATGGCAGCACGATACGAACGTGGTTTATTTGACCCAACAGCTGCCGTCGGTGAATCACTCTTTGATCACACAATTTGGGTGATCTGTTCCGATGGCGATTTAGAAGAAGGAGTTAGCGCAGAAGCTTCATCGCTCGCTGGTACTCAAGAACTCGGCAATTTATTAGTTATCTACGATGACAATCGTATTTCAATTGAAGGCGATACTCATAACTCGTTTACTGAGGATGTTTCGGCTCGGTATCGTGCATATGGTTGGCAAGTAATAGATGTTCCAGCTGCTAGTGATGGAAATATTGATCTACATGCCGTTGATGCGGCGATGGTGGCGGCGAAAGCAGAATTAACCAAACCATCTTTAATTCGGATGCACTCAGTAATTGCTTGGCCAGCTCCTAAAGCTAAAGGAACAGCCGGCTCACACGGTTCGGCACTTGGAGCAGAGGAAATTGCGGAGACTAAAAAGATTCTTGGTTTAAATCCGAATGAGCATTTCGCGCTACCTGCTGAAGTATTTGCACATGTTCGCAAAGTTAAAGAGCGCGGCGCTGCAATGCGCAAAACATGGAATGCGCGTCTGGCAGATTGGCAAGTAAGTCAACCAGAGGAAGCTGCCCTGCTTGCACGATTGCAAAATAAAGAGTTACCAGCTGATTGGGATTCTGAATTACCCATCTTTGAGGCAAGCGCAGCAATTGCAACTCGCGCCGCTTCTGGCAAAGTGATCAACGCAATTGCTAAGAAATTGCCAGAACTATGGGGTGGTTCAGCTGATTTAGCCGGTAGCAATAACACCGACATCGATGGCGGCGGCTCTTTCTTGCCATCAACTAGTTCAATCAAAAATGCCAACCCATACGGGCGAATCGTGCACTTTGGAATTCGCGAACATGCAATGGGTTCAATTTTAAATGGCGCCGCGCTACATGGCTTGACTCGATCCTTCGGCGGAACTTTCCTAGTATTTAGCGATTACATGCGACCAGCTGTGCGCTTAGCCGCTCTGATGAATATTCCGAGCACTTTTGTTTGGACGCACGATTCGATTGGAGTTGGTGAAGATGGTCCAACACATCAGCCGATTGAACACTTCGCTGCTCTTAGAGCGATTCCAAATTTACATGTGGTTCGCCCAGCAGATGCTAATGAGGTAAGCGTTGCGTGGCGCGAAATTATTATCCGCCGCTCTCCTTCGGCATTGATCTTGTCGCGACAGAATCTGCCAGTTATTGATCGCACGATTCATGCGTCTGCAACCGAAGTGGCAAAAGGTGCCTATATTTTGAAGAGAGCATCAAGTAGTGCAAAAGTAACGTTGATTGCAACTGGCTCTGAAGTTTCCTTGGCGCTAGAAGTTGCGGCAGCACTTGAAGCAAAATCAATTTCAACAGCTGTTGTAAGCGCTCCATGCCTAGAATGGTTTGATGCACAACCAGCTGATTACCGTTTAACTGTACTTCCGGCTAACTCTTTGAAGGTAAGTATCGAAGCTGGAATATCCCAAGGATGGCATCGATATATCGGTAGCGATGGCCTAACTATCGCGCTTGAGCATTACGGAGCATCGGCTGCGGCGCCCATTCTATTTAAAGAGTTCGGCTTTAGTGTTGAGGCAATAGTTCCTCAGATTGAAGCGGCCTTGTAATGCAGATCTCGCAATTAGCTCAAGCAGGTTGCTCGGTCTGGCTTGATGATTTATCTCGCGCCAAATTGACTGGGACAGATTCTCATTCATTGCCACCACGTATTGCTACTGATGGAGTTGTTGGCGTTACTACAAATCCGGCAATATTTCGTAGTGCCATCGCAGGTGCGACTGAATATGCCGCAGATATAGCTGCCTTAAAGGGTAAATCGGTTGAAGAAGTAATTACTAAGTTAACTAGCGATGATGTGCGCCAGGCTTGTGATCTATTTGCTGACATTCACCTAGAGAGTAACGGGTTTGAGGGCCGTGTTAGCATCGAAGTTGACCCTCGCTCGGCGCATGATACTCAAGCCACAGTTACTGAAGGTAAAGCTCTTTGGCAGATTATTGATCGTCCAAATGTAATGATCAAAGTTCCGGCCACAATTGCTGGGTTACCCGCGATCACTGAGCTAATCGGTTCTGGAATTAGCGTAAACGTAACTCTGATTTTCTCAATTGAGCGTTACCTACAAGTCATTGAAGCATTTATTGCCGGAATCGAATTGGCAAAGGAGCGCGGCGAAGATTTAACAAAAATTCATAGTGTGGCTTCTTTCTTCATCAGCCGCTTAGATTCGGCGATTGATCCTCTGCTAAAAGCTGATGGAACAGTACTTGCGCACTCATTGTTAGGGGCAGCAGCAATCGCAAATGCACATCTGGCTTACCAGTCATTTGAGGAAGAATTCGCAACCGATCGCTGGAAAGTACTGGCTGCTAATGGCGCGAACCTACAACGTCCACTTTGGGCTTCAACCGGTGTAAAGGATCCGGCATATGACGACACTCGCTACGTCTTAGAACTAGTCGCACCGCACACTGTTAACACCATGCCACAGAGCACGTTAGATGCAGTAATTGATCATGGAATATTTAAAGGCAACACTATCTCCGGTAAGTACGAGGAAGCGAAACTTGTTTTCAATCAGCTTACAGAGTTAGGAATTTCGATCAACCAAGTCACTGCCGACTTAGAATCCGATGGAGTCAAGAAATTTTCTGAGGCCTGGAACGAACTCTTGGAAAGCGTTAAAGGAGCTATGGCGTAATGCTGAAATTATCCGGAGACAAAATTGGTCAAATTGATCGCGAGAGTGAGCTATACCAGAAGATTGCAGCGGTTAATCCACGTTTAGCTTCGAAAGATTCATACATTTGGGGTTCTGCTGCTCAGCCCGAGGCTAGTATTCGCCTGAATTGGATTGATGCACCTGAAAGTTCGCGCGATCTGCTACCGCAATTGGATGCGCTAAGTGCCAAATTTAGAAATCATACTCGCGTCGTACTTTGCGGAATGGGTGGGTCATCTTTAGCTCCAGAAGTTATTGCAGCTACTTATCGAAAAGAGCTATTCGTACTCGACTCCACAGATCCGGTTTATATTCACCATGCACTCGCTGGCGACTTGAGCAAAACAGTTGTAGTCGTCGGCTCTAAATCCGGTTCGACTATTGAGACCGCATCACAGCGAGCCTTATTTATTGAAGCACTTCGTACTTTGCAGTTAGATCCGATTGAACATATGGTAATCGTTACAGACCCTGATTCCCCGCTCGATAAGAGTGCGCGCGCAGACGGATACACGGTAATTAACGCTGATCCAAATGTGGGTGGAAGATTTAGCGCGTTAACTGCCTTTGGTTTAGTGCCAGCCGCCCTGATTGGAGTTGATCCATCTCTTCTTCTAGATGCCGCCTCTGATGCAAAAAGCCAACTAATAAATTCACAACTTGGTATAGATATCGCTTACCTGATCAGTGCAGCGGGACAATATCTAACCTTTTGCGATTCAGATGCAGCGCCTGGCTTATCAGATTGGATCGAGCAATTAGTTGCTGAATCAACTGGAAAGAATGAAGTTGGTCGTCTGCCGGTAGTAATTGAGAGTCCAACAGCTGCGGCAGCTGGTGAATCCTTGAGCATAAGGTTTAGCGGAAATGCGGATTTAGTTGTCTCGGGCGAACTAGGCGAACAGTTCTTCTTATGGGAATGGGTTACAGCGCTCGTTGGTGCGGCACTTGAAATCGATCCTTTTAATCAACCGAATGTGACTGAAGCTAAAGAGGCTACAAATGCGCTCTTGGCTGAATGGGATGGCGTACTTCCAGAATTCAACGCAGATGCCATTGATGGTGCTATTGAAATATTTGGTGCAGGTGAAAATCTAACGCAAGCGCTACGAAACTTTATTGAAACGATTCCCGCCGAAGGTTATGTGGCCGTCATGGCATACCTAGACCGCAGCGGTGATCGCGATTTGGCTAAGTTGCGCGAAATCATCGCTCGCAAATCCGGCCGGCCAGTTACCTTTGGTTGGGGGCCACGCTTCCTTCATTCAACTGGTCAATTCCATAAAGGTGGCCAACAAAATGGCGCCTTTCTGCAAATTACCGGTGTGACAAATGGCGATGTTCTAATCCCGGGGGAAAAATATGGATTTAAGACCTTGATCATGGCGCAAGCGCTTGGTGATTTGCGAGCCTTAGCAAAAAGAAAATACCCGCTACTGCGATTACATTTAAGTGATCGAAGTGCGGGTATTGCTCAACTGCTAAAAGCCGCCGAAGCGCTTTAATTATTCGTCATCATCTCCGTGCAATTTGCGGAGCGCATCTTCCAGAATTTTCTCGCCTTCAGCTGCACTGCGGCGCTCTTTCACATATGCCAAGTGAGTCTTGTATGGTTCATTTTTAATTGCTGAAGGTGGGTTGTTCTTATCTAAGCCTGCAGGTAGGCCACACTTTGGGCAATCCCATTCAGCTGGAATTACCACACCTTCTTCTTTTGCAAATGATGGCTTTGCTTCATGACCTTTTCCGCACCAGTATGAAACATAAAAACGCTCAATGGATTCACCGCGCTCGGCCTCACCCATTGGGCCGGCACCGACACGACTTCCGCGAATTGCACTACCCATTTAAGCTCCTTAATAAGTATGAATTAAATAAAAAAATTAAGCAGTTTTTAAAACCAGGCTCAATGCAACAACGCCTGAAAACCAGAGGCCACCAACCACGATTGTGATTCGGTCAAGGTTCTTCTCTACTACTGACGAGCCGCCGAAATTAGCTGATACACCACCGCCGAAGAGATCGGAGAGTCCGCTGCCTTTGCCTTTGTGTAGAAGTACCAAGAGGATCATCAAAACGCTAGTTACGATGAGCAAGATTGATAGAGCGAGCTTCACGAATATTTCTCCAACTTCAAGGTGAGGTAAGGCACTTATTCTACTTCACTAACTATGCCGATATGCAATTGGGCGGCAAGTTAGGCGCTTTTCGGCTTATTCTCCGCGGTGATAGCGGACGATCTTTGCCAATTCTTCTGGATCTAGGCTGGCGCCCCCAATTAAGGCACCGTCAACATCATTTTTCTTCATGATCTCTGCGATATTTGCGGACTTGACCGAACCACCGTAAAGAATGCGCATATTGTCAGCGATTTCAGGGGAACCGATTTTGGCAACTTCGGCACGAATTGCGGCGCAAACTTCTTGAGCATCTTCTGGGGTCGCAGTCTTTCCAGTACCGATTGCCCAGACTGGCTCGTAAGCAATCACGATCTTCTTGAGTTCTGGCTTAGTGAAATTAGCTAGACCGGCCCGAATTTGCGCAATTACATAATCAACATGAGTTCCGGCTTCGCGAATTGCTAATTCTTCACCGCAACAGAAAATTGGCGTTAACTCATTTGCAAGTGCCGCTTTTATCTTTCTGTTAACAATTTCATCGCTCTCGTTATGAATCGCACGTCGCTCAGAGTGGCCAATTACCACAAAGGTGCAGCCAAGTTTTGCCAACATTGATCCACTGATATCACCTGTGAAGGCTCCGCTTGCCTCGGGGGAAAGATCTTGGGCACCGTATAGCAGACGCAGACGATCGCCATCGATCAGGGTTTGAATTGAACGGATATCGGTAAATGGCGGAATAATTGCCACATCTACAGCGTCATAATCTTTATCGTCAAGACTGTAAACCAGCTTCTGTGCAACGGCAATCGCCTCAAGGTGATTGAGGTTCATCTTCCAATTACCGGCCATCAGTGGCTTACGCATTTTTATCCTCTTTCGATTTAGGTTTCTTGAATCTATAAACTCGTTTGGAAATTAAAGGCCAAGCGCTATCAGTCCAGGAAGTTCTTTGCCCTCCAGATACTCAAGTGAGGCGCCGCCGCCAGTTGAAATATATCCGAAATCGCTGTCGTCAAAACCGAGAGCTCGCACTGCTGCTGCCGAGTCTCCCCCACCCACAACACATAAGCCAGAGACCTTAGTTAGTGCATTAGCAACTTCCTTAGTTCCGCCAGAAAATGCTGCGAATTCGAATACGCCCATTGGTCCATTCCAGAAAACGGTTTTACATCCAATTATTGCTTTAGCAAAAGTGGCCGCGGTTTCGGGGCCGATATCTAGTCCCATTTGATTTGCTGGAATTTCATCGGTGGTAACTACTGTTGCAGGTGCATCTGCTGCAAATGCGGGTGCTACCAAGATGTCGGTTGGCAACAACAATTCCACGCCTTTAGCTTTTGCGCGCTCCAGTAGCTCCTTGACAGTTGGGATCAGATCAACTTCAACCAGAGAAGTTCCGATCTCTTTTCCTTGTGCAGCAAGGAAAGTAAAGAGCATCCCGCCGCCAATTGCGATGACATTTACCTTCTCGAGTAAATTAGCGATCACGCCAATCTTATCGGAAACTTTCGCACCACCTAGAACTACTCCGTATGGGCGATCTGGATTTTGCGTGAGCTCCTTAAGCACTTCTACTTCAGCGCTAACCAAATAGCCTGCTGCATTCGGCAACAACTTTGGTAAATCATAGACAGATGCATGCTTTCGATGAACTGCACCAAAACCATCACCAACATAGGCTTCGGCCAACTTGGCTAACTCACCAGCAAACTCAGCACGTTCGGATTCTTCTTTACTGGTTTCAGCGGCACTGAATCGAATATTTTCCAACAACAAAATTTCGCCAGGTATAAGGGTGCTCGCAGCTGCTGAAACTTCTGGACCAGTTACGGCAGGTGCAAACTTAATCGGCATCCCGAGCAATTCACCTAGCCGCGTAGCAACTGGAGCAAGGGAAAGATCCGGTTTTACCTCGCCCTTTGGGCGACCCAGATGAGCCGCAATAACTAACGATGCACCTTGGTCTAACAAATATTGAATCGTAGGAAGTGATGCTCGGATACGACCATCATCTTTAATGTCGCCATCTTTCATTGGGACATTCAGATCACAGCGTAGGAATACGCGCTTTCCTTTAACTTCTAATTGTTCGAGATGCGCCATAGATGCTAGAGAGTTTTACCAACGTATGAGATTAGATCTACTAGACGGTTTGAGTATCCCCATTCGTTGTCATACCAACCAACGATCTTTACCTGGTTACCAATTACCTTAGTAAGACCGGAATCGAAAATACATGATGCAGGATCGGTGACGATATCTGATGAAACGATTGGGTCATCGGTATAGGTCAGGTATCCCTTTAGCGCGCCATTAGCTGCCGCCTTCATGGCTGCATTTATCTCAGCGGCTGTTGCTTCTTTCGCAAGCTCTACTGTTAAATCTGTTGCCGAACCAGTTGGAACTGGAACCCGCATTGCGTAGCCATCTAGCTTTCCTTTTAACTCTGGAAGTACCAATGCGATTGCCTTAGCAGCACCAGTTGAAGTTGGGATCATATTTGTTGCCGCAGCACGGGCACGTCGTAGATCCTTGTGTGGGAAGTCCAAAATAACTTGGTCATTTGTATATGCGTGAATTGTGGTCATAAGACCCTTAACAATTCCCCAGTTGTCATTTAGTACCTTCGCCATTGGAGCTAGGCAATTAGTGGTACATGATGCATTTGAGATGATGTTGTGCTTTGCTGCATCATAATTTTCATGGTTTACACCCATTACGATTGTGATGTCTTCATCAGTTGCAGGCGCAGAAATAATTACTTTCTTTGCGCCAGCTGCGATGTGTTTTCCAGCATCGGGCGCCTTTGTGAAGATACCGGTTGATTCAACAACTACCTGAGCGCCAACACTTGCCCAAGGTAGATTTGCTGGATCGCGCTCAGCGAAAACTTTAATGGTCTTGCCACCAACGGTAATGGTGTCTTCGGTATGTGAAACTTCTAAACCAAGGCGGCCCAAGATTGAGTCATACTTTAAAAGGTGAGCCAGAGTTGCATTGTCAGTTAGATCATTGATGCCGACGATGTTTATATTCGGGTTAGTTAGGGCGGCGCGGAAAAAGTTTCGTCCGATTCGGCCAAAGCCATTGATGCCAACATTAATCACGGTAAACCTCGCTTCTAGTGCGTGAATTCTTCGGATTTGAAGATATTTAGTAACTCACCACAGCGCTGGGGTACCGCCCAACCCTATCAAAAAGCTCTGCTACTACTTACTTTCCAGCGCTGTGACAGCCCTCGCACGTAGGCTCAACTTAGCCGAATATCTGAATAAGAAAGTGGTTGAAGCATTAATTGAGCAGGTCTGGTGAAAGACCAGCCTCGGTATCTGGAATTCCAAGATCAGAGGCGCGCTTATCGGCCATGGCCAACAAACGGCGGATCCGGCCGGCAATTGCATCTTTAGTCATTGGTGGAACTGCCAGTGAACCTAACTCTTCAAGGCTGGCTTGGCCATGTTGTATGCGCAGCTCGCCAGCTTCCTTTAAATGTTCAGGAATCTCGGGGCCCAGTATCTCCATGGCGCGCGCGACTCGAGCGGAGGCGGCAACTGCAGCACGAGCAGAACGTCGCAGATTTGCATCGTCGAAATTTGCCAATCGATTTGCCGTCGCGCGAACTTCGCGGCGCATACGACGTTCTTCCCAAGCCAAAACTGATTCATGTGCACCGAGTCGAGTTAACAGAACTCCAATTGCATCACCATCGCGAATTACTACACGATCGACGCCACGAACTTCTCGCGCTTTAGCAACTATTCCGAGCCGGCGAGCTGCACCAACAAGTGCGAGAGCTGCTTCTGGACCGGGGCAAGTAATCTCTAGCGAAGATGAACGACCTGGTTCTGTCAAAGAGCCATGTGCAATGAATGCGCCCCGCCAGGCTGCTTCGGCATCGCAAATTGCGGCAGATACAACTTGAGGTGGCAAGCCACGAACAGGCCGACCATTGGGATCAACTAATCCGGTTTGACGAGCAAGCGCATCGCCATCTGAATTCACCCGAACCACATAACGTGATCCTTTTCGAATTCCGCTAGAAGATAGCACTGCTAAATCTGATTCATGGCCGTAAATATCGGCAATATCTTTGCGAAGTCGACGTGCACTTTGAGCAGTATCTAATTCAACTTCAACCACGATTTTTCCGGCTGCGATATGCAGGCCCCCAGCAAATCGAAGTAATGCAGAGACTTCGGCTTTGCGGCAGCAAGGTTTGGTAATTGAAAGTCTGGTGAGTTCATCCTTCACCGATGCGGTCATTGCCATGGCGTTATCAAACCAGTCTTTGCTCGATGATGTGTGCCAAAACTGGGGTCAATTTTCGGACATCATGCGCAGAACTTCCTGGCCCCATCGATAAATCGGCAGAAATTAGCACACCCCCTAGGTTTCTCACACTCTCGGCCAATGAGCTCTGATCTGAAACCACGTCAGAATCAGCGAGAACAAAGTCGACCTTAAGTTCGGGGGCATACTTGTGAAGAAGTTGCAGATGATCTTCGGCAGAATAACCAGCATACTCATCACCTGAAGTATAAATATTTGCATCAAGATTTAAGAGCACAATTTTCTTCGCCTTAGAGTGCACTATTGCTTCTCGTTGCGCTGGCACCATTAAATGTGGAAGTACGCTAGAGATCCATGAGCCAGGTCCCATCGTTATTACATCTGCACTTGTGATTGCGGCTAGCGCTTCACTTCGAGCAGCTGGATTTTCCGGTAATAACCGGAGCGATTCCAGCTTGCCTTTGGCGGTGGCAACTTCTGCTTGACCACGTACATTGATGCGACCAATGGATGAAGTAAAAGTTGCTTCAATATCTAGCGGGACCGCAGCCATAGGCAGCACGCGACCAACTACTTTCAAAAGTGCGCCGACGCGATCGAGTCCCGCGACTGGATCTTCATCGCGATCCCAGAGTGCAGCAAGCAGTAAATTGCCAACTGCATGTCCATCGAGCGGGCCTTCACTGGTAAATCGATATTGCATAATCTCTGCCCAGCTGCGACCCCAATCGTCATCGGCACATAGTGCAGCAAGGGCCATTCGCAAATCTCCAGGCGGGAAAATCGGGAATTCACGGCGCAGGCGCCCACTCGAACCACCATTATCTGCAACGGTCACGATCGCAGTAATTTGATCCGTGATTGCGCGCAGTGAAGTCAGCGTCGCCGCTAAGCCATGTCCCCCGCCAAGCGCGACAACTCGAGCAGAACTCATTCGCGACCGAGATCTCGATGAACTGCATGAGCTGAGATCGCTAATTCCGAGTTTTCAGTACTTAATTGTTTAGCAATCTCAGTCGAGATAGCAACACTTCGATGCTTTCCGCCTGTGCAGCCAATCGCAACGGTTAGATACTTCTTTCCCTCGCTGCTGTAACCGGGCAACATTTTCCTTAACAGATTCACATAGTCATGGACGAATTCAGCGACCCCATCATTTGCAAATATCCGATCGCTCACCGCTTGATCAAGACCAGTTAATGGGCGAAGCTCAGGGACCCAATGTGGATTTGGAATAAAACGGCAATCCAGAACCAAATCTGCATCGGTTGGAATTCCATATTTATATCCGAAACTTAAAATGTTAAGACGTACACCATCAATTAAACCTTCGGCAAAAATCTCACTTGTTCGCTTAGCCAACTGGTGCACATTTAAATTCGAAGTATCGATAACTACGTCGGCGCTTTCACGCAACTCATGTAACTTTGCCCGCTCGCGATCAATTCCATCGGAGATTCGATCGCCTCCTTGCAATGGGTGCGGGCGGCGAGTGTTTTCAAAGCGAGCCACCAATGATTGATCCGAGGCGTCGAGAAAGAGTAGTCGGAAAGCTATACCTTCACTCTTTAACTTAGCCAATGCAGCATTTAGATCATCGAAGAATTTTCCGCCTCGCACATCTACGACCACGGCTAATGCGGATAGGTCGCCATCGCTTGATTGCTTAGCTAGTTCTGGCAGTAGCGAAGGTGGCAAATTATCGACTACATACCAACCTAAATCTTCGAGCGAGTGGGCGACGGTAGATCGCCCAGCACCAGACATCCCCGTTAAAATCAAGATTTCATTGCGCTTCATGCTTCTATCCTGCCTTGCCTGTCAAGCACCAGTTATTTCGCCGGTAGTTACATTTACCCGATCGCCCTTGCCTATCCGAGCCAGCGATAGTGCAATTGATTCCGCTAATTTTTCGCCGATTCCTGGAGTTGCAGCAAGATCGCTTACTTCGGCTTTACGTATAGCGCTTACTGAGCCAAACCGATCAAGCAAAGCGTTGCGTCTTGCACTACCTAAGCCAGGAATTTCATCAAGGAGCGATTCGAGCATTACTTTAGATCGTCTGGAACGATGGAAGGTGATTGCAAATCTATGTGCTTCATCACGGATACGCTGCAACAAATAAAGGCCTTCACTATTGCGCGGGAAAATTAATGGGTCGGAATTGTTAGGCAACCAAACTTCTTCTAGCCTTTTTGCCAACCCACACAGCGCGATGTCTTGAACACCTAATTCCGATATCGCTCTCTGCGCAGCGCCTACTTGTGGTTTGCCGCCATCGACGACGATCAAAGCCGGTGGATAAGCAAATTTACTAATGCGACCACCAGTTTCTGAAACTTCAGATAAGTCAACGTTTCGATCATCAATCATCCGCTTGAATCTGCGAGTAATTACTTGATGCATTGCCCGAGTGTCATCCCAGCCTTCCGAGGTATCAATGATGAATCTTCGGTACTCAGATTTCTTAGGCAGACCATCTTCGAAGACCACCATAGATGCAACGACTGAGGTGCCAGAAATATTCGAGATATCAAAGCATTCAATCCGAAGTGGCGTACGTCCAAGTCCGAGCATTTCCTCAATTTCAGTAAGTGCTTTGCCAGACACAGCGGCATCGGTTGCCCGCTTGCTCACAAATTGGATAAGTGAATACTGCGCATTGCGCTTTACCGTATCTAGTAGTTCGGCTTTATCGCCGCGTTGTGGCGCTTTAATCTCTACTTTTGAGCCGCTCTGATTAGTAAGCCATTGTTGTAATTCAGCAGAGTTTTCGGGCAGCTCATTAAGGTAGATATGGCGTGGAATAGTTGTAGATCCATCGCCATAGATAGAGAAGAGTAGAGAGGCAAAAACATCTTCACCCTCCAGAGCCAACTCTTGATCAACGATCCAGGAACGGGAACCCTTAATTGATCCTCGCTGCATCGAGAAAATCGAACCAGCTGAATGGAAACCATCCCGATAGATCGCGATGAAATCTCCATCTAGATCATCCGAGAAATTACCTTGGGTAGATTTCTGCGCCTTTTCAAATGATTCAATCTGATCTCGCAATCTAGCGGCACGTTCGAATTCCTCATTCTCGGAGGCGCTTTGCATCTCAGCCTGCAGAGTTGGTAGAAGGTTCTCCATGCCAGTTTCCATAAAATCATTTAGTTTTAATGCCAGGTTTTGGTGATCCGCTTTAGAAATCCAGCCAACACAAGGTGCCGCGCATTTGCCGATATCTCCCAACAGACATTGCCGCTTACTTCGCTGAGCCCGGTTGAAATTAGCTGACGAGCAGGATCTAACTGGGAATACTTTAAGAAGCACCTCAAAGGTATTTCGAAGTGCCCAAGCATTTGTATACGGCCCAAAATACTTCAAACCTGGTCGCTTATCTTTGCGGGTTATAAAGATCATGGGATATTCGTCATTCAGTGATAAGGCTAGATATGGATACGACTTGTCATCTTTAAACTGCACGTTGTACTTAGGCTGATATTGCTTAATCCAACTGAATTCAAGAGCAAGCGCTTCAAGTTCGGTACTAACAATGGTCCAGTCAACGCGTACTGCTTCGTGCACCATTCGATTAGTTTTAGTAGCCAAATTAGCTTGGAAGTAATTGCTTAGACGGTTCTTGAGATTCTTTGCTTTGCCAACATAAATAACTTTATCTTTCTTATTAAAGAAGCGATAAACGCCCGGATGTTCCGGAATATTGGTGGGCCGGTAACTCTGTGGATCTGCCACTGCAGTTACTTCTTTTGCCTAGTTTTTCGATTACTTGTCAATATTTCAGCTAGGAATGAACCGGTGTAACTAGCTTTATTCTTGGCTACTTCCTCAGGTGTTCCTTCGGCAACCAGAGTGCCACCGCGGAATCCACCTTCTGGACCCATATCAATTACCCAGTCGGATGATTTAATTACATCGAGATTATGTTCAATCACAACCACAGTATTTCCGGTATCAACTAAGCGATTTAGTACGCCAAGAAGTTTACTTACATCTTCAAAGTGCAGGCCAGTTGTTGGCTCATCTAATACATAAATTGTGCGACCAGTAGAACGACGTTGCAGCTCAGTTGCCAACTTAACACGTTGAGCCTCGCCACCTGAAAGTGTTGGCGCTGATTGCCCGAGGCGGACATATCCTAGCCCTACATCGCAAAGCGTCTTTAGATAGCGTGAAATGGTTGGAACTGATTCGAAGAAGTGATGTGCTTCTTCGATGGGCATATCAAGGACCTCTGAGATTGACTTGCCCTTGTAGTGAACTTCTAACGTTTCCCGGTTATAGCGAGCGCCATGACAAATTTCGCAAGGCACATAAACATCGGGTAAGAAGTTCATCTCGATGGTGATTGTGCCGTCGCCAGAACAATTTTCGCAGCGACCACCCTTAACGTTAAAGCTGAAACGTCCTTGCTGATAGCCACGAACTTTCGCTTCGGTGGTCTCAGCAAAAAGTGCTCTGACCTTGTCAAAAACACCGGTATAGGTTGCTGGATTAGAACGAGGGGTGCGACCAATTGGCGACTGATCAACGTGAACTACTTTATCTAGCAGATCAATGCCAGTAATCGTGCGGTGACGGCCAGGAACTATTCGCGCGCCATTTAACTTATTAGCCAAAGTCGAGTAGAGAATGTCGTTGATCAAAGTTGATTTGCCGGAACCACTCACACCGGTAACCGATACAAATACGCCCAACGGCACACTAACTTCGATATCTTTCAAGTTATTCTCTTTAGCGCCCTTGATCGTCAATTTACGTTTGGCATCAATTGGGCGACGCAGGGCTGGAATTTCGATCGCTTTGCGACCTGAAAGATATGCACCAGTGATTGAATCAGGTGAATCAATCAACTCCTGATAGCTGCCAGATACAACTACATGTCCGCCATGCTCGCCGGCACCTGGGCCAATATCAACCACCCAATCAGCAGCGCGAATAGTTTCCTCATCATGCTCAACCACAATCAAGGTGTTTCCAAGATCTCGTAGTCGAGTAAGAGTCTCGATCAGGCGCACATTGTCACGCTGGTGTAGGCCTATAGAAGGTTCATCTAAGACATATAGAACACCAACTAACCCAGAACCAATTTGAGTAGCTAAGCGAATGCGTTGTGCTTCGCCTCCGGAGAGAGTCGCTGCCGGACGAGCTAACGATAGGTAATCCAGACCAACATCAAGTAAGAACCCTAAGCGGGCATTTACTTCTTTCATGACTCGTTCGGCGATCTGAGCTTCGCGCTTATTAAGTTGAATCTGCTTCAGGAATTCAGCGCAATCGTTAATAGCTAACTCGCAAATTTCGGCGATGTTTTTGCCACCTAAAGTCACAGCTAAAACTTCCGGCTTTAGTCGGGCACCTAAACAAGTTCCGCAAGGAACTTCGCGCATATATGACTCGTAACGTTCGCGACTGAAATCGCTATCAGTTTCAGCATGCTTACGCTGTAAGAACGGGATAACACCCTCAAAGCCGGTTGAGTAATTGCGGGTGCGACCATATCGATTCTTATATTTGACATGAACCTTATATTCGTGGCTATTTAGAATGGCATTACGGGCTTTCTCGGAGATCCTCTTCCAGGGAACATCAAATCTAAATGGAACTTCTTCGGCTAATCCTTCGAGTAGATGCGTGAAATATTCCGAGGTATGACCAGATGACCAAGGTGCAATTGCCCCTTCGGAAATACTTATCGAATCATCTGGGATTACCAAATCGATATCTACTTCAAGCTTTGTGCCAATTCCTGAGCAATCCGGGCAAGCACCAAATGGAGAGTTAAACGAGAAAGATCTTGGTTCAAGTTCCTCAAAGGAGAGACTGCAGTCGTGGCATGCTAGATGCTCACTGAAAATTCGCTCTTTGTCGCCACCTTTAGCATCGACAAAATCAAGAATTACGATTCCTTGAGCCAGGCGAAGCGCTGTTTCAATTGAGTCGGTAAGGCGCGATTTAGAATCTGCTTTTGCAGTTAAGCGATCGATTACCACTTCAATGCTGTGCTTCTCTTGCTTCTTAAGTTTTGGTGCATCGGATAGAGCAATAACTTCGCCATCTATCCGTGCGCGTGAATAGCCCTGACTAATTAAGTCTTGGAAAAGATCTAGAAATTCACCTTTGCGAGCGCGCACAACAGGTGCCAAGACCTGAAACTTAGTACTGGCTGGCATTGTCAAAATTTGATCCACGATCGCTTGCGGTGATTGACGAGTTACCTCTTTGCCGCACTTCGGGCAATGGGGTCTGCCGGCACGAGCAAATAGCAAACGTAGGTAATCATAAACTTCAGTGATAGTACCAACCGTAGACCGTGGATTTCGGTTGGTTGATTTTTGATCAATCGAAACGGCAGGTGATAAACCTTCAATGAAATCGACATCTGGTTTATCCATCTGCCCTAAGAATTGGCGGGCATAAGCTGATAGCGACTCGACATAACGTCGCTGACCTTCTGCGAAGATGGTGTCGAAGGCTAGCGAAGACTTCCCTGATCCTGAGAGGCCAGTAAATACCACTAAGGAATTTCGAGGAAGCTCAACCGAAATATCTTTGAGGTTATGTTCGCGAGCACCCCGAACTAATAACTTCTCAATGCTCATGAATTAATGACCCGCTTCTTCCATATTTCGTAGCTCGCGCTTTAGTTCCTTGAGTTCATCGCGTAAGCGAGCAGCTAACTCAAATTGCAGATCGGCGGCGGCGCTGCGCATCTGATCGGTAAGCGACTCTATCAAGCCCATTAACTCCTGTCGCGGCATAGAAACTAGCGATTTAGTGTGGAAGCCAATCGCTGCCGCCCCGGATTTAGATTTTTTACCGCTGGCCAATAATTCATCACTATCTTCGCCCTCTTTTACAATTAGGTCAGTAATATCGGAAATCTTTTTACGCAGTGGTTGCGGATCAACACCTTGTTCTAGGTTGTAGGCAACTTGTTTAGCTCGACGGCGATTTGTTTCATCAATCGCCTTGGCCATGGATTTGGTGATGTTATCAGCGTACATATGGACTTCGCCTGAGACATTTCTAGCTGCACGACCAATAGTCTGAATTAGCGAAGTAGCAGAGCGCAAGAAGCCTTCCTTATCTGCGTCTAGAATTGCAACTAGCGAAACTTCCGGGAGATCCAAACCTTCGCGTAGCAAGTTGATGCCAATCAACACGTCATATTCACCGCTACGTAATTCACGTAAGAGTTCAACACGCCGCAAAGTATCAACTTCACTATGTAGATATCTAACCCTTACTCCCCTGCCCTGCAGATAGTCAGTTAAATCTTCTGACATCTTCTTAGTTAAAGTTGTAACTAGGACTCGTTCATTTAATTCTGTTCGTTTATTTATTTCCAGCAGTAGGTCATCTATCTGTCCTTTAATTGGCTTAACAATAATTAGTGGATCTACCAAGCCAGTTGGACGAATTACTTGCTCAACGACATCATTTTCAACTTTCGTTAATTCGAATGCCCCAGGCGTTGCAGAGAGAAATATTTTCTGACCCACTCTCTCTAGAAACTCATCCCAGCGAAGGGGGCGATTATCTAATGCACTCGGCAAACGGAACCCGTGTTCTACCAAAGTTCGCTTACGAGAGGCATCGCCTTCATACATAGCGCCAATTTGAGGAACAGTTACGTGGCTTTCATCGATTACCAATAGAAAATCCTCTGGGAAATAGTCGAGCAAACAATTTGGTGCCGATCCGGTGCTTCGCCCATCTAAGTGACGAGAGTAGTTTTCAATGCCGGAACAGAAGCCGAGTTGTGCCATCATCTCTAAATCAAACGTTGTGCGCATACGCAAACGTTGGGCTTCCAATAACTTGCCTTGGCGCTCAAAGGATTCGAGTTGAACAGCTAGTTCGGCTTCAATATCCGCGATTGCTCGCTTGATTGTTTCGGGGCCAGCGGCGTAGTGAGTTGCCGGGAAAACATACATCTCGGCTTCTTCGCGAATAATTTCGCCAGTTAGCGGATGCAGAGTCGTGATGCGCTCGATTTCATCGCCGAACATTTCGATTCGCAGCGCTAACTCTTCATACATCGGAATAATCTCGATGGTGTCGCCACGAACTCGAAAGGTGCCACGCTCGAAGGCCATGTCATTACGCTTGTATTGGATATCCACAAATCGTCGAAGCAAGGTGTTGCGATCAATCTCATCGCCAACCTTTAGCTGAATCATGCGATCTACATACTCCTGAGGAGTTCCAAGTCCGTAGATACATGAAACGGTAGCAACAACAATCACATCTCGTCTGGTGAGTAAAGAGTTTGTGGCAGAGTGGCGCAGACGTTCAACTTCATCGTTAACACTAGAGTCCTTCTCAATAAAAGTATCAGTTTGCGGAACATATGCTTCCGGCTGGTAGTAGTCGTAGTACGAGACAAAGTACTCAACTGCATTATTCGGTAATAACTCTTTAAATTCATTGGCTAATTGCGCAGCCAAAGTCTTATTTGGCGCTAAAACTAAAGTCGGCCGTTGTAGTTTCTCAACCAGCCAAGCGGTAGTTGCGGATTTACCAGTGCCAGTTGCGCCGAGTAGAACTACATCTTGAACCCCATCGTTAATGCGACGGGCGATTTCCTCGATAGCGGCCGGCTGATCACCGGCTGGAACATAATCGCTGATTACCTGGAAGGGGTTTACTTTGCGCTGCAGGTCGCTGACCGGGCGCATTTAGATGGCTTTGTTCTTGGCCAGTGGCAGTAAAACGCTATGCCAGATTTCTTCAACTTGGCGCAAAAGTGAATCCTCATCACCATGATTTTCAATTACCAAATCGGTGTGAGCAATACGTTCATCACGAGATGCTTGAGCTGCCATGCGGCCAACTATTTCATGGCTGGCCAGGCCGCGCTCTTTCAAGCGATTTGTTCGGATTTCTGAGTCGGCCTCAACGGTAATTGCGTAATCAAATCGACTACGCGAGTTAGATTCAGCTAGCAATGGAATCTCATAAATAACAATGGCATCTTTTGGTAGCGACTTCTTAGCCGCTTCAAATAAGCGCTGTACTTCGGGATGGACAATCGATTCTAATTTGGCTTTAGCGGTTGGGTCAGAAAATATAAGTTCACCTAATTTGCGTCGGTCGATATCCCCGTCCTTAAGGATGGAATCGCCAAATGTTGTAACCACTTCATCAAAACCTTTACTGCCGCGTTCAATGGCTTCCCTAGCTAAAAGGTCGGCATCAAAAACGTAGGACCCCAACTGATGGAAGTACTTGGCAACGTGTGATTTCCCAGCGCCAATTCCACCAGTTAGGGCCACGATTAACATCGAGATTACTAACTGCTAGCTAGATAACTATTTATTCAGCTGATTCAGTTGCTGCTTCAGCCGATGAAGTATCTGAAGTGTATGAAGTTGCTGATTCAGCGGCTGCATCAGCGGCCTTTGCTTCAGCTTTCTGCTTTTTATGTGCCAGGAAGCGCTCCTGAGCAAGAGCATACTGCTGCTCCCACTCAATGCGCTGAGCTTCATATCCTGGCTTCCACTCTTGGCTATCAGCATCGAAACCTTCTGGGTAGATGAAGTTTCCGTTTGCATCGTAACGAGCCGCCATTCCGTACTGAGTTGGATCGAATGCTTCGATTTCAACTTCATGTCCTTCATTAGCTTGTTTCAATGAGAGTGAGATACGACGACGCTCTAAGTCGATATCGATGATCTTTACAAATAGTTCATCATCAACTTGAACTACCTGTTCTGGGATCTCAACGTGGCGCTCAGCGAGCTCAGAGATGTGCACTAAACCTTCAATTCCTTCGTGAACGCGGATGAATGCGCCGAATGGAACCAACTTAGTTACTACACCAGGAACAACCTGTGCGATTGTGTGAGTGCGAGCAAATGCCTGCCATGGATCTTCCTGAGTTGCTTTAAGTGAGAGCGAAACGCGCTCGCGCTCGAAATCAACTTCCAGAACTTCAACAGTGACTTCATCGCCAACTTCAACAACCTCTGATGGATGATCGATGTGCTTCCAAGAGAGCTCAGAAACGTGGACCAAACCATCAACGCCGCCAAGATCAACGAAAGCACCGAAGTTAACGATTGATGAAACAACGCCATCGCGTACTTGACCCTTTTGCAGTTGATTTAGGAATGTTGTGCGTGATTCAGATTGAGTCTGCTCTAGGTATGCGCGACGTGAAAGAACCACGTTGTTGCGGTTCTT
>Ga0214923_10001051_pt1 | contig 40185 bp, 40 predicted proteins | sample LL1510_MetaG_FD_177993 | JGI IMG/M metagenome (GOLD analysis project Ga0214923, IMG submission 177993) | Freshwater microbial communities from Lake Lanier, Atlanta, Georgia, United States - LL-1510 | ecosystem: Environmental > Aquatic > Freshwater > Lake | place: USA: Georgia | collected...
ACATCATCGCCGACTGCAGCAGCTGCCATGGCAGCACGCATTTCGGGTGAAGGTTTTGTCACTGTATCTGAACGCAAATCAATCATGAACGGGCTCCTTGAGAACAATCATAAACATAGCGGTCAAGACGAGTAAGCCGCCAATGAGAGCACGAAAAGTCAAAGTTTCATCACCAAAGATCACAGCAAAGATTGCTGCAAAGACCACTTCCATCGTCAGAATTACGGCAACTTTGGTAGCTGACATATGCGCTTGCGACCAGGTTTGGACAATGAATGCGATTGCAGTACACACAACCGCTGTATAAAAAACTACGAGCCAACCACTGAGATTCACCGGCGCTTTATATCCTTGCGAAACAGAGATAATTCCAGTCATCAGTGCACATGTAGTCAGCTGCACCACAGTGAGGGCATAGACATCTAAACCATTACTCCACTTGCTCAGTGCGATAATGTGGGCTGCAAATGATATGGCGCACAAAAAGATTAAAAATTCTCCGAACCCAACGTTCCAGCCCTTGAGTGAAAGCAGCGCCAACCCCAGTGTCGCGATGAATACACAAGCCCAGGTGAATCGGGAAATCTTCACCTTCAATATAAGCGCGGCAAGAACCGGAGTAGCGACTACGTAAAGTCCAGTGATAAAGCCCGTGATTGCTGCGCCAGTTCGAGCGAGCCCTAAAGTTTGCAGGATATATCCAGCTCCTAAGAAAATTCCTGCAATAAACCCTTTCTGTACCAACTCGCGTGTAAATCGATGACGAACAGATGGTTGAAAGGCAAGCATGGCAACTACCGCAAAGAAAAAACGGGTAAAGAGAAAGCTATTTACATTCTGTTTTTCAATAGGATCTTTCATCACAACAAATGCCATGCCCCACGCTGCAGAAACCGCAAGGAGAGCTAGTGGAGCGAATCTAAGTTTTACAGCGTGCCCAGAATTCATCCGCGCAATTTCTTAAGGAGTGCTACTTCCTTGCCGTGCTCAGGTTCAGCACCAGGAGTTTCAAGAATGAGGGGAGCATTGGCTACTGCCGGATGAGCGAGCAACTCAGCAAATGGATCAACGCCGATAAAACCATCTCCAATATTTTGATGCCTATCTTTCAGAGCACCACACACATCCATTGAGTCGTTGGCATGGATAAGTTGAATGCGCTCAATACCTGCAATCTCAACAAGCAAATCAAGCGTTTCCTTCATCCCACCTTTTTTAGCGATGTCATGACCTGCTGCAAAAACATGGCAGGTATCTAAACAAATTCCAACTTTAGGATGGTGTTCTAGCGCATCAAGGTAATGGGAGAGATCATCTAGCCTTTTTACAAGAGATTGTCCTTGTCCGGCAGTGGGCTCAAGAAGCAAGTAAGGCGCATCGTCATCGAGTGATTCAAGAATGGGCATCACGCCCTTCTTAATCTGCTTCCAGGCAGTTGCCACATTCACTTCCTTGACTGCAGATCCAGTATGAACAACGACTCCCAGCGCACCAATTTCCTGGCCGCGTTTGAGAGAGTAAGCAGTTGAAGCAAGTGAATTTTTATAGGTATCTTCAGTAGGAGATCCTAAATTAATGAGAAATGGAGCATGCACATACGTTTCTATTTTTAACGCTTGGGCCTTTTCTCGGAAAAGTTGGTCTGCTTCATGATTGGTTTCTGGCATCGCCCAACCGCGCGGATTTGAGGTAAAAACTTGAATCGCTTCTGCAGCAATAGTTTCTGCATAATCAATCGAACGCTTGGCCATTCCGCCTGAGGTTGGGACGTGGGCACCAATCAGTGGTCGCTTTGGCTGTGATGTTGCCGGCATTCGCTTAGCCTACTGTGATAGTTACGGTGCTGCCACGCTTCACTTTTGTGCCGACTTTAGGTGAAATATTGGTGACCTTCTTTACCGATTTAGCTCCTATTTTCTTAACAACAACCTTGAGTTCTAGATCCTTCAGTGCACGCACTGCCTTTGCTTCCTCAATTGAGAAAATATTCGGAATGTAGGCATATTGAGTTCCCTTAGAGATCACAAGGGTGATTTTTGAGCCTTTGTCAGCAGTTCCACCGCCAACAGGAGTTTGAGAAATTACCTCGCCCGCAAGCTTAGTTTCGCTAAATTCGTATTTCGGTTTTACCGAAAATCCTGCATCTTGTAATTCATTAAGTGCTTGATCCGAACTCTTTCCTATATATGATGCAAGAGCCACTTGTTCAATGCCTTTAGAAACGCGCAAAACAACGAGCGCGTTACGTTTAACTTTTTCGCCTGAAGGTGGATCTGATTCGATGACATATCCCTTAGGAATCTTGGTATTGAACTCTTCTGAATCTGGCTGAAGTGCAACCGGCAACTTCCCAATGAGCGCTCGTGCGGTTTCAATGGTGAGTCCAGCTACCTGAGGGAGAATAAATCGTTCAGGCCCCTTTGAAAGAATAAGTTTTACTGTTGCTCCCTGATCGACACGGCCACCTGCTTCAGGTATTGATTGGATGACTCTTCCTTCACCGATATCTTCACTAAATCTTTTCTCTACGACCAGAAAAGTAAGCCCAAGGGGAGTGAGCGCAGCTTTTACCTCAGATTGATTTGCGCCCACTGTCGAGGGCACAACAATTCGTGATCCTGGCCCGATGAGCACATACCAACCAACAATTCCAACCAAGACTGCTAAACCAAATGCAATTTTGCGATTTCGCCGAACTCGTTTGCTAGCACGTTTCTTTTTTGCGACCTCCGCAGTAGTTTCTGTGGCCACAGGATTCGGCAGTGATTGGGAAATTTCGCGCATCTTTTTGCGAAGGGACTTCGGTTGTTTCTTGGGGCGCATCGGCTCAATAGGGATATCAAGTTCAAGACTTAATTGCTTTTCATTCGGATTAAGAGAGTGGCTTATGCCAGAAAGTGATTCGTAGAACGCACCTGCATCACGTGGGCGTCTATCTGGATCTGGATCCGTTGCCGAATAAATCAACTCGTCTAATTCACGGGGAACCTTATTCTCCAGCGAACTTATTTTTGGGACTCGCTCATTTACATGTTTGTAGGCAATCTGAATTGGTTCAGCCCCTTCATAAGGCTTCTTTCCGGTAAAGATTTCGAATGCAGTGATGCCAACTGAGTAAACATCGCTACGAGAATCAGCAACACCGCGCTGTACTTGTTCGGGGGATAAGTAAGAAACCGAACCGAGGATCACACTGGATTCGGCAGTCATTGCGCCACCCAGAGTTGGACCTTTCGCCAAACCAAAATCAGCAATTTTGATTCGACCTTCTCGAGAAATAAGTATGTTCTCAGGTTTTAAATCCCGATGAACAATCCCAATCTTGTGTGCTGCAGCAAGTGCACTCAGCACCGGAAGAAGAAATTTAATGCCATCGGCAAAATTCAATTTGCCTTGTTCGTTGAGATATTCGCGAAGAGTATGTCCTTCGATGAGCTCCATGACCAAAAAGATTGCCGGAATTCCGCTCTGATTCCACCCTTGATCTTGCACTGCAACGATATTGGGGTGAGAGAGCGCTGCCGCGGCCTTTGCCTCTCGGATAAAGCGTTCAACAAATTGTTCATCTTGAGCAAGATGTGCGTGCATGATTTTGACGGCAACCTTACGATCTAATCGGGTATCGAGCGCTTCGTAGATAGTTGCCATTCCACCAGTTGCCATCAGGCGAGTGAGTTGATATCTATTATCAATTAACTCACCCGTTAGATCTGACATAGCGAGAATTCTAGGTAGTCAGAATGAAATCGGCCGCTTTCTTCGTATCTTCTTCCATAAAGTGTTGCTGCTGTGCCCTAAGCCACTTCTGCATTTCTTCTTCGATTGCAGTGCCATCACGGTGAAGAACTCGCTCCAGACCTATCTGCTCATCAATATCAATCCAGATTAGTGCAGTCAGCTGATTACGGATTGAACGTTGGCCACAGCCAACACCCTCCAATATGAGAAGTGGCCGTGCCGGAATTAATTCAGGTTCTGCGAAACTTTCTGAACCCCAGTCGTAACGAGCAAGTGATATCTCTTTAAGCTTTTTATGAGAATTAGTAATTGTCAATAACTTCTCAGAAAGTGATGGAGATAGCGCTCGATTCCAACCTTCATACAAATCATCCATATGGATAATCGTCGATGAGTAGTGGCGCGCTAGCCCACGTTGTAAATTTTCGGAAAGCGTTGTTTTTCCAGCACCTGCGGGTCCATCAATTGCGAGGATGGGCTGCGCGGTTCCTTTACAGAGATCGCACAGCGCGTCGATGAGATTCATACCAACGACTCCATCCAAGAGCTGCCATTAGAGTAAATGCAACATAAAGCAGGGTTGTAAAGAGCAACCCTTGAGTCGCGTAGAGCGCAACATAACCTGCATCAACAATGAGCCACAGTGGCCAATTGTCATATTTTTCATACACCATCAAAATTTGAGCAGCTAAGCTTCCAAAGAAAAGAAGTGCATCAACATAAGTCGACGCAGCGCCAATAGATTTTAGGATTGGGCCTAAAGCCAGAGTTGCTAAGCAAATTGCGATAAAGGTGTAAAGCCGATAGTGATTCTTAAATGGACCAGGTTTTGCACCTTGTGGCCCCCAGCCATACCAACCAATAACTGCAGCTGCAATAAAAACTATTTGTAGTGCTGCGCTGGCATATAACTTATATTGCAGGAAGAAGATTCCGTAGAGCAGGCTGCTGAGCGCCCACCAGGGCCAAGTTATTCTCTTGCCGGTAATTCCAAGTCCAACCCCAATAAAAGATGCGATGGATGCAATAAATTCCAAATAGGAAACTTCGTAACCCCACGCCGTGAAAAAAATTTGTAACACAATCAACCTCGTTTCTAGATCCGCATTACCGAACCAGTCAGACGGTCGACTTCTAGTGAGAAGTCCTCTCAGCCACCTTGGCTCCCGTTAATAAATACTTTAGCGAATCCCAGCGGCGATTGCTTGCACATACGCGAGTCCGGCAACCTTTGCTCGTCGCGCAGTGGAGGTTTTTGCCCTTTTATTAAAGATGTCATATCCAATTGCTTCAACCTCATCAACTATCCCACAATAAAGTTCACTGGCTGCTCGAATGCAAGGCCTTGATTCCTTATCTAAATATTTGATTCCCTCATTAGCTTCTGCTTGCAACGATCGAACTCGCGCAATCTGAAATTTTAGGGCAGCAATAATTGCAGGGGTCAGTTCTCGCTTTTCAAGGACTTCGCGATTGACCCCGTGTTCTGCTAATTCTTGTAGTGGGAGATAGACCCGACCGCGATCTAAATCTTCTGCAACATCACGAATAAAGTTGGCCAATTGAAAGGCGATACCCAATTTTTGCGCTGCATCAAAGGCCCGCTCATCGGAATATCCAAGAATGGGAACCATTTCAAGTCCGATTACCGCTGCTGAGCCATAAACATATTCGTGCAAGTCATTAAACGTTTGATACTGAGTAATGGTGAGATCCATCTCCATGGAATGGAGGAAATCAACAAAGTGCTGATGGGGAATATTGAAGGTTTGAACAGTATCTACTAATGCTCTACCGATGTGATCACTACTTCTTCCCGACTTTAAATCAGCGAGCACTCCGCTGCTCCAGGTTCGAAGAGCATCAGCTTTTTCTTGAGGAGATTGAGTTGAAGCTAAATCATCGACGATTTCATCTGCGTATCTCGCAAAACCATATAAAGCATGCACATAAGGCCGCTTACGCTCAGGCAGGAGCAATGTTGCTAAGTAATAAGTTTTTCCGTGTAATGAATTAAGCCTTTTACATTCGGCATACGATGCTTGAAGTGCGGCATCCATTTACTTAACTGGGCCCACGATTCGTTCGGCGGCTAATCTTCCAGAGATTAACACCATGGGAACTCCAACTCCTGGTTGCGTTCCACTGCCAGCAAAGACAACATTTTCAAATCCTGCTGCCAGATTGCGTGGTCTAAAAGGACCGGTTTGAAAGAAAGTGTGAGCGCTAGCAAATGGTGCGCCACGTTCCATACCCTGCGCTTGCCACTCAAGAGGCGTAGTCATTACCTCAACATCAATTGAATCACCAAATCCGTCATACCCTCGATCTTCTAGAGTTTGAATCATGTGATCGCGATAAGGCTTAGCTTGCTTTTTCCAATCTATATCTGCATCCAAGTTAGGTGTTGGAAAGAGGACGTAGTACGACTGTTTTCCAGCAGGTGCTAAGGATGGATCATCATGTGTTGGAACTGTCACCAACACAGATGGATCGGTCATAAAGGTGCGCTTCTTGATGAGTTCATCAAAGACTCCATCCCACGATTCACCGAAGTGAATATTGTGATGGGCTATGTGGTCATATTTCTTAGAAGATCCAACTAAGAGGGTGGCACATGAAGGAGAGTAATTCAGTCGCTTGATGTTAAGCGGAGTACGACCTAGTAAATCTCTCCACACTACTGGCAGATCTGGATTCATCACTACGACATCGCAAGGAATCCGTTCACCTGAATCAGTAATCACTGCCTTGACGCGACCTTGTGATTTTTCCAAGGATGTGACCGTTGTGTTGTATTTAAATGTGACTCCATGTTTTTCAGCAGCGCCAGCAAGTCCACGAGGAACCGCATGCATTCCGCCTTTAGGGAAGAAGACTCCGTTTACAGAATCCATGTAAGCAATAACCGCATAAATTGCCAGCGCTTGCTGAGGGCTCACTCCAGCATACATAGCTTGAAACGAATAAACCTTCTGAAGCCTTGGGTCTTTAAGATATTGATTTACTTTGGGTTGTAAGTGTCTAAAGCCACCTAATGCGATGAGACGAGCTAAATTCGGAGTAAGTAAATTAAATGGGGTATCGATATTCTTATCGATGAAATCATTCATCTCATATTTATAAAGTTTGGTAACAAAATCAACGTATTTGCGATAGCCAAGCGCTTCTTCGGCAGAGATGTGAGTTCGAATCTCTTCTTCCATTTGAGCAGTGTTGGCATGGACATCTAATTGCGAACCGTCGGCATAAAATGCCCGGTAGAGCGGAGTGAGTGGTTTGAGCTCTATCCAGTCTTTCAGATCTTCGCCAACACAACTAAATGCATCTTGGATGAGTGATGGCATTGTGAGCACTGTTGGACCGGTATCGAATGAGTAACCATCTTTTTTTAACAAACCGTTTCGGCCACCTGGAACTGATTCTCGTTCAACGACAGTAACTTTTCTGCCAGCTCCTGCCAATCGCAAAGCAGCGCTGAGTCCAGCAAGTCCAGCACCCACCACGACAACGTGATCGGTGGGACCTTTAACCCGCTTCGGCATTAATGACTCCTTTTAATGGCGTTTTCAACAAGCGCCATCAGGAACGGCTTAGCTTGTTCGTGAATTACTTTGTGCTGTGCTGCTGTCGTGGAGTCATGCGCTAACGTGCTGATGAGATTTTCAACAGCTGCTACCGCTCCTGACTCAGTGATGATGCTTCGCAAATCATCAATTTTCTCTGCTGTTAATTCAGGTTGTCCTAAGTGTTTCATCAGTTCAGCACGCCCGCTACTTGAAGTCATATCCAGGGCCATTGCAATCAAAACTGTTCGCTTTCCCTCGCGTAAATCATCACCTGCGGGTTTTCCTGTTGTTGACGGGTCTCCGAAGACGCCAAGCAAATCATCACGAAGTTGGAACGCTTCACCAAGCGGTAGGCCATACGAAGAAAGAACAGATAGGAGAGATGCATTCTTATCGGGTTGTGGGTGAGCAATGACTGCGCCAAGGTGCAAAGGGCGCTCGATTGTGTATTTACCTGACTTAAAACGGGCAATGCGAAGTGATCTTTCAACGCTATGTACTTTCTCGCCAGCTTCACGCACATCTAGGTACTGGCCCGCCATTAATTCAACTCGCATTTCATCATGAATTGCTAATGCAGCTGTAAGCGATTCAGGTGCAATTCCAGATTGATGCAACATTTGATCAGACCAAACAAGTGCTAAATCTCCCAATAACACTGCTGCAGCTTGGCCAAATTGTTCCGCTACTCCAGATAATTCACCATGTCGATGGAGAGATTCAAAACGTCGATGAATAGAAGGCTTACCTCGTCTGGTGTCAGATCCATCCATCAAGTCATCATGAATAAGAGCGCATGCCTGCAGCAATTCAAGACTTGCCAACGCTCGGATAACAGGTGCTGTGGGCGTTTTTCCAGTAGCTAAAAATCCGGCATATCCAAAGAGTGGACGTAATCGTTTGCCACCTTCAAGCATATATTCGTCGAGAGCATCACATACTGGAATTAATTCATCAGCAATTGCTGTGAGATATCCACGTTGCGAGGAGAGGAAAGACTGTAACTCAGACTTCACTGCATCACGTACTGCAGATGCACTGTTTGTGACCTGATTATCCACGGGGAAAAGGTACCCTGACGCAGTGGAGAAGCGCAGTTCTATGAGCCGTCATACATACTCATTTGAATTTTTTCCACCCAAAGATGTAGAAGGCGAAGCGCGCTTGTGGGCTGCAATGTCTCAACTAGAAAGCATTGCGCCAGATTTTATTTCTGTCACTTATGGTGCAGGCGGTTCTACACGAGATCGCACGATTCGAATTACATCAGAAATCACTGCACGAACACATATTCCAACGGTGGCTCATTTAACATGTGTGGGTTCAACTCGTGCTGAACTTATTGAGATTTTGGGTAAATATCAGAGCGCTGGAATTAAAAGTATCTTGGCACTTCGCGGTGATCCAACTGGAGGTCCGCGTGCTCCGTGGATTTCAACTCCTGGTGGATTTACTCATGCAGATGAATTGGTCACTCTCGCTGCAGATTTTGGTGGGTTCACCATTGGAGTCGCCGCATTTCCTGACGGACATCCCGCGTCCGATGGAGACTTTGAAAAAGATTTACAAGTTTTGCTGGAGAAGGAACGACGTGGCGCTACCTTTGCCACTACTCAGTTCTTCTTTGAAGCTCAAAAATGGATTCAGCTCGTTGATTCACTGGAGAAGCACGGTTCAAAGCTCACAGTAATCCCCGGAATATTACCGATTACCAATGTTGCACAACTTAAACGCATGGCAGAACTCAGTGGAACTCCAATCCCTCAAGAACTAACCAATGCAGTTGAATCTGTGGCGAATAGACCAGAAGAGGTAAGAAAGATCGGAGTTGAATTTGCTACTCAATTCTGTCGTGAACTTATTGATGCAGGTGCTCCTGGACTTCATTTCTATACGATGAATACTTCGACTGCGACAAGAGAAATATTTGAGCAAATCAAAGATCACTGATATGAAAAGAAAGCTTCTTAGTCAATCCGAATTTGCGCAACGTTGGAGTGAATTGCACGGTGGTGCTGCTATCAAAGGAGCAGTAGCAGGGTGGCTTAAAATTTCTTATCGAGTGGCAAAAATTTTCTCACTCATTCGACTTACTCCAAATGTTCTAACCAGTTTGGGCTTCATCTGTGCAGTTGGAATGATAGTGACGAGCAATTACTGGGTTGCGCTGGCATTTTTGGTTGCATCACTATTTTTTGATGGTGTGGACGGAAGCGTTGCAATCTTGCAAGAGCGTGCTAGCAAATGGGGAGCTCTACTTGATTCGGTTGTGGACCGAATTTCTGAAGCTCTCTGGCTCTACGTTGGTTGGCGTATTGGAATCCCAACGTGGTTGGCACTTGCCATGTGGATTGTTGCTTCGACACAGGAATACGCCAGAGCGCGAATGGCTTCACTCGGAATGCACGAAGTTGGGGTTGTCACCATTACTGAAAGACCTGTGCGAGCAATATTTATGGCCTTCGTACTTCTCTTTAAGATTTTCAATCTTCCTGGATTGACAATACTTTCCCTAATCTTTTTCGCCGCTCTACTTTTTAGTTTTACGCAAGTATTGCGAGCTACTTTTCTAAAATTGCATTAGCCACAATTTCAGCGCTTAAACCAACAAGTGGTAATCCACCTCCAGGGTGCGCAGATCCACCTACAAGATAAAGTCCTTTAATAGGGGAGCGATTACGCGCACGGGTAAATGCTGATCTGGCGCCATTACTCGAAGTTCCATAGATAGAGCCGCCCGGAGCGTGTACTGAGTTTTGCAAGTCAAGCGGAGTGCGAATTTCCAGAACTTCTAAACGATCCCGAATTGAAATACCGCGCGCTTCGATTTGGTCCAGAATTGAGTTGGCATATGACTTCACAAAATGTGAATCGCTCCAATCGAAACCAGCGCCAGTTGAACTGTGCCGTGGAGCATTCACGAGAACAAACCAAGCTTCGTGTCCCGCATCTTTCACCATGGTTTCATCGCGCGGTGCACAGATATAAATCGTAGGTTTTTCAACTGGTCTTTTGGCAGTGAATATCGCCTCAAATTCTGCATCGTAATTTTCCGGAAAAAGTATGGTGTGGTGTGAAAGTGGAGGCTGATTTCCAGGTTTTAATCCAAGCAAAAGCGAGAAACCCGCAAGAGACGGTTCGCTCTTGGCAATTTTCTTAGCTTCCTTGCGAGCTAATGTGGATTGCGGGAGAAGTTGATTGTAAACAAATGCCGCATCGGCGTTAGCTACAACTCGATCAAAAGAAATCTGTTTGCCATCAACAACTAAGCCAGAAATTGAATTACCTGATAACGAGATGGATTCAACGAAGGAATTCAAATGGATGGTGACTCCGAGCGCTTGGCAGCGCTCAGTGATCTTCTCGGCCAGAGTTCCGATACCGCCCTTTATATGCCATGCGCCAAATGCTTCTTCAACAAATGCAATGGAAGAGAGCACCGCCGGTGCCTGACGTGGATCTGACCCGCTGTATGTGGCATATCGATCCATAATCTTTGCTAAATATGGATTGCGAATTCCAAGGCCACGTAAAGTTTTCCAAGGTGCGATGGTCTTAATGTCCCGCAAAAGATTCTTGCGTTTTAGCAAGGAGAGTGGAGATCGCAGTTCTGATTCGACAAATGGTTCGCGCGAAACATCCCACATAGCTTCTGCATGTGCCATAACCTGATTCCACTCGGCAGCTGCCTCAACTCCCAAAGATTTTTCTATTGCGCTCAGAGTTTGTTTACGTGAGAGGTTTGCAAATTGAACAGATTTGCCGTCATGGAATCGATAATCAAATGCTGGATTTACCTCTTGCAATTCAAGTACTCGACCCATGACATCACCAGTGCGTTGAAAGAAGTCTCGATATACCGCAGGTAATGTGAGAAGCGAAGGTCCAGTATCAAAGGCATACCGACCAATCCACTCTGTCCGACACTTTCCTCCAGTCTGTGATGCAGCTTCAAAAATTGTTACTTGATGTCCTGCCTTGGCTAAACGTGCAGCAGCACATAACCCGCCGATTCCTGCACCAATAACGGCAATCTTTTCTGGGTGCCCAACTTTGCCAACTACACCGGTCATACCGTGCGACCCTTCCATTCAATGGATCCTCGGTTTAACCAGGAATAACAAATCAGATATATCAATATAAATGCTGATAATGGATGTAATAGCGCATAGAACGAATCAGATTTTGATTTTGTATCACTAAGCAGTCGGGTCATGACAACTGCACAATAGAGAATCCACCCTAATGAAGAGCCAAGTAACGCAAGCATGAGTGGAAAAATTCCAGTGATAAAAATGAAGAAAACTGCAACAATCGCTCCTATCAAGCCCCCAAATGCTTTGTGTAATGATTTGCCGTAGCCCATTTTGATTTCAGAAAAATTTTGATACATCCGTGTTTGAGCGATACCAGCTCCCTCTACTACGGTTCCACGATATCCAGCTTTGACTAAAGATCGCGCAATTTCTATATCATCCAAAATTTTATTGGAAACGGTGCTGAATCCGCTGACCTTATCGAGAGCTTTCTTTTGAGCAATAAAGAATTGACCATTTGCAATTGCAGTTGATGTGTGCGGCACTTTTTCAGCTAATCGCAAAATCACTGTAGTCATCCAAGACCAGTGCAAGATTGGCTGCACCAATTTTTCAGCAAAAGTGAGAGCCACTTGTTGCGGATACGGAGATATAAAATCGAGTTTGAGTTCCTCTAAGAGATTCACTGAAGCTGCTATTGCTGTAGGTGCTAAATGAACATCTGCATCAAGCGTCATGATCACATCTGAGTCTGACGCCTCATAGCCGGATTGCAACGCTGATACTTTGCCAAGCCAACCGCTGCGCGGACCTGAGGTATTCATGATGGAAAATCGTGAATCTCCCTTAATTGCCAGCATGGCTTTTTCGAAAGTTTTATCGGTGGATTGGTCATTGATGATGATGATCTTGAGTTGATCCACTCCTATTTGCAATTTAAGGCCACTAATACATTTCTCGATGTTTTTCTCTTCATTGCGCACAGGCAATAGGACCGTTAATGAATGGCTAAGAGGTGAAGTATTTGCGGGAATACGAATACTGAAAAAATTGAAAATTGAAATCAGGAGCAGGAGATAGATAAAGCCAAAATAAACAAACTCCATGTGAAACTATTCTTTACTGCCAAGCCAACTTGAATAGAAGTATGGAACTAATAATGCCCCGAGAATCGCGCTAGCAAAGAGAGCTAAGCCGGGGCGATCAAAGAAGAAGAGATTTCCGACGAAGCCAGAGAACAGCGTCCACAACAAAATTGCATCAACGGCACGAAGAGAGGCTCCCTGTTTCCGTCTCTCGAAAGGTAACACTCGATTTAAAACACCCACGATAAAAATGCCGGCAAGCAACCAACCAAAAGCATTGGAAAGCGGGATATCAGGAGTGAATGGCACATGTGCTCCAGGAACTTCCCATGTCCATCTGCCTGCGGCGACCATTTGCGGATCAAGAAATAAATCCCACGCCATCATGAGCGCTCCACCATAAAGAAAAACCCAGTTGCCAGCTATACGCCGTGCTGCACAGAGAGCAGGGTGAACCATCATCACCCAAGCGCATGGAACTACAAGCGGTACACCAAAGAGTTGAATTCCAAGTGAAGCATCATATTCATACACACCAAAGGGCCAGCCAGTATGCACGCCCAAGATTTCAACGAGCAATCCAAAAGTGAAGGTGATGGGCAGATAACGAGTCGAATATTTAAATCCGTATGAGAAATGACCATGTGCAGTCATAGCAAGGGCTCCTGCCACAACAGTTGCAATTGTGACAATTCGGAGTGCTTCTCCATCAATGAGTGGATATGAAATTTGCAGTGCGATTGTGAGCGCCACAAGCCCAACTAAGAAATTGCGTGCCTGGATAGAGATTCCAGCACGCCTTCTTCGTCGCGGGTTGTAATGGCGAATCGACATGGGCTAAGTCTGCCCTAGTTGGAAGATGAATGATTCAAGGAGCCTCGTTGCTCAAGGACTTCAAAGCGTGAAAATAATTCTTCGCTATACCAACCAATTCGCTGAGTATCTGCGATTGCCCGTTGGTGCGCTGCACCTTTATACGCGAAGGTTCGAAGAGCCCCTGCTGATTCCCATAGTGAGAATGTTCCTTGCAGTCCGATTGGAGCTTCACCGATTCCAATCGCTGAAATTAATCCGGGAGATGCATGGAGATCAGAGACAACTGGAGGCACAGATCTCCAAAACACAAGATTTTTATTCCATTTAATTCGCGCCCGAGTGATTGCAACTATTCGGGATTCTGGATTTGATTGTGGCTCTGCGAAATCAAATGGATTTGTTTTCGCCCAGAGACCGTGCGATGAAATTGGTTTCATGATGACGCGGAATTCATTCTTGGCTCTCTTGCGCCATCGGGCAATTACTGCTGATCTATCAAAGGCGTCAATCGAATCAGAATCAATAACAACAACCATTCCCCAGCGCGTTAACTCTGCATCACTGGGAGTGAAAGTTTTTCCAGTACCTGTTCCCAGTAACTTGGAAAAGTGAACACCTGGAAAAATTCGGGTAAAAACTCGGTCTACTGCCATGCTCCAGAAGGCAAACGGAATACTCTTTGTCTGAACCTGGAAGAAGTACCCAACTACTCGTTTTCCCTGACCGTACATAGATAAAGGATACCTGTCGTGATGCGAATGAAATTTCTCGGAGAATTTGTTGGTACTGCATTCTTGCTCGCTGCAAATGTTGGTTCTGCCTCTATGGCTCAATCTCTGACAGACAATGGGGCTTTGCGAATTCTCATTAATTGCATATCGACCGCGCTGGCACTCGGATTATTAATCACCGTGTTCGCGGGCATCAGTGGCGCCCATTTCAACCCAGTAGTTTCTCTCATCGAGTTTTTTGGTAAGCGACTTAATGCGCAGCAGCTGATCGGCTATTTATTTGCACAGTTCGCAGGAGGATTTGTCGGGGTTGTCATCGCCAATCTCATGTACACAGCTCCGCTTGTTACGCAATCTTCCATTCAGCGTGAAGGTTGGGGAATTCTGCTTGGAGAACTCATTGCAACTGGAGGTCTCGTGTTCGTGATCAACACTCTGCGCATTCAAAAGAAAGCCGAGTTAACTCCAGTTGCCGTGGCTTCATGGATAGCAGCAGCATTTCTCTTCACTTCATCAACGTCATTTGCGAATCCTGCAGTTACTTTCGCCCGCATCTGGACTGACAATATTTCTGGAATCGCACTCCAGTCGGTGGTGCCGTTCATCTGTGCTCAATTACTGGGAGCAATCCTCTTCTCACTCTTAGCTGAGCGATTACATAAAGGAGAAAAGTAAAAATGAGCAAGCCAACCGTTCTATTTGTTTGTGTACATAATGCTGGCCGTTCGCAGATGGCTGCAGGCTTTATGCGCGAGCTCAGCCAGGGACGCGTCGAAGTTCTCTCCGCAGGATCTGCTCCGAAAGATTCCATTAACCCAATTGCAGTTGAGGCAATGGCAGAGATTGGTATTGATATTGCAAACAACTCTCCAAAAATTTTAACTCCTGAAGCGGTTCAGGCTTCGGATGCGGTTATCACCATGGGTTGTGGAGATGCTTGCCCGTTTTATCCGGGAAAGCGCTATGAAGATTGGGTGCTCGAAGATCCCGCAGGAAAGGGAATCGAATCTGTAAGAATTATTCGTGACGAGATAAAGGTGCGAGTACAGCATTTACTGAATGAGTTATTGCCTTAATTACCCACACGTGATGGTGTTGCCTGAGCCGCGCTTTGTAACTCTGTAAAAGTTGTTGGAAAAACTGCGTGGGGATGTCCGGCTGCAGCCCATACAACGTCATATTCGCTGAGTGCTTCATCGATCAAAGTAATCTCAGGTTTTGAAATCCAACCAATTGGTGAGACGCCACCTACCGAATAACCTGAAACTTCTTTGACGTAATTAGCATCGGCTCTACCCAGTTCGGCAATATCTAGATTTTTTGCAACAAGATCCGTATCAACCCGATGACGCCCACTTGTGATAATCAACAATGGATTGCCACTTGGAAGTTTAAAGATGAGAGAAGATGCAATTTGGCCCACTTCAATACCAAGTCCTTGTGCTGCATCTATCGCAGTGCGAGCGGTATCAGAAAGGATTTTAATTTCACCTTTAATGCCTAAAGTGGTGGCAGCTTCTTGAAAACGACGAACTGCTGCTTTTTCGAGAATTCCATCCATAGTGCAACTTTATGAGATAGCGTCGCACCGTGTCACATACGTTGACCCCATATCAATATGGAATCAGAGCACGAAATTCGCTTTGGGCCACATTCTTTCTGATGGGGATTGTTTCGATGGGGTGGGTTCCGCGTATCCCTGAAATCAAAGAAGCTATTGGTCTTACCAATACCGAACTTGGCCTTGTCTTTATTGGCAGCACCTTAGGTGCAGTGACTGGTGCTCAGTTAGCAGGTCGATTGATTCATACCTTTGCTACAAGGCGAGTAATTTCATGTGCGATCGTGGTGATGCCACTTGGGCTCGTTGGAATGGGTTTGGCACAGAATTTTGCCGAATTATTTATCGCACTCTTCATCATGGGACTTGGATATGCAGGGCTTGATATCTCTAGTAACACGGTTGCAGTAGAAGTTGAAAAATTACTCAATCGCAAATGGATGGTTTCATTCCACGGATGTTGGAGCGTTGGAGCTTTTGCAACCACAGTTCTAGGTGGTTCCATCGCGCATGCAGTCGAACCACGAGAAAACCTCGTTGGTGTTGGACTAGTCTCGCTCTTACTTTTTATTCCTTTCTCGAGATTTATGCTCCCGAAAGATTTAGATAATCACAAAGGAGACTCTGCAGATACAGAAGCAAAGATTCCGCTCTTTTCAAAAGCGACAGCTCCGTTATGGTGGATGGGCTTTGGCATGTTGGGCGGAATGATTGCCGAAGGTTCTGCTAGTGATTGGGGAGCGCTGTTACTGAAAGACAGCATGGGAATTGGCAAGGGGTTAAATGCCGCAGCCTTTGCTTCATTTTCACTTGCCATGATCATCTCTCGATTCTCTGGAGATTGGGCGCTTGAAAAATTTGGTGCAGCACGCACTGTAAAAATCGGGGGGTATGGTGGTGCAATTCTTTGGGGAAGTGCCATCGCAATTGCAGTTCCGTTATCGCAGTCACATCCATTGCCAGCGTTCATCATTATTAATCTTGGATTTGCTGCTGCAGGACTAGGAATTGGCCCCATGTTTCCTGCCTTTGTACTCGCAGCAAGTCGTTTGCCAGGTATTGCACCTGGAGTAGCCATTGCACGCGTAGGTGTTACGGGTATTGCTGGTTACTTTATTGGACCGACCATCACCGGCTATTTAGCTGATTTATTTTCACTGCCAGTTGCCATGTTTTATCCAGTTGCGCTGCTAGCTATGGCTGGTTTCTTTTCTCGCGTTATTAAGGTTTAACACCTACATCCAAGTATGTAGAAAAGTGAACAGAGAAATTGAAAAGAGCAGATAGGCGAAAGCTTTACGAAGAATATTTGGATTAGTTTTACTAGAAAAATGTGAGGCAATTTGAGCAATAAGCACTGCTGCAATCGCCATCAAAATTGGCACGTGCCAATCCACTGAATCCCACAGCGCATGGTGGCCAAGAAAAGAAATCAGTGAATTCATAGCAATAATCGCAAGTGATGTCCCTGCGGCGATTGCTTGCGGAGTTCCAAAGAAGAGCACCAAGATTGGAATGGCTAGAAAACCACCGCCAATTCCAAATAATCCAGTCATGGAACCAATGACCAGTGATGCCACAATGAGAATTGAGATTGGCATACGTGTGTGAGGTTCGTACTTGGGATTTTTTAACATAGAAGCGCCTGCTCCCAAGAGCACAATTGAAAAACCAGTAGTGATGAATGCATCAGGCAGTCGGTCGACTACGAGTGAGAATCCAATATTGGTGGCAGTTCCTAACCCTGAAATAACGAGAGCATCTCGATAGAGAATCTGCTTATTGCGTGCTTTAGGAATTGCACCTGAGAGCGCTGCCAAGAAAACCACTGCGAGCGCTGCAGTGGTGGCCTCTTTAGGATTGAAGTCGAAGAGGTACATCAAAATCGGGACCGAGAGCATTGCCCCACCTGCGCCTACGAAACCTAAGACTGCTCCGATAAATGATCCGGCTGCGAGCGCTGCAATCAACTCCATTGGTTGATTGTGACAGGGAAAGTAAAACGCCCCCCAGTTTCCTGGAGGGCGTTTGGTGAACTTTTGGCTTAGCCGAAGAAGCTCAACGTTCCAACGCTTGGACCGAAGTCGGTCAGCGTTCCACTTGCGATCAGTGCAAAGAGGATGAGTGATGCACCAGCAAGTGAGAGATCCTTGTTAAATGCAATCTGTTCATTCATTTTTGCGGTTGCATCTGTCTCTTTCCAGAAGTTGTGGAAGATAAATGCAGCAAGAATCAAAGTGACAGCGAGGAAGAGAGCTCCAAGATCCACCCAGAACCCTGCAATGACATAGGCGCCGCCGAGGAGGAAGAGAAGTCCTGAGATGATTACGCCGAATTTAGCGGCAGGCAGTTTCTTGTACTGTGCATATCCAGTCATCGCTTCGAGCTTGGCAAAGTGAGCGATTCCTGAGGTAACAAAGAGCGCTCCGAAGAGGATGCGTCCGATGATGAGTAGTGCGTCCATGTTTCTCCTTCTGTAGTTTTTCTTCTATGGGTTTTTCTTGTGTGGTGGACCTATACAAGGGCTACTGTAGCGGAGGTAGTTGAAATTTCAACTACCTAAGGCTCAAGACACGCTTGAGAGTTGCCCTTGTCAGTCCGCTGGCGTACTTTTCGAACATCTGTTCGAATATCCACAGAGCGAGCTAAGGGGGCAGCGAGATGTCAGCAGAAATCGCTAAGGCAGCAGATGTTCTTGCCGATGGCGGTCTTACTCCTATCGAATTCACTTTTCGTGGCAAGCGCTTTCGCATCCACACTGTTCTTTCGCGGTGGTGTGAAGCAGGTGGATGGTGGAATCGCATTAGTGACGGGAAGTTCCGTCCTGACGATCAGGCGCGCGCACTCTGGAAAGTTGAAGCAGCTCCCATTGGCGCACTCACCACCTTCGAACTCGAGCGCGATGAAGCGACTGGCCATTGGATTATCAGAGCCGTTTAGCAGAAGAGATTTCACACTGTGAGTTTTATCCATCTACGTACTGCTAGTTCTTACTCTTTTAAGTACGGAACAACACAACCGCATGATCTCGTAGCGCGTGCATCAGAGTTTGAAATGCCAGCGCTCGCACTTACTGATCGCGATGGTTTAGCCGGAGCAATTCGTTTCACCAAAGCATGTGTTGATTATGGAATCGCGCCCATCATCGGCATCAACATGGCAATCACGCTGGCCGAAAAGAGAACGAGCGATACATCTGCGCGCGTTACGGTTTTAGCTCACAGCAATTATGGCTGGCGCTCGCTGGTTCGCTTATTAACAGGGCTACAGATGAATAGCTCTGATCGCACGCCAGTACTTACCCTAGAACTTCTCGAAAAATTTAGTAGCTACACCACTAATTTACATCTGCTCCATGGCCACGAATCACCAGTCTCTCAAGCGCTTGCAGCACATCGTTTCGATGCAGCACTTGCTAGCTTTAATCAAACTCGCGATTTATTTGCAGATCACGCTATTGAATGCGTTTCGCATTTAGCCCCAGGCAGTGGGCCGCGCTCTACTGCACATGCAGCGCGCTCTCTTATCTTTGCGCGAGATAACGATATTGATGCCATCATCACTAACGCTGTTCGTATGCGAGATCGCACCGATGGCCCAGTTGCTGATGTTTTAGATTGCGCTCGCCAATTAGTGCCACTTCACCCTCGCCATATAGAGCGTCGTAATGCAGAAGGTTATTTAAAAAGTAGTGATGAAATGATTGCGTTGGCAGCTGAAATTGCTCGAGCTGCCGGCGAGCGCACACCACGCGCACTTCTTGCTACTACCAGGCAGTGGGCTGAACGCGCCGTCTTATCACCTCATCGTGATATTGGATTAGGTGGAATCCATCTTCCCGAACCTCATATTGTGGGCGCAGATTCACCTGCGGCAATGCGTGCATTACTGCGCACTCGCTCTGAAGCTGGAATCAATTGGCGTTACAACGACAGCGCCACTATTAAAAAAGCACGCGCACGTTTAGATGATGAACTCGCAATTGTGGCAACGCTTGGATATGAATCGTATTTTTTAACGGTCGCCGATATCACCGATATGGCACGCGCTGCCGATATTCGAGTAGCAGCGCGGGGCAGTGGAGCTGGATCTCTCATCTGCCACTTACTTGGAATTTCAGGTGTTGATCCGATGCAACATGGTTTATTGATGGAACGTTTCTGTTCTCCGCTTCGACGCGCTCTCCCTGATATCGATATTGACGTTGAATCTGCGCGCCGTTTAGAAATTTATGAGATGGTCTTTAAGCGATATGGCGCCAAAGATTGGAGCAAACCCGGTCTGATTTCGCGGTGCGCCACCGTTGCTATGGTCGACACGTATCGCGCCCGTCATGCAATTCGCGAAGCAGGGGCAGCTCTTGGCATGCCAGCGATGGAGATTGATCTCCTTGCTAAATCAATGCCGCATATCCGCGCTAAAAACATTGAGGCAGCGCTGACATCTCTTCCCGAATTAAAAAATCTCAATACATCCGCGCCTCTTACGCGCGCCACTATTGCGCTCGCAGCTTCTCTTGATGGATTGCCCCGCCACTTATCAATGCATCCCTGTGCCATGGTTTTATCTGATGCCACTTTTCTTGACCGAGCACCAGTGCAGTTCAATGCTGGCGGTTTTCCCATGGTCGAATTCGATAAAGATGATGTCGAAGATATTGGCTTACTGAAACTCGATATTTTGGGCGTGCGCATGCAATCCACTATTGCTCACGCCGTCCATGAAATTAAATGTGTCGAAAGTAAAGAGATTGATATTGATGCGATACCACTTGATGATGCTGATACTTATTCGCTGATTCAATCAACGCGCACACTGGGTATTTTCCAAGTAGAAAGCCCGGGGCAGCGCGAACTCGTAGGAAAACTTGAACCACGTACCTTCAACGATCTCATTATTGATATCTCGCTCTTTCGTCCTGGGCCAGTAAAGAGCGACATGATTCGCCCCTTTCTCAACGCGCGTCATGGCTGGAACTCTGCACAGATCATCCATCCAGATCTGCTGCCGATTTTGGCTGAAACCGAAGGCGTTGTTGTCTTTCACGAACAAGTTATCTCCATCATTGCAACTATGACTGGCATTTCACTTGCTGCAGCTGATGAGAAACGGAGAGCGCTGGGTGATAAAGCAGGCCAGCAAGAAGTCTGTGATTGGTTCTTTCCAGCTGCAACTGAACGCGGATATGAGTTAAAGGTCATCACGGAAATCTGGGATGTCTTGCGCGCTTTTGCCTCTTTCGGTTTCTGCAAGGCGCATGCTGCTGCCTTCGCGCTTCCTACCTATCAATCTGCATGGTTGAAAACTCACTATCCAGCAGCCTTTATGGCAGGAGTTCTCACTCACGATCCAGGTATGTATCCCAAGCGTTTGATGCTCGATGAAGCCCGCCAAATGGGAATCATCATCGCACCGCTTGATATCAATAAATCAGCAGCAGATTATCGAGTCGAGCGCACCCTTGATGGCGATGCAGTACGAATCGCTTTCTCGTGCGTTGCTGGTATTTCCGATAAAGAGATCGCAACTATTGTCGCAGGACAGCCTTATTTAGATCTTGCCGATTTCTATCGTCGTTCAGGTGCATCAATTCCTGTCATTGAAAATTTGATTATGACTGGCGCATTTGAAGCTATCCACGACAACCAGCGCGATCTACTCCTTCATCTGGGCGATCTACAGAAAGCGCCAGTTGCTCATTTACCAGGGTCACAATTAACTTTTGGATTTGCTCCACCTGCTCTTGAAAGCAGTGGATTGCAACCACTTAATTCGGCGGAGAAAGTCGCCAGCGAAGTTACTCGCTTAGGTATGGATGTCACTCAGCATATGCTCAGTTTTTATGCGCCTTTCCTTAATGCAATCGGTGCGGTCAAATCATCAGATTTATTATCTCTGCGGTCTCATTCATCAGTTCTTGTTGCAGGAGTAAAAGTGGCGCTACAAACGCCGCCAGTTCGTTCTGGAAGGCGCGTTATTTTTCTCACCCTTGATGATGGCTATGGGTGCAGTGATTCCACCTTCTTTCCTGATGCTCAAGTGGATCATGCTTCAACGCTCTACTCGACATCGTTGCTTTTGGTACGCGGCGAAACTCGTCGTACCGGAAAGCGCGGCATATCAATCCGTGCAACTGCAGTATGGGATCTTCGAATGGCTTATGAAAAGTGGCGTATCCAGCAAGGGTTAAGAAGAAAAGATAGTCTGGCTATATGAATTCACACGATATGAATTCTGGCGAGCAAGTAATTTTGCATGTAGATATGGATGCGTTCTATGCATCTGTTGCTGAATTAGATCATCCTGAATTTAAAGGTAAGCCCCTTGTTGTTGGCGCTGGAACCCGAGGGGTAGTGCTCTCTGCAAATTACGCTGCAAGAAAATTTGGAATCAGAGCAGCGATGCCAGTAGGTAGAGCAAAGCGAATGGCCCCACAGGCAATATTTATTGCTCCAGAACATCATCGCTACTCCGAAATTTCTCAGCGCATCATGGAAATCTTTCATACCTTTACTCCGCTCGTGGAGCCCATCTCACTCGATGAGGCTTTTCTTGATGTCACTGGTTCGCAGAAATTATTTGGTAGTGGGCGAGATATAGCTACAGCGATTCGAACACGCGTTGAGAAAGAAGAGGGGATTACCTGTTCCGTTGGAATCGCTCAATCAAAATTTATCGCCAAGTTGGCATCGCAACATTGCAAACCCAATGGGATGCTTGAAATCAAGAGCGATCGAATCCTTGAGTTTCTCCATCCACTTCCCGTTCGAGCAATCTGGGGAGTAGGGCCAAAGACTGCAGAATCATTGGAAAGATTGGGGTTACATTCAGTCTCAGATATTGCCCACACTCCGCGATCCACATTGATTCGGGCACTTGGGGATGCAACTGGCGCTTCATTGTATGAACTTGCATGGGGGCGCGATTATCGAGATGTGATTCCAGATGAACCCGAAAAAAGTATTGGTAATGAAGAAACTTTTGGGGAAGATCTTGATAACCCCGAAGAAATCTTGCGCGAATTTCTTCGCATGACCGAGAAAGCAACGGCTCGATTGCGCGAGCGTTCACTCTTTGCCAAAACAATCACGATAAAAATTAAGTTTGCAGATTTCACATCAATAACTCGATCAAAGACTGTGCCGATCGGAATCGATAACACCCACGAAACATATGAAGTTGTAAAGGCGCTTTATTTAGCGCTTAAAAATGAAGGAGCACGGATTCGCCTAGTAGGAGTTTCACTTTCTCAATTGCACGAAGCTGCCCCCGTGCAGTTACAACTAGGCGCACGAGATCGCGGATGGCGAGAAGCAGATTCGGCAATCGATCGTGCCAAGGCGCGTTTTGGACGCGGCAGCGTTCGCCCAGGTCGGTTAATTCGCCCCCATGCAAAATCTGAAGATGAGGATGCGGAGGGCGACGAGGATTAAGTGGCGTTACGGAGAGTTCTGTTCTATTGTGTGAATATGTCACTATCCGATCGCGAAAGACGCCTCTTGGCCGAGATGGAAGCAGCTCTTGCTACCGATGACCCTCGCCTTGAATCCCGTTTAGCCGGAAGTACTCTCACCACCGCCAAGCCCCATCTCTTGGCAGGCGCACTCTCACTCGTTGCAGGCCTTGCCATTCTCTTTGGCGGCCTGATTTCTAAGACCACCCCGCTTGGAGTTGCGGGCTTTCTTGTGGCGCTCGTTGGGTTGGTTTTAATTATTCGCTCCATCGGAAAGGTTTCCGTCCGAGCTCCGCGGGGCCCTCGCACCTCATTCTCCTCACGCCTGGAAGACCGTTGGAATAAGCGCAATTTCGATCGTTAAGTAACCTTTTCGCACCCAAGCCCTGGCGCTCGCCGGGGCTTTTTTTCATTCTCTCCTAGTGGGGAGCGGTGGGGGAGAGAAGGGAAAATATTGGGTCAGAGTGGTGTAAAAAGGGGGAAAGTGGTGTAAAGTGGGGAATTGAGCAAGGTTTCACGCTCAAGATCCGCACAGTGCTTCTGGGGAAGGAGGCGCCCGACATGTTTCTCGGCACCCACGAACCCCGCCTTGATGAAAAAGGTCGCCTCATCCTTCCGGCGAAATTTCGCGATGAGCTCTCAGCTGGCCTTGTTATCACCAAAGGTCAAGAGCGTTGCCTTTATGTATTTCCTGCAGCTGAATTCCAAACAATTACTGAAACTTTGCGACAAGCGCCAGTTACCGCAAAGAGCGCTCGCGATTACCAGCGCGTGATGTTTGCAGGCGCGCACGATGAAATTCCTGATCGCCAAGGACGCGTCACGATTCCACAAGGTTTACGCACATATGCAGGTCTAGAAAAAGAGTGCGTTGTTATCGGTGCAAATACTCGCGTCGAAATTTGGGACAGCACATCATGGAATAAATATCTCGCCGATCGCGAAAAGAGTTTTGCTGATGTTTCTGAAGAGGTTTTTCCGGGACTTATTTAGAGCATCAGCAAAAGTTATTTAACAACACAACTAAATAAAAACTTAAAAAACATAAGAAAAACTAAATAGAGCGCTCATCTGTGGCCACCGCCGACCTTTCCAACTTGTGAAGCCGGCAGCGACGTCCCTTCCCCGGCGTCGCTTTCGAAAGAGATCCGTCGGCCGGCGGTGACCAGAGATGAGCGCTAAGAAAAAAGTAAAGGTAATAGAAAAGTGAACGGGGGAGTAGATGCAACATATATCTGTAATGCTTGATCGCTGCGTTGATTTACTCTCTCCAGCAATAGCCGCATCTACTCACCCGGTAATCATTGATGCAACGCTAGGTCTCGGCGGTCATTCAGAAGCTCTCTTGCAACGTCACACAGATCTTACTGTCATTGGAATTGATCGTGATAAGAGCGCTTTGGCAAAGGCCGAGCAGCGTCTTCATCAATTTGGAAACCGCATCAAAACTGCACACGGAACCTTTGATCAAATCTCCGAAATAGCAGCCTCCTTTGGATATTCCACAATCAACGGCGCTCTCTTTGATTTGGGAGTTTCTTCGATGCAATTAGATGAAACTGATCGAGGTTTCTCTTACGCGCATGAAGCGCCCCTAGATATGCGCATGGATCAAAGTAGCGGCGTTACTGCCTATGAAATTGTGAATTCTTACGAGCCGGGCAAATTAGTTCAGATACTTCGAAATTATGGAGAAGAGAAATTTGCAACCCGCATAGTCGAGAACATCGTAAAAACTCGCGGCAAGAGCCCGATTTCCACAACAACCCAACTTGCCACCCTCGTTAAAGAGAGCATTCCCGCGGCAACTCGTCGCACAGGTGGCAATCCAGCAAAACGTACCTTCCAAGCGCTTCGAATAGAGGCTAACGATGAGTTGGGTGCAATCGCGCGCGCTATTCCTCAGGCGCTTGATCTTCTCATGGTGCAGGGCCGACTAGTAGTGATGTCATTTCAATCTTTGGAAGATCGTATCGTGAAAGAAATTTTCACAGAGAGAACAACCTCCAAGAGTCCACGCAACTTGCCAGTTGAACTCGCCGAATATGCCCCCAAATTCACATTGCTCACGCGCTCAAGTGAAAAGCCTACAGCTGAAGAAATTGAAGCCAATTCACGCGCTGCATCTGTTCGACTTCGTGCGATTGAAAAGGTGGCAGCGTAATGAAATTTGCAACTGCACTGAAAGCCGCACCGCTGATAGCGCCTCGTAAAGTAGTAGCTGAACGAACCGCTGACATTATCTCTGGGCTCTTTCCAGACTTACATTCTGGCGCACGTGCCACCCAAAAGTTTTTTGCAACCTTTCTTACAGTTGTCATGCTTGCGGGGTTTTTGATTCTTCTCGGCGTTAACACCTTGCTTGCACAGGATGCATTTACTTTGGCTAACTTAAAAACTGAAGCAAAGTTAGTGGCTTATCAGCGAGAGGCAATTAACCGTCAGATTGATGCTCACCAAGCGCCGGAAAATTTAGCTGCTGCTGCAGCAGCACTTGGAATGCGTCCTTCTAATAACCCAGTCTTTCTCGACCTAGCTCCTCAGAAAGATGTGACACATGGGTAACCTCTCACTCGCAAAATCCCGCATCAAAATACTAGTTCTCTGTATGGTGGCAATTTTTGGACTACTCACTGCCCAGCTCATTCGCGTGCAGGTTATTCAAGCCAATCATTACCAGAGCAAAGCTGCTAGTGAAATGGAATCAACGCGAGTTATCCCTGCGCCACGGGGTGATATCACCGATATCAATGGAGTGCCTTTTGCACGAAGCGTTGCTGCAATTTCGGTGGTTGTAGACCAGACTCAAATTACGGATCCAGCCAGAGTGGCAAATTTCGTTGCTCCCATATTGGGATTATCTGTTTCCGAAGTACAAAGTTCGATCACTGGATCTCGCAAATATTCGATGGTGTTGAAGAACGGCAGGCCAATTCTTTGGGAGCAACTCACTCAGAAGATTTATGAATACAACCAATCACTTGATAAAAATCAGTTGGATAAAAGAATCATCGGGTTCTTCCCTGAACGTTCCTATATTCGAGAGTATCCATCTGGTTCATTGATTTCATCGCTCGTAGGATTTGTGCGAGCCAATGGCGTGGGAGCAACGGGCTTGGAATACAGCCTTAATTCAATGATTACAGGAGTCGATGGTCGTTATTCATATGCAGGTGGAAATGGCGCAGAGATTCCTGGTTCGCAAAGAGAAATAATTGAGGCGAAAGCTGGCACGAGCGTGAGACTTACCATTGATCGCGATGTTCAATGGGTGGCCGCTCAAGCAATTGAAGAAGCGGTCAAGAAAGCTAATGCATTAAGCGGAACCGTCATTGTGATGGATCCACATACTGGAGCGATTTTGGCTCATGCAACAGCACCAACTTTTGATCCAAATAACACTAAAAATCTCACTCAAAATTTGATTCGAAATCCATCGGTGCAAGATGTCTATGAACCTGGCTCGACTGGAAAAGTCATGACTTTAGCTGCTGCGCTAGAAGAAAAGACAATAACTCCAGATACAGTCTTTACAGTCCCTTACTCCATTAAACGCGGTGGCTCTACATTTCATGATCATGAAAAGCATCCTGTTCAGCAATTAACTTCATCCGGAATTTTGGCAGTATCAAGCAATACTGGAACAATCCAAATTGGTGAATCTATGAGCCATGACACCTTGCACGATTACCTTTTGAAATTTGGAATTGGCTCAAAAACAGGTTCAGGGTTACCGGGAGAATCTGCTGGACTTCTGCGAAAAGTATCCGATTGGTCCGGAACGACTGCACCAACGGTCGCATTTGGACAAGGGTATTCAGTAACAGCGATGCAGGCGACAAGCGTCTTTGCAACGATCGCAAATAATGGAGTTCGCGTTACTCCAACCGTAATTGCTGGGACCAGAGATGCATCAGGAAATTTCTCTCCAAATAAATCTCAAACTTCTCAACGAGTAATTAGCGAAGATACAGCAGTAAAGATGCGACTCATGATGGAGAATGTGGTTTCCGCACAAGGAACTGCACCTACGGCAGCGATTCCGGGATATCGCGTGGCAGGAAAAACTGGAACGGCAATGCGATACAACCAAAAGACTGGCGGCTACAGTGGCTACACCGCATCATTTATCGGTTTTGCTCCTGCTGATGCGCCGCGATATGTCATCAGCGTAACTTTGCAAGATCCACGTAATGGACATTACGGAGGAGCCCTTGGTGGACCAGTATTTAAGAAAGTAATGACATTTGTTCTGCAATCAAAACATGTTCCGCCTACAAATACAGTCATGACACCAGTGGCATTGAACCGTGAAGAATTAGCCAAGCTCAAAGTCACTCAGGTAAGTAGCGAGAAGACAGGAACAGCAGGGCAATGAATCGTCCGATCCAAGAATTTTCGCTCACGCTCTCTCAGGTAGCGGAATTGATTGGAGCACAATTTTCAGGTGATGAGGTAAGAATCAACGGTGTGAGCCACATTGATTCCGCAGTAATTCCGGGAGATCTCTTTGCTGCAATTCCAGGTGCAAAATTCCATGGCGCCGAATTCATCCCATCTGCAAAGAAACGTGGAGCAGTTGCAGTTATCACCGATCACGCAGGTGCACGGCATTCAGCGGAATTACCAACGCTTGTAGTGAATGATGTGCGAGGTGCTGCGGCAATAGCTGCAACATCGCTCTATCGATCGCCTATGCGCGATCTCGTCACCGTTGGTGTTACTGGTACCAATGGAAAAACCACTGTCACGACTCTCGTGCACCAACTATGCGGATTAGCTGGCCGCGAAGGCGGATTGATAGGAACTGTAGAAACATGTATTGGTAACGAGCGATTAAAGAGCGTACGAACCACTCCAGAAGCAACCGAGTTGCAAGCTCTTGCTGCAGTCATGCGGGAGCGTCATGTGCGGCAATTGGTGATGGAAGTTTCCAGCCATGCCCTCGCTATGGGGCGCATGAAAGGCAGCCATTTTTCTATCGCTGCTTTCACGAATTTGACTCAAGACCATTTAGATTTCCATAAAGATATGGATAGTTATTTTGCAGCAAAGTCTCTGCTCTTTACTCACGAACTATCTGATTTAGCGCTGATAAATATTGATAATCAATATGGAGCAAGACTTGCTCAGAACAGTGTGATTCAAAGAAAAACCATTTCGCGCATTCAAACTTCAGCGGATTGGCATTTTTCCGAGCTCCATCCATCTTCACAAGGTTATGAGTTTGCCATCAGGGGACCAGGTGGAATTTTGATTGAGTCACGGACTTCGCTGGTGGGTGGTTACAACGCAGATAATCTTCTGATGGCTATTGCCTTGGCTGTCGAGATTTGAATTGATCCCATTGAACTTGCTACACATGCTCCCTTTGCAATGGGCGCAGCTGGTCGCTTGCAAAGCGTCTCGTTGGGTCAGCCATACAAGGCGCTGGTTGATTATGCGCATTCTCCTGATGCAGTCAAAAATGTACTCAACGCAGCGAGAGAATTTACATCTGGAAAAATCATTGCAGTTCTTGGATGTGGTGGAGACCGCGATGCATCAAAGCGTCCGCAGATGGGAAGAGCACTTCTCGAAGGCTGCGATATTTCTATATTTACCAGTGACAATCCTCGATCAGAGAATCCAGCGCACATTCTGGAAGAGATGACAACTGGATTATCAATTCAAGCGCCATCACAAATAATTTCTGATCGTGCAGAGGCGATTGCCTATGCAGTCAAGTGCGCCAAACCAGGGGATTCAATTTTGGTTCTTGGGAAAGGCCACGAGCAAGGCCAAGAAATGAGTGGAAAAACTGTAGATTTTGATGATCGACTTGTCCTGGCCGCTGCTATTGAAGGCACATCATGATTGCGTTAAAAGCCTCTGAAATTGCCACCATTGTTGGCGGCACATTACATGGCGACGATATTGAGGTAGTTGCGCCCCCAGTCATCGATTCGCGCAGCGCAACTGCAGGATCTTTATTTATTGCATTTAAAGGCGAACATGTCGATGGCCATGATTTTGTTGGTGACGCGCGTTTACGCGGAGCTGTTCTCACGTTGGCAGAGCGCGCTGTAGAGACGCCTTATGTGCTTGTATCAGATTGTGTATCAGCTTTAGGTGCGCTGGCTCATGAAATCCGCAAGCAATTGACCAAATTGACGGTAATTGGAATTACCGGTTCTCAAGGTAAGACAACTACGAAAGAACTACTTGCATCTGTGTTATCAAACCACGCTCCAACGGTTGCTCCCAAAGGCAACTTCAATAATCAAATAGGAGCACCACTTTCTTTACTCGAATGTAACGAGACTACGCGTTATTGCGTTGTAGAAATGGGAGCGCGACACCCAGGCGACATCGCACACCTATGTCGGATTGCAGAGCCAAATATTGGAGTCGTCCTTCGCGTGGGCACTGCTCATATAGGTGAATTTGGTTCACAAGAAGCTATTGCAAAAACAAAATCAGAATTGATTAGTTCTCTCAAACCCTCTGCAACTGCAATTCTAGGTACATATGATGAATTCACCCCCGCCATGTCGGCGCTACACCATGGAAAAGTGATCACATTCGGTGAAAAGCAAGGGTGCGATGTGCGCGCAACTGATATTGAAATCCGCGAAGGGCGGGCACACTTTGATTTGGTTACTCCAGAAGGTCGAACTTCTATAGGGCTTCGAATTATTGGCTTACATCAGGTTGCTAATGCTTTAGCAGTTGCAGCGGTTGCATCTACCTTGGGATTAACTCTTGATCAGATTGCAAGTGGCCTCGCTACAGCAGAATCACATGCAAAATGGCGGATGGAAATCTCAGATCTGGATTCATTAGTTCTCATTAACGATGCATATAACGCAAGCCCTGAAGCAATGTCAGCGGCCTTACAGACTTTGGTTCATTTCGCTCAAGAACGTGGGGGAGAATCATGGGCTTTCCTCGGAAAAATGCATGAACTCGGCGAGTCATCACCGCAAGACCACGCCACCATTGGCACCCTTGCCTCAGATTTATCGATTGATCACTTGGTCTGTGTGGGAGCGCCAGAGTATGCAGGTGCCATTCCATCTGGAAGTCAGACCACCGTGCATCAGTGCGCTGATAAATTTGCTGCGGCTGAATTAGTGAACGCTATGAATGAGGGAGATGTTGTGTTAGTGAAGGCATCTCGCTCCGAAAAACTCGAAGAACTCGCACAACTCATCACTGAGAAATGGCAAGCACGCACCGAGGGCGCCACAGATCGCAATAATGGAGGTAAAACTTCATGAAGCTCATTTTGATTGCTGGAGCACTCGCACTCTTCTTTTCACTTTTCGGAACTCCTGCCTTGATCAAAGCGCTAGCACGTCGAGGTTATGGTCAATTCATTCGTGATGATGGTCCTTCTTCACATCACACAAAACGTGGCACCCCCACCATGGGTGGCATTATTATTATTTTTGCAACAGTGGCAGGGTACTTCTTGGCTCACCTGGTCACACAAAAGCCAGTAACTGTTTCTGCATTTTTGATTATCGGATTAGTTTTTGGACTTGGCTTAGTTGGATTTGTCGATGATTATCTAAAGATATCTCGTCAGAATTCACGTGGAATTAGTGGTAAGTCAAAGATACTAGGGCAAGTATTTTTTGCTTCTGCATTTGGCTATCTGGGTCTTCAGTTTCCCGATGGGGATGGGCTCACACCTATTTCGCAGAATCTCTCAACTGTAAGAGACACCGGAATGACCCTCGGAGTTGTTCTCGTAATTATTTGGATCGCTCTCATGATTACCGCAACGAGCAATGGAGTGAATCTCACCGATGGATTAGATGGATTGGCTACTGTTGCTTCCGTGATGACATTCTTGGCATTTGTACTTATTGGTGTGTGGGAATTTAGCCAAAGTTGTGCAGTTGCATTGACGGAAAATTGTTACAACGTACGCGACCCTCTTGACCTTGCGGTATTGGCAGCTGCATTTGCTGGATCCTGTACTGGTTTTTTATGGTGGAATGCATCGCCTGCAAAGATATTTATGGGAGATACCGGCTCGCTCGCGCTAGGCGGGGCGCTGGCAGGTCTTGCTGCTTCGCTTCGAGTTGAATTACTTCTCATTCCACTCGGTGGACTCTTTGTCATCATCACACTTTCCGTTGCTCTTCAAGTGATCTATTTCAGAGTAACCGGAGGTAAACGCCTTTTCAGGATGGCACCACTTCAACATCATTTTGAATTAAAGGGCTGGGGAGAAGTCACAATTGTTTTGCGGTTTTGGATTATCGCAGGGCTCTGCGTTGCGCTCGGTCTTGGACTCTTCTACACCCAATGGGTGGCTGGGTAGCCGTATATGGCGCAAGAGCTCTATCGAAATGTCGCAGGATTACAGATCTGTGTTGCAGGTGCTGGTGTAACAGGAATTGCATGTGCAACGGCACTTCGAAAGAGAGGTGCAGAAATTACTCTCATTGATGACCATGTTTCGAAAGCTTCAGATTTCGATGTCGTTTCACCAGAAAAGATTGTAATTTCAGACTTTGACCGATTGTTAATTTCACCGGGTTGGAAAGAAGATCATCCCGTCATCCAAAAAGCACGTGCTGCAGGGGTGGCTCTCATCAATGAAATTGATTTGGCGTGGAGCCTTAAAAAACCTGCACAGAAATGGATTGCCCTTACGGGTACTAACGGAAAGACCACTACTGTCGAACTTGCTGCATCCATGCTCAGAAAAGGCGGCGTTGCTGCGCAAGCGTGTGGAAACGTTGGAAGAACCGTTATAGAGACAATTGACTCATCTGATGACTTTCAATATTTGGTGCTAGAAATTTCATCATTTCAACTACATTGGATGGAAGATGCCGCATTTTCTGCAGTGGCAATTCTCAATATTGCGCAAGATCACATTGACTGGCATGGAAGTTTTGAATCGTATGCTCAGGCAAAATTATCAATACTCGACAGAGCCACCACCGGAATTCTGAATGGAGAAGACCCCGAAATTGTCCATCGCTCGACGCATTGGCAAGGACAGAAAGTTTTTTTCACCTTAGATACTCCTGGCCCCGGTGAACTTGGAATAGTTGAAGAATTACTCGTAGATCGCGCTTTTGTTTCGAATCCGCAAGAAGCAGCAATGATTGCTGAATTAGTAGATGTACAGCCTATGGTTCCCCATAACGTAGCCAATACTTTGGCGGCGGCTGGCTTGGCGCTAGCAGCTGGAGTGCCTCACGAATCTATACGCAGTGCGATTCAAGAATTTTCGCCAGGTCGTCACCGCATTGAAAAAATTCATGAGGCTGACGGAATTATCTGGATTGATGATTCCAAAGCTACTAACCCACATGCCGCGGGAGCGTCGATTATGTCTGCGCTCTCGGTTGTCTGGATTGCAGGTGGGCTAGCTAAAGGCGCACAAATGGGAGATTTAATCGAGCGGGTTAAAGCACGAGTACGAGCAGCGATATTGATTGGCCATGATGGAGCGATGATTGCTAAAGAAATTCGAAATCGCGCTCCACATATCCAGATTGAGTTGATTAATCCTCCTTCCCAATACAGCAAAGGCGGAGCTGACAACTCTCTTATGGAAGAAGTTGTCACAGTTGCGAAAAAGTATGCAGTATCTGGAGATACCGTCTTATTGGCTCCAGCCTGCGCCTCGATGGACCAATTTATTTCTTACGCCGACCGTGGTGAAAGATTCAAATCAGCAGTAACGAAAGTAGTCATCAATGGCAATTAAAAACCGCGAGAGGTTGCTCTCAAAGCCCGTCAATAACTTCTACATGCTTCTGATTAGCGGTGGAGCGTTAGTTTTCCTCGGGCTAATCATGGTTTTTTCCGCGTCTTCAATACATGCGATCGACTCTCAAGGAAGCGTTCTCTCCATCGTTCTCCGTCAACTTTTCTTTGTTGCCGTTGCACTGCCATTTGCTTTTTATCTATCGCGTCTTTCCGTAGCCAAATGGGAGATAGTTGCCCGCTTTGGCTTTCTCTTGTCCGTAGCGCTTCTAGGTATTTTGTTGGTACCTGGGGTTGGCAAAACTGTGAAAGGAAATACCAACTGGATTGATTTAAAGTTTTTTGATGTACAACCCAGTGAATTTGCTAAATTTTTAATGATCTTATGGGCGGCGCGGCTATTAGCGCGCAAGGAAAATGCGGGGCGATTAACTTTCAATGTCTTTTCCCTGCTCGCTCCTGCCTTTGTGGTGATTCTGGGCTTAGTCCTTGTGGGGCACGATTTAGGGACTGCCTCCGTTATTGCCGCGATTTTGGCAGGATTACTTTTTATCTCTGGAATTCGATTACGTGTACTAGGTTGGATATCTGCTGCAGGAGCTCTCGCGCTTGCTTATTTCATTGCAACTGCTGATTATCGTGTGCGCCGACTTACTGTCTTTCTTAACCCTTTCTCTCCTGAAGATTACAAATTTGCAGGTTGGCAACCTGCCCACAGTTTGTTAGGTCTAGCAAGTGGTGGATTATTTGGTGTTGGACTTGGCGGCAGCCGTCAGAAGTGGGGAAATCTTGCTGAAGCACATACTGACTTCATTTTCTCAGTCATTGGCGAAGAGCTAGGACTCGTTGGAACATTGTCGGTATTGCTTCTTTTGGGGGCGTTGATCTACTCGATTTTTAAAATTTCATTGCGAGCAGAGCAACCATTTATTAGATTTGCATGTGCAGGGATTGGTTGTTGGATTTTTATTCAATCATTCTTGAACATCGGTTCGGCAACCAGTGTGCTGCCAGTTGTCGGAGTCACTTTGCCACTTATCTCTTATGGAGGATCTGCACTGGTTGCCACTCTCTGTGCAATTGGCTTTGTTGCAGGTGCAGCACTTCGTGATCCAGCAGTTCGGTCAGAGCTTATGAAGAAGCGTCGTGCATGAAGATTGTCGTAGCGGGTGGAGGCACAGCCGGGCATGTTGAGCCAGCACTGGCAGTTGCATACACCTTTCAACAGTCTCATCCAGATGCAGAAATTCTCTTTCTTGGTACACGTTCTGGCCTCGAAACGAGATTAGTTCCAGAAGCAGGTTTTGCATTACGACTTATTCCAAAAGTCTCATTCCCACGCACCTTCAATATCAAGGCTGTCCTATTTCCTTTTACCTTTGTGAGTGCGATTGTTCGGGCACTTCAAGCGATACAAGGTGCTGATTTAGTCATTGGTTTTGGCGGGTATGTGAGCACTCCGGCTTATGTCGCTGCAGCAATCAAACGAATTCCAATTGTGATTCATGAAGCAAATGCCAAACCAGGATTAGCGAATCGTTTTGGTGCTCTGCTGACTCCTTATTGCGCAATTTCCCACCCCATATCTCGTGGAAAATTGAGCAAGGCGTTACTTACAGGAATACCGCTACGTTCAAATATCGCTCGCGCCTTCGAAGGTGCGTCAGGGAATTGGGAGAGCGCACGCCAAAATGCGAAAAAATCTTTGGGATTTCTAGCAACAGAACCATTGTTCTTTATCTTTGGAGGCTCGCTTGGTTCAAAGGCGTTAAACGATGTGATAGCTGCTGCTCACCTTGAGCTCGCGGCGCGCGGCATCAACATCCTGCATGGAGTCGGGTCAAATAATCCACTTCCTACCAGCTCGGTGAAATACATCCCACAGAGCTACATCACGGATATGGCAACTGCATATTTGGCGGCAGATGTTGTTATTTCGCGAAGTGGTGCAATTACTTGCTCTGAATTTGCCGCACTCGGTAAGTACGCGCTCTTTATTCCGCTCCCGATTGGCAATGGCGAACAAGAGCTCAATGCCGCAACATTGGTGGCGCAAGAGCGTGCTGAGATTGTTCAACAGAAAGATTTCACTGCACCTTGGCTGATTGCAAATGTAGATCGGATCTTGCGACGAAGTAGCGCTGCAGATCCCGCGGGATCAGATCGAGATCTCACTGCGGCATCTAAGATTGCAGCGCTCATTGAGCATGCGCTAAGCGGAGGTAAATAAAGTGGATACGCTTCAAGGTCAGAAGATTCACTTTATTGGAATCGGCGGATCTGGCATGAGCGGTCTAGCTCGAATTGCATTAGCAGATGGAATATCTGTGAGTGGATCTGATGCGAAAGAATCCTCAATTCTCTCGGCCTTAGCAGCCCTTGGTGCACGGGTGTATTCACATCATGAAGCAACGCATGTAGAAGGCGCAGATTGTGTCGTTTATTCAACCGCAATAAGTGCCAGCAATCCTGAAATGGCTTATGCCGTAGAACGTTCAATCCCAATATTAACTCGCGCCCAAGCGCTTGCTCTCCTCATGAAAGGTTCTAAAAGTATTGCTGTAGCAGGAACACATGGAAAGACAACAACTTCCTCCATGATGACAGTTGCGCTGCAGACATGTGGGTTAGATCCATCATTTGCTATTGGTGGAACAGTGACTTCATCTGGTGCAAATGCTCATCGTGGCACCGGAGCGTATTTTGTTGCAGAGGCAGATGAATCAGATGGTTCATTTGTAGCTTATCGACCATATGCTGCAATCGTGACCAACATTGAGCATGACCATGTTGATTTCTTTCATACTCCTGAAGCGGTCACAGAAATATTTGAAGAATTTGCTGCCACGATTTCAAGCGATGGTTTTCTGATTTATTGTGCTGATGATTCAGGTGCTCAACAGCTAGGTGAATCGCTCCTTGCCTGCACACCAGTTTCTTACGGAACTACCGAGGGTTCTGATTTAGTAGTGGATCAGATTCTTCTTAAACCCATGAGCTCTTCTGCTCGCGTCATCTGGAAGGGTCGGGTGGTCGGAAATCTCGAGCTTCAGGTTCCGGGCCATCACAATATTCTCAATGCCGCCGCATGCTTAGCGATGGGTTTGACGCTCAATTTACCTGCCCAACAGTTATTGGAAGGTCTTCACAATTTCAGCGGTGCTGGTCGCCGTTTTGAATTGAAGGCAACCGAACATGGAATCCGGATTATTGATGATTATGGACACCATCCCACTGAGATTGCAGCGACACTGAAAGCAGCACGACTTTATGCAGGAGAAGGTCGAGTCATTGTAATTTTTCAGCCTCATAGATATTCGCGAACACAAGCTTTCCTCCCTGAATTTGCTCAATCTTTAGATTTGGCAGATGACGTGACGCTGCTAGAAATTTATGCGGCTAGCGAAAAACCAATTCAAGGAGTGTCTTCTCAACTGATTGCAAACTCTATGAAGCATGGCACGTACCTACCCAACTTTATAGAAGCCGCTGATCGGGTCATTGAACTTGCCCAACCTGGGGACGTAATTTTTACGCTTGGTGCAGGCGACGTAAATTCACTTGCTCCGATTATTGCCGAGGGTTTGCAACGTCGATTTGCATAAAATGAAACGAACACACCTGTACACGGGAGTTGCCGTACTTACCTTTGCTGCACTTGCCTATCTACTTGCGTGGTCATCTATTTTTTCGGTGAAGTCAGTCTCAATTGTTGGCGCTCCAACACAAGAAAGCCAAGCGCTCGTTCTTCGACTTGTTGATGTCGAAAAGAATCTGCCTTTGGCCAGAGTTGAACCACGAGCTATTTCTCGTCGCATTAGCGCTATTGATTGGGTTGAGAAGAGTTCAGTCTCTCGGAATTGGTTTCGCGGAACTGTGAAAGTCACTCTCTCGCCTCGAAAGCCGATCGCATATTTCAATGGAAAGACTTTGGATGCCACAGGTAAAGTTTTTCTCCTGCCAGGCTTTACCGGCGCCACACTTCCTGAGGTCAGCAGTCCGCGCCCGTCCCTTGGCCTTGCGGCAATAAATCTCTTTGAGGCGCTGCCATCCGAGGTACAGCGGACTGTGATCTCACTCGATGCCACAAATGAAAGCAGCTTTAACCTTCGAATTCTCCGAGATGGACGAGCAATCTCAATAAGCTGGGGAGAGAACGAGCAAAATGAATTGAAATTGAAGGTGATTGATGCCTTATTGGCAAAACCTGAAAATAAGAAGATCCAAAGAATCGATGTCAGTGCACCCCATGCACCAATAGTGAAATAACGAAATAGATTTATCTGAGATATTTTTATATCAACGCTTTGCCGTAAATTGTTAGAAATTAGTTCGTGGCGGTCTTTGATTACCGCACGTAATCCGCATACCTTGCGCGCACAACATTTAGATAGAAATGTAATTCTCAAGTTGAGGTTTACAGTTCTAAAGGAGGACTCACGTGGCTGCTCCACAGAATTACTTAGCTGTCATCAAAGTTGTCGGCATTGGCGGCGGCGGAGTAAATGCAATCAATCGAATGATTGACGTTGGATTAAAAGGCGTTGAGTTCATTGCAATTAATACAGATGCACAACATTTATTAATGAGTGATGCAGATGTAAAACTAGATATCGGTCGTGCATCAACAAAAGGATTAGGTGCTGGAGCTGCTCCTGAAAAAGGTCGTCAAGCCGCAATTGATCACACTGAAGAGATTGAAGAAATTTTGCGTGGCGCTGACATGGTCTTTGTTACAGCAGGCGAGGGTGGCGGAACCGGAACAGGTGGAGCACCAATCGTTGCAAAGATTGCGCGCGATTTAGGGGCACTCACAATTGGTGTAGTAACAAAGCCATTCTCATTTGAAGGAAAAATTCGTGCAAGACAAGCAGAAGAAGGAATTGAACTTCTTCGCGAACATGTAGATACGCTCATTGTTATTCCAAATGATCGTTTACTTGCAATTTCTGATCGTGCAATCACCGCTGTTGATGCATTTAAGAGTGCAGATCAAGTTTTACTTTCAGGTGTCCAAGGAATTACCGAAATTATTACTCAACCAGGTTTAATCAACCTAGATTTTGCCGATGTTAAAACTGTTATGACTGATGCAGGTTCTGCACTCATGGGTATTGGATCTGCTCGCGGTGAAAATCGCGCAACTCGTGCAGCAGAACTGGCTATTTCTAGCCCACTCCTCGAAGCTTCCATTGATGGTGCTATGGGTGTCTTGCTTTCGGTAGCAGGCGGTTCTGATTTAGGCCTCTTTGAAATCAATGAAGCGTGTGAACTTGTACAAGCAGCTGCCCATCCTGATGCTCGCATCATCTTTGGTACCACTATCGATGATGCACTAGGAGATGAAGTTCGCATCACCGTCATTGCAGCTGGCTTTGCAGGTGGTCAACCCAAAAAAGTAGAGATGCCTGTCATTAATGCCAGCACTCTTACTGGAAATGCAGATCCGATTCCCGTGAATGACCCACTTGCAGTGGCGCTTGATCTTGATGCTCCATCTCCTCGCAAACGAGTAACTTTCGAAGATCTCGTTGCCGAAGATGACATTGATGTTCCAGATTTCATGAAATAACTTGTAAGGCGCGTGGCCTTCTGATGCAGCACTTTTCTGATCGCCACGGTGGAGTAAGTGTGGATCAATTTGCTTCTCTCAATGTGGCATTTCATGTAGGAGATGACCCAGAAAAAGTTGAAAAGAATCGCTCCAAGATTGTTGCAACTCATGGCCCATTGCAATACATGAATCAAGTACATGGAAATCGTGTAGCAATCATTGAGGGCATCACAGACGAAACTCCGACAGCAGATGCTCTTGTCACTGGAATTCCAGGCATTGGATTGGCAGTGATGGTTGCTGATTGCATTCCTTTGCTTTTGCGCTCACCTGAATCCGTTGCTGCGGTACATGTAGGAAGACGCGGATTGGTGAATGGGGTAGCACTGCACACGCTCTCTGCAATGAAAGAGATGGGTGCTACAAATATCAGCGCCGAGATCGGACCTGCCATCTGCGGAGAATGTTATGAAGTATCCGAAGAGATTTATCAAGAAGTGGTGCAGCTACATCCAGCAGCTGCGGCGCACACTCCACATGGAACCAAGTCACTTGATCTACCCAAGGCGCTCACGGTTCTCTTGCAGCGCGAATCTGTTGCAGTGAAAAATCTCAATATCTGTACTCGTGAAAGCGATCAACATTTTTCCTATCGACGAGACGGTCAAACTGGCCGCCAGATCGGAGCCATTTCATTATGAGCCGTAGCGCTGAATTAGCAGCCAACTTGGCCGAGGTGAAGAGTCGAATCTTGCGACCAGATGTCACTCTCATAGTTGTGACAAAGACTTATCCGTTAAGTGATGTTGAAATTTTGCGCGATTGTGGAGTTGAAAATTTCGGCGAAAATCGCAGTGATGAGGGATTAGTCAAAGCCGAGGCGGTCAAGGCGCGTTGGCACTATCAGGGAGAAATTCAAAGCCGGAAGATTAAGGAAATTGTGCAATGGGCAAACTGTATTCATTCACTCGATGATGCCCGCCATGCTGAGAAAATTAGCGGAGCTGTTACTTCACCGATTGATGTATTTCTTCAGCTCTCACTCGATGGAGATCTGGCACGAGGGGGAGTAGAACTTGAGGAATTGTTGCTACTGGCAAATAAAGTGATGCAACTTCCCCGGATAAATTTGCTGGGAATGATGTGCGTCCCACCTGTTGCTCAAGATCCAGAGAGAGCTTTTGCAAAAATTGCTCAAGCACATCAGCGATTTATCGCGGAATTTCCAGATTCACCGGCGCTTTCTGCTGGAATGTCGGGGGACTTTGAAATTGCCATCGCCCATGGTGCGACACATATTCGGGTGGGCAGTTCAATCCTCGGTCCGCGCTCCTACCACTAGTAACCTTTGATACATGTCTGCACTCAATAAAATGATGGGCTTTCTTGGTCTCGTTGATACCGATGAAGAAGCCACCGTTGCACAGGTCCCTCAGCGCACTCCCATTTCACGACCATCTCGTGATCGCAATGGAGTGACAGTCATTGGCGCACCAGTAACGTCTCCAGCAGTTGCACAACAACCAGCACTTATCGAAGAAGGTTCTTACAACATTATTTCGTTGCAACCACGTTCATACTCAGAAATGCGCAAAGTTGGAGAACATTTCCGTGAAGGAAATCCTGTCATCATCAACCTTGATGACACCGAAGAGAGCGAAAGAAAACGCCTCGTTGACTTTGCCAGTGGATTAGTTTTTGGTTTGCAAGGAAGAATTGAAAAAATTAGTTTACGAGTTTTTCTTCTCTCTCCAGCAAATGTGAATGTGAGCAATGAAGATAAAACTGCTGCACAAGCATCGTTTTTTAATCAGAGCTAACACCCATTAATGCTTAAGTCAGTTCTTCTCCAAATTATTGGGCTTTTTAAGTTAGCCCTCTTTATTCGAATCATCATCGATTACGTGCGTATGTTTGCGCG
>Ga0214923_10001052_pt1 | contig 40159 bp, 40 predicted proteins | sample LL1510_MetaG_FD_177993 | JGI IMG/M metagenome (GOLD analysis project Ga0214923, IMG submission 177993) | Freshwater microbial communities from Lake Lanier, Atlanta, Georgia, United States - LL-1510 | ecosystem: Environmental > Aquatic > Freshwater > Lake | place: USA: Georgia | collected...
CGCTACCGTAGGCCTTGGTGGCGATGGCGCTGGGTTTGCCGCTGCCGCTGCCGCTGCCGCTGCCGCTGCCGCTGCCGCTGGCCCTAGCGCTGGCCCTAGCGCTGGTACCTCTGGCAATGCCTCGGGCTCTGACGTTGGAGGCGCCGCTGGTTTTGCCGCTTGCGGTGCCCCTCTCGATGGATCTAGCGGTGGCCATAGCGCTGGGGTTGCCGCTGGCCATGGCGACTCTAACCCCGTCCGCCGGGTTTTATTCGCTTCTTCTATTAAATTTCTACAATACTCCAGTAACATATCTCGTCCATTACCTTGATATCTCACCAACAACGTATAATCTCTAACTTGCACTTGATTAATAATGTTAAAAATTTCGTGTCTATTAGCGCCGTCATGTTCTATGGCACACAGAAAACGCGCCTTTTCTTCAATACGTTGTAAACGGTCATGATTTAAATTACGGTCACGTAGAATTTGCATGATAGCGGGTATTTCATCTTCAGGTGCAGTTTTTAAAACATAAATTATTAATTGGCCATCTGACCAAGTCGTTGAAAATGACTGGCGTGTTTGTGGCCATGGCTCTGGATCTGGATCTGGATCTGGCCCTCTTGGCCCTGACCCTGGATCTGGCCTTGGCCCTTGCGGGGGTGATGGCCGTGGCTTTGGCGCGGCTGCCGCTGCTGCCGCTGCTGCCGCTGCTGCTGCCGCTGTCGCCGCTGTCGCCGCTGCCGCCGTTGCCCCCTGCGGTTGCCATAAGGGGGCAAGTTGATGTAATACAGGGTTTAAATCTGGAATGTTTCTTATTAATATGTTTAATTTGGCAAGATAACTGCCACTGCCTTGAAGGTGTCCGCCCCTATTATGGTATTCACCAATCTTAGCAAGAATTGGGGTTATCTTAGCCTCGACACTATCTAATTTGCTCAATCTGAGCGTCTTTAGTAGAATATAAATTTGATCATAGCACTCGTCTATCCTGTGCGTGTAAAAAGCTATTCTTTGCGGTGTGTGTGTATTGTCTAGAGCGACGGGGGGTAAATCGTGATAATTCGCGCCATAGTCTCGTCGGTACCGTTCTATTCGTGCTTGGGCACGGTCACGTTTACGTGTCGTTCTCCAGTTCGAAAAGGTCCTGGCGGCATTTGCAAACTTTTTATTCACCCTATACCCTTCTCTCATTACACGGTTGTATGCCACTCGAGCATTTCTAGCGACAATATTACCACCTACTCGCCTAGTTTTTGAAATACGGCGGGTACGCATATTAATAACGGTAGAAAAAAAATTAAGTTGCCGCGACTGGGGTGGCGATTGGTAGGCCTGGCTTTATAGCTGTGGAGAACTTGACGACCATCAACATCATCGTGATGCAGACGGCGGAGACGCCGTAAAAGGTGTTGGTGTCCAGGCTGGAGTTGGCCGCGACGATGGTGAGCGCGAGGTAGACGAGGATGTACTCTCGAAGGAACGTCTTGAACATCAGGGTGGGAATGTTGGCGGCTTTCTCCATGTACATGGCGCCGAACGGGAGGAGGAAGCCGATCGCGTAGACGTGGACGGCGATGGCGACCCCGACCAGCCAGAAGAAGTTGAGCCACCCCAACACGAACCCCATAGGGATGACGCCGAAGAGGGCGACGAGGTAGCCCATGGGGTTGATCACTCCCGCCGAGATGATGACCGAGAGGGCCATGACGAATCCGGCCACGGGGGCCAGCGCGTAGAACCACGCGTAGTCGACGTTTTGGACAAAGGAGCCGACGAGGGCGAGGACAAAGCCGACGATACTCGACCCGTGCATGACAAAGGCGGCGAGGAGGGGCGCCCACACGAAGAGGAACATGAGTTGGCCCCAGTACGAGTCCCCGACCAGGTAGCGGTGTATCGTCAAGAGCACGGTCGCGTAGTACATGCGCCACCAGACAAAGGTGTTCCTACATATGTTGGACGCGTACGCTTTCACCCCCGAGAGGTGGTTGTCGGAGGAGTCGCAGAGGGTGTAGGGGAAGGCGAGCCGATGCATCGGCCAAAAGCTCAGGTCGGGGTCCTGGCTCGGCGCCGCCCTGTCCTTGTACGGCAGGGCGTGAATGTCGGTCGGCAAGTACTGTTCGAACTGATTGGGGGACGACTCGGCCTGCACCAGGTAGTTGGCCCCGATGTAGGCCAGGAGGATAACTTTCCAGACGTTGTGTTTGGTGCTGTTCAAGAAGGCGGGCCAATCGTTGTTGCTCTTGTTCTTTTTCTGGTCAATGGGGGTAGACATATATTAGAGAAGTATCAAAAATTTTAGCGCGCTACCATTAATGCCGCGTTGCCGCCCATGAAGGTGAGGACGTTGAACCGTTCCTCGAGGACGATCAAGTTGTAGGTGTAGAGGTAGATGTTGGTGTTTTGTTTGGCCACGCCGATTTGGGCGTTGGTGTCGGCGTCGCAGATCGTGTAGAAGGCGCTGTTCGGGTTGGCGGGGGGTTCGATGGTCGCGAACTCCAGCTCGATCTTGGAGTATTTGGAGAGGTTGATGGCGCCCGAGGGCTGCAGGTTGAAGGGCGAGGTGTTCAGGCAAAAGTTGTAGCAGTAGAGCCCGCTCAGCGTAGAAGCCCCGAACCCGGGGCTGGCCAGGTACTGCTGCTGGTGCTGGAAGACGCCCGCGGGGCGCGTCTCCTCGCGGAGGGAGCCGTCCAACAGTATTCCGAGGGACACTAAAATGTCCTTTCGGTTGCTCAGTTCCCCCGAGCTGTAGAGGTTGCTGAGGGTGCCGTTCGGGTTCAGCCCGTACCCGAGCGTGCCCGCCTCGATGACAATGTCCCCGTCCGGGGTGCTGAAGACGTAGCCCTCGGCGATCGGGCTGGCGGCCACCCGGTGGCCCAGCTTGGTCGCCTGGTAGGGGAGGGTGTCGTACGGCCACGTGGTGTAGTTGGACCACTCGTTCCGGAGGGGCACGTCGGACCGCTGGAACATCAGCATCCAGCTCACCACGAGCCCCGTGCTGTTCTGCAGCCAGACCTTGTCGGACGTCCCGACGTTGTAGAAGGTGGTCTCGTAGAGCTCCTTGACAATGTAGTTTTGGTTAGAGCGGGCAAAAATTTCACCCTCTTCTTCGGAGAGGAAGCAGTAGGTCGTCGAGAGGTGGATGTTCTCGTTCCAGCTCACGGCCGAGTTTGGGTCGAAGGAGAGGCTCGCGTCGGGCGGGCTCTGCAGGAAACGGTAGAGCTTGAACTCGGCCATGTTGAAGTTGGGCGCTTCGTAGTGGTAGGGCCCGACCAGGACGTTGCGCACTTGGAAGAGCTCGCGGATGGGGCGCAGGGTGATGTCCACCTGGAGCTCGTTGTACTGCAGGCAGACCAGGGGGAACGCCTGCTGCGAGTTCAACGCCCACCAGACCGGGATGGGGAGGTAGAGTTGGCGCCCGCGGATGGACGGCTCGGTCCCCAGCGCCGAGTAGACGGCGTTCGGGTAGATGTTCGCCCGCCCCTGCGCGTTCGCGGGGTCGTAGAGTTCGGGGATGTTGCCGACGGCTTGGTCCCACTTGGCCTTTTGTTCGGCCGAGAGGTCGCGGTTCGCGAGCGCCACCATCTGCGTGCCCGTGATGCTCTGGATGAGCGCCCCGCCCACGGTGAAGTTGATGGTGTTGACCATCATCGCCCCGATGTTCTTGATCCACCGGAACTCGTAGGGCACCCACTCGCCCGTCTGCGGGTCCACGGGGGGAAGGATCGGGCTGTAAATGTCCGGCAACTGGACGACCAGCCACATGTCCATCACCAGGTCCGCGTACCGTTTCACTTTGAAGGTGAAGGTCGTCGGGGTCGTCAGGCTCAGCTGCCGCAGCCCTTCAAAGTCCAGCCGAAAGTTCTGCATGCCGAAGTTGGTGTACCGCTTGTACGTGCTCGTCCAGTACGTCTTCTCCGGGTTGCCGTTCAAAATGACGTTTTGGACCCCGCTTGCCACAAGGTTAAGCAATCCGCCCGCCATGGTTCAACAAATATTTTGTATTTAATATATTAAAGGGGCGGTATTTCAAAATGTCGAGGGTGGGGGCGGTGGTCTTGATGCGGTCCCCGAAGACGTCCTGCAGCAGCAGCCACTCGAACATGCCCCCGGAGTAGATGTAGGGGCGGCCGCCCAATTTGACGATCTGGTCGTATTTGGCATAGACCTTTTCGTCGTTGGCGTTTTTGCCGTAGATGAGGATCGCGCGCTTGCTGGAAATGGCGTGCTCTACTTCCTCTACTTCGTCTTCTAGGGGCACGGTGCCCTCTATGAGTACGGATTGTTCGTTTTCTGCTAGGACGCTAATGAGCAAAGCATGGCCCTTTTGCGCGAACTCTACATCCTCAAAACTAGCGCGGCGCGTGACTGAATTGCCCATTTGTGTTACGCGCCTTTTTTTTCTGGGGTAGGGGAACACAAATAGCATTGCCCGCGCAGATGACCCGCACCGTTGGTCTCTGCTCCTCGAACAGTTTCACGGCGGTTCTCTTCGGCGTTGTCTCCTCGAGCTTCGGCGACGCAGGTGCTTCGGCCGCCTTGCGCTTCGGAGGGGTCATCGGCGTTGTCTCCTTGCGCTTCGGAGGGGTCATCGGCGTTGTCTCCTCGCGCTTCGGGGTCATCGGCGCAGGTGCTTCGGCCGCCTCGACTATCCTATAGCTGAGCCATTCCTCCAAGTGGAACGTGAGGTTCGTGTCGAACTTGTAGGTCCCGTCCGCGTTCGTCTCGACGTCGTCGAAAAACATCTTGGGGGTTGTGCGGCACGATCTTTTTGCAAAAAAAATTTAACTAAAAATTTAACTAAATTTTGGTGTTCTTTCTCCAGAGCCGCCGAATGGAGCGATTGGGGAACTACCTCCGATGGGGCACCCGGACGCCCGAGCTCGACCGCTGGTGGGTGCGCGGGGCCATCGTCGACGACGACCTCACCCTCCTGACGGCGCTCGTGGACCTGCAGATGGTCGACTTCAGTTCGGCGTACGGGGCGTACGGGGCGGCGTACACCACGGCCCTCGGCCTGGCGGTCCAACACCGCCGCCTGGCGATGGTGTCGCTCCTGGCGGAAACGGTCCCCGTCAACGACGCCGACTTCAACGGGGCGACCCCGCTTTACACGGCCTCCGACACCGACCAAGTCGACGTTGCCGTCGCCCTCATGAGTTTCGGCGCCGACGCCAACATCCCGAGGTTGGGCGTGACCCCCTTCTTCAACGCCGTCTACCGCGAGAACGTGGGCATGGCGGCCGTCATGCTCGCGAACGGCGCCGACCCCGAAACCTCGTATGGCCATTGGAGCGTCTTGGCCGTGGCCGTCTACCACGACAACGTCCCCCTGGCGGAGCTCATCATGCGCTGGCTGCCCGACTGGCGCTCGGACCTCGAGTTCTTAATCTCCATCGCGATCGACACGCCGAGTATGCTGGCGCTCCTCACCAGGGGGCTGAACCGAGAGACGTACGACGCCACCCCACACGTCCGCGAGGCCGTCTACAAAGGGTCGCCCCAGGCCTTGGACTTTTTCGCGCCGTTCAAGGCCCTCGGCCCCATGCACGTGACCTCGCTCGCCCACCGCGACGTCTCCAAGTGGATCGCCGCCAAAACAGACGAAAATGCCATGGCGCGGCTCATGGCCCACCGCCTGGGGGATGACCTGGCGGGGGTCGTCCAATCGTGGCTCACCCCCAGCTGGACGATACACGAGGCGGGGGATATTTTTATTATGTTCGTGTAGTGTAATGCCCCTTTTAGAAAATTGCCTTTCGCGGCGCAGCGCGTTGAAACGGGCGACGTACCACGTGATTGACTTTGCGAACATCATGCACGATTTGCACGATTGGGGTAAATTTGTAAACAAGGTTCTTTCGATCCCCGAGACCGACGTGGTCGTGGTGGTAGGGAAACCCATCCGGGTGGACAACGTCCTCTACGACGCGGGGGACCTCTACAAGACCGCGGCGGCGCCGCGCTTAGGCAGGAGCATTTTCGTCTACGTCATTACCTACGCTGCCTCCCTAAGCAGCAACGTCGACGACATTCTCTTCTGGTTCGTCATCTACGGCGTGTTCCTCTCCAAGAACAGGGTGCACATCCACACCCGGGACGCGCAGCCGCTCGACAAGGACTCGACCTACCTGAGCGACCCCGCCTACCTAGTCCACGAGGCGACCCCTCGGGGCCTGGTGCACCGCCCCCAAACGCAGCGCACCTGCGCCAAGATCATCAAAATGGTGATGCACACGACCCCGCCGTACAAGCTCGAACGGGCCGTCCCGCCCTTGGTGCGGACCATCGCCCGGGACCCCACGGTTTCCTACGCGCGGCTGAAAAGGACAAGGCGCATCCCCCGCCCGCTCTACTTTTTCGCGTACATCAAGTACATTCAGTCCGTGGTGGGGATCAGTAAGTTGTAAACCGGGAAATAATATTGCCGAGGCAGTGTATGAAGTTCGTGATCGACGGGGTCGAGGTGGCCCTGGCCGCGCGGGACGACGACACCATCGACGAGATCAAAGAGAAATTTGGACGCCCCGTCTACCTCTACGCCAAGAGGCGGGTGCACCGGACGGCCCGCGACATTTACAACCTCTTTGGCCGCCCGCTGACGGCGGCTGAACTGCGAACCGTTTTTTCAAACTTGAACATTTCCAAGGAGGTGACCAAGGCGGTCTACACCTTTCACGATTTAATCGAGCTCGCCGTGGGGGGCCGCCACACGGCCTGGGTGGCCCTGGGGCAGACCATGGGCCCGAGCGTGCCCGTTGTCCCCGGCGACGGCGCCGACCCTCGCCACGAGGCTCGGCTGCTGCTGGACTACCTGCCGATCGTGGGCGACACCGTCTACGGGACGACCGCCGCGCCCGCCTACACGCTGCCGCTGACCCGCGCGGTGAGGGCGCCCCTGGCCCTGCCGTCCAGCGACCTGGAGGCGGAGGGGCTCCACTCGGTGCACCTGGCCCTGCCGTCCACGAGCGACCTGCCCCTGCCGCTCGACTACCTCTTCACCGTGCTCCACGCGTCCAGCGACGTGCCCCTGATCGGGCGCGGCAGCCGCTACCGGGCGCACGGGGCCGTGAGGGCGCCCGCCACCTTCAACGGCCTCACCTGCTGGTTCGACACGAGCGGGTGGCTGACCGCGACGTTTTATCGGGACGGGCACGTCGAGGTGCTCTTCCAGTGCCCCGCGACGGAGATGGTGCCGATGGGGGCGCTCGCGGCCGTGCTGCGCCCCGTCAACAGGTTCATCCACGGGGTGAACAACACGCTCCGGTGGGGCACCCCGCTGGAGGACCGCGGCGCGTGCAGCAACTCGGAAGGGTTCCCGTTGTTCGAGAGCGTGGAGCTCGCCGACGTGCGGGACATGTCCTACATGTACGTCGCGGACTTTGTCGGGTCGAGGGTCGAGCCGCCGCTGCGCGAGGCGTTTGCCCGGGTGAGGTGCGTCCCCTCGGTCCACGCGACCGCGACGAGCACGATCTTGCGGGTGGACCATGTGCCGCCCGCGGCGCTGGGCTGCCTCCGGGCCTACGCGCGCGCCTGCCTGCACGAGCTGCGGCAGGCCGACGCGCACTCCTACGGGTTCCACCAGCCCCGGACCGTGCGGGCGCAGGCGTCGGCGGACCTCGAACCGCGCGAGTACGTCTGGAACCTGCCGCGGATGGTGTGGGCCCCGCGCCCCCTCTTCGCGCTGCGCGGGGCGCAGGTCGAGGCGCCTGGCCTCGAGCCCGGGTTCGCCGCGGTCCAGCGGTACCTGGGGCCTAACTTTTACCGGACCCCCGCGGCCCCGTTCCTCCAGTGCCTGGCGACCCACCTCTCGCGGACGGTCGAGGAGCTCAAGGCCCTGATCCTGGCGAGGGCCCGGGCGATGTTGCCGCTCTATCCAAATTTAATTCTTCACTTTTCTACCAACATGACCAGCTCGGTGCGGAACCACACGCCCTTTGTCAACTTTAGAAACTACCTCGAGTCCGAGGAGTCGATCGACTTCACGTTCGTGTGGGAGCTGGTGGGCGACATCCTCGGCGCCAACTTGGTCCTCTTCAACGGGGACGCGCTGTACGGCAAAATAGAGGTCATCGCGCCCTGCCAGGCGACCCTGGACCCGTCCAAGGAGACCGTCCTGCTGTTCAAGCAGGAGGGGGGCTTCGCGCTCATCTACGAGGCCGTGCGGCAGTTCGACGCGTCCTACCCGTTCCTGGCCAAAGTGGCGCGGCTCTACGAGGCGCAGGCGCCGAGCCTCACCGCGGGCGAGGTGGTTCGAAAGTTGCGGGGGGCCAAGTACAAGCGGCTTCAAGCGGTGACCCACCGGAACCAAACCATCGGGTTCGCGACGTTGGGCGCGGGGTTCGTGCCCTGTTACCCCGAGGCGGGCGAGGGGCAGGACGTTCGGTTCGTTCCGTCGGCGAGCGGGGTCGAGGTGGACGCTTTCCTCCGAGAGGTCCACGCCCGCACGCGGCTCCCCTGCCGCCTGACCCACCTGGTGCAGGGCGGCGCCGTGACCGAGCGCTACCTCTTCGTCCCCTGCACGCCCCCTTTCCCCGCGCTGCCGCCCTACCACCAAAACATCGCCCACGAGTACAAGAGCGCCACGTCGGACCCGTACCCGACCCCGCTGCCGTTCGCGGAGCAGTCGGAGCAACGGTACGCCATGGCGCGGCAGCGCCTGCGGGACGTCTTGACGGCCGACGAAAAGGCGCGGATCCGGGCGATCCTGGCCGACGCCCGCGCCAAATCCGCCCGTTTGGAGGAAATCGTCCGCGGCGCCTTGGCGAGCCACGTCGTCCTCGTGCCGTCCGTCCCGAGGGACATCTTCCTGGTGGGGGCCAAGGTACTGTTGACGGAGGCCAACGTCTACGAGCGGTTCGCGGAGGAGCTCGCCGACTACGTGCATTACCGGGCCTTCATCTTGGGGGACACGCGGGTCGTCGGCGGGGTCGAGTACGACGTGCACCCCGGCGAACTCTTGGTGGCGCCCTTCAAGGTAGCACGGGGAGGTGTATTACGTATTGCAGGCCGTTCATGTAGCTCTTGATCGTGTTGATCAGCTGGTGCAGCGAGTGCGTCCGGTAGTGCGGGTTCATGGAGTAGAGGTGGGTGTAGTAGAGCTTGAGCCAGGGGCGCGAGACTTCCGTCGGGTAGACGTAGGGGAAGTTGCTGTGGCTGCGGTCGTTGACGAGGTCGATCATGGCCCGGACGTCGAAGAGCTCTTCGACGGGGCTGAGGTTCCGGTGCAACTCCGCGATGTGCCGTTCCCGCAGCAAACTTTCGCACCGCATCAGGAAGAGGTGGAGGTTAAACCCCCCGTCGGCAAAGTACTTGAAGAGGGGGTGGAGTTCGACCGTGGAAAAGCGCACCCCGACATAAATACGGTACAAGGTTAAATGGCTGAACGGGATGCCCGTGTAGGGGTTTTTCGGCAAGACGGGGGTCGCGAACATGTAGTCGGCCATTTCAAGCGCGGTTAGAACCGTCCTCTGAATTTCTTGAACCCGGAAGAGGTACTTGGTCCCGCCAATGAAGAGCGCCAGGGTGGGCTGGTGCGGTTCGAACGGCGCCATGAAGAGGTCCGTGGTGTTCATGGCGGGGGTCCGCCTCATCCGGTAGGCGCTCACGGCGCGGCGCAGGACCATTTGCCTGCGGCACGCGATCGAGTAGAGGTGGTCCATGTGAACGCGGTGCTCCCCGATCAAGTAGACGTTGTTCTGGACAAACGTGAGGTAGTCGCGCGCGCGGGTCGCGTACCGGATCGTTTTCAAGTACCCGTGCAGCTGCGGGAGGTCCACCCCCTTTTCCGCGCAATAGGCGGTGACCTCCCGTTCGTTGTAAAGGGCGTAATCCGCCCTATACTTTTTGTTCATTTGGGTTGTATCCCCCGGTAAATCTTAAATACTTTTTTGTCGAAGGGAATATCATGTTTTACTTTCTGGTCTACAACGACAACACCCACAGCGAACACAATGCCCGGTTGTTGGCCACGGTAAAGAAGTACGGGCCCGAATTTAAAACCGTCGTCTTTGACAAAGGGGACATGGACCCCGCGTTCGTGGAGCGGCACAAGGCCATCTTGACGTGCCCCCGCGGGGGCGGGTACTGGTTGTGGAAACCGTACATTATCAACGAAATGCTGAAACGGATGAACCCGGGCGACGTGGTCTTTTATTTGGACTCTAAATATTACTTCCTTGAGCCGTTCGCCGCGCTGTACTCGCCCTACCTGAACGACCACGACATTCTGGTCTGGAAAAACAAACCCAACGGCTCGTCCCACTACATGAAGCACTGGTGTAAAATGGACGTCGTGCGTAAATACGGCATGCGGCGAGCCGTCTTCAACCGAAACGCCGAAGATGCGTGGGCGGGGGCGATCGTGCTGAAGAAGACCGCCCGCACCGAGCGGTGCGTCCACGATTGGCTAACGATGGCCTGCGTGCCCGAGAACATTACCGACTCGAAGAGCGTCCTTCCGAACTGGAGGGGGTTCAGGGAGCACCGCCACGACCAGAGCTTGTGGAGCATCGTCTTGCACAAGAACAACGTCCCGCTTCATTTTTTCGAGAACAAATATTTGCAAAACGTGCGGCAGCCGTTCTAAAGCTCGATCGTGTAGTCGACGGGCTCGATCGGGCGCGACTCCATGATGGCCTGGTAGTGGTTGTGGACGTCCAGGTCGCAGCCCGCCACGAACTCTTCCGCCGCGGGGGGCTGCTCGGGCACCTTCATCTTGGCCAATTCGTCCATGTCGAGCAGCACCGTGGCCATGTTGGTGCCGTAGTAGCCCTGCTGGCCGCACATGATGTTGGCCGAGATGCCGCGCATCGTGTCTAGCTCGGCGAACTTGGCCGCCTTGATGAACATCTCCGGCGTCTCCTCGAACGACGCCTTCGCGATGGGCCCAATGTCGTCGTTGTTGATGCCCGAGCGGAACATGGAGACCATGCCCGCGGTGCAGGTCATGCGGTCGCACAGGACGGACTTGTGGTGCCCGTTGATGTAGCCGTCGGCCTCGAGCACGTCGGTCAGCTCGCTGAGGATGGATTGGCGGGCGGCCTCGAGCCCCAGGATGCTGTACACCTCCTTGATGTCGTTGGTGCTGGTGCGGGTCGAGTCGACGTAGTCCAGGCCGAGCAGGTCGATCAGGTTGCTGCCGACCGTGTCCAGCACCCACATTTCCTTCTTGACGTAGTTTTCGCCCTCGCGGACCACGTTGTTCATGACCTTGCGGGTCACCACCCGCTTGATGTGCTTGATGCCGCGGATGGTGATGCCCAGAAGCTCGTCCTCGAACTGCCGGAGCTTGTTGATGCCGTCAAAGTCGTCCACGGCCTTCTTGATGCGTTTCTTGGCAAAGTCGGTGCGCAGGGTGACGCGGAAGACGAGCGTGTCCTCGTTGTAGTCCGAGTGCACCGTGTCGACCTCGTCCTCGAACATGAACTTGACGGCGAAGTTCACGTCGTCCATGGTGATGGCCTTGTCGTGCATGGCCTCCTTGTTCAGGACGAGGCGCATGACCCACTTCGAGCTGGACGGGGGCGCGTGCGGCACGCCCGAGCAGCCCGCGACCATCTGCTCGAACTCGCGGTGCCGCGCGACCAGCTCGCCGTCCTGCACCGAGTCGGCCTCGTAGAGCAGCTCGGTCGAGAGCGTAATGTTCTCGAGCGTCGTGTGCTCGATGCGCGACTTGAACATGGTGGCGTGGGAGCTGTCCGACGCGTACTCGGGGAGGATCACGGTGCAGGACGGGTTCTTCGGGTTGGGCGAGAGCGAGAGGATCTCCTCCACCCGCGGCGTGCCGCGCGTCACCGTCGACTTGCTCGCGACGCCCGCGAAGTGGAACGTGTTCAGGGTGAGCTGCGTCGTGGGCTCGCCGATGGACTGCGCGGCGATGATGCCGACCATCTCCCCCGGGTTGACCAGCGCCTTCTTGTACCGCAGGACCACCGTCTCGAGCACCATGACGAGGGCCTCCCGCGTAAAGTGCTGCTGGATCAGTTGGACGGGCGCCAGGTAAAAGTAGTAGGCCACGTAGAAGAGGCGGGACGGCGCGAAGGCGGTCAAGGCCGTCAGCTGCGCGTAGTACTGGTCCAGCAGGGCGAGCACCTCCTGCGGCGTGACGTTGCTGGGCTGGGCGCTGGCGAGCTTGAACTGGCGCCGCGCGGTCGTGACGATGTGGCCGAAGTGGACGGGGAGCCGCACTTTGGTCTCGTCCATCGAGTCGAAGACGTTGGTCGAGAGCGTGCCCCGGAAGGCCACCATGTCGCGGATCAGCGAGGCGAGGCGCTCGGTCACGCCCGCGAGCTGGCCCTTGTGGCGGGCCCGGGCCTCGTCGTCCAGGGGCAGCGGCTCGACGAGGCTGAAGTGCGTGTAGACCTGCTCGGGGGTCAGCGCCACCATGGGCAGGTGGCACTCCTCCACCTTGCACGAGTCCACGTTGTCGTCGCCGTACTTGAACTGGATGATCTTGAGCTTGCTGGACCGCACCGTGCCGTCGTAGTGCGCCACCACGTCCTCGAGCCCTTTCACGAGCTTGCGCTGAATGTACCCCGTGGACGACGTCTTGACCGCCGTGTCGATCAGGCCGATGCGCCCGCCCATGGCGTGGAAGAAGAGGTCCGACGGCGTGAGCCCGCCGATGAACGACGCCTCGATGAACCCGCGCGCCGAGGGCGTGTCGTCGAACTGCGCAAAGTGGGGCAGCGTGCGGTTCGTGTAGCCGTAGGGGATGCGCTTGCCCTCCACCTGCTGCTGGCCCAGGCACGAAATCATCTGGGCGATGTTGATGTCCGTCCCCTTCGAGCCCGCTTTCACCATCATGATGAAGCGGTTGCCGTCGCCCAGCTTGTTGCGCCCGATCTTGCCCGCCTCTTCGTTGGCCGTCCCCAAAATGTCGGTGATCTGCCGTTCCAGTTCGTCCATGTTGCTGTTGCCGGACTCGTTCGTGAACGGCTCTTCCCCGGCACACACGGTGCTGCGGATGAGCGCGGCCACCTTGTCCTTGCGCACGCGGATCGCGTCGCGGATCTCTTCCGTCGTGCCGAGGTCCGACAGGAGGTCGCTGACCCCGACGCTGTACGCCGAGCTCTTCATGTACTCGGTCACAATGTGCTGCAGGTTGTCGATGAAGTCCGCCGCGGCCCGCTCGCCAAAGTCGTTGAAGATGCGCTGGATCAGCCCCGTCGAGGTGGAGCTCAGCACGCCCTTGTCGATTTGCCCGTTGAGGTAGACCCCGTTGACGATCTCGACCACCGTCTCGGGGGCGTCCTCCTTGTGCGCCTTGTTCTTGGCGCGGATGGTCATGGGCGGCAGGATCAGCGAGAGGATCTTGTGGCTGGACACCGACGCGGCCTTGAAGATCGAGGGGTCCACGTGCGGCAGGTTGACGCAGAGCTTCATCGCCTCCCGCGCGGTGAACTGCAGCGGGCCCGACGGCATGCGGGTGAAGAGGTAGACCCCCAAAAGAGAATCCTGGAAGATGCCGATGATGGACTGGTTCGTGGCGGGGCTGATGATCTGCTTCTGGACGGCGGCCAGCTCCCGGATCTCCAGCTCCGACTCGTCGTCCTGCGGCATGTGCATGTTCATCTCGTCGCCGTCAAAGTCGGCGTTGTAGGGCTTGGTGTCGCCCACGTTCATGCGGAAGGTGTTGCCGACGAACATGACGCGCGCCACGTGGCCCATCATGCTCATGCGGTGCAGGCTGGGCTGCCGATTGAAGATGACGTAGTCGCCGTCCATCATGTGGCGGTGCACGATGTCGCCCTCCTTCAACCCCGCGGCGATGACCATGCGGTTCGAGTACCGCAGCGAGATGTGCGCGCCGCTCTTGTCCACCATCTTGGCCCCCGGGTAGGTGTCGGGCCCGTTCTGCACCAGCTTGGTCAGGAAGGCCAGGTTCCGCGAGTTGACCATGACGGGCTTGGTGATGTTCTGCGCGATCTTGAGCGGGATGCCCAGCTCGCGGATGGAGAGGTTGGGGTCGGGCGTGATGACCGTGCGGGCGCTGTGGTCCACGCGCTTGCCCATGAGGTTGCCGCGCAACCGCCCCGTCTTGCCGTTGAGGCGGTCCTTGATGGCCTTGAACGCGCGCCCGGACCGTTGCGCGGCGGGCTGCGCGCCCGTCAACTTGTTGTCCACCAGGGTCGCGATGAAGAACTGCAGCACCAGGTGCTCCTCGTCGATCGAGATGGGGTTCGGCGGCGTCTGCGCCATCTTGTCGAAGAGCGACTTGTTGGTCTTGATGATCTGGATGAGGATGTGGCTGAGGTCGTCCTCGCTCCGCTGCTGCGAGTCGTGCTTGACCGACGGGCGGACCGCGGGGGGCGGCACGGCCAAGATCTGGCAGATCATCCACTCCGGGCGCGACCAGACGGGGCTCATGCCCATGAAGGTCACGTCCTCGTCCGAGATCCGTTTGAAGATTTTGAGCACCGTCTCCGGGGTCAGCTTCATCGTCGTCTTCTCCTCCTTCGACGACCACTCGGCCAGGATCGTCCCGAACCCTTCCTTCTTGTACTTGGGCTGCTTGCACCCGCACCCGTCGTCGTTCTGCTCGCCGCACCGCTTGATCTTGCCGACCCCGGAGAGCGCGTAGATCCGCTTCCACCGCTTGTCGCTCGGCAGCGCCGAGACCCCCTGGCACTTCTTCTTGTCCACCAGCAGCTTGCTGCACCGCACGCAGACCATTTTCAAAATGTCCAGGATCGTGTCCAGGTACTGGATGTAGAAGACGGGTTTGGCCAGCACAATGTGGCCGAAGTGGCCCGGGCAGTCAATGTAGTTCAACCCGTCCGTCGGGCAGACGCTGCCGGGCTCCGAGGTGCCCATCCGCGGGTCGAAGAGCCCCCCACTGACCGCCTTGTTGTTCACGTACGTCTCCCGGTTGACCACCTCCACCACCGACATGCGGAGGATCTCATCGGGCGACAGGATGCTGAACTGCAGCCCCACGATGGGCGACTCGTTCAAAATGGACATTTGGTATTATATATCTTACCAACGCTTAAATCTCTTTTGTCTAAAATTTTAAAACCCGAATTTAATACCCGACCAACTTGGTCAGCGGGGTCCGCACGCAAAAGAGGCGGTGCACGACGACGCCCAGCACCACCATCGCCCCCGCCACCTTCCAATACGAGTACCCCGTGCCCAGGTGGATCAGGTACGCCGCGGCGAGGGTCGCCGCCAGGTCCACGAAAGCGAGGCCGAAAATTCGATACGAGTGGACCCCCGTGTTCGGTGCCCCAAAGATGTTCCGGTACTTGCACAAATTCATATATATCACACAAATTTAAAATTAATCTTTCAAAGGGAGACACAACCTCGATGACCTCGAGGTACAATCTTCGCTCCAGCTCCAAAAAGAAAGGCGCCCCTCCCCCCGACAACTTCGACTACGGCGAGTACCTCCATCTGCTAAAGGATTTATTCCCTTCCAAGTACATTGCCAACAAGGCGGCGACCGCCCCGGAAAGGGTCGCGGAAAAGGTCCCGGAACCGGAAGAGTGCGACTCCGACTACGAGACCGTCTCCGAGTCCGACCACGACTCGGACTACGAGACCGTCGATGACTCGGACTACGAGACCGTCGATTCGGAGTCGGACGGGTCGATCAACATCATGCTGAGCGTGCGGGACGGCCGCGCGACGCCCAAGGGCAAACTCGCCAAACAGTTCTCGAGACTCTTGTCGCACAAACAGCCCAACCCCATCGAGTACTACAACGCCATGATGATCGACGACCAGCAGAAGCTGCTCGAGAAGCTGCGGAAGTTGAAAGAGTTTGACGTCGCCAACAAACCCGTCGAGCTCGCCGTCATCGACTCGGCCATCCCCGACGAGTACAAGATGATCGCGCTGAAGAAGATCGCCGCCATGCGCGCCACCCGGGACGGCGAGCACCACAAGTTGAAAATGTGGGTCGACGCGTTCCTGAAAATCCCCTTTGGCACCATCTGCAAGCTCCCCGTCACCATGGACGACGGCGTCGACAAGTGCGCCGCCTTCATGGACGCCGCGAAACGCACCCTCGACGAGACCGCCTACGGCCTCGAGGACGCCAAGGAGCAGCTCATGCAGTACATCGGCCAACTCATCGCCAACCCGATGGCCATGGGCACCGCCATCGCCATCAAAGGACCCATGGGCACGGGCAAGACCACCCTCATCCGGAACGGCATCAGCAAAATCCTCCAGCGCCCCTTTGCCTCGATCGCCCTCGGCGGCGCCACCGACAGCAGCTACCTGGAGGGCCACCTCATCACCTACGAGGGCAGCGTCTGGGGCCAGCTCGTCGACATTCTCATGCGGAGCAAGTGCATGAACCCCGTCATCTACTTTGACGAGCTGGACAAAATAAGCGAGACCCCCAAGGGCGCCGAGATCACGGGCATCCTCACCCACCTCACCGACTTGTCGCAGAACACGGACTTCCAGGACAAGTTCTTCTCCGAACTCAAGCTCGACTTCAGCCAAGTGCTCTTCATCTTCAGCTACAACGACGAGAGCAAGGTCAACACCATCCTCCGCGACCGCATGTACGTGATCGAGACGGAAGGGTACACCGTCCCGCAGAAAATGGTCATCGTCAACCAGCACTTGGCCGTCTCCATCGGGGCCAACATTCGAATCAACCCCGGCGACGTGGTCTTCACCGACGAGGCCATCGCCTACATCGTTGAACGGTACACGGCCAAAGAAAAGGGCGTGCGCAACCTGAAGCGCTGCGTCGAAACCATCTACTCCAAGTTGAACATGGACCGCCTCACCAAACGCCTGGTGACGTTCCCCGTCACCGTCACGCCCGAACTCGTGCGGGGCCTTCTAAAGGCCGAGGCGACCCCCGCCTACCAGTCCATGTACCTTTAAAAAAAAAAATAAACCGTACATTTTATATGTACAAGTTAAGCATCCGTAATTCCTCCGACCTCACGGTCTACAACCGTAACAAAGTGCTCGCCAACTGCACCGCCGCGACGCCGATCCCAACGCCCACCAACTCCTCGGACGTGACCCGCTACACTAAAGAACAGACCATGCTCTGCGACTCCGCCGCCGTCAAACACTTATGGCTATGGCGATGATTGCTGCACTTGCCGCTGCGCCCGAGTCGACTCCCCACCCCTCGTCCAACTTTCCACTAAATACTGGGGGTTCGTCACCGTGTTCTTGATCGCGGGGATCAACGGGTAATTAGAGATAGGAATGTAGCTCACCTCGGACGAGGTGTTGACGCTCTTCTTGTTGGTGTTTAAAGATATTTGTTGCAGCTGGCCCTCCAGCGTCGGGTTGGACGACCCCTTGCCCAAGTACGGGACCGTCAAAAAGGGCCGCTGGAAAAGTGAAATTCGGCACTTGGGTCTAACGGTGGGAGTGAACAACAACGAATTGTTCTGTTCGATGTTGCAGCCGCCCACCCCGCACTGGTTGCCGCTGCCCCCCGCCGCGCTGTAGTTCACGTTGACCTGGCTCGTCGCGAACTCGATCGGCTTGCGCATCGTGCACTCGGCCGCGTAAAACGACTTCATCATGTAGTTGGAGTACTGGTCGCTTTGCAGCATGTCCTGCGTCATCGAGCAGTTGTCGCCCCCGATCCGAGTCTGCTCATAAAAATCCATATAGTGTCTTAACATAAAAAAAAAACAAAAGATTTTATAATATATGACAACGTATCCCACTTATACGTTTACGTACGCCGCCATCGCCGACTATCTAAACGATTTGAATATATATGGCGGTTTAGCTGGATATATCAGCTTCTTTGATAACACTTATCTCAACGGGGCGACGATCCAAACCGGACCTGTAGTAACGGCCGAAATACAAACCATATCGGAAAAAAAAGACGACATGACTACGTTTTTAGGAAATTATACTCAAATCACGTATGACTGTACCTACAATTTAACGATAAAACCAATTCAATCAACAAACACATACTATGTATTTAATAACCTGAATACAGGAACTGACGTATGGACCGTGACATTTGACGACGATGGGTTTGGGAGTGATGCATTGTTCTACATATATAACACTGTTACGTTGAAACTAACTAATATCCAGTTTGAACTGTATGGCGCAGCCAATCAAAACAACATATACGTCCTGTGTGATCAGAATATATCGTTTCGTTCTTCGTTAACATATTATGGAAATTTTATAGCGAGCGGGTTTTCCGGAAGTTATACAGAACCTATAGAATATGTTTATGCAACGCTGTATGGAACCGCGTCAGCGGTGGAAACTGGTGGAACTCTGATATTTAATGGATCAAATACCGATGATACAGTTAAACTTACCATTCGGTATGCAACCCCATGTTTTATGGAAGGGACCAAAATATTGACAGACAACTGGTACACCTCGGTCGAAGACCTCCAAGTTGGGGACTGGGTCATGACCCATGGCGCTATTATCGACAAGAGTCACATTGTCGGCGACGACACCCCCGTGCAGGTCCGGAACATTCGCAAGGACACTAGGAAAGCGGCCCCGTCCACATCTCCAATAATGGTCGCGAAACACGCCTTCGGGATAAACAAACCATTTGAAGATTTGTACGTGTCCCCTAACCACGGCCTCTTCAATAGTAAAGGACAATTATACCATGCCAAAAAGTTCATAAACGACACTACTATTTTTCAAAACCCCACTATCGACCTCATCACCTACTACCACATCGAACTTGATGGACACTTTGCGATCACCGCGAATGGCATCATTGCCGAGTCCTATCGCCGTCCTCCAAAACGGCAAGCGCCTCCCTCACGTTCCGCAGTGGGCGCCCCCGCACCACGCCCGTAAACTCGGCCACCAGGCACCAGACAGGCAACGACACCGCGTAGATAACCCTGAAAATTTCAAAATTGTCTTTCAATCGCTGCGAAAGGAGGCCCCGTACCGCGTCCCGGTCGCGCAGGTAGTGCACCTTCCACTTGTCGACGTGCGCGTTGGTGCTGGCGAGGCCTTCGAGGACCATCCTGCAGGCTAGGGCGGGGTCGGCGTAGGCCAACAGGTTCGGGATGAGCCTCGCCCCCTTTTCATGAAGCCAAAAGATCACACCCCAGTGCTTGTTCTCGGCGGCGTAGAAGGAGGTGTCGGCCGCGTGGTCCAGTTCCGCGCCCTGGGCGTGGAGCCATTGGGCCACGTCCAGCGCGCCCGCGATGCAGGCGCGGGTTACCGGGGTACCCCCTCTCGCGTCAGGGGTGTGGAGGTCGGGGGCGGCGCCGTGGTCAAAGAGCCAGCGGACCAACTTCAGGTTGCCCCCGCTGCAGGCGAGCAAGAGGGGCGTTTGCCCGATCGCGTTGGGGGCGCGCACCCCGAGCCCCCTCTGGTAGAGCCACTCCGCCACCGAAAGGTCGCCGAACTCGCACGCCAGCGTCATGGCGTTTTCTTCAAAGTAGTTTACCGCGTGGACGGACGCCCCGACCGAATAGAGCCACTTCGCCGTCTCCAGGTGGCCCTCCGAGCAGGCCGCCATCATGTAGGTTAAGCCGTCGACGTTGACCGTGGAGAGGTCGACCATTTCCACCGAATAGATCCACTTGGCGACGACGAGGTGGCCCCGCGAGCAGGCCGCCCACATCGGGGTCACCATGTCGGTCGTCTCGGTCAGCGTCGCGCCGTTCAGGTAGAGCCACTTGACCACGTCGAGGTTGCCGCCCTCGCACGCCGACACCATGGCCGACCAATCGTCCCCCCTGAACGGCATGTTCTCCCCGACCAACCACTGCACCACCTCCAGGTGGCGGCAGGCGGCGCAGACACAGAGGGAGTCCAGATAGATGGTCGGCACGCTGAAAAGCCACCGCACCACGTCGAGGTGCCCGTTCGCGCAGGCCGCCCACAACGGGCTCTCCAGTTTGCAATTCATAAGATTAACATCTTCCCCGTTCGCGTGCAACCACTGAGCGACGCCGAGGTGGCCGTTCGCGCACGCGATCCACAACGGGCTTTCTTGGTTGTAGTTGCGGCTCCGGATGTACCGCACGTCGCCCGGGCAGAGCTCGACCAGCAACTTGGCCGCGTCCAGGTGCCCGTTGGCGCAGGCGATCCACATGGCCGTCTCGCCGTCCTCGTTGTTCGCGTACAGCAGGTCGATCGGCTCAAGCCGTCTCATCTCGGCGAGGTCGCCCTCGGAGCAGGCCTGGAGGAAAGCCATGTTGTAGGGCAGAGAGATTTTAAATTTGTGAATTTCAAAATCTTCTTTCCATTGACTAATGGACGCTCAAGTATAAAATGCAAACACCCAAAGGGGTTTTCTCAGAGGCAACATTGCAAGTACGGAAGAGTTTGAAAATTTTAACACCCAAATGAGTTCTTAAATTTTCAAATCTTCTTTCCATCAGAACCAAATGCGCACGGCCGTCTTCTCCCCCTGCAAAAGGTACAGGTACACCATCACCATTGGGTGGGATGACCGCCTGCCCCGGGCCACCATCATCATGACGAACCCGTCGACGGCGACCGACACGGAGGACGACAACACCTCCTCCACGTGCATCAACCAGTGCCGCCATTTGGGCTACGGCAGCATCACCCTGGTCAACGTCTGCGCGTACATTTCCACGGACCCGAAGGCGCTGCTCGCGGTAGCCGACCCCGTCGGCCCGGAGAATTACGCCTACCTCCACGGCGCGATCGTGTCGTCCGACACCATCATTTGCGCCTGGGGAAACATTAGCAAGAAGTGGTACTCGCCCGTGATGGCGATGCTGCAGGGGTACTCGACCATGTGTTTTGACATAACTAAGAAGGGCATGCCCCACCACCCGCTGCATCGCCGCCGCTGCGACGAACTGTCACCGTACAGTTACGCTATCATGATAGCGCGGCGCCTAAGCGAGCTTGAACGAAAAATGGCCGCCCAGGAAGAGCGGGTCGCCTCGATTGAGGGCAAGGTGCGAATTTAGATTTGTGAGTTTAAATTTGTGAAACATTCTTTCAGTGCCCACAACCAAAGTCAAAAAAATGAAAAGCCGATTCCCTACATCGGTTGAGGTCGGAGTCGATTCTTGGTGCATCCAGGGGTACCTGCAGCAAGAGATGTCCGACCATGAGGACTTGTATGCCAAGCTCAAGGAATCGATGCCCTGGATCGACCGTGAGACCGAATCGATGAAGTACCGCGGTCACCCGCTGAACCGAACAAAGTTTTTCTTGACCAGAAGGAAAAGCAGGGTTCACGTTTACAATTACACAGGGTTTCAGTACCAATCGACCGAGCTATACGAATGCTACCAGGACTACCCCTTGGTCAAGAACTTGGTTGACCTCTTGGAAAAGACAATGCCTCGCGCGTTTAAGCGCATCAACCATGTCATCGGGACGTACTACGAGGGTGCCTCGGACAACATTGGCTGGCACAGTGACAAGATAAAGTCGTGGCGCCCAACCCATGGCGTCGCCATTCTCTCTCTCGGCGGCGACCGCGAGTTCCACCTGAAGGACAAGTCAGGCAACGTGTACCCTTTCGTCATGCGCCACGGCGACCTCTTCTTGCTTGGGTGGGAGGACAACAAGACGTACCAGCACTGCGTGCCAACGATCAAAGACGAGTTGGTGCTCGACCCGAAGCGGGTAGTCCAGCCCAGAATATCGATATGCTTCCGCAGCATCGAGGAATCATACACCCGGGACGAACTGCGAAAGATCATTGCGCGCTCAGAGAAGGCAAAGCAGCAGCGTGCGAAAAAGAAGGCGGCGCGCGATGCGGCCTTGTAATTATAGAGCTTAGGTGTTGATTCGCACAAAGTGTCCTAGCAGTAGCCCTAAGAGGTTGCTGAACACGTCCTTGTAATTATAGAGCTTAGGTGTTGATTCGCACAAAGTGTCCTAGCAGTAGCCCTAAGAGGTTGCTGAACACGTCGTCCCACTTCCCGTACCAGTAGTCCTTCTCCCGCGCAATGTTGTCGCACCACATGACTTTGAACGTCTCCATCCAATTGTTGTCGTACTTTTTGTCGCACGTGACCAACCCCTTGCTGTCGCGCGGGGACAGCCCGTCTTCGATTATTTCCCACACGATACCGCCAACGAAGAGTTCAAACAAATGGTCGGGGAACAGGTAGGCCAAAACGGCGAAAAACAACAGGTGGGTGACGCTCCACCAGTCGAGGACGAAGCTTGGGACGGTCACGATGGGTCTCTTTAGAACGGATTGAATTTCTCCGGGGTAATAATGCCCCAGGAGAATAAACGTAAACGCCATGGCGCAGATGATCCCGGTGGCCGTGATGTGATTGGTCTCCAATATTTTCTTTCGAGGGGGAATGTCGTAGAGACTAAGAATGCCTGCCACCACGGCTAACGCGCCAGCGCAAAGTGCGAAGGGGCTTATTTTTTGGGACATATATAATATGCTTGTAATTATTCTATTAGTTTGCGCTCTTCTCTTTTTCTACCGATTCCCGAAAGAGCGCGCCCTTTCCGAGGCGGACCATAGTAGGGTCTATTCCCCCGCCTACGGGAGAATTATGAAAATAACAAAACAAGAGGACGGCACCTTGTACATCGCCATCTTTTTGTCGCCCCTGGACATCCACTACCAGTTTTTCCCCGTGTCGGGCACCGTCGAACGGGTCGAGTACGACCACACGGGTAAGTTCGAGCTGGCCTACGAACTGAACAAGAGCAACGCCAACGAGAAGTGCATCCACGTCATCCGCAACGAGTACGGGGAGTTTACCATTTACCAGATTGCCGGGTTCCTTGTGCGGCGCATCAGCCCCTACGACAAGGTCGGCCAGCAGGCGGTAAGTGGGAAATGCTTGGGCTTGATCCATTTCGGGAGTCGGGTCGACATTATCATTCCGCAAGCGTCCCGTTTTGAACTAAAGGTAAAAGAAGGGGACTGCGTCAAAGCGACCACGGTGCTCGGGGTCTACACGTGAATGTAGCCTTGTTTAAAGAGCCGTTGAATCGTGTCGCGGTTCCGCAGTTTCACCCTAGGGTCGAGCGCATACCTGGCCAAATCGCGCATTTTTACGTATGCAAGGGCGTCCGTTTCCCCGTCCTTGACGGCGTTCGGGTCGTAGTCTGGGAATTGTTGGGTGCTGTGTATGATGAAGATGGAGGTTCTGTGACTGTCCATAACATATTCTTCCACGCTTCTAATGGCTTTTTCGTCGATTTCGAACGAGGTCTCTTCGTTGAACTCGCGTAATGCGGCCCGGTAGGGGTCTTCCATGGTACCGTCGGGGAGTTGGTCGATGTGTCCCCCGGGGACCGCCCATTTGCCAATGTTCGGTTGCTGGGCCATTCTTACTAATATCGTTTTATTTGCAGGGGTGATGAAGATGACCGCCGCGTTTTTAACCGGACGGTGGGAGGTGTCGTCTCGAGACATATAGGCAGGGTCGTTCCGCGACATATAGGCAGGGTCGTTCCGAAACAGATCAGTGTCGTTCCGCGGCAGATAGGGGTCGTTCCGCGGCAGATAGGTGTCGTTCCGAGGCAGATAGGGGTCGTTCCGCGGCAGATAGGGGTCGTTCCGAGGCAGATAGGGGTCGTTCCGCGGCAGATAGGGGTCGTTCCGCGGCAGATAGGGGTCGTTCCGTAGTCGTCTGGATTTATGGGGGCTTTTCCGCTCGTCGATCATACCGTTGAAGGACCGTTGGAGTGATGTTGCGAGTTTACCGAGTTTATAGGCGAGGCGCCTCGAATATTTGCGCAACATAGTATAAAGTCGACATTAATTTTTTAAATAGGGGTGAACCATTTCCCCTCCAGCCCGCACTGGGCCGAGTCGGCCCGCGCCGCCTCGGCGTAGATCGTCACGTTAAATTTAAGGCACTTGCCAAGATCGTCGTACTTTCGGCTCGCAATGTAGGGCTTGTAGTACCGACAGTGCAGGCAGGCGGGGACTAAGAAAATTAAAAAATTCATACCCTACTTCATTTGAATGTTTTTAAATGCATAACACCGATGGCGTTCACCCTCAGGTACGGCCTCAGCGAGGCCCAAGCGCAAGTGATCCGAGCGTCCCCGGAACCGTCGATCGCCCTTCTTGTCTATCTCTGCCGCCCAACGAGAAGCAGTTTGTTGTGGACGTCCGACCTTCCTGTCCAGTTGGAAGTGGTCTGCCACCGTTCGGGGAAGAACTGCGTGGTGTGTCCGCAGAGCGCCTGCCTCGTCTGGTGTCTGCACACCTACCAATTCGGGCTGCCCCCCGCGTGCATTTCTGGGCAACAAGTTCTGACTTGCCGCAGCTTCGTCGCGGCGAACATCCTGTACGCGGTCAGGAAAGGGGACCACCCGTCGTGTCTGTTTTACAGGTTCCTGCGGTTCATGTCCTTCCCGGAATACGCTCGCCTTTGCGATGAGATCGTATTCTTAAAACAGCGGTTGGAAGAGATCGGTGCCGAGAACCAGTTCCGCTTCTCCTGGCAGAAGACGATGGACCTTTACCCGCGGGCGTGCCATGCGGCCATCCGGGAGATCGTCGCTGATTGGAGCGCGCTCTACGCGGCCCTCTACGAAGGGTCGGGGTACACGGATGACGGGCTTGTCCGTTTGCGGACGCTGACCGGGCCCGTCGGAAAGCACCACGGGCTTCGCCCGATCCGGAGCCGCCTGGTGGCCTACCTGGCTGCTTCTGCTCTGGGGGCGCGGGCGATGGAAGAGGTTGGGTTTTGAAATTTAGAAAGCACCACAACACCAAAAAAAATGATTCTGCGAGGGGAAGAGTTGCGTCTCGCTCTTCGGCGGGCGCGGAAGGAGCAGGACATGACGCGGCTCGCGCACCTCGTCGGGCAGGGCGCCAAGGCGCTGGAGCAACCGGACAACCTGCAGTACGGCACGCGCGCGCTGCTCACGGTGATCCTGCAGCCTTCCGAGACGCCCCTCGTCGGGAGGTTGGCGGAGATGCTGGGCCTCAGCCCGTCCGAGTTCATGAAGACGGCCGAATGGCCGCCCTACAAGATGCCCGAGTACCAGCAACTGGACACCGACTCGGCGATCACCAACGGGCGAGTTCACGCGGGCGTGCTTCGCGTGATCAAGCTGTACGACCTGCGCCGACTCCGAGCGTTCTAAAGGAGCGCCCCGCTCCGGGGGTTGCCCTGCAGCAGGGCGATCTCGTCCCCTTCCTTGGCCGAGCGCATGCCCCCGTAGAGAAAGGCCCCAAAGCCCTCCTGGTCGTTGGGGATGGTGGTGCTTGCCGTAGTGTAAAAATTTCGCATCGAGTACTCTAACTCTAGTTCGTTGTTGATGCCCTGGAAGATGCGGGGGTCGTGGGTCTTGCTGAGTTGTTGCTTTACTTTCTGGGTGATCATGTCGTTGGTCTGGCGGGTGTACGACGGCATAGCCTTTTTGCGGTTCGGGTTGTCGTTGATTTCCGGCAACATGACGTTCATCATAGGGTTGGCCTCGGTGGGGGCGGTGTGGCGCGAAAGCGGGACGGCGGCGAACCCTTCCCTTTTCGGGGCGTACATGGCGATGGCGGCCAGGGTCAACCCGCCCGCCACAAAGAAGCGAATTTGGTGGGTGACGACGAAGCCGACCACCGTCGCGAGGATCACGAAGCGCGTGATGGCGTTGAGCTTGTCGTCCGAGGACATGGCCTCCGTGGGCCACACCTCTTGGATGTGCGCGGCATTCATCAAAAGCGAGGGGTCATTTATCCAAAGGACCATTTTAAATTATACAGCTATTTTTAAGTTTCGCCTAATTACATCCGCAGGACGGAAAAGTTAAAGTCGGCCAGGTTGACCTTTGACGCGGGGTAAATGACCCCAAAGGCGAGCTGGAAATCGAAGACGGCGTACGTTTTCGGGGCGAGGGTGATGTCCAGGACGATGAACGGGTCGGCCCCCGTGTGCCGTACGGTGAACGCGGTGGTGCCGTTCGAGGTGGGGGAGAACGGGCACGGCGGCAGCACCCGCGTGTCCCACGTGCTGTCGAACACGAAGTGGGCGCGCCACTCGCCCGTCAAGGTGTGGAAGATGTCGTTGGTGATGGGCTGCCCCCCGTCCAGCCTCATTTCCGTAAAGTCGAACAGCAGGTTCATCGTGAAGACGTAGGCGTCGATGTTGTGCGCGAGGAGGTTGGGGAGCATGCCGACCTTGTACGAGGTGAGGGTGGGGGCGTCGGCGGTGTTCTTGAGGGCGAACGGGTAGACCGACCGAACGCTCTGGCGGTCGTCGATGGAGTGGAGGGCCTTGGGGATCGGGGTGTGCCGAACTTCGTTGAAGGGGCTTTCGAGGGTCACGTACCGCAGCGTCGAGGTGGGGGCGATGGTGATGGTCGGGAGGCTCACGAAAAGGCCGCTGCAGGAGACCGCCTCTGCGGTGGTCGAGTTGGTCAGGACGTCGGTGTTTCTGGTGAGAAAGGTGAACCGCGCCGAGGCGGTGCTCAATTGTTCGAAGAGGGTAAAGATGGTCTTGGTGGAGACGGACGTTAGGGTGGGCGACACGGCCACGTTGGTGTTGTAGGTCTCGATGGTGCCGACCACCCGGGCGCCGTCGTAGAGTTTGGCGAGGGCCTGGTAGAACGAGTGCACCTTGGTGGTCGCGTCGGAGTTGGTGTACTTGCGCGAGGCCGTCAACTCGGCCAGCGCGTAGTGGAAGGTGCGCTTCACCGGGAGTTCGATCCGCGGCAGGACGGTGGTGTAGAGGTACGGTTCCTGCACGGCCAGCGGCCCCACCGCGTCGAGGAGTTGCCACCTATTGTCCACGGCGTCGTGAACTTGGGCGATGGCCCCGATGCCATAGTTGGCGACGTAGACAAAGTTGTTGTGGATGGCCACGCCCTTCAACTGCGATTGCCGGGGGAAGGGGATGGTGGTAACCGTCTGGTCGGCCAGCGAGATTTTGGCGACGTGGGTCGGGCAGGTGACGTACAGGTCCGTCGCGTTCACCGCCAGGTCGGTGGCGTCGGTGAGGCCCGTGGCAAACTGCGCCTGCTGCAGGGTGCGCGGGTTCAGCTTGGTGATGGTCGGTCCCGTGACGATGTAGAGCATGTCACTCGCGGCCATGGCCGTGGGGCGGTCGAGCGTTGCGACCGCGCGCGTCCGCTTGTTGCGCAGGTTGACGCGCAGAAGGGTGTTGGCGTCCACGACGAAGAGCCATTTGCCCCAAATCGCGAGGCCCTTGGGGTCGGCGAGCGCGAGGAAAGGGGTGTTTTCTCCGGTCGCCACGTTTATTTTGGAAATGGCCTTGTCCCGGGTCGCGAACATGGCGTCGCCCTTCACGGCGAGGTACCTTGCTCCTGTTGCCCACATACTATTATGTTTTGGGAATTTATACAGCTATTTTTTAAATTATAACTATATGACCTATTTGGAAGTGAATGACCTGGTCCGGGTCGAGTATAGGGGCGCGGTGGCCCTGAAGTGCCGCGTCCAGGCCTTTGACGAGACAACGGTGACGCTGGTGACGATGGAGGGGGCGGAGGTGGTCTACGGCCACCGCGAGGGCGTCCTCGACGCTAAACACGCCGTCGCAAGGGTGGCGGTCTTGGACCGCGCCGACTACGCCGAGTACGTACCGGACAAACGGGTGTCGGTCACGTTCACCCGCCACGCCCTGGTGCGGGGCGTCGTCCGGGCCAACGACGGCGGGCTCTTGACGATACAGCCCGACAACTACCCGAACCCGATTTACCTGGACCTGGCGCACCTGCCGCCCGAGGTCACGAGCGTGCTCCTGACCGACGCGGTCGACCTGGAGGTCCAGGAGCACACGCTCTACGAGCGGCTGATCAACGACCTGCCGAAGCACAAACGGACGCCCACGGCGCTGGCCGCCGTCTCGCGGACGGTCAAGCGGTTCGCCGAGCTGCTGGCCCTGGCCCCGCCCCCGGTGGTCCCGTTGAGGTGGCTCATGCCGAAAGTAAAGCTCGAGGGGCACGTGACGGCGACGTTCGAGGGGGTCGTCTTCGACGTGACCCGGGTCCACGCCAACAAGCTGAAGGTGGGCACCTACACCCAGCGGTTCGTGGCGGGCGATCGGGCCGAAGTGACCGCCTACATCCAGTGCCCCAAGCTCGTGCCCTTTTCGGCCGTGTCCCTGCCCGCGACGCCGCTCTACCGTCGGGTGACCCTGAACCAACAGTTCCCCGCCTTCTTCCGGGCCGCCAACTACCTCTACCGCACCACGCCCGCGGGCTCGGACACGGTCCTGCCCCGCTTCTCGGGCGCCTTTACGGTCTTCGAGGCGATCGCGGCGCTTGAGCCCTACCGGATGTACGCCCTGCCCGCCTCGGCCCTGAAGCGGGTGCGGGCGCTGGTCGAGACCACCATACGCCTGCACCTCGAGCGGGTGCCGCCGCGGCTCTCGGCGAAGAAGAACCCGCGAATAGTGGGGGCGCTCACCGACTACCCCGGAAGCGCGTCCGAGCAGTTGGCGCACCTGTTGGCGCGGGACGGCGGCTTCGGCCTCCTCGGCGCCCCGCGCCGCTCGGCGCTCTGGGTCAAGTACCAGGCGCACCGCCGCGAGGCGGTCGACCGCGCCATGGTCGCCCTCGCTAAACGGGCGGCGCCGTCGACGGTGCCGCCCCAAGTGCTCGAGCTGCAGGCGACCTTGGCCACGCTCAAGGGGAGCTCGGCCCTCGCGTTCATCCAACAGCACGCCCGGGCGTCCAAACCGGGCGAGTCGGCGGACTGGCTGTACTTTGTGGACGACGCCATCGCGGAGCACCAGTTTGTCCCCGTCTCCGCGACGACCCTCCTGCGCCACCCGAACAAGGTGGGCGCCGCGCCCTACCTGGACGAGGTCGCGACCAACGAGGCGTCGCCCGTCCTGCCCGACGAGGCTCCTAAAATTTCGGTGGACGATCTACCGCAGCTCTCCATTTTGAAAAGGTTGTGCCACTTCTTGGCCGTCGACGCCGAGGCGCACTACGCCGAGATTGCGAGCTCGGCGCGCGGCAAGGACCTCGTGTTCGCCGTCGCCGCGCGGCTCGTCGAGCGGTGCGCACTGCCGCTGGCGGCGGTCGCCCGGGCCGTGGTGGCGAGCGCCCGCCCGAGTTGGAAGGTCAAGGACATGACGGGGGCCGAGGTCCAGCGGCGGATCTCCGAACACCTCCGCCCGAGCCCGCCCGCCAAGGCGCCGAAAGAGGTCGCGTGGACCTTTTTGCCCTTGTCGGCTATTCCCGAACTGCGCCTGAAACCGATCGACGGGCTCCACCAGTACGAGTTGATCCGCGGGAACCTTGCTAAATTTGGAACGGAACTAACGAGGCAGGTGCGCGAGGGCGCGCCGAGCGAGGCCGTCCTAAGCTACATTGCCCAGTTGGAGCGCCACCAGCCCCCGGTCGCCACCCTCTACCAGTTCGGGACCAGGCGGCGGATCACCATCAAGGAGCACCCCGCGGCCGTGTACCCCGTCGTCCACGCCGAGCCGTCCACGGTGGTCGCCGACCCCGCCACCCTCGAGCGGCTCAGGACCTGCCTCGACCTCCCGACGGGGGACCTCGTCCAGGACCTCGCCCCGAAATGCCCGCCCCTGGTGCTCTACAACTTTATAGTGTTCGCGGCCCTCACCCTGCCCAACCTTATCCGTCATAAATACCGGTACTTCAAAGAGGGGCCGTCCCTCGCCAAGACGGACAGGGTGGCCCGACTCTCTCCCGCCCAAACCGCCGAGTTGTTGGGGGGTATGAATTCTAGACTCTTCCCCCTCGAGGGGGATTTGACGGAGCAGGAGGCCTTTGTAACTAAGTGCAACGTTCAACGGCAACACTTACAGGACGTTGTGGCGCGGGCCAGCGACGAAAGCGCGTTAAAGTGGTGCCTGATGCAGGTGTTCGACGTGTTCCTCACGGACCCGGAGGGCCAGCTGCTCGACGACCCGGACTACGCCCACGGGGTGGTCCGCGCGTGCGTCGCGCGGCTAGTAGCGGACGTCGACCGCCTCGGGGGTCACCGAGGTCCAGTCTAACATCTTCTTCAGGACCTGCCAGCGAACCTTGGCGACCACGACCTCCAAAAATTCGGCCACGTGCTCTAAGACGTCGAGGTTCAGGAGCACGGCGCGGCGCCGTTTTCGGCGCTTTCGGACGGTGAAGATCCGCACCAGGAGGTTGCCCCGCAGGAGCGACGCCTGCAGCAGCTCCGCCAGCAGCGCGTAGGAGGTGAGGCGCAGCGAGGGGAGCTCCAAGTGGCCGAGGTCGATCACGCCCTGGCAGGTCAGGTAGTGGATCAGGTGGCTCCGGGCGAGCTCGTCCGCGTTGTTGCCGACGGTGCACATGGGGGCCACCACGCCCTTGGGCGCCAGCCGTTTGATGATGGGGAGGATCGCCTTCGAGTAGGCGAGGCGCACCAACGTTCGGTGCGAGGCGCCGTAGGTTTCGACCAACCAGAAGGCCGCGCGGGCAATGTCGGGCGGGAAGGGCTTCTTCGACGAGCGCAGGAGCAGCCCCAGGAGGTCGGTGGCGTTCTCCACCACGGCCCCGATGGATATTAAATACTTCATGGCCTCCAAGTGTTTGAACATGGCGGCGTAGTCCAGGGGCCGCCTGCCGTACGCGTCGGCGTGGTTGGCGTGGTCGGGCGGCAAGACCCGCAGGACGTCCGGGCGGTTCGCCGCGAAGTGGATCGGGTACCGCCCGTCCGTCGTCGCAATGTCGTTGCGGGCTTTCCGGGCGAGCAGCGCGTGGACGACGGTCACGGCGTTGGCCTTGCAGGCGTACATCAGCGCCGTCTTGCCGAACATGTCGCAGGCGTTCACCCGCAGGTGCTTGCACTGCAGGATGTGCTGGACGACGTGGACGTTGTTGTCCATGACGGCCAGGTGGAGCCCCGTGCGCCCGATGGTGTCGGTGCAGTTCACCGCCACGGTCGGCAGCAGCAGCATGGCCCGCACTTGGCTCGGCGTGCCGATGCTGCAGGCCACGTGGAACGCCGTGGTGCCGTCCACCCGCTTGAAGGGGTTCGCCTTCTTCTCCAACAAAAGGGTCACCATGGCGGGCCGCTGGCACTGCACGGCCGCGATGAGGGGAGAGGCCCGCTTAAACTTCATCGACGCGCGGTCCGCCAACCACCGAAGGACGGTCAGGTCGCCCGAGACGACCGCCTCGTTCAGCAGCTGCTCACTGTCCATGCGCCGTGAACCGACACTCGGAGAGGTGCGCCGAGTCGACGTTCGGGTTGTGCACGAACTTGGTCGTCCCCATCCAAATTTTAATAATACAAAACCCCTTTTTCGGCGATATTGAAATTCCAGTAATCGTGTCGTTGAACTCCTCGTTCGCGCTCACGGTGTTGCCCGCCACTTTCAGCATCAGCGTCCGCCACGCGTCCACCGCGTTCTTGTTCACCACCTTGTACGAAAAGTACCCGCCGCTTTTGTTGAGCGGGTCCTCCCAGATCGGTTTCGTGTCGTTCTTCATGAAGAAGAGCATGCACTCACATATTAGTTTGGAGGGTAATATGTGAGCCAACTTCCACACCTCCGCCACGGTCGTCGCGCGCATGACCGGGATGTAGCTCGGCATCGTCCAATCCTGGTCGTACGGGAGGTGCGCCCATGTGGTCCATGGGGATTGAAGAGCCATAATATCTAAGCCTAAAAAAAGGTTAATATCGTTTTTTATTTCTTCGAAAACATCATGACCCCCAACGCCAGGAACAGCATGACGAAGGGCAGCAGCACGATGACCCAGCTGATCTTCGGGTTGATCTTGCAGATCATGTTCAGCAGCCACGTCCAAAGCAGGATGTAGAGCGCGTTGACGATGAGCACCAGCCCGGGGTTCTGGTGGTCGACCGTGTACGTCCCCATCGTGAACGTGTTCCTGGTGCCCAGGTTCTGCAGGAGCATGACGATGTAGGCCACCGAAGCGATCACCAAGTAAAACTGGGCAGGCTTGCACAACGAGTCGTACATGTGCCGAACGTTCATATAATTGGGGACTATATTTTTTTTTCTAAATCTACCGGATCGGCTGGTCCAACACCGACGGGTTCACTCCCGGGTAGTGGCCCAGGAGGCTGTCCGCGGCCGACCCCATGTTGTAGGTCAGCGACCGCGTCATGTTCGTCAACGGCTGTGACCAGACGTAGAGACTGTTGCTCCCTCCCCGACGGTTGCGTCGGCGACTTCCGCCCATGTACTGCTGGTCGTTGTAGATCGCGTCCGTAAACAACTTGGGCGTCTCGTTGTACGGGTAGTAGTTGGCGTTGCCCCACGTCGCCGCGTCCGACTGGCTGTAGGGGCTCCCCACCAAGGCCATCCCGCCTCGACGACTCCGACGGTTTCGCTGACGACTCTGCCTACGCTGACGACTCCGTCTCATAACCTATACCCGATATATTTATTTTGTTAATTTATATGGAACTGTGCGACGCCCTCATCAAAGACGGAATGGCGCTACGCACCGCCGCAACCATACTAGCGCTCACCCTAGTGGCCAAGTACGCGCCCCCTCGGTACATGTTGTTGGCGTTACCCGTGGTGTTGCACGTTCTGGACCTCCTCGACGGCGTCCCGTTTACCGCGTGCGAACAATGCTATTTTCTCTTCGACTACCAGTATCAAGATAAAATATGCGATTTGTTATCTTATGCTCTCACCTACCTGTTCTTGCCCGTCGATGCCTTGTTCTACCTCATCATGTACCGGGCGTGTGGCGTCACGCTGTTCACCCTGACCAAACAGAGCGTTTGGTTAATTGTATTTTTTGATTTTGTCAAGGAATACATGCTTTATTCCTTCTTTTTCAACAGCTACATCTACCTCCCATTGTTTGTTTTGGGGAAAATAGGGTTCGAGTATTACTGGCACAAACGTAAAAACACCGCAGTCTATCACATTGAAGCTTACTAAAATTTGGTTACCGTTCTAACAAGAGCAGCAAGACGTAGATGATCAAGTGGTCCGGGTCCGCGTCGTTGTGGAAGGCCAGCTGCATCTCGGCGATGACCTCGACGGGCACGTCCTTCGTCGTCAGCACGTAGTACATGAAGTCGTTGATCAGCGTCATGCTGTCCATGCAGTACTCGCGGCAGTACTCGTCCAGCGTGCTCTTCAAGTTGTTGATGTTCTCCTTCTCCCGCACCCGCTCGTAAAAGGCGTCCCACACCGCCGTGGTCAGCACGCGCTTCACCTCGCTCTGGTTCGTCTGCAGGTAGTTGATCATGCTCCGCACGTCCGACCCGAAAAAGTGCTTGATGGAGAGGACTTGCGCGTCCGACAAGGTCAGCCGCTCGGCCGCCGCGATGCCCTTCAGCAGCCCGACCACCGCCTCGTCCGGCAAGTGGTTGAACTTGATCTTGATGAACTGGTCCTGCAGCAGCGCGTCGATCTTGGAAATGTAGTTGCAGATGAGGCACATGCAGACCGTCCCGCCCATGATGTAGCTGAGCGCGTGCTGCGCGGGCTTGGTCATGTAGTCCACCTCGTCGAAGATGACGAACTTGGTCCCGCCCCAAAAGGAGTTGGTCCCGACGAACGAGTTGATTTGCGTCCGGATCGTGTCGATCCCGCGGTCGTCCGACGCGTTCAGCTGCAGCACCAGACCCTTGTTCTGCTGCCCGTTGCGCCGCTGGTACTCGGCGATTAAATTCAGCACCGTCGTCGTCTTTCCCGTCCCCGGGGGGCCGTAGAGCAACATGTTCGGGATGTGGTTGCGCTCCAGCATTTTCGTAAAGATGTGGCGGTTCTGCGCCGTCATCAAAATGTCGCCGAACTTGTCCGGGCGGTACTTTTCCACCCAGGGGCGACTCATCCTTAATGTTGGGGCGAGCGTTCTAATTATTTTTTTTACTTGTGTAATTTTCAGTTGTCTACCGAACCACCCAATGCGCCACGATGAACCCTTGAAGAAAGGCGAACGTCACCATGACCCCGACCATACGCGCCTCGTCGCTCAGGGGCGGCAGGGTGTACTGAAAGGTGGACTCTGCGAATTTACCAATATTGTAGTGGATCGTGTTTTCAATGAGGTTGAGCAGAATGTAGACCACCGCGCTGATTGAAAAGATTCGGAGCTTCATATATTAAAGACCTTGATTCAAATTTTAGGGTCAGAACCTCCGAAATGGATGTGGACACGTATTATTTTCCAATCGGAAACGCACTCGAACCGCATAATGGAGGGTCAACTGCGTCCATTATTTTCGGAAGGGACGGAGTCACGGTGTATCTCGTTCCGGGTTGTCGCGTCAAAATAACTGAACAATGGATCCCTGTCAAATATCGAGGGTTGTTCGTTAATGTTCCCAACGGTGTCGTCCCGTACTCGATGGTCACCGTCCATGTGAAGTCGACCCTTAGTATCGTTGAACGGTTGATCGCCGAAGATAACCTAAAATGTCAAGAACTTAGAGAACTTCGACTAGGCCACCATTCAGAGATTACGCAAGAACTTAGAGAACTTCGACACAAAGAACACGACCATCGCATAAAGATGAAGAGTATGACATCAACGATAAATGAAATAAACGATGTTCTCCGGACATTGTGACCCCGAAAAAGGACGTCATTGAAAAAAGGGTTGAAACAACTCCATGGTGTTCTTTGCCGATTTGCTAATGTCGCGTTTTGTACCCAAGCTCAAGTTCAACTCGGTAATGTCCACGTTCACAATGTTGGTTCTTTCCTTCAAGACGCGCAGTACCCTTTCCCCGATACCGAGTTCGATCCCACCCGCGACAGCCGTCCCGGTGGAGGGGATGTACTTGATATCCATACAATCCACGTCGAACGAGAGATGGATGGGCGAGTCCCCGGCAAACGCCAATATTTTAGTTACAGCATTTTCAAATTCGGTGTTTAGTTCTTTCGGATCGATGTGGTTGACCCTTTTCTTGTACAACAAGTCGCGTTCGAAGGCGTCCCAACACCTGCCCCCCACGTAAAGAAGGTTGCCAAACTTCAAGTGATGCCGAATGAAATCAAAATGTTTATCCTTGTCAATGCCTGTTATGAAGCTCAGCGGCATCCCGTGGTAGTGTTTTGACTCCGAGCTTGCAAAGGTGTTGATGTCCGCGTGGGCGTCGAAATAAATCACCTTGGCGTTGGGGTGCCTGTTCAGGGTGTCGGCGATGGTCGCGATCGCCATGGTGTGGTCGCCTCCAATGTTTATTCGGGGGCCACTAATACGTTTATTGATGGCGTAGAGCACCTGGATGTTTTTGAACAAATCGCCCGTGTTGTTGACGGCATACACCCGGTGGTTTCTACTGATGAACTTTCTCAAATAATTCGGGGTTTTCTCAACGCCTATTTTCGTTTGACCGAGATGGTGTGGAAACAGAACAATCGACGGGAATATGTTTGAATACTTCAAGGTGGGAGGCCGTTTGGGGGTTTCATATTTAACAGTTCGGGGTTTTTTGCAATTATTGACCCCGAACAAGACCCTTTTCGTTTTCGCCATGTATATATATGCGGACGTTAATGATTCGCCCGAAAAGCTTTAGAGCGACGGGTCGGGACAACGCGCACGTCAACCTCCACGGGGACACGTCGCACGCAATAGAAGAACACGAGGCCATCGCGGCGGCCCTTACGACCCCCGTGGTGTTCTTGACGACCTCCGCTCTGCCCGACCTGGTGTTCGTGTCCGATTCGGGGGTCAAGTTAGTCGGGTTGCCGAACGTGATCCTTCTTTCGAGGATGAAGCACAAAAACCGCCGCAAAGAGCAGCCCTACCACCTTCAAATTTTTAAAGAGCTCGGGTACCGAACGATCCCTTTCCCGGGGGTGTTCGAAGGGCAGTCCGAGATGAAGTTTTTTCACCGGGGGACCGTGGCCGTTCACGGGTACGGGTTCCGAAGTTCGCGGGCCAGCGCGGAGAGGATGCAGCCCGTCCTGAATGACATTTACCAAAAGTACAAAAAACGGCCCCCCGCGGTTCTCTCGATTCGGTTGGTCGACCCCCTCTTCTACCACCTGGACATTGCCATGCTCAAGTACGGCGAGACCGCGTGCATCGTGCACCGCCGCGCTTTCGCGGAAGAAGACGTTGAGCGGTTGCGGCAAGTTTGCACCGTCCACGTGATTGATGTCGCCGACCCGTTCTGCTTGAACGCCTACGTGGATGGGGGGCGCCTGCTGACCCGCGCCGTCTCGCCGCAAATCAAACGGACGCTTGAAAAGATAACGGGCTACCCCGTGGTGCCTCTTTCGGCGCACAGCTTCGAACAGGCGGGCGGTTCCGTGCGGTGCACGCTGTTCGAGTTATAGCACGAACGGGCTGTCGACGTTCAAGACGGTGCCGGACTCCAACTGCGGAACTTGGGTGAATTTGTTCCTTTTCATGAAGGCCCGCACCTGTTGCACTAGGCCTCGGTACGTGGTCGGGCTGGTACACGCCAGGAAGGCCTTGGTGAGGGCGCCGTTGGGGACGCCGCCGAAGAAGGCGTCGGCGCTGGTTTGCTTGTCCGTGCAGCCGCTCAGCGACACGACGGTCGAGACGGTCTCGTCCTTGGTGGCGTCGACACTGGGGGTCCCGTCGGTCTGCAGGTACCCGTACCGCAGGTTCATGGTCGACGCGCTGTGGCAGTTGTCGAAGAGGACAAAGACCGACACGCCCTTTTTCAAGTAGAGGCGGAGCACACTTTTCAGTTCAACGTCACTTATGTACTTGAAGTCGGAGGGGACGATGAGTTGCTCTACCTCCAACGCCCCGTTTTCAAAGGTGCCGTGGCAGGAGAAGGTCAAGACCACCCGGGCCCCGTTCGTGGCCTTCTTGAGCACGTCGGCGATGGCGGCGAGGATGTTGGCCCGCGTGGGTTTCGGCCCGTCGTCGCAGAGGGTGGTGACCGCGTACCCTTTGCCTCGGAAGAGCGCCGCCAGGGCGTGCACGTCGTTTTCGCACCCGTTCAATTGGTAGGGGGTGTTGGGGTAGTTGGTGCCCATGACGACGGCGAACTTGGCGGTAGAGAGGGGGGTGTCAAATTTGAGGGCCCGCACTTGGGGCAGGATCCGCTGGTTGAGGCGGACGATGAGCTTTCTCTTTTGGTTGAGGTTTGCGCCCCCGGACATGATCGCGGCGTATTGCGCGTTGTATTGGGCCACCAGCGCGTCCATTATACGATTAGGTTAGATCTTTTTTTTAGACACTAGAATGCTGCCGTTCAAATTGTTCATCACCCTGTACCTGGAAGCGGGGTCCAACTGGTGTTGAAGGTTCACTATGTCCCTAATATCCTCTACGGCGTCATCTACGTAACTATTCTATGTTTCACGCCCCCGAACACGTGGCGCACCACACGACCACCGACGAGCTAAACCCGCGCAATTACGGCCCTGATTTGGTCGACCACCTCTTTAGCACGAATAGCGCGAGTTCGAAAACTACAACCACATCCCCAACATCATGGTGCTGGCCCGCGTCTACTCAAGGTAGTCCGGGGTCCACGGCGAGCGGACCAAGTCCTGCCGCCTGTTGGGCAGTTCGCCCAGCCCGAGCGGGTCAATTCTCTGCACGAGCTGGGCGAACTCGTCGGCCGCCACCTTGAAGGGAAGCCTGGCTTCACCGAAGCAGACGTACCGGGCAATCGTGTCCAGGACGAGGTCGTCGGCGTGGAAGAGCTTCCCCACGGTGGCCTTGACCCAGTTCGAGTGGTAGGTGCTGCAGTAGGCGGGCAGCACGAGCTCCTTGCAGATCCGGCGGTCCTGCAGCGCCTCGACAATGTCCTCCAGGGGGAACCGTTGCGCGAGCTTCAGGCAGATGACCGCGCCCCACTGCGGCGCGCAGTCGATCAGGCGGAGTTGCCGGACCGACTCGCCGAGCCCGTAGAGGGGCGCTTGGCCCCAGGAGGGTTCCCAGAAGGGCAGCATCATCGCCGACGCCATGCCCGCCACCTCTTCCACGGGCACGTGCCCCGCCGCGATCAGGTAGGCCACCCCGCGCCGCATCTGCTCCAGGGTGAACGCCACGGGCAGCCGCCACGCCTGGACCCTCATGAGGTTGTAGAGCACGGAGCTCCACGACGAGTGGTAGGTCTTGAGCTCGGGGACCACCTGCTTTAAGTTGAGCGCCATGAGCTGCACGGGGTAGAGGCCCGTGTGGTGGCGCCGCTCGATGCTGCTGGCGAAAAGCGGCAGGGGGACCATGTACTGGGCCGCGGCCGAGATTCGGGTCGGCAACTCCTCGCAGTACGAAAACGGGTAATCGCTCTCGGCGAGGCAGACCGCCACCGAGCTGTTGAACGGGCCGTTGTCTCTGGACTCGCCGAAGCGAATGTGGCGGTCCACGCTGTCCTGGCTGCAGGCGGTGAACACCAGGTCGATGACCTCCACGGGGGATTTCAGCGTGAACACGTACCCGAAGGCGTTCAGGCCCAAGTTGTCGTCCCTGTAGAGGGACCCGCCGCCTTCAAGGATGACCCGTTTCGCCGTGGCCAGGCTGAGCCGCTTGTTGCTCGCGCACAGTACCGCCACGAGCGACGGGGTGCGGTTCCCGTACTGCTTGTCGCGGCGACTCCACACGATGCCGTGGTCGTTGTAGAGGCCGATGAGCGCGCCGACAATGTCGTCCAACCCCCGGAGGAGGGCGCGCGTCATCGGCAGGGGCGTGCAGTACTCTTTCGGGAAGACCAGCGCTTCGACCAACTCGCCCCGGTGGTCTCCCGCCCGCCGCAGCATCAGACGAAGAACCTCGAGGATGTCGTCCGAGGAGGCCCGCACCATCAGCAGCGAGAGGCCGCAGGCAGCCATGCGGATCATGGTCGGGACGTCCATCGTCTCGAAGAGCACCTTGAGCACGCCGTCGCCGTGAAAGATGTGAAACGATCGAAGGTTGAACGTTGAAAACCGCGGGTCCCTGGTTGCGGCGACGATGGCCCGCGCCATCGAACTGTGTGCGATCGCTTCAATGTTCATGGGTCCGATCGTCCACTGTTTCCCGTGCATGTGGTCGATGATCATCGCCGTCGAGTCGTCGTTGCCGAAGGCCTCTCGAAGGAGGCGGTACATCTCGACCCGAGAAATGTTCATGGAAAGGGCGGACGACAACCACGCGAGGTCCTGTCTCTGGAGCGCGGCGCGGGCCACGGTCGCGGCGTGGTCGGCCAACAGCCCCAACCGTTCCAACTCGTCAAAGACCGCCCGCGGGGTGTCCTTGCTCAGCATGGCCTTGATCATGGCGTCGACCGCCTTCGGGCTGTGGTCGTCGCCCACCTCTTGGAGGGTCGACGGGTCCTCGAGGACGCGCGCCCACGTCTTCTCGAAGCACGTGACTCTCTTCCTTTTCATTCTTTCGCCCACCTCTTGGATCTCGAAGCACGAGTTCCTTTTCATTCTTGGAGTTGTGTGGTTTGGGGGAAAGGAAACAAATCGAAAATTTAAAGTTTTTTCGAGAATGTTCGTGGACGGGATCGAACCGTCGACATTTGGCTCATAAGACCAACGCTCTAACCACTGAGCTACACGAACATACGGTTGTGCCGTATACTGTGTTTATATCCCTTTTTTTTTGACAATCTAGTCGAGCGTCTCGAGCATGGTCTTTTGCCCGTGGCAGTTGCGGCAGAGGGCGACCAAGTTGGAAATGTGGTTGGACCCGCCGTCCGCCAGCCGCACCTTGTGGTCGACCTCGTACCAGGCGTCGAGCGACTTTTGGCAGCCGTTGCACTTCCACCCCTGCGCCGCGGCCACGTACTTCTTCTTCGTCCCGCTCACGCTGCGCCCCGTGCGGTCGTCGCCCGACGACAAGATCCGCTGCTCGGGGGCGCTCGTCAAGAACGGGCTGATTAGATCCTTTGAATTTTTATCAATAGGCATGTACCGGATGGCCGACGATACGTGCGACATCAGGTTGATGGACTCGGACGGGTTCCGTTTCAAGAAGACGTACATGGAAAAGGCCGCGAACACCATGCCCCCGATTTTGAAGTGCTTCTTGTAGGCGCCGATCTGCTTCGTGTACTTGCCGTCGTGGAACGTGTCCATCGCGAAGAAAATGAGGACCCCCAAGACTAAAATTTCGGTCTTCATACAGTATGGCCCTATCTTTTATTCCGCGTTTTTCGTCGAAGGGTACGCTTCCTCTTTTTGGTGAAACGTCCCCCCTTTTTCGGTGGCATTTCACTGTATAATCCACTTTTTGTACGAGGTGGTTGTGCAGGTTTCGATGGGGGAGGCATTAACCTGTATGCGTCTGCCAGGGCATTCGTGGGCGTAGCGGAACGGGTTTGGGCCGTCCCTCTAACAGAACGGGGAGTAAATCGTAAGGGGGATCGAGCCGCTGGAGTAGCCGCTGGAGTAGCCGCTGTAGTAGCCGCTGGAGTAGCTGG
>Ga0214923_10001053_pt1 | contig 40157 bp, 51 predicted proteins | sample LL1510_MetaG_FD_177993 | JGI IMG/M metagenome (GOLD analysis project Ga0214923, IMG submission 177993) | Freshwater microbial communities from Lake Lanier, Atlanta, Georgia, United States - LL-1510 | ecosystem: Environmental > Aquatic > Freshwater > Lake | place: USA: Georgia | collected...
TCCGGCGACTCCGGCACGCCGGAGGAGGTCGCCACCTACCGCAAGGCCATCGGCGTGCCGGAGTCGCCGGAGGGCTACAACCTCAAGCCGGAGCAACTGCCAGAAGGCGTCACATGGGATGACAACGTGGCCAAGAAGGCCGCGGAACTGGCCCACAAGCACAACGTGCCTGCCGCCGCCATGCAGGAGTTCATGAAGTTCGACATGGAGCGGGCCGCGCTGATGAACCAAGCCGCGGCCAACATGATCGAGCAGCAACTGGAGGCCGGTCGCGCCGAACTGCAAAAAGTCTACGGCGACAAGATGCCCGAAAAGATCGAACTGGCCCGCCGCGCCGCGGTGACCGCCGGAGTCGATCCGACCTCGCAAGGCTTCGTCGATCCGCAAGTGGTCAAGGCAATCGTCTCGCTGGCCGAGAAGCTCTCCGACGACAAGCTCGTCGCGGGCGACCAGACCGGAGCCAGCAGCACGCGCTCGCGGGCAAGGGACATTATGACCAACCAAGCCAATCCGCTCTACGCCCGCTACCAAGAGGGTGATCCCGAAGTGGTGGATCAAGTGCGCCGGATGCTGACCAGCGCCGGTTAATCGGCTCATCATGGCCAAACAAACACCACGCCCGCAGTTGCTGGTCGTCGTCAGCGATCTGCATTGCGGGTCGAGCGTCGGGTTGATGCCGCCGGACAGTGAAAGCATCAACGGCAACACCATCGGCTTCGGCAAGAACGTCCACCAAGCATGGCTCTGGGAAAAATGGCAAGAGGCCCAATCCCAAGTGTCGGAGATCGTCGGCAACGATTCGTTTGCCTTGTTGGTCAACGGCGATGCCACCGAGGGCATCCACCACAAGTCGCCGGAAGTCGTCGCCAGCTTGATCGAACTGCACTGCAAGATGGCCGCGGAGGCGCTGCGCCCGCTTTCCCAAGCCGCCGCGCAGACGCTGGTCACCAAAGGCACCGAGTGCCACACGCACGAAATCGAAAGCTACTTGGCCAAGCTCATCGGAGCCAAAGACGGCGTGGCCCGCGAGAAGTGGCTTTTCCGCATACACGGGTGCCTCATCGATGCCACCCACCACATCGGCGTGACCAGCCGCGCTTATCTTGAGGCCACCGCCATGAGTATTGCGATGGGCAACGCCCGCCTCAACTCGCTGCGTAGCGGCCACGAACCGGCCAAGGTCTACCTCCGCGCCCACCGGCATTGCGGAGGCTGGTTTTCGGACGGGGCGTCCATGCTCTGCATCACCGGAGGCTGGCAGTTTCTGACAAGGCACGCGCACAAGGTGGTGCCGGACGCCATCCCGCGTCCCAGCATGATGGTGCTGGACTGGCGCAACTCGCCCGAAGGCGGCTTGCCCGCCGTCCACAACCTGCACTTCAACCCGCCCGCGCCGGAGGTCGCTGACCTGTGAAAAAGGTCACCGCCGAGCAGTTGACCGCGTCGGCATGGGCCGCAGCCTTGGCTACTCCCAAGGAGGTTGACGAGGTGCCGGAGGGCTGGCTGACCGCCAAAGAAATATCGGCCAAGCTGGGCAAAGCCACACCCACCATCGGGGCAATGCTTTGCCGCGCCGTGGCCGAGGGCCGTTGCGAGCGCAAGACGTTCCGCATCACCACCGGACAGGTCAATCGACCGATCCCGCACTACCGCTTGCTCAAATGAGCATTGACGATAACCCGCGCAAGTCAAAGCGCATCACGCCGCGCCAAAGTCTCCAATGAGCCGCCGCACCCCTACCAAGCGCGTTTCCATCGACGGCAAGCCTTGGCGGATCAAGATCCAGCGCCCGCCAGCCCGCGAGTCCTACGACGGCCTGTGCGTCAAGGACGACCGGACAATCTACATCCACCCCGACGCCATCGGCCACCGCGGCATCGAACTGGCCTGCCATGAGATTGTGCATGCCCGCCTTTTCGACTTGGACGAGGAATGCGTGGACGAGATCGGGCGCTTGGTCAGCGAGGTCTGCAACTGGCTGGCGCGGCAAAACGACGGAGTCATCGGGTGACCGGCGCATACTTTTTGCACCGTAGTTCAAGCCTGCTTTGAACTATTGATCAAAACATACTCCAAATGACCTTTACGCCGCTGCTCATCACAACCATCTGCTACCTTGTGACGGCAGTGGGCTTCTGGCGCGAGGGCAACGCCGGTCTGGCCATCGCCTTTGCGGGCTACGCTTTTGCCAACTTCGGGTTCCTGTGGATCTGCTTGAACGGCCAGCCGTAGATCGACTCACATTCTAAACATTTTGGCGGTGCGGCGTGGAGCAGGACACGCAGCCAGACAGTGGACTGTCACAAAATAACCCAAGAATATGTGACAACAGCGGGTGCAAATCCCGCCACCGCCTTCCCGCTCTGTTGCTAATTACGCAAAAATTGGTAGCAAAGGAGTAGTTTTATACCCGAACTGGCAAGTATTTCTTACAAGTTGCCGTTCGTCCTCACTCTGAAATGTCGCCGTGCGACGACCTGTCACTTAGTGACAGGAAATGTCGACGTTTTGCAGAAACTTAAACACGTTGCCTTCAACATGTTTAAGAAATCGACACGTTTCTTAAATAGGGGCCGGTCTTATTAAAGGTTGCACGCCATTTCCTCCAAATGTTCCAAAAGACCATTTGCGAGAAGTCGCATGCAACGTGTTACTCATGTCCCAAACAGATCCATAACGCGATTCAGCGCAGCAAGCTCGCGCTTTGGATTATGGCGACCGTCAGTTGTTATAGAATTTTCGTAGTCGCCATCGCCGTTCGCCGCATAAACAAGAAAGCGCAACATGTGGTATTCGGACTTGGTTAAACGCAGCGTGTAGCCGCGCCGAGTGCGTTTGATAGAGGATTTGGTTTTCATCATAAGGAAGTATCCAGCGGCTCGCTCAAGTTCAACAAGTAGTTGCGTTTTGTTTGACTAAACCCTTGCGCCAATTTCCGGCGCAGCGTAATCGTCAGCACAGTTAGGCAGACAACTCCTTGTGGAGCCTGTCCAACGCGCATGCCCAAGGCCGACGACCCGCCCGTGGCGGATAATCGGTAGCGCCGAGGACACCACAAACAAACAACCCGACGAGATCCGCACGATGCGGGTTTAGTCAAAACCAAAGGAGAAAAACCTATGTCTGCTATCAGTCAAATTCCGCAGTATTTCACGACGGAATTCACCAGCAACTGGGAGCATCTGCTTCAGCAGAAAGTTTCCAAGCTGCGTGAATACGTTTCCGTCGAGAGTGTTCGCGGCAAAGAAAAAACATTCAACCAACTGGCCGCGGTCGAAATGACCAAGATCACCAACCGCGCCTCTGACACCAACATCAGTGACGTCACGCTGGCCAAACGCTGGCTCCGTCCTTACCCGTATGAACACGCCACGTTGTTCGACGAGTGGGATGCCGAGTATCTTGGCGAAGTCAGCCTGCCGCAGTCCGAAACCGTCAGCAACCATGCGATGGCCTACATGCGGACTTGCGACAAGGTCATCATCGACGCCGCGCTGGGAACCGCCTACACGGGCGAAACCGGCGTGACCCCGACCAGCTTGCCTTCGGGCCAGAAGGTCGCCGTCGATTACGTCGAAACCGGCAGCGCCGCCAACAGCGGTCTGACCATTGCGAAACTTCGCCAAGCCGCCTATCTGCTCAACGACGCAGAGGTGGACGACAGCGATCCTCGCGTCATCGTGGTCAGCGCCAAGCAAATCCAAGATTTGCTCCGCACGACCGAAGTGACGAGCGCCGACTACAACAGCGTCAAGGCGCTGGTGCAGGGCCAACTCGACACCTTCATGGGCTTCAAGTTCCGCCGCGTGGCGTCGTCCTTGCTGCCTTACAACGCCAACACGGGCGTCCGCACCTGCTTTGCCTACGTCCGCTCCGGCGTCAAGCTGGCCGACGCGGGCCGCAAGGTTCATGTGGACATCCGCGCCGACAAATCGCACGCGCTGCAAATCCGCACCGTCGCTTCCTTGGGCGCGACCCGCATGGAAGAGAAGAAGGTCGTGGAAGTTGCCGCCGACGAGGTTCTCTAATCAACAACAATCAACCATAGGAGAATCAACAAATGGCTACGTTCTACACCGACATCGCTCCGGAAAATCTGGAGCTTAACGTCCGCAACCGCGTGGACGGCGACCTTGTCAAAGGCAACGTCGTTTACGCGCAGGCGACCTACACCACCACCGGCACCGAAGCGGCCACCGGCGACAACATCAATGTTGCCGTGTTGCCCGTCGGCGCGATCCCGCTGCCCGAACTCTGGCGCGTCAACAACGAGGCGTCCTTGGGCGGCTCCGTTGTGGCGATCCCGAAGATCGGTGACGCGGGCGACGACGACCGTTACAGCGCGACCTCCATCTCGCTGAACAGTTCGACCGCCGGTTCGCAGGCCGTGACCCCGAACCTTGGGGTCAGCGTGCTTCCGCGTTACGTTGTGACCGACGCGACCCGCACCGTGGTCGCCGCCATCACGCGCACCAACGCGCTCACCGCAGGCAAGAAGATCAGCTTCTTGCTCGCGTTCCGCATGCCCTAAACGGGAACTCACAGCCGCTGGCAGACCGGCTCAATAGTCTGCCACCTCTTTCACTTTCATGGCCGACGAAACCTCCATCTGCAACTTGGCGCTGGCCAAGCTGGGCATCAGCCCGATCATGGCGCTGACCGACGACAGCAAGCAGGCCCAGTTTTGCAACAGGTTCTACGCCCAGACCCGCGACGAGGTCTTGCAGTCCCACCGCTGGAACTTCGCCATGCGGCGGGCCGCGCTCAACAAGCTCTCGACCGCCCCGCAGAGCGAATGGGCCAGCGCCTACCAGTTGCCGGTCGATTGCCTGCGCGTGGTTCAACTCAACGGCTACGAACCCACCGAAAGGCTGGGGGAGTTTAGTGTCGAAGCCGATCAGCTTCTGACCAACGCCGAGGAAGCCAACATCCGCTACATTGGGCGGGTCGAAGACGGCGCGTTTTACCACCCGCTCTTTGTCCACGCCTTGGCCACCATGCTGGCCTCGCGCTTGGCAGGCCCGCTGACCGGAAGCCGCAACATGCCGCAGGAACTGTTGCAAGAATACGAGGCGCTGACCGGCCCCAAGGCCCGCATGGCCGACGCCTTTGAGCAACGGCTGCAACGCAAAATGCCTTGGGTCAACAGCGACCTTGTTGCCGCCCGCTACACCAAGTTTCCCAGCAGCCAATAGGTCATGGCCAATCTCCTCGTCACCGCCCTCAATGCAGGCGAGTTAAGTCCATACATGGACGCCCGCACGGACGTCGAAAAATACCGCTCCGGTTGCCGCACGCTGGAAAACATGGTCGTCCTGCCCTACGGAGGCGTTTACCGGCGCAGCGGCACCGAGTATCTGGGCGAAGCCAAAAACAGCAACCGGCGCTGCCGCTTGATCGGGTTCAACTTTTCCACGACCACCCGCTTTGTCTTGGAGTTTGGCCACCTTTATGTGCGCGTCTGGGGCAACGACTCTCCGGTCATGCACCCCGCCGGAGCCGCGTGGGCGACCGGCACAGCCTATGCCATTGGCGACATCGTGACCAGTGGCGGCACAACGTATTACGCCGTCACCGCCCACACAAGCGCCGCGGCCTTTGCCACCGACCTTTCTGCCGGTCGCTGGTATGCCCAACCGGCCAGCGGCGTCTTGGAATTTCCGTCGCCCTATCAAGAAAGCGAACTGCGCGAACTGCAATATGTGCAAGTCAATGACATCATGTATATCGCGCACGCCAACCACGCGCCGCGCAAGCTGTCCCGTCTGGCAGACGACGACTGGACGCTGGTGCCGGTCGAGTTTAAGTGGCCGCCGCTTATTGACAACGCCAACACTGAGGAAATCACGCTCAACGCCAGCGCCTTCAGAGGCAACATCACCGTTTCGGCCAAAGACAAGGGCGGAAGCGCACGCAACAACACGTTTTTAAGCGGCCATGTCGGCTCGCACTGGGCCATCGAATACGCCCGAAAAAGCAGCAGCTTGACGCTCACCATTGGAGGAAACTTTGTGTCTGACTTGGAGTTGGACATTGGAGGCCAGTGGACGCTTACCACGGTCGGAACATGGCTTGGAACGCTGCGCCTGTTGCGCTTTCCAGACAGCGTCGTTGATAACTTCGGCTATTACCAAATTGGATCGGCCACCAGATCCGGCACAGCGGCCACCATCACGTTGGCCAACCACGGGGTCAATACCAACGATTTGCTTTATGTCAACTACGTCCAAAACGTGGGGATGGGCGGATTGGGCGCGGCATTGGTTTCTGCCACGCGGACGGGGCCGGACACCTTCACCATTCCTGTCAGCAACACAGGCTCCACAAGCGTTGCCACGTTTTTCTTCCAGAACATCACGCGCATGGAGGTTATCCGAGAATTTAAAAGCGAAACAACGGCGCGAAACATTATCGCGACTGGAGAAGCTCTGACGCGAGGAGTCTACAAGCTGCAAGTGCTGGATTATGTTTCCTCCACCAACGCCAAAGCGTTTTTTGAATCTTCCGATTTCACCAACGGGGGATCTTTTGTCATCAACTCAATCGTCAGCGGAGGCGCAAGCGCCAACGCAACGGTCAAAACTTTTCTTGGCACACGGGTGCCTCCAGACACTTTGCTGTGGAGCGAGGCCGCATTCTCCGGCGTGCGCGGCTACCCGCGGGCCGTGGCCATCCACGAACAGAGACTTTGCTTCGGCGGCACCGCCCACCAGCCCAACACTGTTTGGTGCAGCAAAGTAGACGACTTTGAAAACTTCCAACTGGGGAGCAGCGCGGACGACGGGTTGCAATTCACCGTGGCCTCGTCCGAAGGCAACCGCATCGAATGGATGTTCAGCCAACAGCGACTTATGATCGGCACCAGCGGCGACGAGTGGACAATCGGCGGGGCCAACAGCGGCGAGGCATTCAGCGCGACCAACGTGCAGGCCCAGAAGCAGTCGTCTTTCGGCTCCAAGACTATGCGGGCCATCCTGCTCAACGACGTTTTGCTTTTCGTCCAGCGCCGCGGGCGCAAGGTGCGAGAACTGACCTACAGTTTTGAAAGAGACGGATGGGTTGCGCCGGATCTGACTGTTTTGTCCGAGCATGTGACCCAAGGCGAACTGGTCGAATTGGCCTTCCAGCAGCAGCCCGACGCCATCCTCTGGGCGGTGCGGGGCGATGGTCAACTGGTTGGCATGAGTTACGAGCGCGACCAACAAGTTGTCGCATGGCACCGGCACACGACCGACGGGGAATTTGAGTCCGTCGCCACCGTCTACGGACTCTCCGGCGCGGACGACGAGGTCTGGATGGTGGTCAAGCGCACCATCAACGGGCAGACCAAACGCTACATTGAACGCTTTAAGGCCGACAACCGCGCCAAGTTTGAGGCCCAGACCAAGGAGGATTGGTGGTATCTGGATTGCGCCAAACGCTATTCCGGCACCGCCACGGCCACCATCACCGGACTGTCCCACTTGGAAGGCAAGACCGTCAGCGTCTTGGCCAACGGGGCCGTCCAGCCCGATGAGACGGTCGCCGGAGGCCAGATCACCCTCGACAAGACCTACACCAAGGTGCTGGCCGGTCTGCCCTACACCTCGACCATCCTTCCCATGAAGTTCGACTTTGATCTGCGCGACGGCCCGACCCGCGGGCGCAAAAAGCGCATCAACCGTATCGAGGTCAGCCTTTTCAAATCTTTGGGCGGGGAGGCCAGCACCAATGGCAGCAACTGGCTTTGGATCTACCCGCGGGACTTTGACGACCCGATGGACGCCAGCCCGCCGCCTTTTTCCGGCGATGCCGAGGTCGTCGTGGCGGGCGATTACTCCGACGACAGCGACATCTATTTGCGCCAGCGCCTGCCTTACCCGTTCACCGTCCGCGCCCTTGTCGTAAAGCTCGACGCATACGGGGATTGACATTAGCGTGTTTTGACTAAACCCATGAGCCAGCCCGTTCTTCAACTTCGCATGTTCGACCGCGACAAGGATCACGCGCTGCTCGTCGATTGGTGCAACGCGCACGGCGGCGAAGTCACTCCAGCCCATTTGCTCCCGCCGCTTGGCGTGATCGTGCAGCAAGACGGCGAGGATGCCGCCATACTCTTTTTGTATTACGCGCTCTCCGCGGGCGTCTGCTTTGTCGATTGCGCCGCCACCCGCCCGAAACTTTCCCTCAAGGAATCCATCGAGTGCTTTGATGTCGCCATTGGCTACCTCAAGAGCGAGGCGCGTCATAATGGCTACCATGTCATGCTGGCCCACGCTTCTCCGGCAGTGGCGCGTTGCCTGTCGCGGATCGGGTTCCAAAAAAACAAGGAGTCTTTGGTCAGAATGTTTTGTCTGACCGACGAAAACTGACATGCCGCAAATCGCCGTCCCTCTTGCCATTACCGCCGCGGTGTCCAGCTTGGCCTCCGCAGGAATGTCTTTCTACGGGCAGCAGCAGCAAGCCGCCGCCGCCGAGCGTTTGGCCAACTACAACTACCAAGTGCAGTTGCAGCAGATGCAGATGCAGGCGCAAATGCAGAAGATTGCCGCCGAGCAGCAATACCAAGCGGGCATGCAGAACGCCACCGCGATGCAGAACGAAGGACTGCGCGTGGAACAGGAGGCCCGCGAACGGGCCAAGCGTATGCGGGCCGAAAACGAGCGCCTCTTGGGCCAGCAGCGGGCGCAGTTCGGCAAGGCGGGCGTGACCAGCGCCGGTTCGCCTTTGGCCGTCATGGCCGAATCGGCGGGCCTCATGGAACTCGCCGTGGGCGACGAACTCTACAAGGCCGACTTGGAGCGCAGCGCCTACTTTCGCAAGGCCGAGGTCGAGAAGTGGCAGGCCGGATATTCTTTGGTGGACAAAGCCGCCGCCGACTACAACGCGGCCAGCGCCGCCTACCGCACCGCGCCGATCCTTTTGGAAGGCCAGAACACCGCCAGCGCCCTGCGCGTGAACAGCTACGGGTCGCTCATTTCCGGCGTTTCCCAAGCCGCAGGCATTGGGGCGAACTACAACTTCAAGTCCCGCTAATCATGGCCAACATCCCGCTCGTCCAAATCCCCAACGCCCCGCAGACCGGCTCGACCGCCGTGCCGCTGCCGGTGGGGGCCATCCGCACGCCCGACGTCGAACTCATGGGCATGATCGACGACGCCAGCTACATGGCCGTGGGCCGCGCCTACGAGAATCTGGGCAACGCCGGTCAGCAAGCGGCCAACGTCTTGGGCGACTTTTCGCTGTCGATGGCCCGCGCCACCGACGAGGCCAACCTTGCCGCCGCCGACCGCATCAAGACCGACATGCTCTCAAAGTTCGACGCCGAGGTAGCCACCAAGCCGGAGAGCGAGTGGAACGCCATTTGGGAAAACAACTACGCGCCCAAGCTGCGCGACCAAGTGACCTCGCTTCGCATGACCACCCGCGACGGACTCAACCGGCGCGACATCTGGCTGGCCAACACCGAGAACGCGGTGAAGGCGCAAGTTTTCACCAGCGCCAACAAAGCCATCGTCCAGCGCGGCAAGCAGGAGATCACCAACTACATCGACCGCGCTATGGGCGAGGGTCGCTGGGAGGACGCGATGGCCGGATACAAACGCGGGGCAGCAGCGGGTTTTTGGACGCCGGAGGACGCCGAGGCGGGCATGATCAAGATCGAAGAGGAGCAAAAGGTTTCCACAATGACCCAAGCCATCCAGCAAAACCCCGCCCAGTGGCGCAAGGAACTGGCCAAGTATCAGAAAGAGGGCAAGAACCCCCACAAGCTGCGCCCCGAACAGGTGCTGCAATTCCGGCGCATGGCCGAGGGCAACCACGCCCAGCTTCTCGACGACCTCAACAACCAAATGCTCAACCGCTTGGAAACCGAGAGCGCCGCCATCACCAACGACCAGATCGAAGAATTTTACAACCGGCCCGACGTCGATGCTCCGCGGGAACTCATCAACAAGATGAAGGAATACCGCGACTTCAAGTATGCCGACACGCCGGAAGGCCAAGCCGAGCAGGCCACGCGCTTCAGTGACCTTTGGCAGAAAATTTTCAGCTACGACGCGGAGAAGGACATCAGCATGGCCGATCCCGACACACACAAGCGCGAATACCAGCGCCTCATCAGCGAGATCGTCACGACCGCGCCGGAGGGTCAGCGCAAGCCATTCATGGACACGCTTGACAAGATGGTCAGCGATGCCAACCAAGGCGTCAAAAGCCGCGCCGACGAGATCACCAAGGGGCTGACCGACTTGACCGGCAAGCTCGCTTCATGGGGTCAACTGGGCGACGACGGCGGGTGGAAGGAAGTGACCAAGGACGGCAAGACCGAGCGCGTGCCGAAAGACCCCGCCATGCAACTGCAAGTGCAGACCAAGCGTCTGGAGATCACCAACGACATCCGCGCCATGCTGCGCGAGAACCCCGACCTCACCGAGGAGCAGGCAATGGAACGGTTCAAGGGCATTTTGGAAAACCGCTTGGACGGCGGGGCGCTGTTCATGCAGCAGCCCGACGAGGAGGGCTGGTGGGATACCTTTAAGTCCTTCATTCCGGCAGCGGGAGCCGCGGCTTTGCCCGCGCCATTGCAGGCTCCGGCCAGCATGATGTTCCGCGGGGCCAAGGCACCGGCTTCGATCCGCCACAACAACGCCGGAGCCATGTGGTATGTCGGCGGATGGCAGAAAAAATTCGGAGCCGAGTTTGGTCAGAACCTCAACGACGGTCTGGGCCAAGGCAACCAGATCGCCAGCTTCCCCACGCCCGTGCATGGGGCCGCGGCGCTCATGTATCAGCTTGACCGCCCCATCTACCGCAACAGCAGCGTGCGCCAAGCCATTGCCAAATGGAGCGGGGGCAACAACGTATCCAGCTACCTTTCGGTGCTGAAATCGGCAGGGTTTAGTCCAAACCAAAAAGTGGCCGACATCATGTCCTCGCCGGATCAAGCCATTGCGTTTGCCAAGGCGATGGCCCGCCACGAAGCCGGAACAGATTACCCGATGAATGACGACCAGTGGCAGCAAGCCTTCGCCATGTTCCAGCAGGCATGATCAGCTTCGCCGCCACCCCGCAGTCCAAGGAAGCGCAGCAGGCGCGGGCCTACACCGACCCCAGCGCCGGAGCGCCGCCCTCACGCCGCAGCGGCTCCAACGCGCCCTACGTTGATCGCGACCACTGGAACAAGGTTTTCACCGACCAGACCTACTTCGACTCCATCGCCAAGCAGAAGGGCATGGCCGAGGGCGCAAAGGTCAGCCTGCATGGCGACGACTACGTCTACCGGCAGGCCATGATCGGCTACTTGGCCGACACTCGCAACGTGCCGCTCGACGACATGCGGTCGATCTTTGACGCCGAGAAAGACAGCTTCGCCCAGAAGGTCTTGGGCAAACAGACGGCCAGCGCCCGCGAAATGTTTGAATGGCAGAAGAGCAAGTTTGAGCGCGACAACGAGAAACAGGCCGCGGCACGCCAGATCCTCAACAACGTCGCGCAGCGGGCCATCACCGACTTCGCCACCGGAGGCGACACGCCTTTTGTCGAGAGCGTGGCCAAGGACATCGATGCCGCGGGCGACATGTTCAGCGACGAGGAAAAGTCCCTGCTCTGGCAGCAAGCCGAGGAGAACGACATCAAGCTCCGCGCCACCCAGATGCGCTTTGCGCCGGAGGCCAAGTTCATTTTCGACGCGCTGCGTCAGACGACCGGAGAGGGCGCGGGCTTTGGCGCTCCCGACATGCGCGAGATGGCCACCCGCTTTGCCAAGCTGCCCGACAACCAGCGCCGCGCCATCTACGAACTGGCAGGCAGCTTTGCCCAACTCAACCAGACCGACAAGGGGTTCTGGTATCAGTTGGCCGAATCCCTTGGCCGCGGGGCCAGCGACATTGTCGAGCGCGTGCCGCGCAACATGAAAGAACAGGCGCTCCGCAACGACCTTCGCTTGCTGGAAGGCGACCAGCCCGTCTTTGCCGGAACCGGCGTGCAGGGCGTGGCCTATAGCGCCTTCGGCACCAAGGCGCTGACACCGGAAGAACGCGAGCAGGCCGCGGACAAGGTGCGCGGCGAACTGGGCGTCTTCAAGGTCGAGCGCGAATTGCGCGACTTGGCCGAGCGGGTCATTGATCCGATCAAGACCGTCACCGTCCTGCCGGAAATCGTCGAGGAAGGCTTATACGGTGCCGCCCGCAGCCTTCCCTATACCGCCGTCGCCGCGGTTCCCTACGCGGGCGCTCCCGCGGTCGCCGCCGCCCTCTACAGCAGCAACTACGACCGGATCATGCTGGAGTATCCCGACATCGATCCCGACAAGGCCGCGCTTCTCGCCGCCATCTCCGCGCCTATCGAAGCGGGACTGGAGCGCATGAAGGTCAACACCATCGTTGGCCGGTTGCCGTTTTTTGGAGGTTTAGTCAAACGCTTCCAGCATCCCAACCAGCGCAACATCACCCGCATCGCCATCGGCGGGGCAGGGGTTTTGGCCGAGCAAAACGCGCAGGAGATTTTGCAAAACGCCACCTTCCCCTTTGTCCAAATGATCGGGGCCGCGCTCGACCAAGACATCCCCGAATACAAGCTCGACTTGGCCAGCATGCCGCGGGACTTGGCGGTGCAGTTTGTCGCCCTTCTCCCGCTCTCCCTCATGGGTATCGGTGCGCTGTCCTACCGCGAAATCAGCCGCGGAGAAAACTATCTGAAAGAAAAGCCGACGCTGATGAAAGTGTTGAGCGAAGAGGCTGCTGACCGCGTTTTGGGCGCAACTACGCCGGAAGAAGCGCGGGCCATCTTCCGCGAAGAATACGCCAAGCGCACACCCGAAGAGGTCAAAGCCGCCGCCCAGCGCGTCGTCGATGAAGTCCTCGCCCTGCGCGAGAAGTCCAATCCTGCCGCCCTGCCGCGTCTGGAGAAGCAGGGTGCCGACTACGTTGTCCTCTCGCCGGAAGGCAAGGAACTGGCCCGCTCGACCGACCAGACCGCCGCCGAGCAGGCGCTTGTTTCCGCCCGCCGCGAGACGGTGCAACGCGAAATGCGCGATGTTCACACCGGCATTAACGAAGCCGTCGCCTTTATCCAGAAGGTCAACGAGGCCCGCCAGCGCGGCGAGGACGTCGCCAAGATCATCCGCGAGGAAGCACCCCGCACGCTGCTCGACGACTACGAGGCCAACCCCACGCAGGAAAACCTCGACCGGCTCTTTGAGACTGTCCGCGCCTTCGGGCAGGAGATCAACGAACCCGCCGAACTGGCCAACTTCCCCGTCACCGGCAGCAACCAAGGCGCACTGCGCGAGGGTATTTGGCGCTCCATCATCCGCATCAACGAGGGCGCGGACGGCACCATCGTCATGCGTGAGTTCGCCCAAGACAATCTCAAGCGGGCGATTGCCGAGGGCCGCACCACGTTGGACTTCGTCCGGCAACAACTCAACGACATCCTGCCGCAGATCGACAGCGACCGCATGGAGCGCCAGCTACGCACCGAGACGGACACCGACGTCATTGAAGCCTTCTCCGACATTGCCTTGGCCTACTTCCGCGGCAACATCCGCGACGAGCAAATTCCCGCGGGCCTGCGCGGATTCATCCGGCGCTTGGCCATCTTCACCCGCGACATCTTCCGCCGCGCCTACAACCTCGCCCGCCTCCGCGCCGAAGGGAAACTCGACCGCGACTTTGAGGCGCTCTTGGCCGAAGCCGTCGGCGTTGACCAGCAGGCGCTGGTAGACCGCTCCCGCGAAAAGACCGCGCAGGAGGTTGCGCCGGAGACGGCGAATTATTCGATTGGCGTCAGTTCGCAACAAGACGCCGACTACCTCGCAGCCGTCGAGCGCGGCGACATGGAAACGGCGCAGCGGATGGTGGATGAGGCGGCGAAGGCGGCTGGGTATGATATTGGGCCGGTATATCATGGGTCGCCGGAAATAAGCATAACCACATTCAACACAACAAGCCCGCCTCGCAGAACTGGCGATTCCTCGGATGCTCAGTTGGGGGCTTTTTTCACAGATGACATCCCTGCCACGAGACAATTTAGAAGTATAAATGAAATAAACCCATTCACGGGGGAGTTAACACAAAAACCGCTAGGCAGGCTATACTCTGTTTTTCTAAAGGGGACACTAGCCAGACTGAATAATTCATTAGTCAGCGAGCTTGCTGACCTCGTAGGTTATCCGTCCGAAGGTTATTGGGATAGAGACCCGTGGAGAAATGTGTCGCAGATTACAAATCATGCGGGTGCTGAGAGTGTCCGTGCGGCATTGCTTGGCATGGGCTTCAACGGAGCCTATGTCAAGACAAGTGTTGATTCTGTCACGAAATCAAAATCCGCATCTGGTTACAAAAAGATAACTCAGTATGTCGTCTTCAACCCCACCCAAATCAAATCCGCCGACCCCGTCACCTACGACGCCTCCGGCAACATCATCCCGCTCTCCCAGCGTTTCGATGCGACGACGGCGAATATCAATTACTCCATCGTCCGCTCCGTCGATCACTTCAAAAACGACACGCGCTTCGACAAGCTCGTCAAGGACGGGCGCGTGTTTACCGGCGTGGATGTCAACGACTTCACCGACATGCACATCCTGCTGCATTCGCCGGACAATGCGTTTGCCGGAACGATCCAGCTAAAGGACGGCAGCGACATCACCGGCAAGGGCGGCGTCTACTATCCGGCGCTCTATGCCGACAAGAACTACTTCTGGGCCTCGACCGAAGCGATGGTCATGCGGACGGCCAACCACCTCAACGAGATCGGGGCCAAGAACGGCGGCAGGATTCTCATGGGCCTTGTCTCCGCGCCGGTCGAGAAACTGTTTTCCTCGACATCGATGGCCACGGGCGTCGTCAAGTTCCTCAACGCGCTGACCACCGATTCCAAGGCGGGCCTGCGTAAGAGCGACCTCAACGCCATGCTGGTTACCGCCAGCAAGGTTGAGGTCATCGTTCCGAGCAAGACCAAGGAGTCCAAGAAAACCTTCAAGCTCAAGCTCAAGGCCAGCGATAGCTACGCGACCAACCTCGCCAAGATCGACCAGCTACTGGAACCCTCCGGCTCCATCTTCCAAGTCCGCAAGGCGTTTGTGGAGTCGCTGGCCGAGCAAGTCTCCAAGCACCTCAACGCCAAGCCCGAAAGCGCCAAGTATGTCGCGGGCATTCTGGCCGACGCCGAGAACAAGCACGCCAAGAGCGCCATCAAGCGCGGCACGCTATCCAAGGCGTCCTTCCTGCAAGGGCTGGGCAACATGCTCACCGAACCATTCCTGCGCGACTTCCAAGAGCATGGCAGCGGCAAGATTTACGCCATCGTCGAGGTCGAGGGAGAGGTCAAGGGCATCGCCACGACCGAGCATGAATCGTATCCGGCGACCATCGTGCCGGTTAACAAAAAGTCCAAGGTCAAGCTGCACGTTTTGAAAGAGGCCGTCGATTGGCAGGACGTCGTCGGCAAGGAGACGGGCCAATACGCCACGCCGCAGGAGCGGCTCAACTTGCTGCCTACATCCGGCATGTCTTCGACTTCGCTCAAGGTGCTGGGCGTCAAGGCGGGCAGCAGTGCGGCTCCAATTAACTATTCTATCCTTGCCCGCTACGAGGGCATGCCGAGCGTCGTCGTCGAGGGCGGGCGTCCTTACTCGCCCATCGTCCGCGACCTGTTGCAGCGCCGCGCTGCGGGCGAAGACATTCCGCGGGCGGTCATCGACAAAGCCATCAACGACAACTTTCCGGCGCAGCTTGTCGAGGTGCCTCGCTCCGTAGCGGAATTGCCAGACCGCGCAACAATTGACGACGCCATTGACAAGGGTCAGCGCGACAAGCGGGTTGATGTCTCGACAATCGAAGCCGGTGAAAAGGTTGCCATCCGGCAAGATGTTCCGGCCATGACGCGCAAGGGCGTTGGCGTTGTCACCGTAAAGAGCAAGGCTGGAAACTCCTACGAAGCCGCCGTTCGCATCACCGAACCAGAGTTTATCCTCAACGAAAAGAAGTCGCTGCGTATTGCGATTGGCGAGGCCAAGGGGCCGCACATTGTGATCAACGGCAAGTGGGCCGCGGATCAATCGATGCCCGACGACTTGGAGACTTGGACGCAAGTGGGCTACAACCCAGACCGCCACAGCTTCTACTACGACCGCGCCACGATGCAGCAAATTGTCGGAGGCTCCGAGGCGTATCAGATTGGCAACACCGTTTTCGTCAAAGACGCGCAGTATGGCGACGGCCAGATTTCCGACATTTCCTACTCCATCTCCACCCAGTCCGAAATCGACCGCGTCGGCGCGGCGTTGAACCGGCTCGACCGCGACCCGCTGGAGCGCGTCAAAATCTACGAGAAGGCGCAGGAGAAGTTCCTCCGCGTCATGGCCGACAACCGCGACATGCTCGCGGCGATGGAAGGCGGCGACCTCTCGCAGATGCGCCGCACGCAAATCCTTCAAGCCTTGGGCGAACTCGACGGCATCCTTTCGGTGCTGCCTCCGGAAATCCGCAGCAAGATCGGCGGCTACACGCAACTGGCCAAGGTCGATCCGATGGACGTCTTCAAGGGCGACCAGAAGGTCAGCGAGGTCAGCGGCATGCAGGGGGCCATCATTTCCGCGTGGATGCGCGAGGGGCTGAACATTGGCGAGGCGCAAAAGCAAACCGAACTGCCCGACGGATACCGCGCCGAGCGCAACATGGAACCGGCCCGCGCCGACCGCGCCATTGCCGACGTTTTCATCGGTCGCCTCGACCGGATCAACCGCGAACTGGAGCGGTTCCTGCGCGACGAATACAATGACGCAGCGGTCGAACTCTTCAAGCGGGCCAAGCCGCAGCGCAGCGGGGCAGGGGAGAAGCCCAAGGGCAAGCTGGGCGCGGACGTCCACACTCTGTTTGACACACTGAAAGAGGCCACCGAGTGGAGCGCGGAGAAGGCGCAGGCAATGGCCGATACGGAGCTAATGCGTGCAGAAAGCGGCGAACTCGACCCATACGAAGCCAACCACGCCATGATGACCGCGCACTTGTTGCCGCTCTTTGCCGACTGGCAAAATGCCGACAGCACCCAGCGGGCATCCGCGGTCGCCGCTGGTCTTGATGTGCTGAACAGGGCATACAAGGGCGAGCAGCAGCGCCGGTTGGCCGAGCGCCAAAAACGTGGCTTTGACCGCACCGACTTGTCCGACGACGCCGGAGTCACGGCCAGCGACGACAAGGCGCGGCAGGACAAGCTGAAGTCCGAGAACAGTCTGCCGAGCGAGTTTGAATCCGGCATGCTCAACCTCGTCAACTTCGACCAACTGCTGCGCTACATTTTTGGCGACGACAGCAAGGTCGCCCGCGAACTATCCGACCGGCAGCGCAAGGCCGACAATGCCAAGAGCGACGACATTGCCGCGATGTCCGACGAGTGGGCCGCGTTCCTGTCCCGTCTGGGCGGCGGCGAGATGCAGGGGCAGCAGTTGCTATTTGAACTCTCGCGCATGGACGAGGAGATCGACGGCGTCTCCTACAGCCAAAACCAATTGGTCGCCATCACCATGATGTGGATGCAGCCCAAGGGTCGCCAGCACATGGAGGGCTTTTTTGACAGCGACGGCAATCCGTCGGGCAACTGGCACTACAACCAAGACTTCGTCAACAAGGCCGAGAAGCTCTTGCGCCCAGAGGCCAAGGCAATCCGGCAATACCTCCTCGACAAATACGAAGCGGAATACGAGGCCATCAACAGGGTCTACCGCAAAGTTTACGGGATGAACCTTCCCAAGAACCAGTTCTACTCCCCGCTGGTTGTCGAAAGCATCAACGCGCCGGAACAAGCTGGCGTCGATCCGGTGACCGGAGCGGTCTTTACCGCGGGAGCCAACTCGCCCAGCGCCCTGCGTTCCCGCGGCGGGGCCATTGCCCAGCCGGTCTTCCGCGATGCGGTGCAGACCTACTTCGGCCACATGCTCCAGATGGCGCACTGGAAAGCCTACGCGCAATTCAACAGCGAAGTGTCCGGCATCTTGGGTCACCGCGACACACGCATGGTCGTCAAGGGCAAGGCGGGCGAGCAAGCCGCAACGGTGATGAACAACTGGATGCAATACTTCCGGCAAGGCGGAAACAAAGACGCGGCCAACCACTTGGCTATTAACAAGTGGATCAACCGGATCACCGGAAACTTTGCCGCCATCTCGCTTTTCGGGCGCGTCTCGACCTTGGCCCTACAGGTCACCCAGCTTGGCGCGGCGTCGGCCAAGATGCCGGTGGGCGCTTACCTCTCGCGCTTCGGCAAGCTCATGTCCGGTCGCTTGGGATGGACGACCGCGCTGGAGAGCGACTACATCCAGCGCCGCATCAAGGACATGCCGCCCGCGGTCGCCTTGGCCATGCAGGGATTGCAGGCCAAAAGGCCCAGCCAAATCCGCAATGCCGCCCGCTGGCTTGGCCAGCACTTGAGCGGATTCGACGGGTTCTTCACCGCAGGCACCTACGCCATCGTCTACGACTACCAACTCACCCAAGCCCGCCAGAACGGCATGGGCGGGCAGGAGGCCGCGGATTACGCCCGCGAGGCCACCGAGCGCATCGTGGACGAGATCGCCCAGCCGACGCGGGCCGGTGCGCGGTCGATCTTTGAGATCAACAGCACCAACCCCGTGGCGCGGGCCGTGTGGGCCTTTTCTTCGGAGGCTCGCAAAAACATGGGCCTGCTCATGTATAGCGGGGCCAAGGGCGGCACGCGCAACTTCGGCAAGGCGCTGACCTACGTTTTACTGCTCAACGGTCTGGTGGGCATTGTCATCCGCAACGCCTTCCGCGACATGCGCGACGAGGACGACGAGGAGATTTTCGACGAGAAAAACTGGGGCTGGAAACGTCTGGCCGCGCAGTTCATTAGCGACCCGATCTACGGTATCCCCGTGGTTGGCGAAACTATCGAAACCGGCGTCTACGCCGCGTTTGGCGTCTACAAGCCCTCCGGCCCTCTCTTCGATGTGGCCCGCGGAGTGCCTGCCGCCACGCGCATGGTGACCAAGTATCCGATGGAACTATTGGAGGGAGATGCCGAGTTCCGCGACATCGTGGCCGACGTCAACCGCATTCTTGGCACCGCCGGTTTGTTTAACAGCACCATCGCCGGAGCCGCATCCATCAGCAACTTGGTCAAAGACGCATTTGAGGTGGGCGACAACGCGCTGACCAACGACGAGTAAACTCTTGCGCCACCACAACCACGAAGGTTTAGTCAAATCACTACTATGGCCGTCCAGTCCGATACCTCTTCCATTAGCTACACCGGAAACAACAGCACCGTTACGACATACGCGGTGCCGTTTGTCTTCTTGGAAAACTCGCACCTTGCCGCGACGGCCAAGGTCATTGCCACCGGCGTCGAAACCGCGGTCACGCTGACCAACCACACCGGAGCCGGTAACGTCAACGGCGGCACCGTCCGCACCGCGGTCGCCGTTCCCGCGACCTCCACGCTGACCATCTTCCGCACCGTTCCGGCGACCCAGACCACGACCTACCAAGAGGGCGGCGACTTCCCCGCGGCGTCCCATGAGCGGGCCTTGGACAAGCTGACCATGATCTCGCAGCAACTAAAGCGCGACATCACAAACGCCACTGCTACTTTTGGATTTCAAACAGTTCAGTCATTAAGTTTTGCGGCGAACGGATCTTTTGTAAAAGCGTTGTATCCGTGGGCGAAAATTGTTCGCGTGTTTGCTGTTGGAGGCGGTGGTGGTGGGGGAGGTGCCGCAACAACATCGTCCTCGCAAGTTGCGGTTGGGGGTTCTGGAAGTGGCGCTGGCGCGGGCGTTGTCATTGTGGATGTTGATGATTTGAGCGCATCTGTGGCCATTACGGTGGGCGCTGGGGGCGCTGGCGGCGCGGCTGGAAACAACGCTGGATCGAGTGGGGGCGACAGTTCTTTTGGCTCTTTTATCACCGCCAAGGGCGGGCTTGGAGGATCGGGCGGCGCTGCCGTTACTGCTCCAGTTATTGTTAACGGAACCGCTGTTGCAACGGCGAATGTGGCGACAACTGTCTACAGCGGAAGTCCCGCACTTCCAACCTACGCAACAGCAGCGCAAGTTATTGCTCCGGTGTCTGGATCAAGCATTGCCGGAACCGCCGTGCTTCCTAATGCAACAACGAGCGGGGCAAATGGAGCCAATGCAACTTTGTTTGGAAGCGGCGGAAGCGGAGGCTGTAATGCCGAAAATCAAGCATCGGCAAGGTCTGGAGGAAGCGGAAGCGTGGGCATAGTTATTGTGGAGGTGTTGGGCTAATGATCTTGGAACTCAAAACATCCGCCGCCATGCTCACCGCCGGAACCTTCGGCGTGTTCGCCACTGCGTTTCTGGTCATAAATTCCTTTGACAGGCGCAGCGCGGCCTCAAAAGCAATTAGCGTTCTTGGAGTAACTACACCATGATTCACGACCATCACCACTACGCGACGTTTGCGCCGTTTATCAAAGGCGTCACCGGAATGGTCGCCTCGTTCAGCGGCGTTTACATCAGCTACATGGCGCATATCGAAGCCTTCCTTCGCTTAACCGGCGTGGCGCTGGGATGCCTTTGCGGCATCGCTTCGCTGATCTCCATCGTCCGCAACATGCCTCCGCGTAAATAGTATGAGCGTCAAAATCCAAGACTGGAACAAAGTTGCATCCACCGTTGTCCTTGTCGCGCAGGGGCCGGATGGCAAGCCTGCGCTGCTCGCGGAGAACAGGCCCGCCTACGACTACCGCAGCTTCACTTGGGCTGGCACCAACTGCACGCAGATCGTCTACAAACAAGGCGGCGCTTCCGGCACGACGGTGCTGACCGAAAACTTCACCTACGACGGCAACGGCAACGTGCTGACCCAAACGCTGACCTACCCTTAAGCAATGGCGTGGAAATACAATCCATTCACTGACGCGCTGGATCTCACCGGAGCGGGCGGGACGAGCTACATCGATGGGGTAGTGGCTGACAGTTCATTGCTACCCACCACCCTTGGAACACCAGCCCTCGACTCCGTATATTTAACCAAGGCCGGAAGCGGCGTGTGGCTAATTTCTCGACGCCCCGCGGGACTGTATGTGCGTGTCGCCAACAACGGCGTGGCCGCGGACTGGACATATCTCGGCGCGTTTCCCGAAGTAAACGCAGACGGCAACTGGGAACTCTACAACTCGACTGACCCTACGAAGGAATTGAAGTTCGACCTGTCCGGCATCAGCACCTCGACCGTTCGCACATTAACCGCCCCCAACGCTTCCGGCACCATCAGCCTCCAAGGCCACACCCACGTCGCCAGCGACATCACCAGCGGCACCTTCGACAACGCCCGCATCAACTGGGCTGCTCCCAGTGCAATCGGCGGAACCACCGCCGCCGCCGGAACCTTCACCACGCTCACGGCCAACAACGGCACCCTCACGGCGTCCGCGCCTGTTTTGGATCTGTCGCAGACTTGGAACGCAAGCGGAACCACGTTCACAGGACTGCGCGTCAATGTAACCAACACGGCGAGCGCGACCGCCTCGCTTCTCATGGATTTGCAAACAGGCGGCACCACGCAATTCAGTGTTCGCCGTGATGGCTCTGTGTTTGGAGGTTATTACAGATTTACAAGTTTAGACGTTGGCTTTTTTGTGCATAGTGTTGGCGGACAAGAAGTCGCGTTTGGGCCATCACCTAACCACTGGTATACCATAACCAGCACACGATTGCGTCTTTCGGGAGATATTTCGCTGGGTCGCAGTGGATCGGCGGGGCAGGCGGTAGATTGCGTTCTGGTGCGCGACGACGTGGGAGTCCTTGCCCAGAGAAATGCGGCGAATGCCCAGACCTTTCGTATCTACAATACAACAGACGCAGGGCTGACGAATTTTGAGCGCGGATTCATGCGGTGGAGCGGAAACATTTTTCAAATAGGCAACGACAAAGGCGGCACAGGATCGCGTAGAACGCTGGAATTTGTGACGGATGGCACGGCTCGCTGGCGAGTTGGCGATGGTTCCATAAGTTCAAACCCGTCCATGCTGGCTCTTGGCAATATCGGCATTTTCGGCACGAACGAGAGCTACAACGTCATCATCGCGACAGGAGCACAGGGCACGGTCAATGCTGGCGTCTTCAGCCCAAACGGAAGCAACACGGGCTATCTCGCCATCGGCGAGTCTCTGCACTTGGGCTTGACCAGCAGCGGCACCACCGGAGATGTGCGACTCGTGCGCGATGCGGCCAACATCTTGGCATTGCGTAACGGAGCCAGCACGCCGCAAACGTATCGAATCTACAACACATTCAGCAGCGCCACTTCGTTTGAACGTCTGAACATCCGGTGGGCAAGCAACGAGTGCATCATTGATGCCGAGGCCGGAAGCGGCGGAGGCACGCTGCGCGGCATTCGCTTTGGTTCAGCGACAACATCTCTGCTCGGTTTCTACAACGCCACGCCCATAGCGCAGCCCGCCGCTGTGGCCGATGCCACTGACGCCGCTTCCACGCAAGCCCGCCTCAACGACCTGCTCGCCCGCCTCCGCACCATCGGAATCATCGCCACCTAACGACTTATGCTAACCAACCCTAATCCCATCACCACGGAACCCGTAGCCGCCAAGGTCTACGACCGTCTCCACGTTTATAGTCTCTCGGCCATCCAGCCGACAACGGACAGCGGTTCCATCACCGTCGAGTTGCTACCCGCAACCGCAGACGGCGAACTGGCAAACGGCTCGCTCGTCCAAAAGATGACCGCGCCGTTGACGCCCGAAATACTCGCAGCGGTGCCCGAATTGGCCGCAGCGTTCGCCGCCGTCCTCGCCGCCATCCCCGCGACCCAAGCCTACTTGGCCAGCCAACAGGAGCAGCCCAATGAATAAGACCGTCACGCTCACCGAAGCCGAAGCCAAGATCGTGCAGCAGTCCCTCGACGCGGCTATCCGCCAAGGCGGAGCCAATGCCGCGGTGGTCATCTTGCCAATCATGCAGTCTATCGAAAAGCAACTGACCGCGGATGACGGCAACGCTCCAGTTTAACCTGCCCGAAGAGCAGGAAGAATTTCAGTGCGCCGTTGACGGCGGCGAGTGGAAGTCCGCGATGGACGACATGAGCAACTGGCTCCGCTCCAAGCTCAAATACGAAGAACTAACGCCGGAGCAAGACGCCGCCTACGAGGAAGCGCGAAAGCATCTTTTTACGATACTTGAAGAGCGCGGACTGCAACTTTGGTGAACCCTTGACCACCGTCCGGCGTGGCGGTTTAGTCAAAACATGCGTTTCCTACTTCTCATCGCCGCCGTCGCACTGACCGGCTGTTCCAACCTTTCCGAAGTCCGCTTCGGCTGGGACTTCAAAAACAACTCGCTGACGGTGTCGATGCCGTTGGCAAAACCGACATCAAGCAAATGAAAAATTGGCAAACGAGCCTTCTTGGCATCCTCACCATAATCGCCGCATCCAGCAGTGCTGGACGCGATTTCATCACCACCGGACAGCTTCCCGATCTGGGACTTCTTCTCGCTTCGCTTACCGCGGGCTGGGGTTTGATCGTGGCACGCGATGCCCGCAACTAAACCCAAGACTCGCCCGCGCATTACCGCGCAGGACGTCGAGGAAATTGTCCGCAAGAACGGCGTCAAAGACGCTGTCGCCATCGTGGGCATTCGCGGCTACTACCTCCGCACCCTTGGCGACCCACGGAAGAACGACCGCGGGATATGGGACGACTGCATTGCGGTGATCTCGCCCACAACATTCGCCGCATACAACGGCAACACCGACCCGTCGTTCTGGCGCAAAGGCATTGCGTCACTGGTCGAAGGCGTCCACCGCTACCGGAAGGGCAAGCACGGGATCTCCCGCGGCAACCCATATCCGGCGCTGCGTCCGGCGACACCGGATGAATCGGTGCCGGTGACGCGGGACGGCGAACTGGGGCGCTCGCGTGGAATCGCCATAAACATTCACCGCGGGGGAAGCATCGACTCGACATCACAATCTGTGACTTCAAGTCTTGGGTGCCAGACGATCCCACGCGAGCAGTGGCCCAGCTTCATCGGACTCGTTTACGGGGAGATGGATCGGTATCAGCAGAAGACGGTTCCTTACGTTCTAACGTCGGCACAGAGCGCCTAATCGCTTCGGCCATAGTCTGTATCGAAGCATGAGTGTAGTTGTTGCTGACCTTTGTCGAATCGTGGTCGCAGACGAGTTGCCGCACGCGTTGATCAACCCCTGCATCGCACATGAGACTGTTGATGGTATGTCGGAAGGAATGAAACGTCTTGTCCGTCATCCCGCGACCTTGGCCTTTCTTCTTGGTTTTCGTCCGTGTGATGCCAGCGCGGTCGAGCAGATCGGAGAAGTGGCGTGAGGCCACGGATACCGACAGCTTGGCAAGGACGGGGGTGATTTTACCTTTTCCGCGGAGGGTGGAAAGTTCGCCTACGAGCGGAACCGAGACGACGACGCCTTTGCGGCTTTTCTTCTCCGGCAAAAAGCGCAGGACGCCGTTTTCGATTTCCTCGTAGCGGCGGCGCGTGGCGTCACCAATTCGCATACCGTAATACAACCCGAATAGACAGGCGGTGCGCCACTCCGACTCCGCGGCGGCAAGGATGGCGGCGATCTCGTCTTTGGTAAACGCCTTCCGGCTGGTGCCTCCGGTGCGTTGCAGCGAGACAAGCTCCGCAACATTGCTGTCGATCTGCCGGAGCAGAACGGCCCGCCGGAGGACAGAGCGGACGGCCTTGATGATGTAGACCACGGTCGATTCGGCCAGACCGCTGTCGGCCAGCGACTGCCGGAAGTCCGCGATGTCGTCGGCGGTGATGCCGCGCAGATCGTGACCGGCGCGGACACCCAGCCAGCGGGCGAAGTGGGCAACGTCATTGCGATACTTCTCCAGCGACCGCGGCTTCGATGATTTGGCCGCGAGCCAGCCCTCGACGGCCTTGTGCCACGACGTCTTTTTCCGCGGGTTGGCGACGTTGGCCAGCCGTAGGAGCGAGTCCAACCGGCGCTGCGCCCAATGCTCGTCGATAGCCTCCGGATTGCGGGCCTCGCGCCCTGTGCGCTCCATTTCGTCGGCAACGGCCTTTGCTGCCCGCTTGGGCGTGGTTTTGTGTGGCAGGCGGGTGGAACGCATGGTAAGCCTCCAGAAGCCTCCGGCAGGGTATTCCGGCGAGACAATCCACACGCGCATGCGGGCAATCCAATATGGTGACGAGGGGATGGTGGTAAGCGATGCCATAGAAGGCCAAGTTACAACAGCCAGCTATACATTAAAACCCATAAAATGCATAAAGTAAAAGGGGCGTTTTACTCTGTTACAGAAGCACTTACACAAAACGAGGGTTCGATTCCCTTCACCCGCTTTTACTCTGTAAACACCTCCGGAATCACCCGATTTAGCACACCCAGTTAGCACACGTTTTAGATATTGCATACGCTTTAGATCCGCGTTTGACTAAACCGTATGCCTTACGCCGACCGCGAGCAGCAACTGGCCGCGATGCGAAAACGCTACGCCGAGCGGTATGCGTCGGATCCAAAGTTCCGGCAAGAAGAGGCCAAGCGCAAAGCCCGCCACTATTCGCAGGACGAACTTTATCAGCGGCGAGCAAAACAAAGGGCCGCGCTGCGACATCGCCGCACTTACATTCCGGCAAGCGAACGCTGCCCGTATCACGCTGCCTTGCTTAAAATCGCCCGCATCTTAAAAAAACTGGAGGGGCATGCCTGTAAATGTCCTACCCCCGCCGGTAGTGTGGCCGGTGATATGGAACACCAAGCTATTGAACTCATCTTGCAACTTTCACACAGGGAGGGTTTTACCCCATCCGAATTGTTGGCTGACGCACTTGACAACTGGCAGACAGTGGATGACAGTTCCCAGTATGAAGAAGAAACCGACCAGCGGCGGGAGGGCGGCGGATCGCATCCGCAAGACGCTGTCCTTGCCGCAGGATCTGACGGCTCGCATCCAAGAGGTGGCCGATGAGCAGTATGCCGGTGATTTCACAAGGGCGACCTTGGAGATCCTCGCCACGCGCTATCCGGAGGCCCGCCGGTTCCTGCGCGAAAACACGACCTACAAGCACAGCCGGAAAAAATAATTTTTTTCCTATTGACTGTCCGACAGTCCAATGGCAAACTGTCAGACAGTTGATGAATTATTCGTCAGCTACCTACACACAATGAACACACAAACCACCACAACGGGCGCGGGGATTTCCGCCGCGCATGACGAGTTCGCTCCTCGCCACTACGAAACGCCTTGCGACGAATCTTTCCCGATTGGGCAAGTTCGCTGCGTTGGGGTCTATAACGGCGGCAACTTGGCGAACTATTGGACGGGGCGCGGCTGGGCGACCAACAAGTGCTATGCCAAACGCTACAAGACGTCCAAGGCCGCAAAAATCGTTGCAACCCGCAAGGGCGGCAAAGTCTTGCGGTTCTATCGGGACAACGGGGGCAACTATCCTCTGCGCCACGCATGACCGCCGCCCGCGTAATCGCATCCGTCGAGCCGCTGCTCGCCGCCCAGATCCGTCTGGCGCGGCGATGCGGCGCGGACGAGATCCGCATCCCCATTGGTCGCGCCATCGGCGTGATGCACGAACTTCAGCACCTCCGCGATACCGAGCGCCGCGAGCGCCGTCCGGTGCCGCGGGACATTCACCCGATATAGCAACCTAATCAGCCCATGCCCACCGAACCCACCATCCGCAAAACCATATCGTTCCCGCGCAGCCTTGTCGTCCGGCTGGCCGCGGAGGCCAAGTCCGAGCGCCGCCGGTTCTCGCCACAGGTCGTCAAGGCCATCGAAGACCTTTTTGCGCTCCAAACTGTCAGACAGTCCAAGGGAGGCCAGCGATGACGCTCATTGATAAAGCCCACGCCGCACCCCGCGGCGACCAGCGCAACTACAGCAACGAACTTGTCGATGCCGTCGAAGTGTTGCGCGGCAAGGGCTGGGGCTTCCGCGCCATTCACAAGTGGATGTCCGACCAAGAGGAAGACGTCCACCCCAACTGGGTCACTTTCGCGTCGGCCATGTGCCAGCGCATTCAACACCGCAGGAACAAGAACACACAATGAACACAGAAGCAGAACTAAAGCTGATAACCTTCCGGTTGGTCGAAATCACAGCCATACAGTTCAGCGTCGAAGCAACGCTGTGCCGATGGTGGAAATGGCGAAACGACGACGAGCATTGGCGCAACCGCGTCCGCAACTGCATCGCAGTCCTTCGCAAACTCAAACAAGCGAGGTGGGCCTAATGGACTACCTCATCATCGTCATCCTCGTAGGGATGTGGATCTGCACCGTCATCGGTGCCTACAGCGCCGGTTGGATGTCCGGCTGGGATAGGTCGCAGGCGCATCACAAATGGAGCCGCTGGCTGCTCCGCAAATACGAAAACCGATCAGTCCGTTTTTAGGCATGCACAACACCAAACAAAACCCGCCGGAGCAGCATGCCGCCCCGACGGGTCACACAATGAAGGGACAAAATACAATGAGTGAACAAAATGGTCAACTGGCTCTTCAGAAGACCCAACCCGTCGAGATCCAACTCGACCAACATGGAGTGCAACTGCGCTCCTTCGACGAGATGGCCCGCTTTTGCAAGGCCGTCGTGAACAGTGGACTGGCTCCGAAGGGCTTTAGCTCGCCGGAGGCCGTCATGGTCGCCGTCCAGCATGGCTTGGAACTGGGCCTCGCGCCGATGCAGGCGCTCCAGTCCATCGCCATCATCAACGGAAAGCCCTGCATCTACGGTGATGCGGCGCTGGCGCTCTGCACCGCGCACCCGTCGTTTCTAGACATCGAAGAAACGGTGGGCCGCGACGGAACAGCCGATGGACACATGGCCACATGCGTGGTCAAGCGCCGCGACCGCAGCGCCGTCGTCCGCACGTTCTCCGAGGGCGACGCCAAGAAGGCGGGCCTGTGGGGCAAGTCCGGCCCGTGGCAGCAATACCCCAGCCGCATGCTCCAGATGCGGGCAAGGTCGTGGGCGCTGCGCGATGCCTTCCCCGACGCGCTGCGCGGTCTGGGCATCCGCGAGGAGGTGAGCGACTACCAAGTGAAGGTGGCCCGCGGGCGCGAGGTCGCGTCGAGCGTGGTGCTGCCGGACGCTCCGAAGAGCGCCGAGGACTTTTTTGAGTCCGCGGTCAGCGCCGACGTCAGCCAACGCGCCGCGCTGGAAGACATCGAAACCGGCGACCTCTTTGGAAAGGCGGTGGCACGATGAAGCGCATCATCACGCCGAAGGTCGCCAAGGAGGCCGGTTACCGCGCCATGACCAACCCGTATGTCCTGCCCAAGGAAGCTGACATGCTGCAAAGCGTCGTCCTCGACATGACCCGCGCCAAGGCCGACTACGCGCTCGTCGCGGTCAGCGAAGATTCAGTGGAGGTGTGGCGCAAATGAGCGACTACGACTACGAACGCGACGACCGCTGCGACGACGAAGCCAACGAAGGTTTGGCCATCAAGCAAGCCTACGAATGCGCCCGCCGTCATGGCGTGCCGTTCACCGGACTACCGGAGGATGACGACAATGAATAGCGGCATCCTCTCGCTGCCGGAAGCGCAGTATCGCGCCGCCGAAGGCATCAGCAAATCTATGCTTGACTGGATCGCGCCGCCCAAAACTCCGGCGCACTTCAAGGCCAAGCTCGACGGCCTAATCCCCGACGAGCAGACGCCCGCCATGCGCTTGGGCAGCATGATCCATCGCGCCATTTTGGAGCCGGAGACGGTTGCAGGCGCGTGGGTCGTCAAGCCGGAGGGCATGAAGTTCACGACCAAGGAGGGCAAGGAGTGGCAGGCCGCGCAAACGCTGCCGATCATCACCGCCGCCGAGGCTGATACTATCACCGGCATGCGCGAAAGCGTGTGGTCGCATCCCGCGGTGAAGCGGGTGTTGGCCAATGCGAAGACCGAAGTTTCGCTATTCGCAAATGGCGAAGACGGCGTCCTTCGTAAGGCCCGCATCGATGCACTGCCGGACGGCGGCAACGTCATTGTGGACATCAAGTCCTGCCAGTCAGCCGATCCGGACATGATGGCCAAGTCAGTCGTCAGCTACCGCTACGATGTGCAGGCCGCGTATTACCTCGACCTGTGCCAGTTGCTTGGCATCGACAAGAGCGAGTTCCTGTTCGTCTGCGTGGAGAAGACGCCGCCGTTTGCGGTCGCCGTCTACGCACTCGACCAGCAAGCCGTTGAGTGGGGCCGCAAGCAATACCAGCGCGACCTCGCCGCGGTGCGTAACTGCATGGCTGAAGACCACTGGCCGTCGTTTACGCAGGAGATCACAACGCTCGCGCTTCCGGCGTGGGCGCAGCGTCAAGCGGAGGCGGTGCTATGAGAACCGTTGAAACCATTAGTCGTGAATACGACGTCTTGTTCAACGACTTCACCAAAGTCAGTGACGAACTAAAAAAGGCATACGCTGATATGGACGTCCTGCGCCGCAAGGCCAGCGATGCGGAAAAAAAGCACAACAAGTTGATCGACGAATACAATGAAGTCGTCGAAAGGCTAAACAGAAGCACCGACAAACTTGCCAATGCGCGGTTTGAGATACGGGCAGAAAAGCGCGTCAACGAGGTGCTGCTTGAAGTGTTGCGACTTGGTCGCCGCGAACAGGAGGCCGAGGAGTAATGACCGAAAAAGCCTACGTTCCGTATTGGAGCCGAGGCGTATCGCCCGCCGAGTGGCGTCAGCGTCTGATGACGCTGGCGCTGCCGGTGCGGCATGCCGCAGCGCGGATCATCTGGTGGGAGACATTGTCCCTCCGGCTGGTTCCCGAACGGGATGATTCGCTCGACGACATGCTCAAACACGGCGCGGAAGTTCCCGACGAGGAACTCCAAGCCGCGCTGATCAAGATCGGACTTCCGGAAGGCTTTGTCCGCCGCCGGATCACCACCCCACCACCGCGCCCACCGCGGCGCAAGAAACCCACACCATGATCACAGCAATTATTTTTGGGGAACCCTCGACGGTGACCGCCCAGCAAAAGGGCGTCTTCGTCCGCGGGGGCAAACCCATGTTCTTCACCAAAAAGAAAGTGGCCGACGCGCAGACCGCGCTGGTGGCCGCGCTCAAGAAACACGCACCGCGCCAGCCGATAGATTATCCGGTCTTGATCAAGCTGAAGTTCGCTTTCGGTCGCACCAAGGCCCGACCCAACGAGCGGCGGCACGGCAAGCGACCGGACATCGATAACTTGGCCAAGGGCGTTCTCGACTGCCTGCGACCGGCGGGCTGGATCACTGACGACGCGCTGGTTGACCAGTTTGTCGCGGAGAAGTGCCGCACCGAGGAGCCGTATTTGGAAGTCACACTGAAGGAGGCGTTGTGAAACGCCCATCGTTCCAATTTTACCCGTCCGACTGGCGCAACGACTCCGGCCTCCGGCTCTGCTCGCTGGCGGCGCGGGGGCTGTGGGTCGAGATGATGTGCATCGCCCACGAGTGCGACGAATACGGCAAACTCACGCAAAACGGCAGGGGTTTCTCGCACAAAACCCTTGCAAAACTTGTGGGTTTGTCGCCGCAAACCTGCCTCAAATTATTGAAAGAACTGGAGGAGAATAAAGTGTTCTCCCGCGACGAAAACGGCGCGATTTATTCGCGGCGAATGGTTCGTGATGAGGAGATTAGGAAGATTCGGGCCGAGGCCGGAAGCAAGGGCGGCAACCCGATTTTGCTTGGGAATTTGGTTAAGCAAAACGGCAAGCAAAAACCAACCCCTTCTTCTTCATCTTCATCTTCTATAGATCATTCTATCCGCCGCGGGTGGACTTTGGAGGAGGTCATTGCCGCCGGTCAGATGGCCAGCGTGACGCCGGAGGTCTGCAAGGCGTATTACGACGCCCGCGAGGCCGTCGGCTGGGTGGATCGAAATGCCATCGCCATCAAGTCCATGCCGCATGACTTGTCACGCTTCGCCGCCCATTGGGCCGAGAACGAGCGTAAACGCCCCTCCAAGGCTTTGACTAAACCAAAAGGGGTCTGGGATGCCAAACAGGGCATCGACGCCTTAAACGCGAAGCTGGAGCGAATGAAGGCCAATCCCAAGTTCCGGCGGCATAAGCCAGAGACGCCTTGGGAGACGGAGTGGACGCCGGAGGCCAAAGCCGAGGTCGCCGCGATCCGCGCCAAGATCCGCGAATTGGAAGGGGTGGTGGCGGCGTGAACCCATTTGACCACACCCATAAAATCGCGTCATGCCCAACACGCTGGAGAGCTACATTGAGCATGTCCTCCACGACGACGAGATCACGGTGATGAACATCCTTGCCGAGCATTGCTATCTCGTCAGCGACAACGCCTTTCGGGCCGGTGACGTCGCCAACTCCGGCGAAGTGGTCGCGTGGATCGAACGCAACCCGCAATACTTTCGGCGCGGTTTAGTCAAAACAAAACGGCGATGAAACCTTCCGGCGGAACAGGCTGTGTCAACTCGCGTGTGCAAGGGGCATATGTGTGTGGGGGTCGCTTCGGTATGACGCTAATCGAAGCCCGCCGGAACTTTTTCCGATGATGCTGGAACTGCAACGCCCGTTCCCCGTGGACACGCCGATCGGCTACGGCTGGGCGATCATCGTTTCACGCGAAAGCGGACTGGCCAACGACATTTGGACATGCGCGATGGAACGCGACGGCGCGATCTGCCACTTCCGCAGCGATCAAATCTGGGCGCTCCCCAACGGGACGCTCGACATCAACACAACACCAACACCAACACAACCATGCAACAATACAACGACGATAACCGAGGAGCAGCGTTCCCGCGCCAGAGCGATAATCCAAAAGCTCCAAAGTGGTCTGGCCCCGTCAAAATCGACGGCAAAGACTACGAGATCAGCATCTGGGAACAAACCAGCAAAAGCGGGAAGGACTTCCTCTCGCTGAAGTTTGGCCCGCCGTGGGTGCCGAAGGAAAAGAGCGGCAACTACAACGCGCCGAAACCGGCGGCACCGCGGGTCACTGACGAACCGGCGACGGACGACGACATTCCGTTTTGATCCTGCACGAGACACAAGCAGACCGGCGCACCGAAGCGCGGATCGTCGAAGCCGTCGCCACCAAGCACGGTTTCGGCACCGCGTTTTGCTCCAAGGCTTACCCCGTGGACTCCATGTTCATGCGGGGCCGGAGGCCGGTCTGCTTTGTCGAGGCAAGGCACCGCAACAATTCCAAGGACAAGTATCCGACCTTCATGTGGTCGCTGCAAAAGTTCATCCACGCCAAACAGTTTGCGGAGGTGCTGCCGACCGTCCTGCTCGTCGAGTGGGAGGAGGGCATCTTCAGCCACCGGATCAACGGCGACCACTACGAGATCGGCTACGTCAACCGCACCGGCACGACCGGACGCACCAGCGCCGACAACGAGCCGGTCATCGAAATACCGACCGACAAGTTCAAACAGGAAATACCGAGGGAATACGAATGGTAAAGATCGACTACGCCATCCAAACATCCGAGCGCACCCGCGACCGGCTGACGCTTTGCGAAAACTGGACGCGCCACGTTCAGAAACCCAGCACCGTCCGGTTCATCAGCGATGAGCAAGTGGGGCGAGGGGATTACTTGTCAGCCATCGACAAGACGATATTTGCCATCGACACGTTCCAAGTTCGCTACGACTGGCTCTACATCGTGGACGACGACGGCTACGTTGTTCCGCGGCGCTTGGAATTGCGACTGATCGACCTCGACCCCGACGAGCATCATGCCATCGGCTGCGTGCAGGGCGTGCTATCCAACGAGACGCACAAGTTTCCGGCGCTGCATGGCGGGTGCGGCTACGCGCTCTCACGCGCCACCGCGCTGGCACTGCAACAGCGGCATTGGCATGGCGAACTGGTGGCACCACCGCAGCAGCGATGCGACGGTTGCGATCAATCTGCACCTCATGCGCGTAATACCGGAGAACGACTCCCGATTTACATGCAATGCGCCAGCGGAAGATGCGACCGAGACATTCATCGCGTGTCACAAAGCGAAACCCGAAGACTACGCACGACTCAACAGCGCACAACCGAACATAGTTGAGGCGAGCGAAGCGAAGCCGAATAAGATAGAGTGGTTTAGGAAAAACGTGGTCAAGAGTTTAGTTTGACCAACAGAGTAGAAAAGATTCACGACATGACTTCTCAAACCGAAAAAGACAAGCGCATCGACGCCATTGCCGACTGGATCATTGACGGCGTGCGTTACTCTGAACTCGTTGCAAAAACTTGCAGTGAGTGGAAGGTTTGCCCGCGGACGGCTTACAGCTACATCGGCGCGGCCAATGCCATTGTGCGCGACATCCGCATGACCATGAAGGAATCGCTGGTGCGCGAAGTGGCCGACAACCTCAAGGACACCTACGAGTCAGCGCGGCGCGACAACGACCACAGTGCCGCCACCGGAGCCATGCGCGAACTGGTCAAGCTCTTGGGTCTGGCCGAACCGGACAAGACCGAGGTCAAGCACGACGCGACCGACCCAATCAAGGCGCTACTGGGCGAAATCGTCAACGCACCGGACAAAGCGCAGTAAACTCTTGCGCCATTTGCGCGGTATAGTCAAAACACGCCGATGATCAAACCTCGCTACATTTCCAAAGTGTCCGTTACGCGACCGGACAACACGACGCCCTACACGGCCAACGACGTCCTTGGCACCGACCCAGCCAGCGTCATCCAGTTCACCAACATCGCGCCCGAAGGCGGCGGCACAATTGTGCTGCTCTACGCTTCCATGCGGATCGACGCCGGATCAAGCACGCAAGGCCAGACGCGCCTGCACCTTTATTCCAGCGCCCCCGCGGGCATCGCGGACAACGCGGCCTTCAACCTGCCCTCCGGCGACCGCGACAAGTATCTGGGCTACATCACGCTTTCCGCGCCGGTTGATCTGGGCGACACCATGTTCACCGAGGACGACTTTCTCCGCAAAACCATCACCGCAACGTCATCTTCCGTGTTTGCCATTGCCGAGACGACCGCGGCTTTCACGCCCGCGGCGACAACCGTTCGCGTGTTGGAGTTACGCAGCGTCGAGGCATGAGCGTTGCCTCCGTCATCGCAGACCAAGGCACCGTGGCCCTCAACCTCATCATCCGCGACAGTCTGGACAAAGACGCGCTGTCTTTTTGTTCGGCGTCCGGCGCAACCGACAGGCTTGCGTTGTCCAGTTTCGTGCGCGGAGTCAAAGCCCTCGGCCTGTGGGAAAGCATGGTCTGCTGGCCGCTACGCTCGTCGCAAAACGCCGGCACCGGCACCACGGCGTATTCGCTGGGCGGCTTGGGGACGTTTAATGGGACGCTGATCAATGGGCCGACTTGGCAGTCCAATGGCATTTACACAGATGGCGTCAATGATGGCGCTGAGGCGAGTATTCCAGAATCGGCGGCATGGACGGTTCTTGCCGTGATGAAGCGTGAAAATAACTCGGATAGCGAACCAAAGTATTATTGGGGCTTGGTTGACTCGGCGCAAACAAGCTCGTTACAGGGTGTAACTTATTATCTAAAGGACGCGGGCTTGGGGGTGCTTATGTTCGACGGCAGTGCCGCATGGTCCCCCCCCCGCCAAGCAACCAATGCCACGACAAATTTTGGGTTTCAAAGCGTGGTTTACGAAGAGAGTGGGCCATCTTCAACAAGCTCTCTCAATGGAACTTTTGCCAATTCATCGTCAGCGCCCAACATGTCATCGGTGCGCCAAGACAAATTAGTTTTAGGGAGACGAAGATATGACAATGCGGGACAAGCTGAAGCCACGCATGCTTTTTATGCCTATGCCAGCACAAAGCTGGACAATACGACAGTCGAGGCTGTTCGCACTCTCTACCGCGCCACCCTCGGCACCGGCCTCGGACTCCCATGAGCAACTTCGAGCAAACCGAACGCATCATCGCCGTGCCCGCCGACGCTGTGAGCACCATGTTCCCGCAACTCCTCGCGCAGTATGGCCACCCATTGCCCGACGCCGGACGCAGCATCTTGACCCTCGGCGGGCATTGGGACGACGCCGCCAAGACCCGCATCCGCGCCGCCAGCTTGGCCGATGGCACGATCACCGGAATGACGCTCACCGATGGCCGCCTCGCCTTCCGCTGCCTCTGGCAAGCCGACCTCGCCGCCGCCTTTGACGCTGGCGAGATCGACGGTGTCGAACAACTCACCGAAGAAGAATTGGCCAGCTTGATCCCGCCATCGGATGTCATCGACTAACGACCTTGCGAATCCGCTCTGGCGGCTCCGCAATCTTTACCACATCAAGCGGGCCGACGACGGGCGCATCATCAAGTTTGAGCCGCGACCGGAGCAGCAGCGGGTCTACGACATGCTGTTCAAGGAGGGCGTCAAGCGGCTCATCATTCTCAAAGCGCGGCGACTGGGCATGTCTACCGCGCTCGACGTCCTCTTGACCGACCAGATGCTGTGGAACGCTGGAACGCAGTGCAGCCTTGTCGATCAGACCGCCGCCGATGCCGAGCGCAAGCTGGCCACGATTGCCAAGGTCGCGGTGGACAATCTCCCCAGCGGCACCTTGCAGCATGTGGAGCGCGTGCGCGACAGCGGCTCTATCCTTGAGGTCAGCGTGGCAGGCAACGTCGCCTCGTCATTCTTTGCCGGTCTCCGCGCCCGCGGCGGCACCAACAACTGGCTGCACCTTTCCGAGTGGGGCGTCATTCAAGCCGACGACCCGCGCAGATCCGAGGAAATTCTGACCGGCGCGATCCCGTCCGCGGAGCATGGCCGCATCATCGTCGAAACCACATGGAAGGGAGGGCGAGGGGGCCACTTGTGGGAGATCGTCAAAAGCGCCTTGGAGACGCCGGAGGAGGCCAAGACCGACAAGGACTGGCGCGTGGTCTTTTTCCCGTGGTGGCGCGACCCGACCTATGTGGTCGAGGGCGATGTGTCCACGATTAGTCCAGCGATCAGTCAATACTTGGACGAGATGGAGCGCACGACCGGCCACACGTTCACGCCGCAACAGCGGCTGTGGTATGACCGCCAACAGCGGCAACTGGGCCTCTTCATCTTCCGCGAGTTCCCCACAACGCTCGACGAGTGCTTCAAGTCGCCGGTCGAGGGCGCGATCTACGCCGCGGAATTGGACAAGCTCCGCGCCTCCGGTGCCATCAGCGCCTTCAAATACGACAACTCGACGCTTGTCCATACCGCGTGGGACTTGGGGTCGCCGGTCAATACGGTCGTCTGGTATTTCCAAGTGATCAAGGGCAACGAGATCCGCGTGATCGACTGCGACGTCGATCTGGATCTGACGCCGGTGCAGCGCGTGGGCCACATGCTGGCCAAGGGCTACGCCTACGGGGCGCACTATTTGCCGCACGATGCCGCGGCGACCCGCACCAGCGGCAAGGCGGACGCCCAAGTCTACACCGAGGCCGGACTGGCCAACGTGCGCGTGCTGCCAAGGACGCACGACATCTGGATCGGCATCAATGCGTGTCTGCAAATGTTCCCGCGGTTCAGCTTCCGCCTGCCAGCTTGCGAGCGCGGGCTGGATGCCTTGGCCAACTACGCCTACAAGCGGTCGAGCGCGACCGGCATCGTGGTCAACGAGCCAGTGCATAACTGGGCGTCTCATGCCGCGGACGCCTTGCGGATGATTGCCGAGGCCGAGATGGCGGGCATGCTCAAGACGGGCTTTGCCAAGCCGCGCCCGACCGTGGTGACAACCGGCATCCGCGAACTGGACTTCACCCGCCGAACCATCGTGCGACGATGACGCCGATCGAAAAGTGCAAGATGCTCTACACGCCGCAAAGCCCGCGGACGTTTGAGGAGGACATGATGGCGCACTTGGCGCATGGGTATTTTTTTTCCACGCCGGAGTATGTGCTGATGGGCCGTCCGGTCTGGAGCCAAGCCACGCAGGAGCAGATCAATGACGTCTGGTGCGCCTTCCCGCCGGAACTGCACGATGCGTGGTATGTCTACGCTTTCGCCTTGGCCGACGATCAAGGTCTGGCGGGTTTAGTCAAAAAACTATTGCGCCACATTCCGTTTTATCTTCCGCTCATCGCATGGGAGAGAAGCGGCCATCCGCTGACTTTCTTTTCGACCGACAAACTCATCCAAAAATATGCGCTTCTACAACTCGTCCAAGATTGACCTAACGTGCCGTTGCCACTTCGGCGGTGGAGGTTCGGCCCCGCCGCCACCGCCCCCCATGCCCGCGTTCCAAGCGCCGCCGCTTCCTCCTCCTCCACCACCGCCGCCCCCCCCGCCCGAAATGCAAACGATGGGAGCCAATGACGCCGCCAACATGCAGCGCAGCGCCGCGGCCCGTCGTTCCGGCTTCCGCAAGTCGATCCTCGCGGGCGAAACCGGCGGCTACGTCAATCCGGCAACGGGAGCCAACAGCCTCTTGGGCTAAATATGGGCGCAAGTCTCTCATTCCTTCCACCGTTGTTGGAGCGCATGCGGCAGGGAATGCAGCGAGCAAAAGCCGCACAGCTATCCCCAGCCGTTGCAACTGGAGCCATGCCAATACAAGCGCCGCCTATCGCTCAAAACATGGATGCGCCCGCGCCCCAGATGAGCAAGCGCCGCTCGCTGCTGACCGCACAAGCTGCCACCGGAGGGCGCTACGGGAGATTGGCCAAGGATCTTTTGGGATGAAACATGGAGCTAACCTTCCATCTGGCCGTCTTTGCGGTGGGTATCGTCCTGCTGATTACCGCGGCTAACGACCCCGACCTCTGGTGAAAGACAACGTCCAACTCGCTGACTGGGTTCTCGCCCGCAACCAAGATTTGGGCGCGGAACGCGCCTCGTGGGACACGCACTGGCAGGAGTTGGCCGAGTATTTCCTGCCGCGCAAGGCCGAGATCAGCGCCAAGCGCAGTGTGCCGGATTCATCCCGCTACGATGTCCTCTTCGATACAAGCGCCGTCCAAGCCGCGGCCACGCTGGCCAATGGTCAGCTTGCCTACATCACGCCTGCTGACAGCCGGTGGTTTGTCTACGAGCCGCCCAAAGGGGTCAACAGCGACAAGGCCAAGCAGTGGTATGCCAAATGCTCCGAGGCCACCCAGTTGCTTTTGGCGACCAGCAATCTCTACACCGAGATCCACGAACTTTACTACGACGACAGCGTCTTCGGGACGTATTGCATGTTCGTCGAGAGTGGCACCAGCCATCCGCTCGTCTTTCACAAGTTCGACATCGGCACCTACAGCTTGGCCGAGAACGACGAGGGTTTGATCGACACCGTCTTCCGCGAACTGGAACTGACCGTCCTGCAAGCCGCCGACAAGTTTGGCGAGGAAAACCTCGCGCCTGCCATGCAGAAGAAGCTCGACGAGATCCGGCGCACCGGCAAGGGCGGCACCGTCAAGCACCGCTTCATCCATGCCCTCTACAAGCGCGACGACGCCGACCGCGACCGCAACAAGGCCGACGGGCCGAACAAGCCTTGGGCCAGCGTCTACGTTGACCAAAGCAACAAGCATGTTTGCCGCAACAGCGGCTACGACGAGAAACCCTTCTTCGCCGGTCGCCATGTCAAATCGCAGCAGGGCGTCTACGGTGTCTCTCCGGCATGGATGGCGCTACCGGAAGCCCGCCAACTCAATTTCTTGGCCAAACAGCTTGACGCCCTCGCGGAGATCAAAGCCTTCCCTCGTCTCCTCATGCCCGCTACGCACGAAGGGGAAGTCGATTTGAGATCGGGGGGCGTCACCTACTACGATCCGACCCAGCCCAACGCGCTGCCGCAGGAGTGGGCCACTGCGGGCGACTACCAGATCGGCTTGGAGCGCGAGAACCGCAAGACGCAGTCGATCAACACCGCCATGCATGTGGACATGTTCCGCATGTTCGCCTCGCTCGACCGGCCCAACATGACGGCCACCGAGGTCGCGGAACGCGCTTCCGAGAAGCTGGTGCAGTTTTCCCCGTCCTTCACCCGCAAGACGACCGAACTCCTCACACCCATGCTGCGCGGGGTCTTCGGCATCTTGATCCGCAACGGGCATTTCCCGCCGCCGCCGCAGGACGCCATTCTCATGGACGCGATGGGCCAGCCCATTTTGCCGGAACCGGAGGTCAGCTATGTCAGCAAGGTCGCCTTGGCCATCCGCGCCATGCACAACCTTTCCTTGGCAAGGACGATGGAGCGCAACGCCATCATCGCGCACGTCCGGCCCGAAGTGCTGGACAACTTCAAGTGGGACGTCATCAGCCGCGAGACGGCCCGCAACGACGGTCTGCCCGCCGACTGGCTCGCTGAAGAGGACGAGGTCGAGAGCGTGCGCCGCGCCCGCGCCGAGGCGCAGGCCAAGATGCAGCAACAGCAGGAGACGCTCACGATGGCCGAGGCCGTCGGCAAGGCTGGCAGCGTCAAACAGGATTCCGCTTTGGGACGTCTGATGAACCAAGCCACCGCATGACCACCGACAAAGAACTGGAGCGCAGCAAGTCGCTCCAGCGCATCAACAACGCCTACCACCGCGTCTTCGATTCCGAAGAGGGACGCCTCGTCTTGGACAACCTCAAGGCGTATTTCCGGCTGAACCGGCCCGCCTTTGAGCGCACGCTGGGCCGGACGTTTGACCCCATCGCCGCGGCGGTGCGCGACGGCCAGCGGGAAGTGATCCTCTTTATCGAACACAAACTTTCGCTGCCTGTCGTCGGAGATGCCGACGTCGAGCGGCCCACCACCGAAGTCCTCCGCTAAACGAGGTTTAGTCAAAACACCAACCAACCAACACCACCATGACAGATGCAACCACCACCGCCGCTCCCACCAGCACCACCGCGGACAGCGCCGCTGTTCCCGCGTCCACCACACCCGCTGCTAACACCAACGTCACAACCGAAGGGACACTCCTTTCCAGTGCGCCAACCAGCGCCACCGACGCGCCCGCGCCCGAAAGCGTAGACCGGCCCGACTGGTTGCCGGAGAAGTTCTGGCGCAACGACAAGGCCGACGTCGAAAGCCTCGCCAAGTCCTACCAAGGGCTGGAGCAGCTACTGGGCAAGAAGGCCAACGCCATTGTCCCGCCCAACGAGAAGTCCACGCCGGAGGAGGTCGCCACCTACCGCAAGGCCATCGGCGTGCCGGAGTCGCCGGAGGGCTACAACCTCAAGCCGGAGCAACTGCCAGAAGGCGTCACATGGGATGACAACGTGGCCAAGAAGGC
>Ga0214923_10001054_pt1 | contig 40124 bp, 32 predicted proteins | sample LL1510_MetaG_FD_177993 | JGI IMG/M metagenome (GOLD analysis project Ga0214923, IMG submission 177993) | Freshwater microbial communities from Lake Lanier, Atlanta, Georgia, United States - LL-1510 | ecosystem: Environmental > Aquatic > Freshwater > Lake | place: USA: Georgia | collected...
TATTCTCTTTTGCCTTATTTATCACCTCCAACAATTGGGCTACTCATAAACTTAAGTCCAATTGGAAAAGACTACATCGCCTCACTTATATAATTGGCTGGCTAATTTTTGGGCATGTTTTATTAGGAGGACTTAGATCTGAAAGCGAAATATCCCTACAGGCCATTGCAATCGGGGTAGTTATGGCCTTAGAAGTCGCTTCTCTTATCAAAGCTAAGGTGAATGTGTTGGGTTAGTTTTTAGTCAACTCATTTAATAATCTTTCGATATTGATTTTAATATATTTATTTAGATTTCCCATACCTATATCAAAATCTTTGGGTTTAACGGTTTTTTGTATTTCTTTTAATTTTTCAACTAATTCCTCTTTATTTACCTCTTTTTCTTTTACCTCATCTGTGCCACGATTATATACTCTATAACCTTGAGCCCTTTTGACATCTCCAGCAAGAGATCTCATCAGATTAATAACTTGAGTTTCAATTGTAGATTCTACTAAATTTCCTATAATTTCTCTGGTATCTACTCCTGAAGCAATAAAATTATCTTTATTTTCAGATATAATTTGAGCAATTGAGTCTACAAAAAACTCTATATCCACTTTCTTTATAGTTTTTGTCTTTAATTTAGGTTCAGTTGATAAATTTCCTAAATATTCTGTCGGGACTATATTTATTAAAATATTTTTTTTAAGTTCAGTTAATACTTTTCCTAAATCTTCTGTCGGGACTACACTCATCAAAATATTTTCTTGAGGTAAAAGAACTTCTGGCTCTGCAAGCTGTCTTTTTGCTTTCATTTGATTGTATATATTTTCGCCTTCTGTTCTTATATCTACTTTTTGTGAAGATTCCAAACTACTAGTAGCTCTCAAAAAATCATCTCTTGTCTGAATTAAAGTATAATCAATATTATAGCTTTTACATAGATTTAGAATTTGCGATTGAAGTTCTGCTAATTCAGTTTTATATTGCTCAAACTCTCTTCTTTTATTAAGAATATCCCTCTCTTTATAAATTGCAAGTTGCTTTCGGCCCGACACATATTTTGAAGAATATCCTGAGATACTTTTAGTTTTATCATCAATTTCAACATCAGTATGTACTGCATAACCTATATGTTGCTCCTCTGGTACAGACATAATAATCATTCGTCCAATCTCTCCGTCTTCAATTCCAGTTTTACTTTTACTACCTTTTCTTTTAAATTTAACTGTAGCCCATTCAAAAGAATATATTAAGTCAGCTGATACAGTAGCTCTGCCTTCTTCGGCTTTAAAACCCTCATTTTGAATTTTTTCAGCATCTTTTACTGAGCTAGTACCATGAGTGATGAACTCTGGAGACTTCGTCTTAAATTCTGGAGACTTCATATTAAATTAAAAATTAAATTTTGTTCATTTACTGTGGACCTGACTGGGATCGAACCAGCCACCTCCTCGGTGCAAGCGAGGCGCTCTACCATATGAGCTACAGGCCCTTATCTAATTACAGACTAGAGTATATCAAATTTGCTTTATTTGTGCAAGAGGAGGTTGAATTATAGTGTAGGAATTGTGTTTTCTTGTCGGGGATTTACACTCGCGCTTCGTAGGGGCAACCTTTCAGTCGCCTGTATTTTATCTCCCTTCATACTAAAATTCCCCTCGTTGAGGGGTGGATTCCTGCTATGTTTATATAGCAGGAAGACGGGGTGGAGGTGTTTTTGTCCTCCTTTGCCTGCCTACGGTAGGCAGGGAGGAGGTGGTCACTTTCGTATTTATACGGGAGTGACCGGAGGTGGATAATAAGCAGTTTATATTTCGCTTAAAAATTAAAACTCTATCCACCCTCCCCCTTCGGGTACTCCCTCCAAAGGGAGACAAATATAGGTGGTAAAAGCTCGCCCCCTATCCCAATAAAAAAAACAGGATAAACCCGTTTCTTTTTTGGCGGGAACGACCGGGCTCGAACCGGCGACCTTCTGCGTGACAGGCAGACGCTCTAAACCGACTGAGCTACGCCCCCATAATTATTGAATTATATCAAGGTTTGGTGAATTTAGCAAGAGCAACACTCTGGGGTGGCCAACGGGAATTGAACCCGTAATGTCGGAACCACAACCCGAAGTTTTACCATTAAACTATGGCCACCACACAATGCTCCTCTTAACTACTAAAGTTCAACAATCTATATTGTATCAAAAACCCCTCCAAATTGCAAATATAGATACTATAAAATGCAAAATATATCTTACTAAACTTATCTACAATCTTAGAAATTTACTCGGCCTTACTATTCTTAGTAATAGTATCTATAACCTCCTCCTTACTAGTAGTGATTGTAAATAAACCTAAATCTTGATGAGCAATAGTTCGCTCCTCCTCATCCAAAACTTCTCTAATATATTTCACTAGCGGAGCCCAAAAATCATCATCATACAAAATAAGTGGGGTAGGAGCAACTTTATGAGTTTGAACTAAAGTTAATACCTCAAATAATTGATGTAATGTCCCCAAACCTCCTGGACAGAATAAATATTGATTGGTAGGACCAGTTAAAATAAATTGTCTAGTAAATGGGAATTTAAAATGAATAGAGTCTGTCACATATTCATTCATAGTCTTACCAGCCTGATTGAGTAGGGTAGCATAAGCGGGTTTCCCTGCTTCTGAGGAAGCTTTATTAGCAGCTTCCGCGATTCCAAAACCTCCTCCTGTCAAAATACTAAAATCTTGACTAATAGCCTCCTTAGCAATCTCATATACATCCTGATAATATTGACTCTCCTTGGATACTTTATTACTTCCCAGAATTGTCACATTTTTGGGCAAAGACTGCAAAAATTCTAGTCCTTCCACTAATTCAGCCATAATTCTGAATATTCTCCAGTTTACACTAGATATAGCATTAGTATTAGAAATATTGTCCAGAAAATTAGGATGGTCTTTAGTATTCTTTATAAGGTCATAGGCCTCCTCAGCAGTTTCTACTATATGTATCATTTCTAAATCCTCATGCTTAATAGCACCTAAAATTTGATGGCAGGTGTCTTTCAAAAAACTAACTAAAGGTGTCCAAAACTCCACTCCGACCAAAATCACAGGGACTTTTTGGGTAAATCCTAAAGCCATTTCATTCAAAACTTGGAATAATTCATCCAAAGTTCCATAACCTCCTGGGAAATATACAAAAGCCTGCGAAGGTGTAGTGAGCATCACTTTGCGGGTAAAAAAGTAGCTAAAATCTGCTGAATCCGTCACATAAGGGTTGATTTTCTGCTCCATTGGTAGTTCAATCCCAAGCCCAATAGAACTCCCCTTGACTTGAAAAGCCCCTCTATTGGCTGCCTCCATAATCCCTGGACCGCCTCCTGTAATCACGGTAAAGTTATTCAACCCTAGAATCTCGCCTAATTTTCTAGCCTTGATATAATATTCATCTCCTTCATGAGTACGGGCTGAGCCAAAAATCGTCACTTCATTTTTATACTTTGCCATCAAGTCATAACCTTCTACAAATTCCGCCATCACCTTGAATAATTTCCAAGAGTCAGTCTGAGCTAGTTTATAGGGAGTTTTCGCTACATCTTGAATTGTTTTGAGCCTGTCATTGTATGGCATAATATTATTTATTGATTTGGGGTTAGAGAGTTCAGAAATAAGTATATTTTTTCCCGACCCCTTCCCAGTTCGATCCTTTCAATATTTACTTTTAGTTAATATTTCGATTTCTGGTTTTCTACTCGTTTACGGGGGTGTCTCCGATTGGGATCTCAGTCGCTATAGCTCCTTGGAAACCCACGGTTTCCAACGCTCGGAGGAAACTCCTCGCTGCCTTCCTTCACGGGAAACTACCGTTTCCCGACCCCTTCCCAGTTCGATCCTTTAATTATTTACTTTTAATTAATATTTCGATTTCTGGTTTCCTACTCGTTTATGGGGGTGTCTCCGATTGGGATCGAACCAATAACCTACAGCTTAGAAGGCTGTTGCTCTATCCAATTGAGCTACAGAGACAGTATTACAAAAGATTATAGCAAATTATAGAATTTTTGGCAAGAAAAGTAAGATTTCTACCACTCTGGGTCATAATCAGTATAGGTAAGAGATAATTGCTCTAAGAGATGATCCGGGATTTCATTGATGAACCTCGAGGAGGGATTGGATTGAATTTGTCCAAAAATCCGCCTGAGTTGAGTATAAGTCATATACAATTTATCCTTAGCTCTGGTAATCCCAACATAACATAATCGTCGCTCTTCTTCTAATTCTTTATGCGAGACGAGACTGCGGGAGTGGGGGAGTATACCTTCTTCCATCCCAATCATAAAGACCACAGGGAATTCCAGCCCTTTAGCCGCATGATAAGTCATCAAAGTGACAGCTTGACTCGCCTGCATCCCGTCAATATCTGAGAGCAAAGCCGTCTCTTGTAAAAACTCATACAAAGCCTCCTCCACAGACAGATTATCAAATTTCTGAGTGACGGTGAATAATTCCTCAATATACTCCATCCTAGCTTCATTTTCTTTATTCTTTTCCCAATGACTGGTATAACTAGTGATTTTGAGTATATCTGCCACTAATTGGGACAGATTATACTTCTCCCTTTCAAAATACCCTCTAAGCTCCAAAATTTGCTCACAGAAGGCCAGAATTCCACTTTTAGCCTTCCCTGTTAACTTCAAACCAAATCTCTCTGGTTCGGTCAATAATTGAATCAAATTTACATTTTGGTCAATCTCACTCATTTCAGAATAGGCGGCAAGAATTTTATCTACACTGGCCTTACCGACAGACCTCTTTGGTACATTGATAATTCGGCGAAAAGAAGCCGTGTCATTATTATTATAAATAAATTTCAAATAAGCTAACAAATCCTTGATCTCAGCTCGCTCATAGAATTTGGTTCCTCCCACAATCTGATAGGGGATTCTAAGTTGCAAAAAGGCTTCTTCCAAAGCTCTAGACTGAGCATTAGTCCGATATAGACAAGCAAATCCAGACAACGGATATTTCCCCGAGCCGACTAAATCCTTGATGGTGCGAGCCACAAATAAACTCTCTTGATACTCGTTTTCAGCCTCTACTAGCTGAATCAAATCCCCAGATTCTTTATCTGTCCAGAGATTTTTGTCAGTTCTTTGGCTATTCTTCTCAATCACCTGATTGGCAGCATCCAAGATAATCTGAGTAGAGCGATAATTCTGCTCCAGTAATACCACTTTGGTATTTTTATAATCCTTTTCAAAATTCAAAATATTCTTAAAATCAGCCCCCCGCCAGGAATAAATCGCTTGAAAATCATCCCCAACTACACACAGATTCTTGTATTTATTGGCCAATAACTTCACCAATTCATATTGAGCCTGATTGGTATCCTGATACTCATCAATCATAATATACTTAAATCTTTCCTGATATTTTGCCAATACATCGCTAAATTCCTTGAATAATACCACCGTATTCATAATAATATCATCAAAATCCATAGCATTATTCTTCCGTAATTGCTTTTGGTATTCTTGATATAATTCTATTGCTAATTCCTCCAGCGGACTAGTCGGATTATAGGTAGCAAATTGAGTAGCTGAGACTAGATTATTCTTGGCTTTAGAAATCAGATTATGAATAGTGGCTGGCTTGACTTGTTCTTTGGAAATATCTCTTTTTTTGAGCAAATCCTTGATAATATTCTGGCTATCTGTAGTATCATAAATCAAAAAAGACCTATCATACCCCAGAGCCTCCGCCTCCCGATGCAGTATATTCAGACAAACCGAGTGAAATGTCCCCACCATCGGCATAGCCGGCACCGCCCCCTCAAAAGAAGTCTCCAAGAGATGACTAATTCGCTCTTTCATCTCTTTGGCTGCCTTATTAGTAAAGGTGACCGCTAGAATATTATAAGAGGATATCCCCTGAGCAATCATATAAGCAATTCGCTTGGTTAAAGTAGAAGTTTTACCAGAACCCGCTCCTGCTAGCACTAAAACCGGACCCTCAATAGTCTGGGCTGCCTCTAATTGCTTATTATTAAGCCCCCTTAAAATTGGATGTATTTTCTCTTTAGACATTGTATTTATAAGTTTATACTTTTGATATCTATCAAACTGACAGTTGGAGGCTCCAAGCGGACTCGCACCGCTGTAGAGGGTTTTGCAGACCCGTGCCTAACTTCTCGGCCATGGAGCCAGTTATGGGATTTAGTATATCATAGATTCAGATTTTAGGGAAATGAAAAAGCCCCAATGGTGGTAGTGGCTGGGGGGGGCCTGTAAGTTGTTTTTATGATTCATAATTTACAATTAATAATTCATCATTTTTTACTTCAATGCTATAATATAATTATATAAGCTAAGTTTACCTCTTATGCCCAAGGATAAATCTCAATTATTTACCTTTAACCCCGATGAGGAGGGGACTTTGCCCTTTGATAGCAATAGCAAGCGTAATGTGACAGATCAATTAGCTTGGGCTAAGAGAGAGGATATTCTGGAGACTATTAACCCGAATAAAATCCCAGTTTCTTTGCTTCTGGTCAATATAGATAGAGATAATAATATTGGCAATATCATCAGATCAGCCAATACCTTCGGGGTAAGAGAGGTGCTAATTTATGGCAGGAAAAAATTTGACCGCCGAACTAGTGTTGGAGCGGAGTTTTTTATGAAATTCAGGCATATTCGCTTTATCGAGGAGATAGCCCCGCTAAAGCAAGAGTTTGACCTAATTCTAGGTTTAGAGCAGACAGAGACTTCAGTAGAATTACATAGTTATAAGTGGCCAGAGAATCAAAATATTCTGATAGCTGTCGGGAATGAAGGCAAGGGATTGCCTCAAGAAGTCCTAGATATTTGTGATACCACCCTTGAGATAGAGCAATACGGCACCACTAGATCCCTGAATGTCTCCGTGGCTACAGGGATTGTATTATATGATTATAGGGTGAAAAATATAGTATAATTAAAAATTATACTGCTCTGTCATAATTCATCCAACAATTTCTCTACTTCATAAGCCTCTAGGGCTTCAGAGTCTATTTCAAATCTTAGCTCGGGGGAACGACCTCGGGACAAGATATCGGCGAGATAATATTCATATTCTTTATAGGTTTTTCGTAATTTTTGGAGTACGGTGCCTTGTTTATCGGTAGGGAATACCGTTATCTTGACATCGGCTACTTGTAAATCTCCACTCACAATTACTTTGGAGATGGTGACGAGAATTCCGGGCTCCACATCTAATTCTCTCAATATCAGGGAAGATAATTGCTCTTGAATTAATTGCTGATATCTGACTAGATGCCTATCGACCATAATTATTTCTTAATTTGCTCATATACATACAGTATATCTCCTTCTACAGGGGTAGTTTTCTTAAATGAACAAGAGATTACCATACCACATTCATTACCTTCCACCACATCGGCTACATCTTGTTTATCTTGTTGTAAATTAGATAATTTTCCTTGTACAATTACTTTGCCTTCTGAGCTCTCAATTTCAATCAGCCCATTTCTGACCATTCTACCAGTTTGTACTAGCCCTCCTAAAATCAGGCTCTTTTTATCCTCTTTAAATACTTTCAAAACCTTGAGCTCCCCCAAATCAGTTCGGGTCACTTTTGGACCTTCGAGCTGGGTAATTTGGTCTCTAATTTCATCGATTAGCTCATAAATTAGCTTATAATGCTTGATTACTACATCTTTGAGATTAGCAAGCTCTAGCATTTTCTTGTCTTGCTTAATACCAAAACCTAAGATCACGGCTTGTTTGACCTTAGCTTCATTGATATCATTGGCAGTAATATCTCCGACTTCTCGGGATACAATAGTAATCTTGATATCTAATTGCACAATTTGCCCTAAAGCATATTCTATAGCATCCAGAGACCCGATAGAGTCGGCTTTGATTATCAAATTCAGAGTTTTTTCTTTTTCTAACATTGACTGAATTACAGGATTATTAGCTGGTGGGATTTTGGCCGCTTCAATTAACTCCATAGCTTCATTTTCGGAGGATACTACTCTGAACTCATCTCCAGCGGAAGCCACACCTTTGAGACCCAAGATTCTAGCTGGTTCTGATGAATTGACTTCTTTGATATTAGCTCCTTTATCATCGGTCAACCTTCTAACTTTGCCATAGACGGAATTCCCCACCAAGACTACATCTCCTAATTTTAATTTTCCGTTTAAGACCACAATATCCGACAATGGTCCGGCTTTAGAATCCAAAAATGACTCCAAAATAAATCCATCCGTCGCATTACTATCATAATTGGCCTTTAATTCCTCCACTTCAGCTACCAAAGCAATCATCTCTAATAATTCAGGGATACCCTCTCCTGAGACCGCTGAGACATTCAAAACAATAGTCTGCCCACCCCATTCTTCAGGAGTTAGGTCTAATTCTGCTAAGTCAGCCTTGATTTTATCTAGGATTAAATTCGGCTTATCTATTTTGGTAATAGCTACAATAATTGGAAGTTTGGTACTCTTAGCTAACTCAATAGCCTCCAAAGTCTGAGGTTTAACCCCCTCATCTCCAGCGATGACTATAATTATAATATCGGCGGTCTTAATCCCACGACTTCTAATAGATTTGAAGGCCTCATGCCCGGGAGTGTCAATAAAAGTAATTTTAGAGTCTTTATAAGCCACCTGATAAGACCCAATATGCTGAGTAATTCCACCGGCTTCGCCCGCTGTCACATTAGCCTTGCGAATATAATCCAAAAGACTAGTCTTACCATGGTCGATATGACCCATAATGGTGACTATTGGGGGTCTTGGCTGAATGCTTGAATTTGACATAATAATTACAGTTTATTGATAAGAGGGGATTTGATAGCAGTAGCCAAAACTTCAGCCTCCTCCTCGCTTAATTGTTGATTGGCTCGACCTTTTTCAATAGGCTTGGCATAAGACCGTCCGCCTTGTTCTCTGGTAGCAATATAGGTGATGAGAATACCAGAATTTTCATTATTCAGTAGGGCTGTGGTAAAACTAGTGTCCCCACCCATATCTGCAAAAGGATTAAATCGCTTGATAGCTACTTTATGCAAGGTATAATTTAAAATTATACTATGAGATTGTAGTTCTGTAAAGGTTTTATCTAGCTTATTATCTATGGTTTGGAACTTTTTGGCATAAGATTCTAAGAGCTCATCGATATTGTCTATTTTGTCAGATTGAAAAACCCCCTTGATTTTATTTTGCAAAAAATTCACCCGCCAACAGCTATACCCAGCCAGTCCAATAGAAATAAGGCTCAAAACCCCCAAAATAATCTCCAAAACCATATTCTCTTGCTAAATATTATTAATACCTTTATACTACAACTATTCTAGCCTTTTGACAAGTGTATGACCCAATCCCAAATCACAAAATTATTAGAACAATACAAGATAAAGCCTCTCCAATCTTTATCCCAGAACTTTTTTATTGACTCACAATTATTACAAAAAATATTAAACAAAATCCAAGTCCCAGCCAATTCCAGCATACTTGAGATAGGTCCGGGACTTGGCTCTCTAACCGAATTATTGCTAAAGACCCAATTACCAGTCATCGCCATAGAATTAGACAAAGCTTTTGCCAAAATCCTACCCGAGATATTACAAAATCCTGCCAATCTTACCGTCCACCATCAGGACATACTCAAGTCTCAAGAGATAATAGATAAAATCTCCACTCCCTATACCGTAATTGCTAATATCCCATATCATATTACAGGAGCCATTATCAGGCTATTAGTAGATAGATCCAATCCTGCTCAGAGTATAAATTTGTTAATTCAAAAAGAAGTCGCCCAAAATATACTCTCAGCTGAGCAAACTCTATTCAAACTCAGTGTCAATATTTATGCTGAAGCTAAGTTATTAGGCAATATCCCCAAAGAATGCTTTTACCCCCAACCCAAAGTAGACTCTAGTTTTATACAGCTCATACCTCATAGTCGCTATGCCGAGTATAATAGAGAAGACATCATACAATTAGCCAAACTCGCCTTCCAACAAAAAAGAAAAAAACTCTCCTCCTCCCTCAAACCCAAACTCACCAAAACAATAGGGGAGTATAACCAAAATATCCAAAACCTCCTCAGCCTCCGCCCCCAAAACCTCAAACTTGAGAATTGGATAGAGCTATATCAGGGGCTAAAGTAAAAAAAACCCCCCAAACGCAGTTGCGAACGGGGGGATAACGTTAGAGTAAGGAGCTATTAATATAATATTATATCTTCTAATTCCTGTCAAGAGCAAATTACCGTTTTACAAAATTTATTTTTTATGATATAATATTTTATATGGCTAATAGAAAATCAAATACTAAAAATAAGCCGGAGACTAGTACGCAAAAGTACTTATCTATCGACACCATTCAAGACAGTGTAGTGATTCTCAAAGACGGTGGTTTGAGAGCGGTTTTGATGACTTCTTCTATGAATTTTGACCTCAAGTCTTCCGATGAGCAAGATGCTATTATTTATGCTTATCAGAATTTTATCAATTCTCTTGATTTTCCACTACAAATTCAGATTAGTTCTAGAGTGCTTAATATCAATGGCTATCTGAATTATTTATCCGAATTCCAACAAACTCAAAGAAATGAACTTTTACGACTCCAAATCGGAGAATATTCTCAATTTATCAAAGAATTGGTGGATGGAGCTAATATTGTGAATAAAACTTTTTATGTGATAGTACCTTTTGACCCTGTAGAGATTAAAGAAGGTTTATTTGATAAATTAAGTAATGCTTTTAACCCTAAAATTGCTATTCAGTACAAAAAAGAGGATTTCGAAAAATATAAAACTCAGCTTTGGCAGAGAGTAAATGGACTTATGTATGGACTAAAAAGAGCAGGAATTTATATGACTCCGCTTAATACTCAGGAATTGATTGAATTATACTATTCCTTCTATAATCCAGACTCCAAACCCACAGAGTCTTTACATCATATAGAAGATTTAGATATTGTATAAAATATATGGCCAAAAAAACAACCATTACTCCAGAAATCTCAGAATACCTCAAGGGGCAAAATAGCTTAAGAGATTTATTAGCTCCGGCTAGTATTTTGGTTGACCCTAAGTATATTCAAATTGGGTCTAAATTTGCAAGAACTATTTTTGTGATGACGTATCCGAGATTCTTGGTGACTGGGTGGTTTAGTCCTTTGATTACTCTTGATTATGTATTAGATATTTCTATGTTTATGTATCCTATGGATAGTGGGGTGATTTTGAAAAACTTAAGAACTCAAGTGACTAGATTTCAGGCTCAGATTTCGATTGCGCAAGAAAAAGGTCTGGTGAGAGACCCTATGTTGGAGACCGCTTATCAGGATGCAGAGAATCTAAGAGACCAATTACAACAGGGAACTGAGAGATTCTTTAGATTTGGCCTATACATAACAGTTTATGCAGATAGTGTAGCTCAATTAGAGAAAAACCTTGCTCAAATTGATGCTATATTGCAGACAAAAATGGTCTATTCCAAGCCTTGTCTTTTCCAAACAGAACAAGGTTTCCAATCTACTGTCCCGATTTTGAAAGACGACTTGGCTATTGCTAATAATCTCAATACTTCACCTGTGTCTACTACCTTTCCTTTTATTTCAGCTAGTATATCCTCTAATAAAGGGGTTTTATATGGGATTAATAGACATAATAACAGTCTTATTTTATTCGATAGATTCTCGATGGAAAATGCTAATGAAGTGATTTTTGCCAAGTCCGGAGCGGGTAAGAGCTATCTTGCTAAATTAGAAATTCTAAGACATCTAATGCTAGGAATTGATATATTAGTTATTGACCCTGAAAATGAATATTCATATTTGAGCGAAGCTGTGGGTGGAACTTTTATAAAAATTTCTCTTAATTCCAATCAACATATTAACCCTTTTGATTTGCCTGTACCAAGAGATGATGAGAACCCTGCTGATTTACTCAAATCCAATATCGCTGACCTTTTGAGTATGCTAAAATTGATGTTACAAGGTGGTAATGAGGAGGACAAATTCCATGCCGAGGAAGAGGCGATTTTAGACCGAGCTTTGTATGAGACTTATGCTAGCAAGGACATAACTCTAGAGACTAAAGACTATACTAATAAAGAAATTCCGACTTTATCAGATTTAGAGAATATTCTTAACAATATGGAGGGTGGAGAGAGCTTGGCTATTCGTTTATCTAAATACACCACCGGAAGTTTTAGCGGTTTTGTGAATGAGCCAACTAATATTAATTTTGATAATCAGTTAGTAATCTTCAATACTAGAGATATGGAGGATGAGTTACAGTCTTTGGCTATGTTTGTAGTAACACAATATATCTGGAAGGAGATCCGTAGAACTCTCAAGAAAAGAATTTTATTTGTGGATGAAGCATGGGTAATGATGAAGGATAAAGCTGTAGCATCTTTCCTTTTTTCACTAGCCAAAAGAGCACGTAAATACTATCTTGGGCTTACTACCATTACTCAGGATATCGCAGATTTTCTAGCTTCTGAATATGGTAAAGCCATTCTTACTAACTCTTCTATTCAGATTTTGTTAAAACAATCTCCAGCCTCAATTAATATTATCAAAGACACTTTTTATCTAACTGAAGAAGAAAAATACCTATTGCTAGAGTCAGATGTAGGAGAAGGGATATTCTTTGCAGGACTCAAGCATGCCGCTATCAAAGTAGTAGCATCTTATGGAGAAGACCAAATTATCACCTCAGATCCAGAACAATTACTAAAAATTCAAGCAGCCAAAGCCCAGATAAACGAGGAAGCAGTATCCGATGATATATTTACATTAAATTTATAAACTTATGTCTAAAACAAAATTATTACTTATTATCGCTTTTACACTAATACCTTTAGGTATTATAGGGTTTTTGATATTTCAATATAGCTCTCGTCCCACAGAAGATTCTAAAAAGGAAGAGCCCAAAAATGAGGAGGTTGAGAACGAAACAACTAATTTAACAGCATCCAGATTAGTAGATACTCCCATAGTCAATGCCACTATAGATAATAAAAATAGCATCAAATACTACTCTCTTGAAAAAGGGCAGACTTTTAGCGTTCCTGCCAGTGGGGGAGAATCGACTATGCTAGATGAGACTGTTTTGACCGGACTTGCCTCAGTAGAATGGGCACCGACCGCTCCTTATGTTTTAACCAAAATTCAAAATAGAGTTTATAGCTATAATTATGCTAAGAGTATATCTTATGCCTTTCCAATTGATGTTAACTTAGCTCAATTTTTATCAGATAATAGAGTTTTCTATACCTTTCAAAATAGAGACGGTACTGTAGATTTATCTGTTAGTAATGCTGATGGTTCTAATTGGAAAAAAATTATAACTCTAAGCTCAAATGCTGTATTTCTAAAGACCATCCCTTTCAAAAATAGCATAAGCCAAACTCTAGTACCTAGTAGTTATAGAGCTTCTGCTCTTAGAATTATCAATATAGATACAGGTGAGGCAACCTCGGTTCTAGATGAGAAAAATGGGCTAAATATATCTTGGGCACCTAGCGGAGACATTGGAATTATATCTTATAATACCGAGAGAGGAAGCGGACAATTAGCTCTATCTATAGTAGATAAAGCTGGTTTTGAAGTCTCCAAAATTCCAGATATAGGTACCATAGCTGAGAAAATAGTCTGGAGCTCAGATAGTAAAACTGCTTACTTGACGAAACCGACAATTGCTAATAGCAAGATTTTACCAGATGATTATTATACTGCCAGTTTAGGGGAATTCAATGAAAGTTTACACAAAATAGATATAGAAACAGCCACCGCCACTCTATTATCTAGTAATATTGGTAATGTAGATTCCGGCGACCTATTCCTCAACTCCGCTGGAACCGAGTTATTCTTCATCAACCGCCGAGACAATAGTTTATACAAAGTCCCTTTGAGGTAGGGTGATGTTTTTGTAGAGTAGAATAAAAAATTTATAAGCTATACCTCACTTTTTAATCATCCTAAGGAAGTAATTTTTTTAAATATAGTATCAAAGTATTTATCTAGTTATAATATTTTAACTATTTACTTTATACTTCACTTTTTTCTTTTGTTCCACAACTCCATACAAAATCACTAAGAATAATAGCGCCAAATCATTTTTCCAAAAAGGGGTATCTAATATCCCGTATAGGAATATAGATAAAAGGCTTAGACTAAGCCAATAAGTCTCCCAATGATTAGACTTTATAGCCGAGATTAACCTGATAATCGTATATCTAAGCACATAAGTCAGCCACATTATACCGGCTAACCCTAGATGTAGCCAAAAAGCAAAGTATAAATTATGAGGTTTTGGAACCAGCCATTCATAGGGAGGAAAGTATTTATAAGGAATAGTCTCAGCATAAACTCGCTGAAAGTCGGCAAGTCCAATTCCGAGCACAAGATTATCTTTAATCATTGCAATTGAAGTGTCCCAAATTTGGATTCTAGTGGTGATGGAATTGCGATTATTCATATCGAGCAAACTCTGGAATTTGGGAGTATTGAATTGCCAAATTCCAAATCCTGCTAGGCTAATTATAATCACTCCTATAATTGGTAGGGAGTATTTTTTTACAATAGGATTAGTAATCAAATTCTGCTGATTCTTTTGACTTAATAATATTCTAGTCAATATCCATACTCCTAACACACCTATAAGGGCAAAAATACCTGCATATGATTGAGTTGTTATGATACCGGTAAATAACACCGCTATCACAAACCATCTTAATTCTACAGGAATATTTCGCCGAGATAGACTCAAGACAAAAATCGGCACCAGATACATCGCAATATAATTCGCAAAACCTCCCTGAGCCACCGCCGGATCAAGCCCTAGAGCATACATAGCCGTCGGTCTAAACTCGCCATCTAACCCCAATACCACCACTTGAGCAATAGTTATAATAGCCACTACCAAGCCACTGCCAATAACTCCCCTAATTAGTGAGATATAATATTTTGCCCCCATTTGAGACAAGATTAGCAATACCAAACTTGGCAAGACAAAATAAGCCTTCCAAATCCCTAGACTAGATCTCAACTCCTCACTTATCACCACTCCGAGACTCGCCAAAATTAATAAACTCCCAAAGATCATAGTCTTTGGATTCCAGTATTTAGATACTTGCAATAAATTTTTATAATCTCTCAATTGTATCAGAGATATTAGCAATACGGCTATAATACCAATTTCTAAAACATTAGTCGGTATACCAAAAACTGTAAATCTAATTACATATAGCGGTATAATCAAGCCAAATCCAAAGAATATTCTACTCATAATAATAAAAATAAAATAAATATAAGAATATGTGGAAAGAAAATACTATTTACAAACATAGAATGGACTAAAATCAAAGCCCAGCCTCCGATAATTGCTACTCCCCAAGTTCGCTCTAGACTTGATTTAGACAGCTTTTGCCAAGCCTTTATAATAGAGTTAAAAATAATTATGATAAATAATCCAAGCCCAATAATTCCACCAGTTAACCAGAGAGTAAGCAAACTACTATCCCGACCAGAAGCTGAATTAAGCTCTGATGGGACAATAGTCTGATATTTAATTGTATTATATCCAATACCCCAAATTGGGTTTTTATCTATATCATCTAGGGTTTGTAGCCAAGATTGAATTCTAAGCGAGGCAGTCACATCTACTTGAATTGCACCTTGAATACGGGTTTGTAGTCTAGGATTAGAGATAACAATCAGGGATAATATTATCATCACTAAGACAAAAGTTCGCCTTGAGATAAGAATTGTCACAATAGTAACGCCAATCAAGAAGGCCAATAGAGCACTTCTAGAATAAGTCAGCATCAAAGCTCCTACCACAATCCCAAGTCCAATTATCCAGCTAGACAATAAAATTATATTTTTCTCTCGCCAGACTTTATTTTCTCTCAAAAATACCAAAATACGGCTCAAAATAATCACCGCTGCTAGCCCCAAAAATCCACCTAAGAAATTCGGGTCATACCAAGTGGATAATAATCTCCCCTGATGCGGGTCCCAACCATATTGAGCCATAAAAGAGAAATCAGGGAATAAAATTAGCTGCACAAATCCCAAAATAGACAAAATCACTCCTGAGATAAAGACCATATACCATAACTGATTATCTACTCGCTCGGGATTCTGAGACCTATAATCTATCAGAGGGAGCAATAAAGACATATAGGCAGCTAATCTCACCCAATATAAAATTGAACCTAACTCACCCCCAACAGCAGGTATAAAATTCAAATTTATCAAAAGATTACCTAATAGATAAAATAACCAAATTACTACTAAAAAAACAGTAGAGGAATAGGGTATAGACTTGTGTTTATCTCTAGTAAACCACCAAAACCCTAAATAAACAGGAATCAGAAAATCCGTCAAAACCCCAAAATCACCAATTCTAGTAATTTGCCCAGTAATTACACTAATAATCAAAACCCAATATCCAAACATATTAAATCTAAATTTATACCTCCATTATACCCTTTTCTAAATAAATAATCTATATTATAATGAAAGGGTATAAATAAACAAATAATAATCCTAGTCCACAAAAAGATATATCGGTTAATTTAAACCATAATTTTATATCTATTTAAAAATTTCTATGCAAATACTAATTATACTCTCATTAATAACGACTGGGGCTATATTTACAAGATTCTTTTTTACAAAAGTGCCACTTTATATAGCATTAGCGCTATGGTTGTTTTCTGGCACTATTATTTTTAGCTGGATATACTTTCTAATTACTGCTGTTTCTAGTTATAGAGTAGCTCAATTTAGTATAATTACACTAAATATTTGTATTATAACTTATTTATATATTACTACAATAAAACGTATTGGGCTTAAGATGCTACTAAAAAGAATATCTTTACTGATAAAAACTTTTATACAAAGTTTAATGTCTCATAAAACAGTAGTCATTTTATTTGTACTCTGGACTATTATATTTAGTTATCTGGCAGTCACTCATAACTTTATGAAGACACAAGATGGGTTATTGTCTGGAGGAGGAGCATATGGCGACCTGGCTCTACACGCAACCTTTGTGAATTTTTTTGCCTCTCAGACTCAGCTCGACTTAAATTCTCCAATCTATGCGACCGAGCAAACAACATATCCATTTTTATTGAATTTTTTGGCAGGACAACTACTAAGAACGGATATGTCTCTACAAGAGAGCCTTATACTTACTAGTCTTCCCTTTATGCTGCTTTTTCTAGTTTTTTTGTGGTATGCAATAAGGTCAGCTGGTGGGAATACGATTGCTTGGCTCATGACTAGTATATTTTTTTTACTTAATGGGGGTGTTGGAATTATATACTTTTTCACTGATTGGAAAGATTCATCATTATCCTTATGGGAATTCTTACTCAATCAACCTGTAGCATATGCTCACTATGTAAATATGGGGCTTCGCTGGTCAAATATAGTCACAGACTACTTTATACCTCAAAGAGCTATTGTAATAGGATTGAGTTTAGCATTGTTATTATTTGCCGTATTCTTTAGATTATGGAAAAAACCTACAGCTTATATAAATGAGCTGTTCGGAGTAAGTATATTAATTGGACTTATACCTTTTTTCCATGTTCATACATTTATTGTACTGTTTCCTTTACTCTCCTGGTGTACAATTACACTATTTTTGACAAAAAGGATTTCTTGGAAAATACTCTGCACTATAATTGGTCTCTCAGCAATAATAGCGTCTCCTCAAATATATTGGCAGTTTTTTCATACCTTTTCTGAAAGTTTTATAAAATTACAATTTGGCTGGATGAGTGGAGATACTAGAATCATAATATTTTGGCTCAGAAACTGGGGATTAAGTAGCGTACTATGGATAATTACTGCTTATTTTGCTGTTTTTTCTAAGCAATTAAAATCCCTTCGTATCCTTATTATTCCATTACTTATATTATTTATACTAACCAATATTATAATTTTCCAACCACACGATTACGATAATATGAAGTTAATGTTGTTCGCTTATCTTATTGTATGCTTAACATCTGGATTAGTATTTGAAAAAATAGTTCTAAACAGAAAAAGTATGATATTACCCATTTTGATTTTTACAACCTTACTCACACTAACCGGATTTGTTTCAATTCTACGTGAAATGACATTAAGATGGCAAATTGCAGATATTAAAGCACAAGATCTTGCAAAAACAATACAAGAAAAGACAAACTCTAGCCAAATTTTCTTAACAGCAGATAATCATAATCATCTTGTGCCCATGCTTGCTGGTAGAAAAGTAATTTTAGGTTATAGAGGTTGGCTCTGGACACATGGAATAAATTACCAACAAATAGAAAAAGATGTTCAAAGTATGTTCGCTGGAGAACCCAATACTATAGACCTACTTCAGAAGTATAATATTGACTATGTTTTTATAGGCCAGCCTGAAATGAATAATTATATTGTGAATACTAGTTTTTATAATAAAAACTTTGAAAAAACAATCTCTAATCCAGCTGGGAATGTATATAAAATTGAATTCAAGTAATGTAGGTACTATCATTTTGTTTTTAGGCTTAAAACCTAACTTGAATTATTTTCTAAAAAATGATAGTTTATACTAATATTATACCCTTTTCTAAATAAATAATCTATATTATAATGAAAGGGTATCAATAAACAATACTATATGTCTAAAATTGTAACCTTCATAATTGCAGGAATTGGACTCTTTCTAATACTCTCAATTGTTGGAGGTGTAATTGTATTCAATAATTTTATCAAACCAAATCTAGCTACCGTCACTCAACCAGTAGCCGAAATCTCCCAACCAATCGTATCTGAGGGTGAAAAAATTGTCCAAGAAGGACTAGAACAAGGACAACAAGAAGCTAGTAATATAGTCTTAGAAATTATACAAGCCAATATTACCGCTGTCAGAGAGCAAATAATCTCAACATTCACTATCGGAGGAGGAGAGGAGTCAGAGTAGGAATAGGATTTTATTTTGTTAACATTATCTTGCAAAATAATGTGTTTGTGATATAATAATCATGAACTTTATGTTGGTGCAATCATGAGTCATTTCGTAATCAACGGAGAACCTGTTGGGATTGGTTGGGAATTCTCCTATAGGGGTGTGGAATATATAATAACACATATTGAAAAGGAGGACATTTTCTTTTCACAAACAATTAATAAAAATTTACAACAACCCCTACCATTTGTACTACTCAAAACCTTGATTGAAAAGAAGAGGTAAATGGAAAGAGGCCAACGCTAATTCTACAGAGAGCAAATCCCGCAAATCGCGGGGTTTTTTCGTAGCGAAGACTTTTAGTTCATCCCATACCTTGTTTGGGATAGATCCTAAAACCCTCATTTTTTTCTTAATTCATCTCACAAGCGACCCCGTCTCCGTCACCGTCTCTAGACTTCGTATAATTGGGGTCTCCTTCTCTAAAATTACCCAAACCCAATTTTTTGAGACTAGCACAAGTTCCTGGTATAAAACCATCTTTATTAATCTCTGGACTAATTGATAGGGGAGTAGTAGATTTAGGCTTTGAGCTAGAAGCAGCTTTAGTCGTATCTCCATTACAAGTATTAGCCGCCCAAAACCCTCGTTCATTTTCTCTCGCCTCACTTTGATAAATATTAAACTCATCTAATCTAGGATGAGGGAATTGCACATAAGAGTGAGCATAACCCTGTTTTATCATCTCAGCATTATAAAATAACCCATCCTCCCGATAGACATAAGCTAAAGTTCGCCCATATTTATCAGTTTTCTGAGCCGGGTCATATTCCAAATATACTTTTTTTCCACTCAATAATTCCTTAGCTTTATTACTAGCCTCTCTACCAAAACACTGCAACGGCTTTCTTGGGTCTCTAGTCTCTGGAGTGTCTATCCCAATTAACCGCAAAGTTCCAAGCACACTTACCTTAATCGTATCACCATCCACTACTTCCGTCACTTGAAATAAATCCTTAGCCTGATTTCGCTCCTCTTTAGACTCTGATTTGACTTCTGGCTCTGTGACACTAGTATTGTCTAGAATTGGTGCTGGAGCAGGTAAATTTGGCTCTACAGGGGTGTTTTCCTCTTGCAATTCCTCAGATTTCACCTCTGCTGGCTCATTTTTAACAAATTCAGGCTCTGGACTTATCACTGGCTCTGCTTTTGGCTCATTAGATTGCCTGTCATAACCCTCAGGAGCTGGACTAGCCCCCACCAAAACCAGTGAGACAAAAATCAGCACCCCAAAAGTAATCCCAATCTGCTTCCTCGTAGCCTTACCTTGGAATAATCTCCCAAAAACCTTCGGCCGAATCAGCCCCACCACCAGACAGATACAAGAGATTAAGAATAAAAGTATGAATATATAGGCCATAGATTAGGTTAAAGATATATATCTATATAATAGCCTTTTTTGTGTTAAAAAAATAGACCTCACTAAAAAGAAAAACCCCTCGCTCAGCGAGGGACAATTTATTTTAGTCTCGCCAACTGTATCAAATGCAAGGGATACAGCAATATTGCCCAGATTTTGCCGTAATATTTGGCTATATATTGTCTTTGAGATTCGTAATATCTTTTTTTGATATTCATAATCTTGCTCTCGGAACCTCCTTCATAATGCCAAATTGTGATCTTTTGTGTCCAATAGGCTTGATGTCCAGCTTGTTTAGCGCGATAGCATAAATCTATATCTTCATAATACATAAAGAATCTCTCATCAAAGCCTCTCAGCTCTCGGAAAAGTTTTGCTTCTATACAGATTGACCCTCCGCTAATCCAATCAGTGGTGATGGTATCTTGAGTGGGGTTTTGCCATTGTTTTTTGGCCCTCTTGCTAATTATACTCTTGGGAGTGGGGAAGTCTCCATACTGGTAGGCCTGAATTTCATTCTCTTGATTGACTAGAGCTAACCCAATCAACTTAGTGTTTTTGTCAATTGTGGATAATGTGTGGATATCTCCTTGTAGTCTGGTATCTGGGTTAATAATACATAACCAATCTCCTGTAGCTTGAGTGGCTCCTATATTCACTCCAGAGCCAAATCCAGCATTATTTTTGGAATATATAATTTTAATTTTATCTGTGGATAAGTTTTGAATTTCATCTAAATTTTCTCCAGAATTATTGTCTACAATCACAATTTCATACTCTCCAGAGGTATGTTCGGTGATTGCATTGACACAATCTGTTAAGAATTTTTTGCTCTTATAAGCAACTATTATAAAAGATATTTTTTTATTCTTGAATATTGATGGCATAATATTTTTTTAATCGTTTTAATCCTAATGGTAATAAAACTATTCCAAAGACTATAATGGCGAGAATAGTCTGGATAAATATATTCCAGCTTGAGCTAAAATATATAGTAAGTCCCATCAAAGTAGTAGCTAAAATTGTAATTAAATGTATAAATTGCAGTTTTGGGAAATATTTTATATGTTTGCGAACAAGATAAATATAGCTTAATAATACCAAACCTTCGGTGATAGCTGTAGCGGTAGCGGCTCCTAAGTAAGAGTATCTGGGGATTAGATATAGATTGAGTGCTACATTTAATACGGCTCCAATAACTGCAATATACATACTTTTGCTTTGTAATTGAGCACTGATTAGAATATGTCCCATCAAATTGCCAAGGAATATAAATCCAATCCCGATGAATAATACTTGTAAAGTGTTTGTAGCTGGCATAAATTCTTGTCCCGCAATTAAGTCTAGAATTTTACTAGATAACAAAATTCCTGCCACTCCTAGTGGGATTGCGACTGTTACTAAAATATTAAAGGCTTGTTGGAAAATATGCTTAAATCTAGTTTTATCTTGCAGATAATATTTGGTAAAAAGAGGCAATAATAAGCCCATAAACATCCCCGGTATAGCAATCAATATCTCTAGAATTTTATAAGAAGCTCCATATAATCCCACTGCAGTCTGATCTTTCATCACGGATAACATCACTGTGTCTATGCGGTAATAAATTAGATTAAAGGTTATAATTACAAATAGTGGCAGAGCTTTTTTGAAAATTTGTCTCCAATAACCCCAGTCTATATTGAGTCTAATTGGATAATATTTATAAGTAGCTATAATCATAAATATAGCTTGTACAATACCAGCTAAGCTATACCAAACCATTACCCAGAATAAATCCACCTCCCCAAAAATTGCAAGGGCTAGTACTCCTAGCATCAAGGTAATTCTAGCTAGAAAGTCTCCAATAGTAATTTTATCTGTTCTAAGCTTGGTTTGAAAGACTCCCACTAAAACTTGAGATAAAGAAGCTCCAATTGTACCAATTGATCCTAAAGCTACTAAAATCTTAATTTCTCTACTATAAGCTGGAATCGCCCAGACTGAGGCTGAGGCTATAATCCCAATCACCAAAACCGCCATTACTAACCTTAATGTGAATAAATTACTAACTATTTTAGCTACTTGCTTCTCATCTTTACCTGCTATCTCAGTAGTCAATAAAGCATTAAATCCAAATTCAGCAAGAACACTAGCTATAATCAAATAATTAGTAATTGTCACATAAGCTCCAAAACCATCTACTCCTAAAAATGTTGTCAGAATACGGATAGATACAAATCCGATTCCGATCATCACAAATTTACCCAAAATCTGGATAATACTATTCAGAGCTAGTTTTTTATTCAGTGTCATAACTGAAATTTATTTTATACCCTCAGCTTTATCTACTCGTTTGATTAAGAAAAACTCCTGTCCTATTGTGAAAAGGGTAGTGGTAATCCAATATAAGCTCATTGTAACTGGTAGGGAATAAGCAAATCCTGTCACTAAAATTGGCATCAAGAATAACATTTGTTTATTAAGAGTAGTCGCAAAATCTGGCTCTTCTGGTTTATCAGGTTTTTTCTTCTTAGATTTCTTAGTATCTTTACTCTTAGCGGGTTGAGTTCTATTAACTATAAGCTTGAGCTGATAATATTGGGATAATCCCACCAAAAGGGCTAAGATAATATTTCTAGTATCTGCTACATTCAATAATCCAAAGAAATTAGAGTCAAAAGTCTCTGGTAGAGTTATAAAAGAATATAATTCTGGGTACTTTTCTGGTTTAAAAATATTCAAAGATACCTGATAAATAGCAATTAGAATGGGTAATTGTACTATAAGCACCATAAATGGAGCGAAGAAATTAACATTATGTTCTTTATATACCTTCATCATTTCTTCAGATAATTTTTGCCTATCATCTTTATATTTAATCTGCAATTCCTTAACAATTGGTTGAACTAGAGCCATTTCTCTTTGACTTTTGATATTAGCTCTATAAAGAGGAATCATCAAAACTCTTACAACTAAAGTCGTAAGTATAATTGCCAGACCAATATTAGTTCCCGGAATAGTGTTATAAAAAAACACCATAGAGTTAAATAAAGGTCGATATAGTAATTCATTGAATAGCCATCCCATAACAGATTTTTTAAGTTAAATTATTAATATAATTATTAAGTTGAGATAAAAAATTAGCTTTACTAGTGGTAATTTTAGTCCTAACTAATATTAGTATATCATATTTATTGCTTTTTGTAATCAGATTTCGTCGGCATAGTTCTCGGATTTGTCTTTTGAGACGATTTCTATCCACGGCTAAGGGAATATGTTTTTTGGTAATAATTACTCCTACCCTATGATCGGGTAAACTGTTCTTTACACAATATATCTGGAGTTTATCCAGATATTGTGGTTTTATCTGGGCAAATATCTCGGCTATATCTGATGACTGATGAAGCCTTTGCATTAAAAATATTGATTTTAAATTCTATAAAAATTATACAGAAAGTTTAGCTCTTCCTCTAGCTCTTCGGCGATTAATAACAGCTCTACCAACTTTAGTAGCCATCCTTGATAAAAATCCGTGACGGCGATTTCTTTTACGATTCTTACTTGCAGCTCCTTTTACCATAATCTATAAATACATAATTGAATAATATTATAACTCATCTTAGACATAAAGTCAAGGTTTGGGGGGTGGGAATTCTGAATTAAGAATTATTAGTTATGAATTATGTCCACCCTTACCCTAAACTCCCCCTCCTAAACTAGAGTATAAGAGGGACTTAAAGCTCCTCCCTACCTACCGCAGGCAGGCAAAGGAGTACAGTTAATTATAAAACATTATTTTTATTACTTTAATTACTAACACCCATCTTCGGATGGGTTTTTTCTTTAATGTGTAAAAGTGAAATAAAAGTGAAAAGTGTGTTTTTTGTTATTTTTATGCTATATGTTTTGTTATATTATTGCAAAAATTCTCTAATAGAGTATAATGGAATTAACTTATCCACAGTTTATAAACATCATAAATTAGACGATTGCAATGGACGAGAAACAAAGAGTTTGGAATTCAGTATTAGGGGAGATAGAACTTAATATTAGTAAACCTCAATTCAATACTTGGATCAAAAATACTTATCCTATTAGTATGGATGAGACTGAAATTGTAATTTGTGTATCTAGTGCTTTTACTCGTAATTGGCTAGAGAACAAATTCAATCTTACTATTCTTAATTCTATTCAAAAAATAACTGGCTCTGTCAAAAAAGTTAGATATGTAGTTCAGAATACTCAAAAGACTAATTCTAAATCTATAAAATCAGTTATTAATCTAAAGGACCAAGAATTACAGTCTCAAAAAGAAGCTTTATCCGCTAAATCTATATCTCATGGGGGCTTTAATTCTGAGTCTGGGAATAATTTTGTACAAACTCAAAGACAAAATGGAACTTCTCTTTTGAAAGAAAATTATACTTTTGAGAATTTTATTGTGGGATCTTCCAATGAACTGGCTCATGCGGCTGCTCAATCGGTAGCTAATGAACCGGGAACTAGATATAATCCATTGTTTATTTATGGTGGAGTTGGTTTGGGGAAAACTCATTTGATTCAAGCTATTGCTAATAAATTAGCTAAAAATAATAAAAATATACTATATGTCACTTCGGATATCTTTATCTCAGATTTGATGAATTCCCTTAAAAATGGGAAAATGGAGGATTTTAAAGCTCGGCATAGAGCTGTAGATTTGCTTATAATTGACGATATTCAATTTATTGGGGGGAAAGAAGCTACTCAATATGAGGTCTTTAATACTTTTAATGAATTATATGCTCATAATAAACAAATCGTCTTTACTAGTGATAGGCCTCCTAGTGCTATTAAGACTCTTAATGATAGATTAAAATCTCGTTTTGAAGGAGGAATGATTGTGGATGTAGCTATTCCTGAATTTGAGACTAGAGTGGCTATTTTAAAAAGTAAATGTATGCAGAAAAATTTTGAACTGACTGATGACATTATTTATGTAATTGCCCAGAGAATAAAAAGTAATGTGAGAGAATTAGAAGGTGCTTTGAATAAAATTATTGCCCGAGTGCAATTACTAAATACCAAAATCACTCCAGAATTAGTAGATAAATTGATTGAAGGAGGACAAATTCACTCTCAGAGAATTGTAAGTACCGATACAATTTTGAATATTGTAGCTGAACATTTTCATATCAAAAAAGAAGATCTTCTATCCAAAAGTCGTAAAAAAGATATTGCAGTACCAAGACAAATTGCTATGTATTTGATTCGGGAAGAATTAAAATTAACCTTTCCTAATATTGGAGAAGCTTTGGGTGGTAAAGATCATAGTACAGTTATGCATTCTTGGAATAAAATCAAAAAAGACTTAGCCTCTAATTATACTCTAGAACAAGACATAGCGATGATTAAAAATAAACTTTATAATGAAGAAAACCCTGAGAATTCGTAGAGGGGATTTATGTTTTAATATAGTTTAAATTATGCTTTAAAAATTTCACTCTTGAGGGGTGGATCTCTACTATATTTTTATAGTAAAAAGACGGGGTGGAGTATTTATTATAAATTATAAATTTAATCAGTCTAATTCAAAAGAGTAAAAGCGGGCGACTGAAAGATCGCCCCTACTAGTACAAAACTTTCCACCCCGTCCAGCAAAGCTGTCCACCCCTCCAGAGGGGAATTTAATTTAAAACTCAACACCCATTGTGTATAACCTGTGTATAAGTTATCTAAAATTACACTTTTTATGTGAATAAAATTGGGTATAAGGTATCAGTAATCCACAGGCTTAAATCTAAATTTTATTTATCCCCAAACTTTACTAAAACTTATCCCAAATATTATCCACACTTGACACTGTGTATTTATGCTTCTAAAGACTAGTTTTCAGCTTTTCCACAGACACTATTATCTACTATTATATTTATATAAATAAAGAACAAAAAATATAAATCTAGTAAAAAAAGTTTATTCAAGGTATAATTACAATATAGTTTAAGATAGATAAGATATGAAATTTACCTGTTTGCAAGAAAATTTACTCAAAGGACTTAATATTGCTCGTCAAAGTTCTTCTCGGGCTACAACTCTGCCTATTTTACAAACATTTTTATTACAAGGAAAGCAAGGATCATTGACAATTAGCTCTACTAATCTTGAAATTGGCATCAGAGTCCATATTCGTGGTAAAGAGGACTCAGAGGGGGCAGTTTGTATCCCACAAGATATATTACTTGCCTATATTAGGAACTTGCCACAAGATAAATTGAATTTGAGTGTTGAGAATGATGAATTGACTGTAGAGCAGGGTAAAGATATCTCAGCTCAATTCAAGGGTGTGGTAGCGGATGATTTCCCAACTTTACCTGAAATTGAAATTGAAAGACAAATTAACCTCAGTAGTTCTGATCTCAAAAATTCTCTCAAAGCAGTCTATGGGTCTTTACCAAAAAATGAATTTCGTCCAGAAATTACTGGAGTTTATCTAGCTAAAAAAGATAATCAACTAGTTTTTGTAGGTACAGATGGATTTAGACTTAGTGAAAAAAAGTTAAAATTAGAAAATCTAGAAGTTGAGAATTTTTCGGTAATTATACCGAATAAAACTGTGGCTGAGATGATTAGAGTTTTGGATACAATAGAGGAGACTGAGGTTAGCATTCAATTTGGCTCTTCCCAAATCAAAATTGTAGCTGATACAGTTGAAATTATATCCAAGTTAATTGATGGAAATTTTCCACAATATGAGGGATTAATTCCACAATCTTTTAGGACAACTTTTGATTGTGATAGTCAAGAATTAGTGCAAGCTATTAAGTTAGCTTCTGTGTTCTCTCAAAATGCAGTCAATGATGTTAAATTAAACTTACAAGACGACAAAAATCTCAATGTAAGCTCATCAGATTCTCAAACAGGATCCAATAAAACCAAAATCCATATTCATAGTACGGGAGATACTGGGCTTACTATTACCTTTAATTATAATTATCTACTAGACGGTATTCAATTATTCAAAGAAGGTGCTATACAATTTCATCTCAATGATACTGACTCACCGGTTATTCTAAAAAGTGATGAAACTCCAGACTTCTATTATCTCATAATGCCTATTCGGGATTAAAAACTATGCTATCCAGAGTACAATCAGCTTCAACTCTAGGTCTCAATGGTCAGAAAATAGAGATTGAGGTTGATATAACTCAAGGTTTACCTGGAATTACTATTGTAGGTTTACCAGATACCGCTATCAATGAAGCTAAAGAGAGAATTAGATTAGGTCTTAAAAATAGTGGTATTATTTTACCTCAAAAGAGATTTGTCTTGAATCTTGCTCCGGCTGAGGTTAAAAAAATTGGTACAGCCTATGATTTACCAATGGCTATTGCAATTCTCAAAGCTCTAGAATTAATTCAATTCCCAGAAAAAGAGTATATTATTTTAGGAGAATTAGGATTAGATGGAGCCGTCAGAGCGGTACAGGGGATTTTGCCAATTACAGTTTATGCTAAAGAAAATAATATACCAAATTTAATTATCCCAGCTAGTAATGCCAAAGAAGCTTCTCTAGTGGATGGAGTTAATATTCTAGCTATTAGCCATATTCAAGACATTATAGACCATTTTGACCCAAAAGTGCAAACAACAATACAAACAACTCCCAAATATGACTATATCCCTACCCCTCATATTAGCGATATAGATATGGCTTATATTCGGGGTCAAAAATTAGCCAAAAGAGCCTTAGAAATAGCAGCCGCTGGTGGGCATAATGTTTTGATGACAGGGCCTCCAGGAGCTGGTAAAACTTTATTATCTCGGACAATCCCGACTATTTTACCGATGATGGATAGAGAAGAGGTTTTGGAAGTATCTCAGCTTTATAGCATTGCTGGTAATCTAAACTCAGAACAACCACTTATAACTAGCCGACCATTTAGAGCTCCACATCATACAGCATCTTCAATTTCTTTAATTGGAGGAGGTAGTTTTCCAAAACCAGGAGAAATTAGTCTCTCTCATCGAGGAGTTTTGTATATGGATGAATTTCCAGAATTCCCGAGATTAGTTTTAGAAAGTTTGAGACAGCCTTTGGAGGATAGAATTATTACAATTTCACGAGCTCAAGGTTCGCTCACTTTTCCTGCTGATTTTATGCTGATTGCTAGTCAAAACCCTTGCCCTTGTGGTTATCTTACTGATAATGATAGAGAATGTATTTGCTCTCAAGCTCAAATTGTAAGATATCAGCAAAAAATTTCAGGACCACTTTTGGATAGAATAGATATGATTATCAATATAGAAAAAGTAAAAACTGAAGAGCTAATTCAACCCTCCGAAGTCTTAGAAGAATCCTCAGAGCAAATTCGAAAGAGAGTAGAAAGTGCCAGAGAAATTCAAAGACAGCGATTTAAGAATTGGGATATCAAAACCAATAGCTCGATGAATATTAAACAAATTCAAGAAATTTGTGTATTAGATAAACCATCACAGCAATTATTATCCCAAGCCGTCAATAAGATGAATTTATCAGCTAGAGCCTATAATAGAATTTTGAAAATTTCCCGCACTATAGCTGATTTATCTAGTTCAAGCTCAATTACAATTAATCATATTGCTGAAGCCTTGCAATATAGAGAAAAGGTTTCTTAAAATAAAAAAGAGGCTTTGACACCTCTTTTTATACAAGATAACAATATAACTTATCTAGCTAAAGGATTTCTAGCTCCTCTTACTTCAAAATGTAAATGACATCCACTAGAATTTCCTGTAGTTCCCATAGCTCCAAGATATTGTCCCTTTGTAATATTATCACCTACCTGAACATCACGAGAACTAAGGTGCCCATATAAAGTGACAACTCCATTTGGATGAGTTATTTTCATATAATTTCCATAACCACCATTCCATCCGTTTTGAGAAGTTGTCACTACACCATCGGCAGATGCATAAATAGGAGTTCCACAAGAGTTACTAATATCAACACCATTATTAGAGTGAATTCTACCATAATTATTACCAGTTGTAGGGAAGGCAAAGTATCCATCATTAGCTGGTAAATTACTAGCTCTAGCAAAATTATTTCTTCTAGGTAATATTCTAGGTTTAGGTTTTGTAGGGAAAGGCTTATCTTCATTTGGGACTATAGCATCAGGTACAATAATATCTGTTCCCATAGCTATATCAACTTGCAGATTGTTATAATCTCTAATAGCTTGCTCAGAAACACTATATTTAGAAGCAATTTGAGCAAGAGATTGAGTATCAGTAATCTTAGTCTCAATTCCATTTCTAGGTAAAATAGAAAGTGTAGAGTTAGTTGCAGGATTTTGTTTCAAATCTTTGATATTATTAGCAATAGCTATAGTCTCTACTGAAATACTAAATTTCTGGGCAATACTCTCTAGAGTATCTCCTTCTTGTACAATATACTCTCTGATTATTGGGTTTGAGGACTTTTCAATATATCCTTCAATAGCATTAATACCATTTATAATATTAGAGTCTGTAGTTTGAATATTAGAATTTAATTCCTCATCACTTGGGAGTCCCAATATTCCATTAGCTTGTAATACCCCGGCAGATGCTAGAGAAGCATCTAATGGACCTCCTAAATTACTATTATTTAGAAGAGTTGAACTAATTGGAAGTCTTCCAGCATAAGCTATATTACTAAACACAACTAGACCTACCACAATGGTAAGAATAATCCAACTAATTTTATCTTGTGTGTGCTTAGTAGCACTTTTTATGAATCGTGTCACCTGGTTTTTTGATAATTTAAAAACGACGGTACTAATAGGATTCTTAACTAAATACAAGGAATTCGAACTTCAAAACGGAATAAACAGACATAAGTCTTGATTCAAAACCAACCTTGTCTAATGATTTTAGATTCAAAAATATTATATACTATATAATAAAATTTGTCAATAAAAATAGTAAAAATTGGCTTAAGTAAAAGGTTTTATAGGTATGATAAAAGTGCTAAATAAATCTAAATGTGAATAACTTGACAGTATTGTTGATAATCTAATATTAATAAAACTTTAATCTTAATGACAATATAATATAAGTATATATACTAAAGCAGCTTAGAAACATTAAATAAACTACAAACAAACCACTATTTTACTTTTGATAAAAATGAGTAAGAAAAATATAAATAAATATCATCACAATTTTACACTATTATAAATATGGTATATAATATATTATGTATTATATTAACTATCTTTAAATATGTATAAAGGAGAATCTAATAAAGAAAATGAAACTAAAATTCAAGAAATTAAAATGTTTTATAATATTAAATCAGATAAAACCTATAATAAAAATAATTTAAGATTATTGTTTTTAGTTATAGTAACAACATTACTAATATATATTATTTTTTTATAGTAACAATATTACTAATATATATTATTTTTGATTTTGTTTTGTAAATATAAATATTTTTTAATATCTATAACTGATCTATTTCTTGGGATAACATTATATCTTTGTCTGATATCCCTCCTATATCATGGGTACTAAGATAAACTTCCACATAACCCCAACCTAAGTTAATATCTGGATGATGTTGTTGATTCTCGGCTAATTCTCCAATTTTATTGACAAGCTCCAGAGCTTCAGCGAAGTTATTAAGTTCAAACCTTCGAGATAAAAGATCATTATTCTCAGACAATTGCCAATTAGAACTAATTTGGGCTAGTATTTCATTAGAATTTAATTTAGTCATAGTATATAATTTTAATTATTTATATTTTAACAAAGTATTTAAGACTTTACAAATTTTACCTCACTGGCTCCAACTTAAAAATCTGGTCACTTTTATCATTGGTAGTTCCTCTACCATCTCGATTAGAGGTACTAAAATAAATATAACCATCAGGTGATACAGCTATTTCTCGGATTCTGCCTTCAGCTATATTTAATTTCTCATAAGATTGTACCTTTTGTCTAGACTCATCTAGATATATTACAAATATTCCCTCTCCTCTTAGCCCTCCGAATAAAAAGGCGTTTTTGAGATTTGTATATTTATCCCCATTATAAAATACTCCAGAAGCTGGGGCTACCGCAGGGGTGAATACTAGAAGTGGATCAATAGCCTCAGGAGTAGATTCGGTATGAGATACTTTTGGCCAACCATAATCTTTACCGGCGAGAATACGATTCACTTCATCTCCTCCTGCTGCTCCATCGAATAATGAAGGTCCATGCTCGGTGGAGAATAAAACTCCCGAAATTGGGTCAAAATCTATACCTTGCGGATTGCGATGCCCATAAGAATAGACATAAGAATTATCAAAAGGATTATCCTCTGGAATACTCCCATCTTTATTCATTCTTAGAATTTTACCCCCCAGTGAATTAAGGTCTTGAGCAATTTCTTTTTTGGTAGCATCTCCAGTGGTTATATACAATTTTTGGTCTGGTCCAAATCTAAGTCTGGAACCTGCATGAAATTTGGCAGCTGGAATCTTGGCTAATAATATTTTAGGCTCTGTAGCTTGATTATTTATATCAGTCAATCTTACTACTTTTACAAACATCTGATTATTCTCCTCATAGGCAAGAGAAGTATAGATATAGGGTGACTTGGGGTAATTAGGATCCAGTACCATACCCATCAAACCCTCCTCATTGGTCGCACTAATTTCAGAGAATTTATAAAAATCAGCTTGGAGTTGAGAATTTTTGTAATATAATATTTCTCCCGATCTCTGAGCAATATACATACTGTCCTCAGTCGGGAAGACAATACTCCAAGGTACATAAAGATTAGAAGCAACAGCAGTATATTTATAATCGACACTTTTAGAAATACTATTACTATCTACTTCCAGTTTAGCACCAGTTTCAATCTGAGGAGATTGTAGAATAGCAGTGTAATTAATAAGGAAAATAGCAAGAATAATTGTAATAATCCCAATAATTGATAAGATAATTAGCTTTTTAGGTTTTATTTTAGACTTCGGCATATTTTTATCAATTTATAACTAATTCTATTATAACATAGAAATTATATATATTATTTATTTAAATTAAAATAACCAGATTTTATCTGAGATTTTACTTCCTCAGAGACAGTAGAATGATTAGCTATATTTGATAATATTGGTTCACGAACAGAATTATCTAATATATATGGAATTAGGTTTTTGGATTCTAAAGTTATAATTTCATAATTTATATTTTTATTCTCTAGTTTTATATTAACAGCAAGCCCTTGTTGGGTGTTTTTTGAAAATGTTTGATCAAATATAAAATTTCCTAAAGAGTAGAATATGGGTTTATTTTGATATATTTCTATTGGTTGTATAACATGAGGATGAGCTCCAATTACGGTATCTGCCCCCGCATCAATAAATTGATAGGCTTTAATTTGTTGCCCTTTGGAGAATTGAGTTTGATATTCAATACCCCAATGAGGATAAACAATAATAAAGTCTGTTTTATCACGGATATTTTTAATTTCATTAATTACACTAGTTGTGTCTGGATCAAAAAGTTCATGATAGCCAATCAAAGCAACTTTAAAATTCCCAATAGATTCAATATATGAGAGAGAGGCTTGGTTTTTATAGTCTCCGAAATATTTAAGATTTTCTTTATCAAGTAATTCTTTGGTCTGTCTTACCCCTTCAGCTCCAAAATCAAGAGAGTGATTATTTGCTAAGCTAAAATGTGTGAAACCAAGTTTTTTTAGCTCAGGCACAATTTGGGGGTCAAAAGTAAAAGATACATTGTCAGGGTCTAGTGGTTTAGGAGTAAAATTGGTAATACTTCCTTCAAGATTAGCTACAACCATATCTTTGTCTTTTAGAAGAGGTGTAATATTAGCAAATAAAGCATTAACTCCTTTATTATCTATAAATCTCCTAACATACCGATCCAGCATCATATCCCCAAAAGATAAAATATTAATTGGCTTATCTATTTTATTATCCAAATCTTTAGGTTGAGGATTGGATTCTTGTTTAGACTTTTTATCTTGTGAACTAGTATCTAAAACTATATCTGAATTAGCTTTTTCCTCTACAGACAGGATAGCATTATTAGACCTATTATTGATTGGTTTTTGAGAATAATATAAAATAGCACAACCTAAACTAATTACTAATAATAGGCTAAAAATTAGTAAATATATTTTTGACTTTTTCACATTTTTATAAGTTTATAACTAAATATATTATAACATATAAATGAAGAAATTATAAAAAGTTGTATGACGGGATAATTCCTTTCGTAGGGGCGACTGAGAGGTCGCCCCTACAAAAACTCTACCCTTCTAAAACAGTATAAACTAGTCCTAATGGATAATGTTTATCTTTAATTTGGTCTAATACGGTCTGGATTATAGTCATCAGGGCTTTGTCTTGTTTTGGCAAAGTGAATAAAAGTATAAAAGGATTGTCTTGATTAATGTATTCACAGCTAAATCCCTCAGAACTAGAGGCTATGCCTATTGCTAACTCAATATTGTTCATAATCTGATTAGCAGTCTGCCCCCCAGCATAAATATTAAACATTGGAACTTCCAAATTTTCCTCTAATTCAGCTCCATTCAGTAGGGGGTTGAAATTTACAATTGCTCCAAAAGCATGATGTAGATTTTTGGAATGTAATTCTTGAAAATCAAAATGATGAGTTCTTACCGAGACTGGAGAATTATGCTCTTGTAATCTAGTAGCTAAAATACTAGCAAAGCCAGAAGCATATCGCTCACTGGCTGAATCTAGAACTTTATCTTTATTTTGAAATTTATTCCAAATATTGCTAAAAGAGGGTTTCACAGCTTTATTAGCTAGAGTATGAGCTACAGCTCCACATTTAGAGTGAGAGGAGACTACAATTTCCTCAATAGTCGGATTCTCCTCACAAATAGCTATCAACTCATCTGCCATTTTGAGCTTTTCCTCGGCTGATATTAGACATTCGCAACCAGGAATTCCCAGTGATAAAGCATGATGAGAAGCTGTCAAATATTGTATTCGCTCATCAATACAAGGAAGCCAAATCATTTTCGGCCTCTTGACTAGACTGTCTTTGATAATTTTATCTAAATTTAATTTATACTTATATTCTGACCTATACTTTGTCCCATCAAGATGTAGGAAACCTTTTACCCCCAAAACTTCAGACACAGGATTACTATATAATAGATTATGATAAGTTTGAGCATATTTTGACCACTCTAGATTGCGATAAGAGTCGCAAGAGTTAGAATTAATAGCCTCTTTCTTTTTTCGGGGAAAAATCTTAGTTGGTAGGCTCATCACTGAACTTAAATAAGTATTTTTTGACATAGAAAATAAATTAGGTTACATTATCAACCATATTAAATAAGGTTTAATTTAAGAATAAATATTATTATAAATTAAAATTAAATTTTTTGCAAATAAAATTTTACAAAAACCCTAATATAATCTATAATAGTCCTATATATAATATATTTTAAGCTATGCAAAATTTGAAAGTCTATAACTTTCTAGAGAGATTATTTGGAATGGTGGGTAATATCAAAATCCATCCAGTAGATTTTAATTTACCTTGGTATAGTATTTATAAAAAATATTGGCTGAGATTGGCGGTGTCTTTGATTGCGGAGACTATTGTCTGGGTATTTTTTACTACTCTACCTTTGATTATAAATTATGCGATTAAAACTCAGAATATAACTTTAGTCATATCTTTGGGAATTGTTTTTATGATGTTATCCATAATAGTTCAAACTCATATGAGAAACTATGCTTTGGCAGAGATTGGTATTATGAGAAGTATCTCAAATTCAGCCTATAAATTTTTTGTCAAAGTTGACCCAGTTCACCATAGTACTAGAGAGTCGGGTAAGGTTATTTCCAAAATTAATAGAGCCGTAGGTGCTTATGAAAACACTACAGATATACTAACATTTAATTTACTACGATTTATAATTCAAATTAGTGTAATTCTAGTCTCATTTATATATTATGACTTTACGGTAGGAATTATAGCTGGGGGGAGTTTAATAATAATGTTAACTATATCTACAATAGGACAAGTTTTTGTGGCTAAAAAAGTAATCCCTAAGGATAATGATCAAGGAGATATACAACAGCAGTTAGAAGTAGAAAGTTTACAACAAGTAGCTTTAATCAGGTCTAGCTTCGCTACTCCAGAGCATATTAAGAAAATCCGAAAGACTAATATCAGAACCGGAGAAGTACAAGCTACAGTTGGGATGAGTTTTATCTCGACAGCTTTTATCCCAAGAATTTTATATGGGATTTTCTTTATGAGCATAGCTTCATTTATTATAAATCTGGTTAAAATAGGTAATCTAGATGTTATTACAGCAATTGCTTTAATTACTATGTATATGTCAGCCTATGACATTATATTTGCAGGAAGGCATATTGAGCGAATTATCTCAGACATAGAGCGAATCAAAAACCTATACACCTATATTCGAGAATATGGGGATTCTAGTTACCCAGTTTAGCTTAAAAATATGTATTCTATTCAAATTCAAGACCTTAATCACTCTTATGACAGTATAGAAGTATTCAATCATAACTTCCTAAACTTAGAAATTCCTAAAAGTCAGGTCAATAAGTTATATGGTATTATTGGACCATCAGGAACAGGTAAAACCACTCTTTTATCCATCTTAGGTGGTCAATTAAACCCTAAAGCAGGTACGGTTTTGATTGATAAATTGAATATTTATAAAGTCGGAGATAAGACTAGAAGAGATATAATTGCAGTTCAGATGCAGACCGCTACTGCGCTTCGGGGGACTTTGCGAGAGAATTTGGTATTCGGGATTATGAGCGATGAGAAATTATGTAGTGATAAAAACCTTATCAGCATTCTCAAAAAAGTTGGGCTTTGGAGTTTGTTTGAGCCAAAAGATGGTCTTAATACTCTGATCGGAGAGGGTGGGGTGAATTTATCTGGAGGACAAAGACAGAGATTGAACTTTGCAGGACTTTATTTGAGGGCTAAACATTATAAACCAAGTTTAATCCTAATAGATGAGCCAACTTCCTCACTAGATGAAATTAGTGAACAGGCAATTACCCAGATGATAGATGAATTATCCCAAAAATCCGTCACCTTTGTAGTAGCTCATAGACTCAAAACTCTAGACCAAGCTGTAGGTATATTAGATACTTCCCTCATCTCAACTTACCCAGAACTCAAATTCTATACCAAAGATGAATTGATGACAGTCTCACAATATTATAGAGATCTCCAAGACGGCAAAGCTCAATTGGAGGAGTAGGGGGTTATTCCGGATTATTGAGAATATATTTGATTCTGGCTACTAATTCGTCGGAATAATGGACGGAGAAATTGGTGGCTTTGATTTGCATTTTTGGGGTATTATAATTGGCGATGAGGTAGACTGGGCATTTACCACGGGATTCGCGAATTAGGATTTCTTTAACTCTTTGTAAAGCTTCGGGAGTGGTGTGAGGCGGGATTATGATATTGATTCCGACTATTTCCACTCCATCTTGTGTAGTTGGAACTTGTGGACTATAGTCTATGTCTGGACTCTCAGGTATATCTAATCCAATTTCCTCTACTGAATTATTTAGGCTAGCTGAAGTTTTGGTATTAGTCCATTTTATAATATCCTCGTCTTTGAGTTCCTTGACCTCTGAGGCTATAAATTGAGCTACTCCGTCTTTGTCTTGTCGCTTGCCTTTAATCGCAAACCCAGATCCTGCTACTAAATTATATCCAATATTCCTGTATATACTAGGGAAAATAATCACCTCAATATTATCTACCATATCCTCCATATTCAAAAAAGCCATCTTAGCCCCACTTTTGGTAGAAATTGTCTTCATATCTTTGATTACACCGGTGAGTATTAGATTAGATTTTCTCTTAGCTTCTTTGATTTCTTTGATATTAGGTAATTTTAGCTCTTCTAAAATATCTTTATATTCATCAATTGGGTGAGTGGATATCCAGAGTCCTAGATATATATTCTCTAATTCTAAGATTTGATTCAAGTTCTCGATTGGACTAGCTTCTATATTCTCTAATTCTACACTTGGCTTAGTGTTAACCGTAGCTCCGAATAAAGAATTTTGAGGTATATTGGCAGAGTTTTGATTAGCTAGAGTTTTAATAAAGGTTAAAATATTATCCAAATTATGAATTAATATATGTCTTGGCTCAAATTCATCTAAAGCTCCGGCTTTGACAAGAGCTTCTAAATTTTTTTTATTTAGTTCTTTAGCCGGAATTCTGCTTAAAAAATTCTCTAGAGAATTGAATTTTCCATTTTCTTTTCTCTCCTGCTCTATATATTCAGCCAGATTACTACTCATATTCTTGATACTGCCAAGTCCATAGAATATTATGTTATCTGAGCCAGTAAAATCTGCTTGGCTAATATTGACACTAGGTGGTTTGATTATAAGCCCCAGTTGTCTTGCCTCAGTGATATCTATTGCAATTCTTGCCATATCCTTAGCATCACTATTGAGTAAGGCTACCATAAATTGTAGGGGATAATGAGCTTTGAGATAAGCCGTCTGATAAGCTATCATAGCATAACAAGCCGCATGAGACTTGTTAAATCCATAATCTCCAAAAGGTTCTATTAATTCCCAGAGTTTTTCTCCAATTTCTTTGGAGATGCCTTGTTTGACCGTACCCTCAATGATATTTATTTTTTGCTCCTCCATCAATTCTTTGATTTTTTTACCGACGGCTTTTCGCAGGGTATCAGCTTCTGGTAAAGAAAATCCAGCTACTGCCTGTGAGGCTTGCATCAGCTGTTCCTGGTAAATCATAATCCCATAAGTTGGCTTTAGAATTGCTTCTAAATTGGGGTGTAAATATTCAACCTTTTCTTTTTTGTGTTTACGGGCAATGTAAGTTGGGATTAGTTCCATCGGTCCTGGTCTGTATAGAGATACCATCGCAATCAAATCATTGAACTCGGAGGGTTTAAGTCCAATCAGAGCCTTTCTCATACCTTGAGATTCGAATTGAAAAACTCCCGTTGTCTGCCCTTTTTGGAATAATTTATAAGTTAACTTATCATCAGTTGCCAGATTATCTATATCTATTTTAGTGCCAGTCTGAGATTCAATCAAATTCAAAGTTGATTCAATGGTAGAAAGGTTAGATAATCCCAAAAAGTCCATTTTAAGTAATCCTAAATCCTCAATAGCATGCATTTCGTATTGAGTAGTAATAGAGGTTTTACCTCCAGATTCAGAGACTTGTAGGGGAGTATAATTAGTTAATTTTTGAGGAGATATCACCACTGCACAAGCATGAGTAGAAGTGTGTCTTATAGAGCCCTCTAATTGTTGAGCAGTGTCAATCAAAGTATTGACTTTTTCTTCCTGTTCATAGCGACCTCTAAGTTCCCTAGAGGCGGCTAGAGACTTGGCGATGGTTTTTTGGTCAATTAATTTGGCAATAGAATCACATAATCCATAAGAGTACCCAAGAGCCCTACCCGTGTCTCGAATTGCGGCTTTGGCAGCCATAGTTCCAAAAGTACAAATCTGTGCTACATGATCTTGTCCGTATTTTTGGGCCACATAATTCAACACCAATTCTCGCTTATTATCTTGAAAGTCAATATCGATATCGGGCATAGAGACACGTGAGGGGTTCAAGAATCTCTCAAATAGAAGTTGAAAGGCTAAAGGATCAATATCTGTAATAGCTAATAAATAGGCTACCAAGCTCCCTGCTGCCGACCCTCTCCCAGGACCGACTAAAACTCCGTTATTTTTAGCCCAGCTAATAAAATCTGAGACTATTAGAAAATAATCAATATATCCAGCATTCTTGATAACTCCAAATTCATATTCTAATCTTTCTCTAATTTCAGTCTGGTCTTGGTCTTTGTATCTTTTTGAGATTCCCTCTTCACATAAAAATCTTAGATAACTCTCATTATCTAGAATATCACCAGATTTGAGAGCAGGCACCTCAAACTTTGGAAGTTGAATTTGGTATAGGGGAATCTCTACATTGCATTTCTCAGCAATAACTTTGGTATTAGTGAGAGCCTCCTCGGGAATATTGAGTTGCTTAGCTAAATTATACATCTCTTCAGTAGATTTGAGAGAATAGTCTTCATGTGCCACCGTTATCCGATCAGGATTCTGAATATTAGTTTTATTTTTAATAGCCAGCATAATATCATGAGCAGTTCTCTGATTGGAGTCTAGATACATACTCTGAGCTGTCAAAACCAGAGGCAAATTAGATTTTTTGGACAATTTAACTAAGTTCTTATTCGATTTAATCTGCTCAGGAGTATTAGTCAGAGGTAAAAGCTCTAAATATAAATTGTCTGTAAAAATTTGGCTATAAATATCTACCCAATTTTGAGCTTCTGCAGGGTTATTGATAAGATAGTCGGCTACCTCGCCTTTATAATTACCAGAAAGACAAATCAAATCTTGACTATATTTCGTCAAATTTTCTAGAGAAACTGGTTGATTAGAATTAAGCCTCACCAGAGACACCAATTCAATCAAATTAATATACCCTTGATAGGATTTAGCCAATAAAGTTATAAAATACGGCTTAGAAATACCTCCATCTATCCCAGCTACAGATAAATTCACACCAAAAATTGGCTTAATATTAGCTTTGATAGCTTTTTCATAAAACTCAATCGCCCCGAACATATTATTGTTATCCGTAAGGGCAATAGCCTCAAAACCAAATTCTTGAGTTTTGGCGATAAGATCTCCAATAGAGCCAATAGCTTCTAGAATACTATAATGAGAGCGGGTAT
>Ga0214923_10001055_pt1 | contig 40118 bp, 35 predicted proteins | sample LL1510_MetaG_FD_177993 | JGI IMG/M metagenome (GOLD analysis project Ga0214923, IMG submission 177993) | Freshwater microbial communities from Lake Lanier, Atlanta, Georgia, United States - LL-1510 | ecosystem: Environmental > Aquatic > Freshwater > Lake | place: USA: Georgia | collected...
ATAATTATTATTTTATATTTAAATCATTTTTATATTTTTATATTTTTATATTTTTATATTTTTATATTTTTATATTTATATTATTTGAGATATAAAATTTAATATATTATAATTTTTATTTTATTTTTAAATTTTTTTTTTTTTTTATTTTATTTGTTTTTTTTATTTTATTTGTTTTTTTTATTTTATTTGTTTTTTTTATTTTATTTGTTTTTTTTATTTTATTTGTTTTTTTTATTTTATTTGTTTTTTTTATTTTATTTAAATGATTATTAAATGGAATATATCTTAAAAAATATTTATCATATAATTTATCTCCCGATTTTAAATTTAATTTTTTTAATTCTCTATATCTAATTGCCTTCTCATTTTTTATTTGCTCTAATGTCTTTTGTTCTCCATAACATCTTATTGTAAATCTTTGTAATAAACCTTTCTGTTGTAATCTATTCTTTAATTGAACTTGAAATAAATATTCCGACATACATAATAATCTATTCTCATCATAATATTCTCTATTTGCATATATAAATATTAAATAAAATGATAACATAGTATCTATAGTCGCTACTTTTACATTATATCCATTTATATTTATTGTATTATAACTATGACAAGAATTTGTTTTATATATATATGCTATTATATCTTTATTTACTACTATTTCATAATGTTCCTCTATATACTCACCTATTGGTTTCTTTTTATTTATTTTTACATTTTTAAATCCATATATTTGAAATTCCTCTTTTAATATTATTGCACTTTTATAAGGCTCCTCTGATAATATATCAAAATCTGGTATCGTTTTTATTATTCGTTTATAATTTTTAGGCATATAATTACTATATAAACTTGCTGCATATCCACCAAAAAATATTAAATTTTGATTTATAAAACTCTTTCTTGCTATTTCATATATTAAATTTCTCTCATTTATTGGACCCTCATATTTTCTTTGAAAATCCTGAATATTACAAGCTTTTCCATGTAATGGATATACTTTATTTAATAAAGTTAATCTTTTTAATATCTTCTCCCATCTTGTTACATCACCCATCGGACGCGATAATTCTAAATACATAGACATTCTTAAAAAATTCGGAGGACAATAATTTATATTATTTATTTTTATTGATTTATTATATATATTATCAAATAAACTTTTTTCTAAATAAGTTATATCTGCTATCGGTAAAAAATTTACATATACTTTATATGTTCCTTCATGTATTCCTGATTTCGCTTCTACTTCTGTATATCCTTTCTTATAATATAAATCTGCCAATTTTTTCGCATAATTCATAGCTGTCGGACTAAAAAAATCATAATCTGGCAATTCTATATCTCTATTATAAAATTTATATTTATCTGGTAATATATTATTTATTGCAGTTCCACCATAACATAACGTTTTATGTGTTTTTAAAAAATTCTCCAAAATGTTTATTATTTTTATTGTATCTTCTGATTGAACTATCTTTTGTCCTACTATTTTTGCCGCTTTATATATATTATTTCTTAATATTTCTAATTCTTTATCTTCAAATGATAATTTAGCCATATAAATATATATACTATATATATATTTATAATAATTTATCTATTTTTACTTTTATTATTCTTTATATTCTTTATATTCTTTTTCTATATTCTTTTTCTATATTCTTTTTCTATATTTTTTTTGTTATTATTCTTTATAAATTTATTAACTTGTTGTTATTGGACTTGTTGTTGTTGGAGTTGTTGTTGGAGTTGTTGTTGGCGGTGTCGCAGGTAATGACGGAACTTTAGGAGTTATACTTGGTAATGTTGCCGCTGTTCCTCCTATTTGAACTTGTGCGTTTGAAACTAATGTTACTCCAGGACTTGATTTTTGTGCCGGTGTTAAATCACTTCTTAAATTTGATGGTTTTAATACAAAAGAATAATTTCCCTTTTCTGTAAAAAATATATTATAACCAATTAAATGATTGTCTAAATTTTGAAATTTCATAGCTATTATTTGACAACCATTCGCTATTGGAATCGTATAATCATAATTTATTATACTATTCTCTAATGTCGGTATTACCATAATTATATTATTTTTAGAATTTGATACCATTAAAGGATTTTTCGCTCCTGCCGCAATTAATTGTTCGTATCTATATAATTGAAATTTATTAGAACCTGAAATAAAATTAACATAATTACTTAATTTACTAGATATTAATATACTATTATAAATTGTATTTACCGCTATTATATATGTTTGTTTAAAATATTTTATTGGAGTTATTAATAATTCATCTATCATAGAATTATATGCTTGATTTGATATTGCATATTTTGAAATTAATAAATCATTTGTTGATGTTATTAAATTCTTTTCTATATAATATGCTATTTTATCATATATTACACTATTTTCACTTAATATTCTAAAATGTAATATCATAGGATCATTTCCACAACTAGTTGAAATATTAAAACTATTTTGATTTAAAAAATCAAATACATCTGATAATTTTAAATAATTAAATGTTTCTTTTATTGAATTATTATTTGCAATAGATGCCGCTACTATTGGTTCATTATTATATGAATATATCTCAAAATCTAAACATCTAGCTCCTTGTATTATACATTTCTCTAATGCACACATATTTACAAAATTATTTTGATAACCATCTCCACAACAACAATTATATGCTGATTTTATATAATAATTCTTTAATAAACATATGTTCTCATCATCAAAATAATTATTTGGATCTGACATCTTCGTTGATTTTACTAACTGAGAATTTAATGCTGAATCCACAAAATAACTCATCGTTATATATGGATTTAATGATGGATACATTTTATCTAATTTATTACATGATGATGTATTCAAATCTAATATATAATATACCCACGAAATAAATGTTATCATTATTATTATTATTATTGTAAAACCTATCATATATATAGATATTTTTCCATTTAAAACATCATTATTGAAATTTTTTAATTTATTTCCTATTTTTGAAAAATTTGAAAATATTGAATTTTTTTTTGTTTGTTGTTCCTCTGATTTTACTTCATCTGACATTATTTATTTCTTTATATATATATTTTTTTTATATTTTATATTTTTATTTAAAAAAAATATTTATTTAATCTAATATTTTTTAAAGAAATTTTTAATTAAAAGAAATAATATAATTATATTAATAAATAGAAATATGGCTGGAGGATTATTAAATTTAATAGCAATTGGAAATCAAAATATTATTTTAAATGGTAACCCCACTAAAAGTTTCTTTAAAACTAAATATGTTAAATATACTAATTTCGGTTTACAAAAATTTAGAGTAGACCAACAAGGACAAACTTCCATTAATTTAAATAATCAAACTAAATATAATTTTAAAATACCAAGATATGGAGATTTATTAATGGATGTTTATTTAGTTGTTACTTTACCTACTATATGGAGCCCTATTTTAAAATATATATATCCATCAACAGGACATACCGAATATAGACCTTACGAATTCCAATGGATTAAAAATATTGGAACTCAATTAATTAATAATATTACTATTAGTATTGGTGGAAGATTAATACAACAATTTACTGGTTCGTATATTCAAAATATGGTTGAAAGAGATTTTGATATTAATAAAAAAAAATTATTTAATTTAATGATCGGTAATATTACCGAATTAACCGACCCTGCTAATTTTTCAAATAGAAATAATAATTATCCTAACGCTTTTCTCATTAATGATTTATCTAATAATACTATTGAACCTTCCATTTATAGTTATCAATTATTTATTCCACTTAATAGTTGGTTTAGTTTATCTTCTGCATTAGCTATTCCTTTAATTTGCTTACAATATGCCGAATTAGAATTCACTTTTGAATTACGACCATGGAATGAATTATTTACTATACGTGATGTTTTATATGATACTATTCTTAATCCTATTAAATATTATACTGATATCCCTAGAATACATTGTTTTCAAAATGTTGATGAAAATTATGGATTTCATAGATTTATACAACAACCTCCATATAGAGATTTATCTTCTAATGTTAATTATCCCACTAATATATTAAATTTATCTCCTGATACTGACGTCCATTTAATTACTACACAATGTTTCTTAGATACAGAAGAACGATATATATTTGCTAATAATATACAAACATATTTAATTAAATTAATATATGAATATGATTTTCAAAAAATTAATAAAGCCAATAAAATTAAACTTGAATCTAATGGTTTAGTTTCTAGTTGGATGTGGTATTTTCAAAGAGATGATGTTTTATATAGAAATGAATGGTCTAATTATACTAATTGGAATTATGAAGATATTGTTCCTAATAATTTAATTGAATTAACTGATTTGAATATTAAAAATATATATTATGATGAACCCGATTTATATAATGATATTTCTAAAAATATATTTATTACTGGATTTACTCCTACTATATATCAAAAACAAAATTTTAAATCTATATTAAATAATTTTGGTATTATTTGTGATGGTAAATATAGAGAAAATTTATTCCCTGCCGGTATTTATAACCGAATTGAAAAATATACACATAATAATGGTTTTTCTAAAGATGGATTATATTCTTATAATTTTACATTAAATAGCAATCCTTTTATATATCAACCTATGGGTGCATTTAATACTAATAAATTTAAAACTATTGAATTTGAATATAATTTATATGCTAATCCTCCTATTGATTTATCCGCTGTTAATTTTCAAGTTATTTGTGACCCTGTCACTAATCAAATTATAGGAACAACTAAAGAACCAACTTCAATATATAGTTATAATTATAATTTACATATATATGAAGAGAGATATAATGTATTAATATTTCAATCTGGAGTTGCTGAATTATTATATAGTCGTTAAATATTTTTTGGAGAGATATTTTAATATTATTTAAAAATTATTTAAATATTATTTTAATATTATTAAATATTATTTAAAAATTATAAAAAATTGATTTATATAATGTTAAATAAATAATATTATATAAATCATACTATATTAATAATAAACACTTTTAAATGGGCTATGGATATATTTACATAAGACAAAATGAATACTGGGATAAATATGATGCTGTTAAATTAGGAAAAACATTAAATATTCCTGATAGAGAACAAACATACATAACAAGTGAAATTAAGAGAGGAACTTATCTTATGATTATTGAAATTGATTTAATAATTTTAGATAATGTGGAAAAACAATTACAAATATATTTTAATGAATTAAATCTACACATTAAATTTAATGCTGGTATTGAATTTTATAAAATAGAAATTATTGACTATATTATTCCATATTTTCATAAAAATAATATTAAATATAAAATTTTATCAAAATATGAAATTGATGATTTAATTAGAAAAATAAGAATTTATGATAACAATAACAATAATAATAATAATAATAATAATAATAATGATAATAATGATAATGATAATGATAATGATAATGATAATGAGAATGATAATGATAATGATGATAATGATGATAATAATGATAATGATAATAATAATGATGATAATAAAATATATGTTCCAAGAGATTATCAAGAAATTATTATTATTAAATCATATGAATATTTTCAAAAAAATCAAATGGGATTATTATTAATTCCTTGTGGAGTAGGAAAAACTTTAATTTCATTATGGATTACACAAAAATTAAACTCACATACTATTCTTATAGGCGTTCCTAATAAATTATTATTGAAACAATGGAAACAAATTATTTGTGTTTTGTTTAAAAATATTCCATATTTAATTATTTCTGGCGGAGTAAATATTGAAAATATTACAAGATTTTTAGAAAATAATCAAAATGCTTGTATTGTACTAACTACATATTCATCAGCACATAAAGTATATACTGCAACACATAATATAAGATTTATTTTTGATATTAAAATAAATGACGAAGTCCATCATTTAACAAAAAACAATATGCGATTAGCACATACTACAAAAACATATATACAAATATTAAATATTCAATCAATTAAACAATTATCTTTGACAGCTACACCTAAACAATTAGAAAATATGAGTGATGATGATTGTGTAGTTTCAAATGATAATATTAAATATTTTGGAGAAATAATTGATAAAAAATGTTTGCTATGGGCAATTAATGAAAATATTATTTGTGATTATAAAATTATAACTCTTTATATAGATGAAGAACAATTATCATTATCTAAATTTAATATTATAGAAGAAAATGATAAAAGATTATTATTGAGTGCATATGCATCTTTGAAAAGTATAACTCAAGGACATACACATCATTTATTAATATATTCAAATAATAAAAAAAATTCGTTGAAATTAATTAAATATATAAAAATGTTGATAGAGGATAATTATTTTGATATACCTAATTTATATTATTCTAATTATCATAGTGTAATGAAATCAAAAGATCAAAAAGAAATAATTAATAATTTTGAAAAAGCGAAGTTTGGAATAATTACTTGTGTTTATTGTTTGGGTGAAGGATGGGATTTTCCGTTATTAGATTGTGTTGTATTTGCTGAAAATATGACATCAAATATCCGTATAGTTCAATCAGCGTTAAGAGCAAGTAGAAAAAACAAAAATGATATAAATAAAATAAACTATATACTTATACCAATTTTGTATAAAGATAATTGGTTAGAAAATAATGAAAATCAAGATTTTAAAAAAGTAAGAGAAATTATTTATCAAATGGGATTAGAAGACGTAACTATTTCTCAAAAAATTAAAGCATTAAAAATTAACTTTGAAAAACATAAACCAAAACTAAAGGAAAAAGAAGAAAGAGAAATGTTTGATGAGTTTGGTGAATATGATGATGAATTGACTCACAAAATAAAATTAAAAACAATAAAAAGAGCTGCGCTTACTACAACATATGAAAAAGCTATAAAAATAATTTATGATAAAAATATTAAAACTAAAGAAAGTTATTATGAATTATGTGAAATAGATAATAGATTACCTATAGAACCTGAAAAAGTATTCAAAAGACAATTTACAAACTGGATAGAATATTTAAGTATTGAACGAGTATATTATAATTTGGAAACTTGTAAAAATAAAGTAGATGAGTATTTACTAAAATATCCTGAAATTAAAAAACATTATTTGGATTTATCAATTTTAAGTAATGAATTATGCAAAATAGATTCTTTATTTCCACCTAATGGATTATGGGTTGAATATTATAATGTAAAAAATTTAGGAGATATAATTACTATAACAAATAAAAAAAAGAAAATGGGTGCCATTTATTAAATAAATATTTAGAAATTCAAATATTTTATAATATTTTTTTTATAATATTATTTTATTTTTTATAATATTATTTTATTTTTTATAATATTATTTTATTTTTTATAATATTATTTTTTATAATATTATTAAAATTGAAATAATTTAATATAAAGAGATTATATCTTATAATATCAATTGTAATGCAACAAAACACTCTAACAACAGAAATTAAAACTACACTTATTAATGTATTCAAAAATTGTTTAAATATATTAAGAGATAATGAAGGTTTAACTGGTGAGAAAGCTTTAAGAACTTTATCATATTTATTAATATTAAAATTACTGGAACCACATTTAGGATGTGAAATAAATATTGATAATTATGAATATGATTTTAGTCATATTGAAGATGAAATGATTGAAAAACATAAAAAAAAATTATTAGAAATTGTTCGTTTTAGTAATCTATCAAATGAAAAAGAAGATAATATTCCTATTAATATGAAATATTTATGGGATGATATTTTATCTGTTTTCCCTACTACAAAAAATATATTTTTAAAGGGTAAAGGATTTGATATTCAACACAAATCTACTTATAAAAAATTAATTGATAAATTAAATTCACTTGATTTATCTAAATGTGAATATGATGTTTTAGGTAATGCATATGAAGAAGTTATCCAAGATATTATGACTGGTAAAGTTTTAGGACAATTCTTTACACAACCATTAATAAAAAAAATGATGGTTAAATTAATTGATCCACAAATATATGAAGATGGTAAAATAGATACTTGTGGAGACCCTACTATGGGAACTGGTGGTTTCTTAATTACTTATTTACAATATATTTTAAAACAAGCAACTAATAAAAATATTAAACCTGATTGGAATTTTATAAAATCGGTTGGATTGTATGGTAAAGAATTAGAGCCTGATACATATCAATTAGCTGTTTCAAATATGTTAATATCATCAGGTCATATGTTTGAAAATTTAGAAAGAGGTGATAGTATACGTGAGCCAATAACAAAAAAATTTGATAATATTCTTGCAAATCCACCATTTGGAATTAAGGGATTAAAATATAATGATTTTCAAAGTCCATTAAAAAATGAATATATTCCAATAAAAACAGATAATGCAGTATCTTTATTTATTCAAGCTATTATTTATATGTTAAAAATTAATGGTAAATGTGCTATTGTATTACCTGACGGCCAAGATTTATTTTCAAAAACAAATAAAACATTAATTGTAATTAGAGAGTATATTATGAAGACTTGCGATTTGAAAGAAATTATATATCTACCATCAGGTATATTTACATACACATCTATAAAAACTTGTGTGTTTTATTTTGTGAAAAAGAGAGAAGGAACAGATGTTTTAGAAACCAAAATTAAAATATCTAAAACTCAAAAAGAAATTGGTATAGATTACAAATTTTCAAAAACGCATCAAACAACCACATTAAAATTTTATGATTATAATCCCTATGAAGATGTTAAAAATCTATTGGTTGAAGTTCCTATTGAGAAAATTGTGAGTAATTCATATTCACTTAATTATGCTGAATATATGAAAGATGAAACTGAAAAAGAACAATATGAAGATGGTGTTGTTGTAAAAACACTTGGAGAAGTTTGTGATTTTAAAAATGGAAAAGGAATAAAAAAAGATAGATTAGTTGAAGGAGAATATCCAGTTATTGGTGGAGGTCAAAAACCTATTGGTTATCATAATGAATATAACGCAGATGAAAATACTATTTTATGTTCTTCAAGTGGTTCAGCCGGATTTATTAGTAAATATGATAAAAAAGTATGGAAGAGTGATTGTTTTTCAATAATACCAAAAAATAATTCAATAAATAACTCTTATTTATATTATTTATTAAAAATTTATCAAGATAAAATATATAAATTACAAACGGGAACGGCTCAACCACATATTTATTCAAAGGATTTACAAAATATTAAAATTCCAATCCCACCGCTTGATAAACAAGAAGAAATTGTAAAATATTTGGATTTTATATATGAAAAAACAAATAAAACAAGTAATGAGAAAATAGCAGAATTAAAACAATTGAACGAGTTTTGTTTGAATAATCAAAAAAAATTTGGTGAGAATGTAGTGAAAACACTTGGAGAAGTTTGTGATTTTAAAAATGGAAAAGGAATAAAAAAAGATAGATTAGTTGAAGGAGAATATCCAGTTATTGGTGGAGGTCAAAAACCTATTGGTTATCATAATGAATATAACGCAGATGAAAATACTATTTTATGTTCTTCAAGTGGTTCAGCCGGATTTATTAGTAAATATGATAAAAAAGTATGGAAGAGTGATTGTTTTTCAATAATACCAAAAAATAATTCAATAAATAACTCTTATTTATATTATTTATTAAAAATTTATCAAGATAAAATATATAAATTACAAACGGGAACGGCTCAACCACATATTTATTCAAAGGATTTACAAAATATTAAAATTCCAATCCCACCGCTTGATAAACAAGAAGAAATTGTAGAGTATTGTGAATATAATGATACACTTATTAAACAATTAGAAAAAGAAATTGATAATAATAAAAAACTTGCGCAACAATTTATTACAAGTATTGTAAATAAATCAAAAACAGATAAAGAATAGGGTATTTGATTTAAAAATAAAATAATAATTATAATATATTTTATTTTTATTGAGAGAGAAATATTGAAATTATAATTTTTATTTTTTTATTTTCTCTCTTTTTTTGAAATTAATATTTATTAAAATTTGATTTAAAAATAAAATAATAATTATAATATATTTTATTTTTATTTTTATTTTTTATTTTCTCTCTTTTTTGAAATTAATATTTATTAAAATTTGATTTAAAAATAAAATATAAATTATAATATATTTTATTTTTATTTTTATTTTTATTTTTTTATTTTCTATCTTTTTTGAAATTAATATTTATTAAAATTTGATTTAAAAATAAAATATAATTATAATATATTTTATTTTTATTGAGAGTGAAATATTGAAATTATAATTTTTATTTTTATATTTTCACTCTTTTTTGAAATTAATATTTATTAAAATTTGATTTAAAAATAAAATATAAATTATAATATATTTTATTTTTATTAGGAGAGAGAAACTTAATAATATTGTATAGATAATTTATTATTAACAATTACTGATACATATGTATATATATTGGAGCCATCCATAGAATACATTAGAATATATGATTTTCCAACATTTAATGCATATATTTTATTATTTATAAAATTTATTACATTTGGATTTGTAACAATAAAAGATAGATTTTTATTATATGCATTATTTGGAGTAATTATTATATCCAATTTAAAACTTCTTGCTGTAATTAAATTTAAATATATATTTTTTTTATTTAATATTATTTTTTCTATTAAAATTGGTTTATATATTGGAAATATTATTTCAATTGGATTAGGTTCTAGTGTTGGTTCAGGTATTGGTTCTTGTGTAGGTTCCGGTATTGGTTCTTGTGTTGGTTCAGGTATTGGTTCCGGTATTGGTTCCGGTATTGGTTCTTGTGTTGGTTCAGGTATTGGTTCCGGTATTGGTTCCGGTATTGGTTCTGGTGTAGGTTCAGATATTGGTTCCGGTATTGGTTCTGGTGTAGGTTCAGATATTGGCTCTGGAGTTGGTTCAGGTATTGGTTCCGGTATTGGTTCAGATATTGGCTCTGGAGTTGATTCTTCTATTTGTATTGGTTCCGGTATTGGTTCTGGTGTAGGTTCAGATATTGGCTCTGGAGTTGGTTCAGGTATTGGTTCCGGTATTGGTTCTGGTGTAGGTTCAGATATTGGTTCTTGTGTTGGTTCAGGTATTGGTTCCGGTATTGGTTCTGGTGTAGGTTCAGATATTGGCTCTGGAGTTGGTTCCGGTATTGGTTCTTCTATTTGTGTTGGTTCTTCTATTTGTGTTGGTTCAGGTATTGGTTCTGGAGTTGGTTCTTCTATTTGTATTGGTTCTTCTATTTGTATTGGTTCTTCTATTTGTATTGGTTCTTCTATTTGTATTGGTTCAGGTGTTGGTTCAGGTGTTGGTTCAGGTATTGGTTCAGGTATTGGTTCAGGTGTTGGTTCAGGTGTTGGTTCTTGTGTTGGTTCTTGTGTTGATAAAGAATTAATATATTTTGTTAAATTATTTCCATTTATAGAACCTAAACCCGTACAACAATCATATTTTATTGTTGCATTATATGAATTTGTTGAACCGGAATCATTATTATTTCCAATAGTAACATCATGAAAATTATCATCATATGGAGCATTATATAATATTGGATTTATGAATGTATTTATATTTATTAAAGATAAATATGCCGCAAAAAATGGAGCCGCCATACTTGTACCACCCCAACCATTTTGTAAAGTTCCATTAAAATATAATATTAAACCAGTTTCTGGATCGGAATTAAATGCAATATCTGGTACATTTCTCATATTACTTATATTAATTGCATTTTGATAATCTGGCTTTTGAAAAAAACAACTTATTCCGCCACCTGTTCCATTAAATTGTCCGTTTATAAATCCATCATTCCAAACTTTCTCTTGTGTTAAATTATCATATAATTTATTCGGACATATTAAAGAAGTTCCTCCAACACTTGTAACATAAGGACTTGAAGCTGGATAATCTACTGATAATTTATTTGTAATATTTCCATTATTATCTGTATTACCATCTGTTGAACCATTATCTCCTGCTGCTACACAAATATTTATACCTTTTAATACTGCATCTTTAAATTTATTATTAGAATTTGTTAATTCTAATGTTGTATCTTCGCCATTTGTTAAATAATTTATTTCAGGAGAACCCCAAGATATTGAAAGAATATTAGGAATATAAATATTAGAATTAATAGTAATACCATTTAAACAAACTTCTAAAACTTGACTGAAAGAATATGAATTTGGAAAAATAAATAAAATAATTGTTAAATTTGGATTAGGACAAGCTCCACCAATTACAGATACATCTAATGTATTTTCACCTGTACTTTCTACATCTGTTAAATCATTTATTGCCCCATCAACTGGATAAATAATAACATTTGGCATTTCTTCCGCAGAATATCCTAAATACGCCCAATATTTTTGAACGTCATTATTACAATTATTTATATCATAAGGAGGTAATATATATGAAGTATTTATATTTTCAGGAACACCATATAAACCGCCACCAAATGAAATTACTGCAATTATAGATTTTGAATTATTAGATTTTGGAAAACCATATATATTAGCCATATCTTTAATTGTATAAAATTTGTGATTATTATCATTATTATTATTATTATCATTTATATCTGCAGGTTTATGAGGTTTTATTTTATAATAAGGTTTTTTTATATTTATCATTATATATATATATATATATATATATATATAATATAATATAATATTTATGATTATAAATATTATAAATATTATAAATATATATATTAAAAAATATTATGTTTAAAGAAACGATTCAATTATTTGAAAATGCAGATAATTGCCCTAGAGTTATATATGGAGATATTCATACTGGATTAGCAAAGGATACTGATATTATTAATATGCCAGTATGTTCTAATGATTTTTTTACTAAAGATAGTGGTTGTTGTAAAACTAAAGATGACTGTCATATTTATACGAATTCTGCAACTACTGGATTACATTTTTTAGAAGGAACAGATACAACAGGAAATAAATATATAGATGTAGATAATAAAAATTTATATAGTAATGATATATGTTATAATATATGTTATAAAAAATTAACAGATTCAGATTATAATAAATTACAAAAATCTTTAAATCCGAATAATGTTACATCCAATTTATCTAGTAAATTTGATGAATTTATTAAATTAATATTAATATCTTTATTTGTAATTTTAATTACTGCTTTAATAGGTGCATGTAATGAATTTTGGTTAAGATATAGTTATGATCCTTGTTTATATTATATAACAAATTATAAAAATTTAGAAAAAATTAATAATACAAATGATAGAATAAGTATAATAGATTATATATTTCCATGTTATCTAGAAAATTATCCATATCAAGAAAAAAAATTTTCAAGTGATACATCACAGAGTGGTGGAACTGCAGCAATAAGAGATCCTGATTGTCATTCTATTCGTATAACTGTTAGTAAAAATGATCCTAAAGAAAATGGAAAAATATTTCCGTATTGGGTAGCAGATATAAAAACTAATAAATTATTAGAAATAATTTTTAAATGTTTTAGTTTTTTCTTTTTATATGCAGTATTAATATTTAGAAAAATTTTAAATCATTTATTAAAACATGCATCTAAAAATTTTAATGAAAGTTCATTAAAAAATAATTTTATAGCAAATAATATATTGTTTTTATTTTTAATGGGTATTTTATTTATATTATTTGGTTATACTTTTAATAAGTTTATTCCTAATAATTTAGCTTATACTGTATCTATTAGTGCATTATTTCCATTATTTTTTATATTATTAATAATTAATATATTTACAAATCCTATATTTATATTTATTTATGGATGTTTAGCATTATTATTACCGAATGCATTAACAAAAATATTAACAAAAGAACAAAGTAATGAAACACTATTAAAATATTATGTAATATTTTCATTACAAAATTTCAAAGATATATTTTATTCATTACCGCAATTTGAAAGTGGTCTATCAGCAAAAAATATAATTTATTATATTTTCAAATTAATGTTAATGTTATTTTTAAATTTTTTAATTTTTATAATGTTTTTAATAGTATTTTGTTTTTGTATAGTAATTGGTAAATTTATGTCAATAGCTGGTAATTTATATGTTAATATATATACTATTCTTAATTTTTTTTATATACCAATTTCAAATATTAAAGAATTATCAGCAATTATTTATAATCATGGTGATTTATTAAGTATATTATTTTGTTGTTCTATTATTGGTTCTTCTTATTTTAATAATTTTAGTCCTATAACAACAGGAATAATGGGTGGAACTTTATTTTTATTAATATTATATAAATCATTATATAATTTGAAAAAATATTCCAAAAAAAATTAAAAAATAAAAAATAAAAAGAGAGAAAAAATTAAAAAATAAAAAATAAAAAGAGAGAAAAAATTAAAAAATAAAAATAATAAATAATATATTATAATAAATAATATATAAATATAAACGATTTAATAATATATTAATATGGTAAAAAAAAAACCAGATAAAGATAAAAATCTTCCATTTGTAAGTATATGTACTCCTACATTTAATAGACGTCCATTTTGGGAATATACAATTAAATGTTTTAATCATCAAGATTATCCCAAAGATAGAATGGAATGGATTATAATTGATGATGGAACTGATAAAATTGAAGATTTAGTTTCTCATATTAGTCAAGTTAAATATTTTAAATATAATACTAAAATGTCTCTAGGTAAAAAAAGAAATTTAATGCATGAAAAATGTAGTGGAGATATAATAGTATATATGGATGATGATGATTATTATCCTCCACAAAGAGTTTCACATGCAGTTAATATGTTATTAACTCATCCTAAAGCTTTATGTGCTGGTTCAAGTGAAGTATATATATGGTTTAAACATATTCAAAAAATGTATCAATTTGGACCTTATGGACCGAATCATGCTACTGCAGGAACATTTGCTTTTAGAAAAGAATTAATTAAAGATCATAGATATGAAGATCATGCGGCATTAGCAGAAGAGAAATATTTTTTAAAAGATTATACGGTTCCTTTCGTTCAATTAGAACCTAAAAAAACGATTTTAGTATTTTCACATATTCATAATACATTTGATAAAAAAAAATTGTTAGAACATGGGGATAATGTTTTTCAAAAATGTTCTGATAAAAAGGTAGATGAATTTATTAAAGAACCAGATATGAAAGATTTTTATATGAATAAAATAGAGGGATTATTAGTAAATTATACACCTGGGGATCCAATAAATAAACCAGATGTAATAGAACAAATGAAAGAAATAGAAAAAGAAAGATTAAAAATGATAGAAGAACATAAAAATATGGGTTCTAAAATATTTTTAAATCAAGATGGAAAACAAATAGAATTAACTAATCCACAAATAGTAGAAATTATACAAAAACAACAAGAACAATTACAACAATTTGCAAAATTATTGCAAGAAAAAGATATAATTATTAATAATATTCAAAATTCTAAAAATTCTCAAAATCCTAATATGGAAATTAATAATTTAAATTTAAAATTAAAAAAACAACAGGAATTATTACAATATTTCACTAAACTTTTACAAGATAAAGATGTTCTTATTGAAAATTTACAAAATTTTAATAATTCTAATAATCCAAATATGGAAATTGAAATTAAAAAATTAATTATAAAATTGCAAGAAAAAGATAGTATAATTGAAAAATTACAAAATTCTAATAATCCTAATATAGAAATCGAAAAGAAAAATTTAATTATAGAATTAAAAGAAAAAAATAGTATAATTGAAAAATTAGAAAATTCTAATATAGAAATTAATAATTTAATTTTAAAATTACAAGAAAAAGATAATATTATAAATAAATTAAAAACATTCGAACATAATTTAAAAAATGAAATTAAATATTTAAAAACTAAATTAAATAATGATAATAATATTTATAATAAAGAAGATAATAAGAAAAATATCGAAGATGATGAGGATGATACAGATGATAATGATGATAATGATGATAATGATGATAATGATGATAATAATGATAATAATGATAAAATAGAAGAATTAAATATAATTATAAAAACACAAGAATTATTAATAGATAATTTACAAAAACAAATAAATAATAATAATAATAATAATAATAATAATAATAATAAAAATAATAATAATATTAATAATATTGATAATAATAATAATATAAAAAATTTAATTGAAACATTAAAATATTTAATAGAATTTAAAATAAATAATTTAAAAAATGAAATTATAGAAAATTTTCAATTATTAAATACACAATTATAAATTATAAATATTAAATCATAAATATTAAATTATTATATTAAAATATTTATTTAATATAATATTTTATGTTAAATATTTTATGTGGTCCATCTATTTTATATATTGGTTTTTCATTAATACAAATTTTTATTGATATTTATAAAGAATATTATGATATTGCATCTGTAAAAATAGTAATTATGATAGTATTTGCTTTAATATTGAATGTTTTATGTAAAATGAATTTTGAAATAATAGCATGGATAATAGTTTTAATACCAATAATAATGATGTCTATAATATCTATTTTATTACTTAAAATATTTGGGATAGATCCAGATATAGATACTATAAAGAATAATTCTACTATTTTAGATAATTATGATAAATATTATGATAAATATAATGATAAATATTATGATAAATATTATGATACAGGATTATATGACACCGATTTATATTACAAAGATTTATATAATATGGATTATTATGTTCCGAATTTATATAATATAGATTTACAACATAGATATACACGTCATGGAGATTTATATTACAAAGATTTATATTATAAAGATTTATATAATACATATTTATATAATTATGAATATGATTCAGATTATGATACTAAACGAATAGATAGAGATATAATAAGACATAATACATATGATAAAATATATAATACTTATGATTTATGTTATAATATATATGATAAATATGATTTATCAAAAAATCGATATAATTATTATGTAATTGATGAGGTTTTAAATAATTATGGGAATACATATTTTTTAAATAATTTATATAATCATGTTAATTTTTCTTATGATTAATTATAATATTTTTAATATAATATTTATATATTATATTAAAAAATATATAAATATTTAATTTTATATATTTATAATGCATGATTTAAATGATATATGGACGTTATGGTTACATTTACCTTTTGATACCGATTGGTCTATAAATAGTTATAAAAAGGTATCAACATTTAAAACATTAGAAGAATGTATAATGTTAATTGAAAATATAAAATCAGAAATAGTAGAGAAATGTATGTTATTTATAATGAAAAATAATATAAAACCAATTTGGGAAGATATAAATAATAAAAATGGTGGATGTTTATCATATAAGATTTCAATAAATAAAATAAATGAAGTATGGAAAAATTTAACTTATTCTTTATTATGTAATTATTTAATAAATGATGAAGATATATTATTAAATATTAATGGAATATCTATAAGTCCTAAAAAAAATTTTTCAATTATAAAAATATGGTTTAAAGATGCCGTTTTTTTTTGTAATTTAATAAATAAACAATTAAATAAAAATAATTTATCAATAGAAGAAATTTCTAATATGGAATTGGAAGATATATTTAAATTAGATATAATTTGTAATATTGAAAAACATATTTGTATTTTTAAAAAACATAATGTTTTATATTAAAAAATGGATTTATATATAAAAAAATGGATTTATATATAAAAAAATGGATTTATATATTAAAAAATGGATTTATATATTAAAAAATGGATTTATATATTAAAAAATGGATTTATATATTAAAAAATGGATTTATATATTAAAAAATGGATTTATATATTAAAAAATGGATTAATGAGAAGAGGGTAAAGGGGCTAAACATAATTTTATTTCTCCTAAAGAGGCGACATTATATTTAACAATTAATGGTCTATCATTTTCTAAAAATAATTCGATTTGATTACATAAATTAGTACATTTAATAAAATAAATTAGATTTTTTAATGAGAATTCACCTTGTATAATTTTATTTAAATTTTGTTTTTGAATGAATTGCATACTATTTTCTGTTTCGGTTCTTCTAATTTCGGCTTTAGCATATTGACCGACACATTTAAATATTAATTCGTTTCCAACAGATTTTATTTCTAATTTATCGGAAATATTAGCTAAATCTCTAATAATTTTTTGAAAATCGGAAGAAGGTAAATTAATAACAGAAGAGAAACTTAAATTAGGAATTTCTAATACTTCTTGGTCGGGTTCTATTAATCTTAATTTTTGTATTTTAGATTGTTTTATATCACCATTTTCAAATTTCAAACCGATTTCATGAACTATACCATCTATATAATCTTCATTTTCTATATATATAGTTAAAGTATCATCATTATCAATAGAAGATATTAATTTAAAGAGATGTAACATATTAACACCGATTATAATTTTATCATATTTACATTCAAAGAATTCAAAATTTTCAGCTTTTAATAATAGATGAACTAAAATAGTGTGTGTTTTATCCATATTAATTATTTTAATACCGGTTTTAGTAAAAACAATATTAGTATCTAATAAAATATCTTTTAATGCAGTCATTAATATTCTAAAAGGAGCGATTTGAACTGTTTTAATAGTTAATACGTTAGAAGTTGATGACATATATAATAGAATATTTTATTTTAACCTTTAAATAGTTATACTTAATTAAAATAAATTTAAATTAAAATAATATAAATTTATTTACTAAATTTATTTACAATTTGTATATTTTTAAATATCTCTCTAAAATAAAAATAAAATATATTATAATTTATATTTTATTTTTAAATCTATTTTTAATAAATATTAATTTTGAAAAAGAGAGAAAAAATGAAAAATATATTAATTTACAATTTGTATATTTTTAAATATCTCTCTAAAATAAAAATAAAATATATTATAATTTATATTTTATTTTTAAATCTATTTTTAATAAATATTAATTTTGAAAAAGAGAGAAAAAATGAAAAATATATTAATTTACAATTTGTATATTTTTAAATATCTCTCTAAAATAAAAATAAAATATATTATAATTTTTATTTTATTTTTAATATATTTTAATAATAAAAATGAATAAATTAGTTAAATATTTTTTTTTAAATAATTTATTAATGAATAAATATATATGTAATAATAATTTATTTCCACAAAAATATTTATCTGTTAGAAATATTAAAAAATATTATATTAATAATTATATTAATACAGATATATATACTAATCATAGTTATTATTATTATAATGATAATATATTATCTGCGGAACATATAGTTCCACAATCTCGTATTAAATTTGAAAAAAATGCAAATAAAGATATGCATAATATATTTTTAACTGATACTTATATGAATAATCAAAGAAGTAATTATAAATATATAGATGAAAAAAATTATAAAAACGATTTAATAGAATTACCAAATAATAATTTTAAAAATAATAAAGATAATATTTTTATACCATGTCATACTTCAAGAGGAATTATATCTCGTACAATTTGTTATATGAAATTAATATATCCAGATTTAAATTTAAATAATGTTATAGATATAGAAACTTTAAAAGAATGGAATGAATTATATCCACCAAATGATATAGAATATGATAGAAATAAAAAAATAAAATTAATTCAAGGAAATGAAAATATATTTATTAAATATCCAAAAATAATAAATGATTTATTAAATTTTAAAATTATATTTTAGGAGTTTTTCTTTTACCATTACCATATTTTTTTAAAGCTTTATTTGCATATTTTAAAGCTAATGAATTTTTAGAACAACCTGTTTTTAAAATTCCGTAATCAATTGCCGCACTTTTTCCAGATGTTAAAGCACTCGCTAATCTAGCGTACCCCCAAGATTGAGGGGTTTGATTTGGGCGAGAACCAGAAGAGAAATATGCACCTTCTCCTTTATTTTTAATTTTTTTTAAAGAATTTAAAGAACATCCAGTTTTTTTTGATAATAAAGAATTAATTTTTAAATTTTTAATTTTATAAATTCTCTCTGCATTTAAAATATGTTTAGATTTTTTAGTTTTAAATGAATTAATTTTAGGTCTAATATTATATATTTTATTTTTATAATCTTTTCTTGTTTTTTTTAATAATTTTATAGTTTTTATTTTATCTTTTAAAGTTAATTGTTTTGGAACATATCTTTTAGGAAATTTCATAAAAATTTAATTATAATATATTTTTATTTTTTTTAAAAAATATATTATTAAAATAAAATAAAATAACTTAAAAATATAAATTGAATTATAATATATTTTTAAAATATTAAAAAAAAATATTAAAATAAAATATTAAAATATTAAAATATTAAAATAAAATATTAAAATATTAAAATATTAAAATAAAATATTAAAATAAAATATTAAAATATTAAAATAAAATATTAAAATATTAAAATAAAATAACTTAAAAATATAAATTGAATTATAATATATTTTTAAATTTCTATATCCATCATTATCGGACAATGATCTGAACCTTTGATTTCCATATATATTTTAAAATTATTTATATATTTTATTAATGAATTTGATACTAAAAAATAATCTAATCTCCAACCATTTTTATTTGAACGCTCAGATTTTAAAAAATTAGACCAATATGTAAATGCTTGGGTATTTGGATTTAATATTCTAAATACATCTTTTAATCTGTTTCTTTTTAATAATATATCAAATGCTTCTCTCTCATTATCATAAAAACCTGCATATTTATTTCTTTTTAATTTTGGATTATTTATATCTATATCTTCAAATGCTACATTCATATCTCCACATATTATTATTTTTTTTAAAGGATATTCTTTCTTTATATCTTTCAAATAATTATTAAATTTTTTATTCCATATTTCACGATAATTATATCTTTCACTATTTATTTTTTGAGAATTCGGTACATACACATTTATCAATATATATTTTTTAAATTCCAAACTATATATACGACCTTCATCATCAAAATTTGGATACTCTAAATCTTTTATTGGTTTAATTTTACTTAAAATTAATACTCCACTTAATCCTTTATTCTTTTTTGAACTATTCCAATAACTATATATATAATTATTATCTATATAATCTGGTAGTATTATTTCATTCTCATTCACTTTTATCTCTTGAAAACATAATATATCAAATTTATACTTTTTAAAAAAATTATTAAATTCCTCTTTTTTTATTATCGAACGCAAACCTGCAACATTCCAACTTATTATTTTCATTTAATAATTAATATTAATATAATTTATTAATATTAATATAATTTATTAATATTAATATAATTTATTAATATTAATATAATTTATTAATATTTATTTTTATTTATTTTTATTTTACCATAAATATATATGACTTAATATTTTAGCATTATAATAACCTCTACTTTTTATTTTCTCTTTTTTAACAGCTAATGTTTTGTTTTTTATACCCGAATGTCTTAAAAAATAATTATCTCTCCTTTTTTTTGTTAAATGATTTTTATTTTTATATAAATGTAATGGCGTACTATCTTTAAATTGTTCGTAATTTTTATCTCCAAAATTTATTTTTCTTATTTTTTTTGTTTTTATATCTTTTACATATACTGTATATTTCTTATCTCTTGGTCCCTTTTCAAATTTTATTATTTTCTCTTTCATATTATAATATTATTATTATATTATAAAATTTTATTATTTTCTCTTTCATATTATAATATTATTATTATATTATAAAATATTATTATAATATAAAAGATAATGAATTCTTTTAATTTAAAAGAAAAATTAAAAAAATCATATGAATTGTTGAATGATAAAATAAATAAAATAGATGAAGAATTAACCAAATATAGAAATAATTTAATGGAAAAATTTGAAAAAATTACTAATCAACAAAAAGAAAATTCAATCCAATATCCAACCGGTGGTAACAAAACTAAAAAAAATAAATCTAAAAAAATTAAATCTAAAAAAAATAAAACAGTAACAAATAAAAAAATAAAAGAATTTAAAAATAAAATTAAAATTTATGAAAAATTAAAAAAAAAAATTAATAATATTTATAAAAAATATATTAATAAAAAAAAATTAGAAAAAATTCATGTTATTAATATGAATAAAGAAATTAATCAAGAAATGAAAAATATTAAAAAATTAAAACTTTAAATTTATTTCTTTTTTAATATATTTTTATATTAAAATTATAAAAATATATTATTCTCAAATATATATATTAATAATATATATTTTAAGAGTTAATAATATATTATTTTCGTAATAAAAAAATAATTTAGTAAATTATTTTATATTAAATTATATTTTATCTTTAAATACTTTTTTTTTATATTTTATATTTTATATTTTATATTTTATTTTTATTATTTTTATTTTTATATTTTATTTTTATTATTTTTATATTTTATATTTTATTTTTATTATTTTTATATTTTATATTTTATATTTTATATTTTATATTTTATATTTTATATTTTATATTTTAATTCATATTTAATTTTTTTCTTCTTGTTTTATTTTTTTTTGATTTCATATTTGATTTCATTACATAACCGAATTTTCCTTTTTTTGTAAAATAACCTGCTTTTTCTAAACGTTTCTCTTTTTTTGCAGTTAAATGTTTCCTTTTTGATACTATTCTACCATGTTTATTCATCATTAAATCCGATTTTGTTAAATTACCTTTTGTTTTATATGCCGTTCCATGCCATACTTGGGCTCTTTTACCTATTAATATTTTATATGATGAACCATTAATATGATACATTCCATCTTCACCTTTTAAATGTTTTTTTACCATTTTCTTATAAATTAAGTAAAGAAAATATATTTTTATTATATTTATGCTAAATATATAATATTATTAATATTCACATATTTTAATTATGTCTGTATATAATAAAATATTATCTACTGTTAATACCGTATCTACTAATTATTCCTTTATTCCTATTCAAAATAATGTTATAGTTATTGATACTTCTACCAATAGAATCGGAATTAATACTGTTAATCCCAATTATTCTATTGATGTATGTTATGGAACTATACAAACTCAAAATTTATATGTTTTAGGAGATATTTCTTTAAATAATGGATTATTATCTAGAACTAATAATCCATCTTTTAATATATTATTAGATACAAGTTATCAAACACCTTTTAATATTAATCCTTTTCCATTCGGTAGTATTGTTAAAAATACTGCTAATTATTATAATATTGGAAATTATTATAATACTTCTTCTTATAAATTTATTGCTCCTATTAATGGAACTTATAATTTTAATATTAATTTACAAATTGAACCCAGTTTTGGTGGTATTGTTACCTATTATAAAAATATTAATACTATTATCTCTAATACACATATTATTAATCCTTATTCTATTAATTTATCTCTTAATATTCCATTTATTTCATATTTAAATAATAACGACTCTATTCAAATCGATATTAGTTCTATTTCAATTAGTAAAACTGGTTCTAGAGTTGTATTTTCAAGTAATGCAAATAATGGATTTTCTGGAGTATTGATTTAAATATATTTTTATAAATTATATTTAAATATATTTTTATAAATTATATTTAAATATATTTTTATAAAAATATATTTTTATAAATTATATTTATATAATTTAATCATATGGCTTTAACTCGCTTTTTCGATGATGATTGTAGAATTCAAAAATATTTAGAAGAATCTGTTAATGTTGGTAATTATTATATTAATGTTCCCGGTAATGGACCTAAACCTTATTTTATTGATGACCCCAATTTAAGAATGCAAAAATGGGGAGGTAATTTATCTCATAATCAATTGGATTTGGAAAATGATTTAAGAGGACAAACTCGTTCTTTAAATAAAGATAATATTTATCTAAATAACTATGTTAATTTTCTTAATAACACTAATTTATTTACTAAAACTGATTACCCAATATATGATAAAGAAATTACAGGACAATCAAGAGTTATTTACCCCGCTTGGACTTTAAGAGAATTAAATTATTTAAATACTAAAAATGTTCCTAATAATTTTAATTATTTACATTTAAATCCACAAGAAAATATATGTATTCCTTTTCACAATAATATATCTACACGTATTATTGAAAAAGATTATTTCTCTTTAAATAATTAAATATTTTATATAATTTATTATTTAAATTATATAAAATTATATAAAATTATATAAAATTATATAAAATTATATAAAATTATTATTTTTTATTTAAAATATAATAAATATATTATTTAATATAAATATTATGGCGGCTTTAGCTATTCCTATTGTTGTATTAGGAAGTTTATATATTATCTCCGAACAAGAAAAAAAAAAATCTATTCTTAATTTTCAAAATAATTCTAATAAATCTAATAAATCTAATGATATTAATAATTCTAATAATTCTAATAATTCTAATAATTCTAATAATTCTAATAATTCTAATAATTTTAATGATACTAATATTTCTAATAAACAAAAACAATTATTTTTAAAAGGTGACGCAAATACTAACAAAAATATAGAAAACTTCTCCAATAATAAATTAATTAATTTAAATTCTAATAATGATTTAGTTAATAAATATAATTATTCTAATCAACATACTGATAAATTCTTTAATCCTAATCTTAATACTATTGCAAATATTAAAGAAAATGCTAATATATTAAATAAAAATTTTAATTTAATGTCAGGACAACAAATTAATGTTAATTCTTTCATACATAATAATATGCAACCCTATTTTGGTGCTAAAATTAGAGGAGCAACCGCTGATTATAATATATGTGAAACTATATTAGATAATAAACAAGGTTTCGGTAGTCAATCATATAGTAAAGTAGAACAAGCTCCATTATTTAAACCTGATGAAAATTCTAATTTTGTATATGGAACACCAATTAATACTGACTTTATTCAATCTAGAATTAATGAATCTATGAATATGTCTAATGTCAGTTTATGGGAACAACAACGTGTCGCTCCCGGTTTAGGTTTAGGTTATGGCAAACAAGACGAATATGGTTATAATGTTGGAGGTGTTGAAGGAGCTAATGGTTTTAATTCTGGTATGTTAGCAAGAGAAAAATGGTTACCAAAAAATGTAGATGAATTAAGAGTAGAAACAAAACCAAAAAATACTTATAATTTATATGGACATGAAGGACCAGCTGATAGTTTAATAAAAATACAAGGTTCAAATGATAAAATTGGTAAAATTGAAAAATATTTACCTGATAAATTTTTTGAATCTGGTCCTAATAGATGGCTTACTACAACTGGAATAGAACAAGCTCCTCCTATTAGAAGCGATTTAATAATGTCTAATGAAAATCGTGCTGAAACTACACAGGAATATTTTGGAATAGGTGTAAATAATACTGGAAATTCTACTTTTTATGATACTACTTATCAAAATTCTAAAAAAATTAATTTAGATAATTTACCTATTACTAATCCTAATGCTGTCGGACAAAATTTCGCAAATATTAATGATTATGGTAATCAAAGTTATAATCTATTACCTAATAATAGAACTACAGATAAACAAGATATGGAAATGGGTGGTGTCTATGGTATTGCAAAAGCTGTTATATCTCCTTTATTAGATATTTTTAAACCTACTAGAAAAGAAAATGTTATTGGTAATTTAAGACAAACTGGTAATATTAATTGTATTAATTCTACTGGATATATTTTTAATAAAAATGATAAAACAAAAATCACTAATAGAGAAATGACTACTAATAAAATAGATATGAATTATTTAACAGTTCAACCTCAAAATCATAAAAATGATGCTTATCAAGTTACTGATTATCAACCTATTGCTAATCAAAGAGATACTACTAATCAAGAATATATTGGTGGTGGTATTGCTTCTAATTTTGGATTATTACCATATAATGCAGCATACGAACAACATAATAATGTTAATAAAACATATGAATTACATCCTAATCCTGGTAATATTAATTTATTTAATGGAAATGTAAATAATACATCTATTAGAAATGATACTATTTTTCAAAATAATAGAAATTTTATTCCTAATGGTAATCCAAGTATTATAAAAAGTAAAGAATTTATTGGTGAAATAAATGCTATGCAAAGTTATGATAATAATTTTAATAATTCTAGAATGGATGAATCTTTATTAAATGCATTTAAAAGCAATCCATACACTAAATCATTAAATAGTGTTGCATAATTTATTATATTTTATCCCATTATCTTTTCTCTCATATTTTAATTCATATTTTTATAAATTCTATTTAAATTTTGAAATAGAATTTATAACTTTTTTTAATTTATTTGGGAGAGAAAATTTAAAATAAAAAAATTTATATTTTAATTTCTCTCATATTTTAATTCATATTTTTATAAATTCTATTTTAATTTTGAAATAGAATTTTTATAAATATGGAATATATTCCATAGTATTATTATCATATATTGTTGCTTTAAAATTATCATTATATCCTTCTACATATACTTTATCTCCATTATATATATTATCACAACCTTGTTCGCTTAAACCATTTTTATTTTTAAAAAATATAGGCAATTTTATCATCGGATTTTTATCATTCATAGTATAAAAATTCCATTTATCTCTATTTGTTATTAATGGTTTTCCCATTAATGGTAAAATTAAATCTCCTTCTTTATCTCTTGTTAATATTCCTATTTGTCTATATGTTGTATTTATTGATTGAGTTTTTATATTTATTGGTATTTTATTCATATTTATATTTGTATCCATATATGTATTTCTATTTGTATTATTTATAATATAACGATCATCCCTTAAAGGAGCACTATATGGATTTAATAAAATATCATTTGTATTTAAACTATAAGAAGATGCAGGTAATGGATATAAATTATCTTGAAATAAATTATTATTATTATTATTATTATTATTATTATTATTATTATTATTATTATTATTATTAAAATTTGTTATATATGGATATAAATTATCTTGAAATAAATTATTATTATTATTTAAAATTGTAAATGAAGAATTTATATATAAATAAAATAATATAAATACAAATATAATAAAAATACAACTTAATAATGCTGTATTTTTTTTCATTATAAATATATTAATAATATATATAAATATATTTATTATTTACTTTATGGAAATCTTTGTTTTTTAATTTTCTCTTTATTAGTATTTTTATCTATTATACTATTTGAAGAATCTGATAAATTTTGTGAATCATCTTTATCTATATCTAATTTATTATTACTATTTTTTTTTATTTTAGTTGCATTATTACTAATCATATTTTTATCATTATTAAATTTATTATTATAATCACTATCATTTGTATTAGAAGAATTAATATTTTCAAGATTTTCAATATTTAAATTCTTAAATAAATAAAAAAAATAAAATAAATAAAATAAATAAAATGATAATAATAATATTATAAATATTATTAAATACACAATATTAATATTAAAATAAAATTTAAAATTAAATTTTTTTTTACTTTTATTTTTTATTTTATATTTATTTTTATTCATATTATTTATATAAAATATTATATTATAAAATGTTATAATATAATATTTTATAATATATTATTAACTATTATTTGATAGATTATTACTAAACAATTTTGTTAAATTTCCCATATCTATTTTACCAATTGCTCCCATAGCTTCATTTAATGCAGGTGTGATTTCTTTTAATCCATTTAATAATTCTTTTTGTTGTTTAACTAATTCTTTTGTATTATTAGACATAGATTGTATATTATTTTCTCCAATAATTTTTTCTAAATTATCATATGCTGCTTCCATTTTATCTGCTTTTCCTAATTGTTTAGTTATTTGTTCTTTATTTGGAATATTAAATAAACCAGGTTCTAATTTTAAATTTTCATAATTTTCATCATTCATATTATCTTTCATATTATCTTTCATATTATTTTTCATATCTTTTATATTTTTCATATTTTTCATATTTTTTGATTTTTGTTTATCATTATTTTCATTATCAGAATCGGAGTTATAATTATCAGAATCATTTTTTTTAATATCATTTAAATTATTATCTGTTTTATCATTTTCAAAATTTTCTTTTTTATTTTTATATCCTTCATTTATTGACATATTTTTTTTTAAAAAATATAAAATATAAGTAATTATTAAACTACCACTTAATACTATTGACATATTTTTATTATAATAATAAATAATTAAACACATTAAATAAAAAAAGAAAATTGTAACAAATTCTTCGTTTAATAAATATCCTAAAATAGTAATAAAAGTAATAAATGATATTAAATATAAAAAATATTTATTATTTGTTATATAACTATAATCTGATTTATTATATTTTTTTTTCATTATGATATTATTTATATTATATTATAATAATATAAATATTTGAATTTATTTAATTATTTTTATTCTTTTTTTAAATTCCTTTTTTTTTATTCTTTAAATTGTTTTAATATATTATTTTAATATATTTTCTAATTCGTTTATATCTTCTTTTATAATATTTATTTTATTTGTTATATCATTACTATCTTGCTCTATTTTCATTTTATAATCTTTATTTTTTAATAAATTTATATTTATTAATAAATTTTCCAATATTTTTAATTGTTTCATTTTTAAATTTAATTTGTGTTTAAAATAATTCTCCCTTTCTTTTAAATATTTATTCAATAATTCATCTAATTCAAAATTTAATTCTAAATCATTGGGTTTTTCTTTTAAAACTTTTTTTAATTCAATATATTCTTTTTTTATATTATTTATTTCTTTATTATTTAATTCTATTAAATCTTTTGTTATTTTATCCTCTTCATATATATCTAATGCTGTTTCTCCTATTTTTACTTTTTTCTCTGTTTTTTTTGTTTTATCTATTTTTTCTGTTTTTTCTGTTTTTTTTGTTTTATCTATTTTTTCTGTTTTTTCTGTTTTATTCATTTTATAATAATATTATTATAATATTATTATAATATTATTATAATATTATAATATTATTATAATAATATTATTATAATATTTTATAAAATATTTATTATATATTTTATAAAAATATAAATATATATATATATATATTATTTAGAAATGAATAGAACATTTATCGAACCTCTATTAATGGAAGACCATAATCGTTATGTAATGTTTCCTATTAAACATTATGATATATGGAAAATGTATAAAAAACAAGAAGATTTATTTTGGAGAGCCGAAGAAATTGATTTATCCAAAGATTATAAAGATTGGAATAAATTAACGGATGAAGAACGTCATTTTATTTCTATGATACTCGCTTTTTTTGCAGCAAGTGATGGTATAGTTCTTGAAAATTTAGCTATGCGTTTTATGTCGGAAATTCAATCAAGTGAAGCAAGAGCATTTTACGGCTTACAAATAGCTATGGAAAATATACATTCTATAACATATTCAACTTTAATTGATACATATATTAAAGATAAAATTCAAAAAGAAAAATTATTTAATGCTTTGCATGAATATGAATGTATTAAAAAAAAAGGTGATTGGGCTATTAAATGGATACATGATAAACGTTCAAATTTCGCCACTAGATTAGTAGCGTTTGCTTGTGTTGAAGGTATATTCTTTTCTGGTGCATTTTGTGCTATTTTTTGGTTAAAAAAAAGAGGATTACTACCCGGTTTAACTTTTTCTAATGAATTAATTAGTAGAGATGAAGCGTTACATACTGAATTTGCTATTTTATTACATAATAAATTAGAAATGCCTCTTAATAAAAAAAAAATACATGAAATTATTAAAGAAGCTGTTGAAATTGAAAAACAATTTATTATAAATGCTTTACCTTGTCGTTTAATTGGAATGAATCAAGAATTAATGAGTGAATATATTGAATTTGTTGCTAATAGATTATCTTTACAATTAAATGGAGATAAAATATATAATGCTAATAATCCGTTTGATTGGATGGAAAATATTAGTGTAGATACTAAAACTAATTTTTTCGAACATTTACCAAGTGCTTATTCATTAGCTACCAAATTACCAAATAAGGAAACCGCTTTTGAATTTAGTGATAATTTTTAAATATAAAAATAGATATAAAAATAGATATAAAAATAGATATAAAAATAGATATAAAAATAGATATAAAAATAGATATTTAAATAGATATAAAAATAGATATAAAAATAGATATAAAAATAGATATAAAAATAGATATAAAAATAGATATTTAAATAGATATAAAAATAGATATAAAAATAGATATAAAAATAGATATAAAAATAGATATAAAAATAGATATAAAAATGGATATAAAAATAAAATTTAAAATTATTTAATATGTGTGGAGTTTCTTTTATTTTATCTAAAAATAAAAATAATATTATTAAAAATATTTTCAATAGTCTTAAATTAATTCAAAATAGAGGTTATGATTCTATTGGTATATGTTATTATAATAATAATTTAAATAAATATGATATTATTAAAAATGCTGAAAATGAATGTTTTCACAAATTAGAACATTATTTTAATATTCATAATATTTATTCTTATGTTGCTTTAGGTCATACAAGATGGGCTACACATGGTAAAATTACTGAAAATAATTCACATCCACACATTTCTAATAATGGTAAAATTATATTAGTTCATAATGGTATTATTGATAATTTTATAGAAATAAAAAATATGTTAATTCTTAATAAATTTAAATTTTATAGTGATACTGATAGTGAAGTAATTGCTAATTTAATTGAATATTATATTTTATTTTTAAATTTATCGATTGAAGAAGCTATCAAAAAAATGAATGATATTTTAAAAGGAACTTGGGCTTTAATAATTGTTTATAAAGATTCACATGATACTTTTTATATTACTAAAAATAATTCTCCCTTATTATTTGGTTCTAATAATGAATATATTATTGCTACTTCTGAAATAAATGGTTTTGTAGATTTAATACATAATTATATTATATTGGATAATTTTGATATTATAAAAATAAATAATAATTCATATAATTCTATTAATAATAATATTATTAAATATAATTTTAAACAAATTGATATAGACCATTTTGCTAATATTAATAATCTTAATTATGATTTATATAATCATTGGATGCTTAAAGAAATTATGGAACAAAATATAACTATTGAAAAAGCTATTAAATTTGGTGAGAGAATTAATAATAATATTATTAAATTAGAAAGTTTAGAATATATTAAGAATAATTATTCTAATAAAATTCAATTCATTATTTTAATAGGTTGTGGAACTAGTTATAATGCTGCTTTATTAGCTGAAAATTATTTTAAAGAAATTAAATGTTTTATATCGGTTTCTTCTTTTAATGCTTGTGAATTTACAGAATATGATTTACCGAATGTTAATAATTATAAAAATATATTATGTATATTTTTAAGTCAATCAGGTGAAACTATAGATGTCTTTAATTCTTTACAAATATGTAAAAATAAGGGTTGTATAACTATGGGAATTATTAATATTACTGATTCTCTTATATCTCGTAATGTTGAATGTCGTGTTTATTTAAATGCAGGTATAGAAGTATCTGTTGCTTCAACTAAATCATTTACTTCTATGTCTATTGTTTTATCATTAGTTTCATTATGGTTTAATCAATTTTATAATAATAATTATTTAAATGAAGAAATACTTATATCTTTAAAAAGTTTACCGAATACTATTACAAGTACATTATTTGATTTTAAATTTATGAAAACGATAGAGAATTTAACAGAAAATATAATATTAAATAATATTAATAATATATTTATTTTAGGAAAAAATAAATTATATCCTATTGCAAATGAAGCCGCACTTAAAATTAAAGAGGTATCTTATATACATGCTGAAGGTTTTTCAGCTGGTTCTTTAAAACATGGACCTTTTGCATTATTAGATAATTCTAATTTATCTATTTTATTAATAGATTATAATGATATTATATCTTATAATAATTTAAAATCGACTTATTATGAAATTTTAGGAAGAGATACTAATTTATTTATTATTACTAATTCAAATGAAGTTATAAATGAATTAAATATAAATGAAAATAATTATTTATTATTATATAATTTAAATTATTATAATGAAATTTTATTTACTATATCATTTCAATATTTAGCTTATAAATTATCTATAAGAAAAAATATTAATCCAGATAAACCTCGTAATTTAGCAAAAGTTGTTACAGTTCATTAATATTTTTTTTTAAATCATTTTTTTAATATATATTTTTTAAAATCATTTTTTTAATATATATTTTTTTTTAAATCATTTTTTTTAATATATATTTTTTAAAATCATTTTTTTTAATATATATTTTTTAAAATCATTTTTTTAAATTATATATTTCTTTCTTTAAATCATTTTTTTAAATTATATATTTCTTTCTTTAAATCATTTTTTTAATATATATTTTTTCTTTAAATCATTTTTTTAAATTATAATAATTACTAAAAATTTTATTTTTATTATTAATTTTATTATTATTATTATTTAAAAATTTAAATACCCATCTATTCTGTTGTATTGTTTTTTCATATAAATTTATTTTTAATTTTTGTTCTTTTAAAATATCTTGATTATAAAATATTTCTTTATCTGGATTTATTAATGTTTTAAAAAATAATATATTAATCATATATTCATTTTGAATTATATGTGTTATTTTTGATAAATTTTCATGTTCTATATTTTTTTCTATTTTATATTTTAATTCTGTTATTGTATTTAAATTATCTATCATTTTATTTATTGCATAATTTTGGGGTTCTCTATTGTTTATTATTCTTATTGGATCATCATATAAATGTATTATATCATTTGAATTTATTACAAAAAAATTATTTCTATCTATTAATATATTATTTTTCAATACTTTCCTTTGCATTTCATTATCCTCTAACCCCCACCCCCAATTATTTGGAAAACCACCACATTTTTCAAAATCCTCTCCTATTATAGAAAATACTCCACCTAATGCAAAATCAAAACCATAAAAATGTTTAACTTTTCCTTTTGTTGTTTCATAATTTAATAAATTTTTTTTTGAAGGTAATATATCTATATCATTAAATACAAATGTTATATTTTTATAATCATTTGGATATTTTTCTTTTATTACTAAAAAACCTATATTTTTTGTACCCCCTCTATTAAATGGTTTCACATCTGTTTGATGTGAATAATATATTTCATAATCATTTATATCATAATCTTCCATTATATATTTCATATATATTGAAAAATGTGTTTTTTGTTGTTCTCTATTTCTATATGGAACTATAAATATTATTTTTGGTATTATACTCATAATTATATAATATTATATTATATTTATATTTAATATTATATTTATTTTATTAAATAAATTATTTTATATTTTATATTATATTTATTTTATTAAATTCATTATTTATTTAAAAAAATATTTAATTTATATATTTTATATATTTTATATATTTTATATATTTTTATTATGTATATTTTTTTAATATACATATAGGTATTAATTCCGTTTTATGTAATTCTAATTTTTTGTAACATTTATTAATTGTTACTTCTGAAATTTTACTTATATTATTTATTGTACTTTTTGGTATATTTAAATTACATATTTGAGATACAAAATAAATTATACCTCCTGCAATAGAATGGGGTGTATTTTCTGGAATTAAATTTTTATTTTCTATTTTAGTAGCTATAAATTTACATAAATTTGTTAATTCATTATTTATATTTAATTTACTACAATATCTCTCTATAAATGTTAAAGGCGTCGTTTTATTCAAATTTATTATATTATTATCATTTATATTATTATTCATATTATTATGTTCTATCTCATTTATAATTGATAAAGCATTTTTACATCCTTTTGTTGCACTTGTATTATCCAAATTAAATATATCTGCTATTTCTTTTGCTGTTCTTGAATAATTATTTACACGACAAGATATATATATTGATGCTGCTATTATTCCATCTCTATTTAAACCACGAAAAGTTTTTGCCTCTGATATTTGTTTATGATAACGCATAGCATCATCTATTATCATTTTTGGTATTCCCGCATTTTGACTTATTATTGTTATTAATTGAAATTCATCATATTGCGATTTTTCTTTATATGGCATAGATTGCCAATCTGTATATCTTTTTATTTTATGCATCTCATAACTCGTTTTTCCAGGACATAATACTTTACAACTATATGATGACTCCTTTAATAATGGATTTATTGGCATTCCACAACGAGTAGGATCACTCCCTTGATTATCATCTGCACCATAAAAACGCCATTCTGCTGATTGATCTAAATTATCTTTATAAATTATACCACATTTATTATTCGGACATGTCCAAAAACTATCATCTCCTACAAATAAAGTTGTTTTACAATTTAAACAAGTCTCTTTCTTTATAGCATTTAATATATTTTCTTTAGATAATTTCATTTCTAATGTTTCATTCGTTTCTAATACATCATTTCTATAAATACATTCTAATTTTTTTTTTGATTTAATATTATTATTTATATTATCATCTTCTAAAAATTCCTCATCAAATAAATTCCATATTTTTTTTATATCTATTTTATTCTTATTATCTTTATTTTTTTTTGTAGTCTTATTATTATCATATATTTTTAATTTTTCTATATCATTTATATTCATATTAAAATTCATATATATTTATTAAATTATATTTAAACTTATTTTTAAAATATTTATCAATTATTTTTTATATAATTTTTTTTTATTAAAAATATAATTTTAAAAATATAATTATATATTATAATGTCTAATTTATTTTTTCAAAATAATAATATTAATAAAGAAGATTTTGAAAATTTTATATTTAATGAATTAAAAGATTTTATTATTAACAATCATGAAATTAATAATATATATTTAAATAAAATAGAAAATTTACCATTTGAATATTCTGATATATGCAATATGATTTCTTTACATTCTGATACCGCTGTCTATCGTTTTAATTATACTAATATTTCATTAATTAAACCTATTGATAATAATCACGAAATTTGTATTGAATATAAATTCAAAAATATATTATTATTTTTAATATTAAATTGTATTTTAAATACTTTTTATACTAATGTTTTAGATATTCAAAATAAATCTAATCCACAAAATTTTCAAAATAAACCGAATCAGCAAAATCCGCAAAATCAGCAAAATCAGCAAAATCCGCAAAATCCGCAAAATCAGCAAAATCCGCAAAATCAGCAAAATCAGCAAAATCAGCAAAATCAGCAAAATCAACAAAAACAACAAAATCAACCTAATCAACCTAATCAACAAAATCAACCCAATCAACAAAATCAACAAAATCAACAAAATCAACAAAATCAACCCAATCAACCCAATCAACAAAATCAGGCGGAAAATATTGAAGAAAAACAAATTGGTGGGGATGATGAAGAAAAATTAGTAAATCCTGCAGATATAAACTTAGAAGAAGAAATAAATCCACAAGAAGTAATAAAACCAAAAGAAGAAATAAATCAGGAGGAAGAAGTAAAAATACAGGAAGAAATGAATCCAGAAGAACAAGCAAAAAAACAAGAACAAGCAAAAAAACAAGAAGAAGTAGAGAAACAAGAAATTAAAAAAGTGGATACTAAAACACAATCAAATTCAGAATTATTACATATTTCAATAATAAAAAAATTTATTGATAAATATTTATTTGATAAAAATAAATCAGTAATAAATACAATAAATATTTTTTGTGATAAATATTATTCAATTGAAATTTTTAAAAAAGTTAATAATATTTTTAGAAATGATGTTTTTAATAATTTAAATTATAACAATGAAAATATTAAAGGTTTTATTAATGAATTTAATAAATATACTATAAATTTAGAACTAAATAGAAAAATAGAATTATTTAATAATTATATTAATAATAATAATAATAATAATAATAATAATAATAATAATAATAATAATAATAATAATAATAATAATAAAAAATCTATAATTGATAATATTTTTAATATATTTACAAATTCTAAATCCAATATAAAAATATGTAAATATCTTGATTTAAATAATAATATATTTAATAATAATAAAGATAAAGAAGAAAGTATAAAAAAAATTATAATAGAAACAATAAATGAATATTATAATAAAAGAAATAAAATATATGTCGAAATAATTTTAAAATTATTTAAATTTAATAATAAAAAAATAGAATCTATAATATTTTATAATTATAATTATAATGATATATTAAGTATTATAAATAATTTGAAAAATATAATAGTAGAATTACATATAAATTTTTTAAATAGAATGTTAAATATATTTAATATAATAGAAGATATAATAAATAAAGAACAAATTAAAAATAATAATATAACTACAGGTGGTTTTAAAACTACTTTAAAAAAAAATAAAAATAAAATGAAAAATAAAAGTAAAATGAAAAATAAAAGTAAATTAATAAATTTTGAAAAATTAAATATAAAAAAAAATAATAAAATATTTAAATCAAAATCTAAAAGAAACACTACAAAAAAATTATATAATAATAAATTAAATTTATTCAAAACTAAATACGATGTTTATAATATGTATAATTATTAATTAATATTTTTAAGATATCTTAAAATATTTTAAGATATTTTAAGTTATTTTAAAAGTTATTTTAAGATATTTTAAGATTATTTAAGATATTGGTTTATAACCTATTATATTAGATGGATTACTTGTATCTGTAATAACATAATTTTTAGTTGATAAAGTCAAATTATTAATTCCAAATCTTAATATATCTCCATCTGTTAAATATACCATTCCTTTTACATCATTTGAAATTAAAAATTGAGTGAAATCTTTTAATTTAGGTAATGCAACATTATCTATATCATAAATATCATTTAATTGTAATACACCTAAATTATATTTTTGCCATTGATTACCAAATATAGTAGTAGTTGCATTATTATATAAATCTTCTACATTAGAATTTAAATTGGAAATAGAACTTTGACATTCTAAATTAATAATATAATTATAAGAAATAGAAACCATAATAGTGCCTACTAATAAATACCAACATAATTTACCTATAATATATTTAATATTTACTAATTTATATAAATTTAAAATATCATCAGAATATGTATCATTTTCATCTTTATAAGGTTTTATTATATCATTTTCTAATAATGCTTCCAAATATTTATTAAAATCTTCTGATTTTTTACTTAATTCATTAATAAATTTACTTTTATTATTATTTATATTTAAAATTATTTGTTTCATATCTTCAATTTGGTCTTTATATATTCTATCATGATAATCATTAATTCCCATTATATATGTTATACCATAACCTATAGTATTTGAAAATGGTCTAATCCAACCATCAAATAATTCTAATATAAAATATAAAACACCAAATATTAATACGAGTGGTAATAATGTAGAACTTAATATTTCAAAAAAATTAATAGAATTATTAGAACATATACCTTTATAAATTAATGTATTAATATAAAACATTCCTCCAAAAATTAATAATACATAAATAAATATATAAATATTATTAGAAGAACTATCTTCTATTTGTTGGAAATTTTTATGTTCGGAAGAATTAATATTATATATCATTAAAATACCATAAATAATAGTTAAAATCATAAAATATATAATAGAAGTAATAGGTCCCGGTAAAATCGCCATTTATTTATATGTATAAATTTTTTAAAAAAAATAACTTCATTTATTAATATAATAAAATATGGATTTAAATAAATTAAATTATTTAAATTTTAATAATTTTAAAAATAATAATAAAAATGATATTGAAAAACAATTAAAACCTAATTTAATTGACCCTGGGGTTAAATATTATTTTAAATATATATTAAATGAATGTCATAATTATAAATTAAAAAATTATAATTTTTTTTATAATTTATTTTTATTTATTTTTTTTTGTATTATATTATTTATTGTTTTATATTCAAAATATAAAGGAGGAAGAACAAAAGAAGAAGAATATAAAAAATATATTAAAGATAAAGAATATATAATGTCTAAATTAGTATATTATAATAAAATGAATTTAGAAAATCAACAAAATATTAAAAATAATTTAATTACAAATATTCCAAATTATAGTAATAATGTTGAAGCCAACCTTTTATATAATAAAATGCAATTTTAAAATTATATTTTATATTTAATATTTTATATTTTATATTTATTATATTATAAATATAAAATATATCATATTATGAATATAAAAAATTATTATAATTTTTTAAAATATAATATATGATACAATATATAATAAAATAATATTGTTATTAAATAAAAAGATATTATAAATATATAAAATATAATTATTATAAAATAAAATATTATATTTTCAATATTTATTTTAATATTTTTTATAATTTGAATATTTTTTATATTTTTTATATTTTTTATAATTTGAATATTTTGAATATTTTTAATATTTTTTATAATTTGAATATTTTTAATATTTTTAATATTTTTAATATTTTTTATAATTTGAATATTTTGAATATTTTTAATATTTTTTATAATTTGAATATTTTTTATATAAAATTGTATTTTATAATATAATATTGTTATTAAATAAAAAGATATAATAAATATATAAAATAATATTATTTTTAAATAAATTATATTATTTTTTATATTTTTAATAATTATTATATTTTGAATATAATATTTTATTTTATAATAATAATTTTTAATAAATAAAAACATAATATATTTAATTTAAAATATATTTTTAATATATATTGATTTATAATAATAATAAAAAATATTATTATTATAATAATATGGAAAAATCAAAATTTATTTTTTTAAATGAAAAAGATAATTATGATAAATATTTAGAAGATTTAAAAAAGTATTATAATTTAAAAAAGAAATACAATAACCAAAAAGAAATAATAAAAAAAAATATATTTAATAATAATCCAAATATGTCTATTGAATTAAAAAAAAAATTATATAATCAAAATAAATTTAAATGTGTTAATTGTAAATTAGAAGGCGGAAATGTATTTATAGAAACTTCCGATTATTTAAAAGCAACTTGTGGTAATATTAATAAACCATGTAAATTAAATATAAATATAAAGAAATGGAATATTTTAAATTTATCGACTGAATTAGAGAGAAAAATGAATTTATTAAAAAATATAAAAAATAATATTACTATGACAAAATTAAATTTTTTATTTAATTTTATAGAAGAAGATAAAGCTATTGAATTATTTGAAAAACAAAAAAATGATTTAAATTTGTTACAAGAAAATTTTAATAATTTATTTTCTTTATATTATTATGTTGTAGATAATAAAGATAAAAATAATATTATAAATGATAAATTATTAGAACAATTTGAATATATAAAAGAATATAAAGAATATATAAATTTATATTTAAATAACAATAATACAAATTTTGATAAAAATAAGTATTTAAAAAATGCATTTGAAATATATACAACAAAATTAAAAAATATAGATAAAACAATTAGAGAGAATAGATATATTGAAAATATTTTAGATAAAAATACAAAATATAATATTAATACATTAATTCAAAATAAATATACTTTAAAAAATATGGAAATTATTTACCATTTAGAAAAATTAAAATTAAAATAGAATTTAAATAGAATTAAAATAGAATTTAAATAGAATTAAAATAGAATTAAAATAGAATTAAAATAGAATTAAAATAGAATTAAAATAGAATTAAAATAGAATTAAAATAGAATTAAAATAGAATTAAAATAGAATTAAAATAGAATTAAAATAGAATTAAAATAG
>Ga0214923_10001056_pt1 | contig 40105 bp, 48 predicted proteins | sample LL1510_MetaG_FD_177993 | JGI IMG/M metagenome (GOLD analysis project Ga0214923, IMG submission 177993) | Freshwater microbial communities from Lake Lanier, Atlanta, Georgia, United States - LL-1510 | ecosystem: Environmental > Aquatic > Freshwater > Lake | place: USA: Georgia | collected...
TGTTGGTGACAAGGTTACTAAAGATGGACAGACTCATGTTATGATTGATGGTATTGGTGCTCCTGGTTATCCTCCTCCTAGGCCTACTAATTGGTCCCTTGTTCCACCACCTCCACCTCCACCTATTGCACCTAAACTACCTTCACCAATTGCACCTAAACTACCTTCACCTCCACCTAGACTACCACCTCCAGTTGCACCTAAACTACCTTCACCTCCACCTAAACTACCAGTAGTTGCACCTAGATCGGTCCCATCAGTGATTCCATCAGTTCCTAGACCTATACCTCCACCTACGGTTGTACCTATGGTTGCACCTACGGTTGTACCTATGGTTGCACCTACGGTTGCACCTATGGTTGTACCTATACAAATATATGCTAACCACACCACATGCAGTCAATTCGGTGGCTCAATTGATTCTACCGGACTTTGTTCTTTTTAACAACCAAACCCATTTTCATCACATCCACCAATTGGTTTACTACATACCGTACATGCTGTAGTCTGAGGAAACTCATTTGGACCTAAGATAACAGGAACATTATTGGCCCATAGAGTATCCCGATTTCCAGGAGAAGGACAGTTACACCATATGAGCGGACCTCCTTTAGTTGCATAATATGTATTTGGAGGCATTAGCTGTGGAGGAGCACCAGAAGATGCTGGGCATTTGTTAGAATAATATACCGCCGGTTTGATTCCCAAATACGAATCAGCCGGTGTAGCAGTTCCGACTTCGGGAAGTAATGGAATACAAGGAAATAGTATAGGATATACGGGTTTTGTAGCACAACACTTAGTGACTACTTCACGATTCTTTGCATAAATATATGCACTGGAATCAACAGGTGTCGGGCTACCAATAACTTTGGGCATTGCTGTTAGTTTTCTTCTCAAATATTCACTGGCCTGCATTCTACTATGGGTCTAGACTTATCCTACAACACGGCCTCCAGGCCGACATATAACATTCCGTGCTACTGGAACACCTGCATCTTGAGCAGTCTTAGGCACTCTGCATACATATAGAGGGCCACCAGATGATGTGGTGTTAGAATTAAACGTACGAAAAAAAACAGGCGTAAATTTATTTGTAGATCCAGATCCAATGTCATTCGATCGACGGGCAATATATGTACCACTAGATACACCAACTACGGGTTGTGTAATTTGTTGTATACCAGTAATATTAGAATATTGTTGAGTTCTAACATTGTATCCAGAACCAGAACCAGAACAAAAACCAGCCGTTGATTCTCGGATAGTAAGAGGACACTCTACGACTTTTTCTAATAGTCGTGTAGATTCCAGACGTGTAGTAACTGTAGTATACGTTTGTCGATCAAGAGCTAATGGACATACCACCGGATTAGGTGGATTTTTTAACAAAAATTCTCGTTGTACACAGTCTTCTATGGCTGTGAGGCGGGTACTTTCAGCATTTGCTCCGTATGCACTCATCTACTTATTACTTTGTATTTGTGTATTTAAGAACCCGTAGATCCAAACCCGCCTTCACCGCGCTCAGTATTGGGTCCCGGTAATACATCAACTACTGATACACGGTCCCAGGGTAACAAATCAGGTTGGGCCAGCTGTACCAGACGCTGTCCTCGGGTAGGGGTTGTATCATTAAGTGTAAATGCTGCTTTGATTGTTCCACGGTATGTTGCATCAATGAGACCCATAGAATTAGCCAGTCGCCAAGGAGTCTTGCTAATACTTGAGCGCGGAACAAGCCAGAATGCACGATTGCGACCCTCATCCATGGCTACTGCTGTACAACCTTGACTAACTAGAATAGAGTTTGAATAAGGCTCCTCTTTGTCACAATACAAGTCAAAGCCAGAATTACGGGCTTCGTATGGTGTATTGTTATATGCCTCAGCAGCATCCATATAGAGTTTAACCATGTCTGGCTGGGCAACAATAAAGAGATGCATTACCTTTTAACAAGATAGCTAATCTACTGTCAAGTTTTTGTCATATATCATTAAGGAATGCAACTCTTACTAATTATAGGTGGAATAATCTCAATAGCTCTTCTTGGAATAATGATATATATTACACCATCGTATGGCAATGTCCCTGCACAACCAAACTCTTTTATATCCATTTTTCTCATGATTATCTTTGTTCCATTACTGGGTACATTAGCATTTTTTGGTGATAAACATATTAGTGATAAATATATTAGTAAGAACCTTGGTCCTACAAAAGCAAAAGACATGACCCCCTTTTTATTAGTCGTGGGTATACTATTCGCACTAGTTCTATTTATCTTACTTGTGTGTCTAACAGTGCATCCTACTGAAGGATTTGCTTCTAATCTAGAAAACCTCGAGGCCCGTACTTGTGCTCTTATGGCAAAAGCAGACGCATTTATTGAAAGTAAAATACGTTCAAATGTTACCGATGGTCCCAAAGATGCTAATGGAAATATAATCTATACACCTGAACTGCAGAAAGAGGTTAAAGAGGCCCAACAAAAAGCTCGTGGAACTAACATAGTCATGTGTGGTTCCGCACCAACACCAGATGTAGTGTCTATCTTAAAAACGTGTACTAAGTTACCGTGTATACCTCCTGATCCTACTGAAGCTGAGCGGATCGAAGCAATAAGGGCTACTTTGCGAAACTTTGTTGGACCCGTATTTATTCCCGCATTTAATGAATTGATAAATTCCAGTATGACGGTTGATGTTGCAAAAGGATGCCCGCCAACGTTGATTCCATGTTATGATATCTTGGAAGAATCTAAGGGTATACATACAATTGATAAAGAGTCACTATTATGGAAAGACTCCAATGATCTTTTGGCAGTAATTGAATGTTATGAAAAAAAAATATTGGGCCCTATGGATATTATGGTAGAACGGTTGAAAAAGGGTGAATTATCGGACTGTGAACGGAAAATCTTGATACCTAGTTAGTGACTTTGGGAACATAGTACCAATTTGGCCTGATATCAGGATAGGCCTGTTGAAGTGCGGCAACAACCTCGCTCTCCTCGTCGGTAATCCAGGGCTGTTCTAGATCCATCTCAGATACGGAACCACTGTATTGGATTACGCGTTTTGCCATATTCCAGAAACGATGGGACAGATATCCATGAGAATTTAATGCAGTGGGCTTGGTATAATAAGGGAAAACTAGAAGACTGTAGTCAAGATAATAATCTGCAGTAGCATCGGTAGGAAGATTAGCCAGATCTGAAGGACTGCAACGAATTCCGTAAACAAGCATGTACGGGTATGTACATATACTAACACGGGTCAACTTTTATAAACATTTAAAAAGGTTATTTCTGAAGACTTATTCCGGTATCAGACTTAGGGAATGGATAATTTAATATCTCATGTATATAAGAAACAACAGATTGATAAAGAACAATGGCATTTTATTCATAGTAAAAATCAAAACGAAATAATAGGTTTTTCAACGGGAATTCTACATGATTCTGGTACATATGGTAAGATATATAAGTCAAAACGAATGGTCTTAGAAAAGAGACCCGACAAGGCGTATAATATTATAGTAGGACCCGATGATGTAGTAGTTAAACGGGTTATACCAGAAGAACCGAATGAAGTTGAATCACATATATCAGAAGCTAATTTGCATATTCTTAGCTGGCAGGCTATGCAAAAAACGGTGACTCCGTGGTCCATTCCTAAACCGTATGAAATCTATGGTGAACATTCCTTTGATTCTTGGACATCGCTCTCATTTGGAATGTCTTATGTAGAAGGGGAAATTCTTCAACATTACTTGGCACATAATTTTTGCAAAGACCGAGAGATTAATTCACGATTATTCAAGGAAATTCTGGGTCAGACAGCATTTATCTTACATAATCTTCAGACTACTTTGAATCTGAATCATCGTGATCTCAAAGTAAATAATCTGATTATTCGTCTTGGAAAACCAGTGATTCTAACCATTGATTCAGCCTCTATACATACATCGACAGAAGTGACTCTGATAGATTTTGGGTTTGCATGTATAGGAGATTGTTCTGGAACATTGTTTCAGGCAGGTTCGTGGTTTCCATTTTCAGATATTTGTTTCAAGAAAGGTCGTGATCTGGCCCAGCTCATTTACTGCATCAATTGTTATTTTCCACTGGAATTGTATTTAACTCCGGAATTATTTCAGACAATAAAAAGTCTTATGCAGATTAAATGGTCCGGTGGTATAGCAAATTGTCTAGGAGGTATGACCAAAGATGGTACTCCAACTCAGGGATGTCCGTGTTATGACACAGGCATCTATGAATTTTTGAGGAGAGTAGAAGTTGATCCAATTCTGTGTGAACCGGCTAACGTGTTCAAGGCAATGAGCTTATAGCACCTTCAAGATGTTTGAGAAAAAAGACGAGATTGGGTGCAAGTTTTTTAAAGATACCGCCAACAGGAGAAGCATCAATACCATCAGGAATTGATGCATAATCAATTGATAAGTCTGGTGCAGATGCTTTGGTTATATCATCTAGAAGAGTAGGACTTTTTGCTAACCCTGCAGCTAATTTACCATATGTTGGATGATCATCTTGAAAAGGAAAATCAGCTACATCAATACTGGCCGGTTTTGCAATTTCTTCTACAAATGCGGTCCAAAATGGCACAATATCTTTTATAACTTCACACGGTTCTGAACCCGTTAAAAATGCATCCCTGATTTCTTCATTCGTCTGTAACTCGGTTCCATGAACCGTGAAAAAGACCCATTTATTTATGAGTGCCTTCTTTAATATTTCATTGCTAATAGAGTCAGTAATTTCTTTTAAATTTGCAGGATCTCTTAACATAACTATAATTTGTGCAATGCTTTGAACAAGTATATTTTCTATACGTTTAGGATTTAATAATAAATGGGCCATTTCAGTTTTAAGTACTTTTTCAGAATTTACAGGTCTTTCTCTAAACATATGTTCAAATTTATTTGTAGGTTCACCTGCTGTAAAATTAGTACCGTGACTCAGTGACAAAGTATGTTCTAAGTGAGTAAACATTGTTGTAAGTGGTGTTGAATCCCCTAGAGTATCGGTTTTTATTTTATTGATAATTTCTGAATATTGATCACTAGGTTTACCTGTTATTTCTTCAATAATAATTTCTAGACCAGCCCGATAAATCTGGTCTTGATATTTAATTGCATCTAGCCATGCAGTGTAATACTCAGGTGAATAGGAACCAGATACAGCATTTGAAAAAGTAGGATCTGTTAATAGTTTAACAATGTTTTCTGCATTTGGAATTGTTAGTTTTGGAGTCCATAATGCATTAGTAAAATATTTTGCCGGACTTGGTGAAACCCACGCAGGTGCACCACCAACTTGATTTCGTTTTAGTGTAGGTCTCTTTGATCTAGTTGTTCTGACACGTGGAAACATGTCCCCTGTTATTTACAAAGAATTCTTATGTTTCAAATTTAACTGGTAAAGTTGACTATGCATCTCATAATCCATCTGTTAAGTAGATGGAGACAGAAGAATATGTTGATACTAAAGATCCCGAGGTAGACGGACCGGAGGAGCCAGAGGACACGGGAGAAGTTCAAGGCTCGGCAAAAGCACTTGGTATTACAGAGGCTCCTTCTTTAAAAGCTCATGGTCTTCTTGAACAACATCCGGAAATTATGCCCGATTACGAAGAAGAAGTTCTTAATCTTCTATCTATTAAGACTTTTCCACCAATAAAAGAAAAGGGTTCGACACATACTACATATCCCTTCTTGACAATGTATGAGAGGACTAAGATTTTAAGTCTTCGGGCATCTCACTTGGCCCATGGTGATTCTCCTTACATGGAAATCCCTGAGTATGTCACGGATGTCTATGAAATTGCTAAGATGGAGCTGGAAGCTAAACGTCTTCCATATATCTTAAAGAGGCCATTACCAGATGGAAATTATGAGTACTGGCGATTAGCTGATCTGATGCTTCTATAAAGAAGGTCCAAAAATCTGTATTCTATCTGCTGGTTTAATATAATTTGGATGGTCCTCCTTAATATCAAAGGCCTCGTACCATTCATCAAAATGTCCCAGAATCAAATTCACTCTCAGCATCGGCGGTGCATGGACATTTGTTTCCAGTAATTTTTTAGCTTTTTTGAGTCGGTCCTTTGACCGCCAACTCACCGTGTATGCAATAAAAAACTCGCGCATATCATTTTTTGTCAAGGTCTTTACTAGTTTGAGACCTTCAAGAGCAAACCGGAGTCCAACTAGATCCGCAATATTTTCTATAAGTGTCAAATATCCATTTACTTGCATACCACGATACTTGGTCGAATTAAAGTGTTTTATCAATTTATTTGTTTTGATTTTGTACTCGTGTGCATCATGATGTGTCCACCAATCCCGAAGATCACCATGTTCATCATATCGCCGACCATCCGAATCAAATGCATGTGACAGTTCATGTCCTATTGTAGCCCCTATTCCACCAAAATTCCAGACAACAGACCGACTCGTACTGTAAAAAGGATCGCGCATAATGGCAGCGGGCATAATAAACTTATTCTGTTCCGGATAATAAAATGCATTTACTTCATATGTCGGCCGATCCCAGATAAGTTCGCGTTTAGCACATCCTTTCCGAAGTCGATGAATGTTAATATCTGTTTTATTACCCGCAAGTGTCAATAGATTATCAACCAGATTATCATTCAATGTACATCCGCGTTCGGTATCATCCCATTCAGAGGGCCATGCAAGCTGTATGTTCATCATACGTAATTTCTTGAGTGCACCCGCCTTGGTCTTCTGAGACATCCAAGATGTCTGTTGAATACAATTTGCAGCAGCCTTTTGAATAATCTTGACCATTTTTACCATGTTTCGCTGGAGCGGAATAGGACAAAATTCTTTTGTCCATAGATGTCCCAGTGTTTGAGGCAAGAGTGCAAATAAGTTTTCCATACCCAGACGTGTCTCAGATAAGTCGGCTTTTAATCCTTCCATAAATATAGCCTTGAATCCGAACCACGCGGTCCTAAGTGGACCATGTGGTGAACGACCGGCAATCCACTGTGATACCACTAATGAAAACCAGCCCCGCCATCTTTCTATAGACCATGCATTCATCCGTGTCTGCAGACGATGAACAAATGCGGGGGATGACACATTATATAACAGAGTAGGTAAGTCTTCTTTATTGAGTCCATATGCAACAAACATGGCCGACCAATCTATGGTTTTATATTCATGTGTTAACTCTTTCCACGTCATCATATTAATACGATTATAGATATCCCAGCGTTCGCCACCCTTAGGATATTGGTGGGCCATCTCGGATTCGGCTTCGTAGCCCATGTCGATATTAGGAAATCCCATAATGGATGCAAGCGCCTTACAATATTTGAAATACTTGGCTCTTAAAGCGGAATGATTTTTTTCAAGCCAATATTCGGGAATGCCTATACTTGGCTGACCTTCTTCTATAAACACTCTGCATTTTGAATGATCTCGTGGATCACCTTCAATATAAATATCTAGCGGGGCATTCATTCCATTCCGGCGCATCCAGCCCATGCGTTCAGAAATATCATGAGTGTCCATCATATTCTGCATGAGTAACAGAATAGACGATATTCCATGTGGAACTACTGACCTGGCAGCCGAATTCCATGATGCCCTGATTTCGGCTATTGGACCAGTCTTTGTCTTGTAAATGATGGATTCAAGTTCTTTGTCAATTATTTCACGAATAAAATATGTCTGCGTTATCCGCGATTCCGTATTTGGAAGCTGGGTCTCCGTCAGCCATTTATCATTTATTGTTTCGTAAAACGTCTTTTTTCGTGTCTTTCGCATGCCCCCTTAAATGAGGCGCAGGATTTGTGCGCCATTTATCGAGTGGTGAAACAGTATATGGGATATGTCTGGTCACACCACTTTTTCTAGATAGACGCACTGGGGGTAGTGCAATAATTTGTATTGTGTTCATTTTACTCTTTAAATATAAATTCCTTGGGTTGTCCACCAGGTCATAAGACGTCGACCCGCTTCGGTATCCGTATTATTTGCTACGATCATGCATGCAGAAATCTCATGTGGATGCTCTGATTGACCGGGTGTTCCAAAAAACGTGGACCATTCTTGTGGAGGGATATCAGTGACTTCATTTTTCCATGAATCCCAAAAAAATACAGTTGTATCTCGTACTCGTGGATTATATGCATCCTTGTAAATGGGCACTGTCCACCACCGCCGAAACCAGCAGGCCCATGGACTCGAGGCGGTGTCAGGATTTGAACGCCGACCATCCACTAAATTCTGCGGTATTCCTGAAGGAGGATCATCGAAAATTGCATATGACCAGGATTTACGATAAAAATCGGCCCAGGCTTCTGGGTTTCTGCGCTGATATATATGGACAAGTTCATGACGTAGAACTGTATCTCGTTCTACTGTGCTAATATTATCAGGAATGTAGATGCGGTCACCGGGCCTAGTATGCGGTAATCCATCTTCACATGACTTTGTTGTTGTAAGAATCATGGTACCATGTGGTCCAATTTGTTTAGTTGTAACATTACAATTATGGCCTCTGCGAGCCCGTTTATCGGCGGGTGACCATGATGCTATCCAAGGTATATCAAGACCATTGTCTTCATTTTCAGGAGTCATTTCAGTCTGGTCTGTAGCTGGGAATTCGGTGGGAAAATCGTCTTGAAATTTTTCTACAAGATTTGTTGGTCTGAAAATCCATGCAAGTTCAATTACAATAATTATTGACAAGGCTACAATGGCCAGATTTTCTATAATCATCTCTACTAAGACGTGCTAAAAAGTGACCCGGTATTTAAACCGATTAGTGTAATACAATGTTACTCATACGGATATTTTTATGGACCATGGTTATTATTCTATGTATTCAAGGATATACATCGGATCATTACGGTTCAATAGGTCTAACATTATCTATCCTCAAGTCGCGTCTTACGATTTATCAGGATATTGCTATTCCACGAGCATTTGTTATGGCTGCAATCAAAGAAACAATGAAACATCCTACGATTGTCCAGGTACCTGTCATTCAACGACGGTTAGATACAATACAAAAGATTCTAGCTGATCTCCGTGTTTCGGAGCTCACCTGGCGTCTCAAATTCAATGACATGGTGGCTAGCCTTCAACTTGAAAAACCATGGTTTCCTGCACTTCAACGTATGAATTTAGCAAAGGCCCGTTTAAATAATGCTACGTGCTGGATTCCTAGTATGTGTCAGAAACTTAATGAGAATTATTTACGAGCAAAGGCTAATCCGTGGCTTTCTATAATGGAGTATCGGCCAGTTCCGGCCCATTATTGGTTGAAACCAGCGGATTCAACTATCTTTTATGGAAGACTGAAAACATTGTATAATTTGACGGTTCAGGATAACAGAATCATGACCATGTTAGAATGGATTGGCCAGTTTACACCCTTTGTAAAAACTTTAATGGAAGGTGACTTATGGTCTGCATTAATTGACCATGTAGTTCATCAAGATTTCAGAGTTCGTAACTTGTTAGACAGAGCAGGTCTGTTAGAAGTCCAACAAGTGCATGAACGGATTTATAATTTATCGGCACAGATTGATCCAAAAATAAGTCAGCCATGGTTTGACGAAGCGGCTGCATTATCGTGGTGGCTTCCTGATACAATTCCGGCTATTGTGCGACGTTGTATTTCTTCTCAGACAGGTGATTGTACTCGAATTGGTTCTGTAGAAATTGAATTTTTACAGAACCGATTAACGGATCGATGGTCATTGGTACTCATTGGATTATGGAATGGATTACCAATGGTTATGGTCTTGTTTGTAATGGAACTTATCTGTTATTTATCTTCTGCGCGTCTGTTTTCTGGCCCTCCGAGCTCTTCTACTCTTTCTGTATCTTGATCTATAGCCTCCTCCTTGTTCTTCCTCCCCTGCAGGAGGAGCACCAGCACCAGCACCTCTGCCTTCTGCAGCATGAGCATCATGAGCCGCATCGGCCGCAGCTCCAACAATAACAGCAGGGGGAACACCACCACCAACGGCCCCCGCTACTGCTAGACTAGGTGCGCGAATAAGTGGTACTCCAGCTGTACCTCCGCTAGGAATATTAGGATCAGCACCTGCTCTAGGCATTTTTCTCATCAAAGTCGATGTCATATTTGATAAATGATCACGAGTCTTTTTTGCTAATACACCAGAAGCATCCGCAGGTACAGGACTTGCAGGTTTCCATGTTTTAGGATTAAAACAGTCTTCTTCAGTTAATTCACTAAAATCAGCACGACCAACTACAGATAAAAAATAAGTTAACATCCCTTTACATTCTGGTTTTTCCGAATCGTCTAAATTCTCAAAAATAACACGTAATAACCTTCCATCAGCATGATCTAATTCTTGTTTAGATACTCCCCCAACCAATGTTACACTTTGAGCACGTACTAATGGTATTCCCTCTTTTGGATTTCTTTCACGACCAGTAACATGCATACCAAATTGCCAACTAGTGTTAGCTGTTCTAGATGAATTAAGACGACTCTTTGTCTCTCCTATAGTAGCAGCTTTAGCATTACCATGAATTCTACTTGCATGTATCCAAATCATTAATCTATGTAAAACTTCTGCTGCTAATTCATCCATATTCTCTTGAGAGATAGCTCTTGTTCCTGAAACTCCTTGTACAGTTAAAAATTTATAATACTCTAAATACTGTACTAGAGCAACCACTAACTCTTTTAATGCATCTTTTTTATGATTAAATGTAAATAGATCTCGTTCGGTAACATTTTTTGCTATACCTGCATTTTCTAATGTTTGTAGATTAGTTGGTTTAAATTGTAATTTCGACATATATGTTTTATCTTGTAAAGCCATTTTGCATAATTCAGACAGAGCAGAAAGTTCTTTACCTCTTACTAAATTGGATACCCATGCATTAAACTGATCAAATACTGAGTTAACATAACCATATGCATCTGACCCTGCACCTACACCAGCTCCTGCAACAAATGCTGTGCTAGCAGCTATGGGGCGAACTGAATTAGCAAAAAAAGTTACGAGTTGTGTTAAAGCTGAATCTGGTCTTATTGCATTAGTCAGAGCAGTTGCACCTGCAGGATATCTAATATTAACTGCACCAGCCACATTAGGTCCTCCACCAGCAGCTGCAGAACCTGCACCTCCACCAATACCAGACATACTACTTATATCCAAAGATTTTATTAGTCTAAAATAGATGTTGAATCCAACTCCGACTGGAGAAGCTGGTGAACCCGCCGAAAAAAAATTTCAAAATGGCTGGACCAATGAAGTAGAAGTTCTCATGGCCGAATGGGCCGACAAGGCTGCTTGTTATCGCTGGATGCACGAAAAAACCGAACGAGATTTTAATTCATACAACCAATACTTCACTATTCCTGTAATTATCTTGAGTACTTTGACCGGAACAGCTAATTTTGGCCTGAGTTCTATGGTTCCTGATCCCGAATCACAAAAATATGCTCAAGCTATTATTGGAGGTGTAAGTCTTCTAACAGGTATTATCTCTACGGTTGCCAATTTTCTTCGATATGCTCAGGGATCAGAAGCTAATAGGTCTGCTGCACTAAGTTGGGGGAAATTTCAGCGTTTAATTGCAATAGAATTATCACTTAATCCAGATGAACGATCAGATTGTATGCATTTTCTCAAACTATGCCGAACAGAACTTGACCGTCTAATTGAACAAAGTCCACCAATTCCTACAGCAGTTATTGCTGCGTTTAAAGCCGAATTTGCCAAGTTCCCCCATGTTCAAAAACCCGAAATTGCCGGAGAAATCTTTCATACTAATATCTTTGATGGAAAGGATGAACGATTAGTACGTCAAGCTGCCGATTCAGCTCTTATACTTCAGACACGTCAAGGTGTTGTAAAACAACTTGTGTTGGATGATCTTGATTCCCGCATTAAGACTCTTGTAGATTCTGCTGTAAGGACTAGACATATACAACCACATGGCCCAACTACTCTGCAAAAAGGTGTTGAAGAACGAAAGGCAGAAATTGAACGCGTAGCTATGGGCGGTGTTGTACGGGCAATGAAGGAACGACTCATGGCATCTAATCAATCAATTGGTCAGGCCCCGGTTGGTATGGGTGCAGTAGATTCGCCTATTATTTTGCATGTAGTGGATACATCAGGAGATGAGTCTGATCTTCCTGGTAGTGTTGATACTCCTAAAATTTAGGCTATTGGCCTAAATTTCCTTCAGAACAGTCGACTATTTATGACTATTATAATCAAAATGATTGTAATAGTTTAAATTGTTTTACTTTTATTTCATAAAAGTTCGACAATCTAGGCTATTGCCTAGATTGTCTTACTGTTCCTTCAGAACAATCGACTATTTATGACGATTAAAAACCAGAATGGTTTTTAATTGTCTAAATAGTCTTACCGTGGTAGCAATCCGTGAGAGAAATGCAGTCGTAAATGCACATCGGCACCGGTTCACACCCATACTTTTCCTTCCACCACTTTTCTCTTATCTCGTAAAAGTCCGCCTTAAGAGACTCACACTCAATTGTCCATTGCTTGTGGCGCTCCCACAGTTCAGCTCTTGACTCAACAGTCTCATCATTGTTTTTAACAACAGGACCTGTATTTCCCCTAAACTCAGCCAAACCCTTGTCTATATATTCCCAATCCAGACCCTTGTATTGACTGCACAGAACAGCTGTAACACCCAGTTTTTTTGCCGCCATAATATTCTGGGGCAAGTCATCCACAAACAACATGTCCGTGTACTCAATTCCCAAGCGTTCCTTGATAATTGCAAAGTGCGGATCCTTGCTATTAGCTGAACCCGATGACATGGCCAGAAAGACACTACCATAATGCCAGAGCCCGAATCTTTTCAGTAAGTCCTCGCACGCAGGCGCGTTTTGATTCCGCGATGCAAATGCTATTTTCACACCCGCCGCATAAAATATCGACAGAATCTCATGAACACATGGATACACCTCAATCAGGCGAAACGACCGATCATAGACATTTGAGCCAACATATCCAGTAGAAAACGGTGGCATAAATGTCATTCCACAGTCTCCTTTCCACACTGTGTAATCCAGATCAACAACAAGCGCCTTGGGCAGAACACCTTTAATACGATCAATATGAGACATGGTAACACAAAAGCCCCGTCACTGTTTACCCGTCAACTTTTGTTTAATCTCGGTTATAACAGGAGCCCATGAACCCGCTGTTTTTTGACGGAACAACAGCATATCAGGATACCATCGGCTTCGTGTATCCTGTGTCCATCTCCACTCGCATCCCTTAGTCAAAAGAGTCCAGCACGGTACATTTGCAGATCCTGCTACATGAACAAAAGACGTATCCGTAGAAATTACCAGGTCACACTTTCTCATAATAGCAAGTGTGTCCTTGTATGCATGTCCCTCACGATCAACATGTGGCCCCATATTCAAGACATTATATCGTTTTAATATTTTCTCTTCTTCTGCAGTAAATTCCTTTTGTGTCGAAACCCATTGAATATCTTTTATAGCTAACAGAGGTACAAGAAGATCCAGAGAAATTCCACGATTAAGACGCTCAAGTGAGTTTGCATAATTTCCGTGCCAATTAATCAAGACCGTTTTTTTGGTAAATGTTACGGGCGTATTAAAAGTAAGATCTTTTAGATAATTTACATGATAAATATCGTCATATTCTAGACCGAGCCAATGAGGTAGCATGTGAATATTAGTATGATAATCAAACCGGAGTAAGTCACGTTTTGAAAAGGGTATGACCATTAGATTAGACTCTTTGAATACCTGTGAATAAATCCACATCAGATTATCGTCGGCTAACAGAATGATTCGATTCATCGACTGCGTCTGGCATATACGAGGTACAAAACGGGCAAACATAATCTTGTCACCGATACCTCCTCCCATATAAATAAGCAGAGTCTTGTCAACAGATCCGGCTGGAAAATAAGACATGGTCTCAGGCAATATGTTAGGAGCCGTAACAGCATTCATGAATCTTAGAAATTCAGTAGCTTGTACATAGTTTTTCCTTCTCATTAGATTCATTCCATGATTCATTAAGATATGGCGACAATGGGCCTCGTCAGGAATATAGTCACGAACGCGCGGTATAATCTTATCCATAAGATCATTATACGTATTTTCAACACCTAAAAAAGCCACATTGGTATCATAGGACGATAATAGACTGCACAGAAACTCAGTCGGTTCTCTGTCTTTAAATTTTTCACATAGACGTTCAAAAAGACGGAGCGAAGTATCATAATTTCCTTTTTCAAAGGCTTGGCGGGCTCTATTATAAACCGCAAGATCTTCAGAATTTGTCTCATTTTTTTCTGAATATATCTTTTCTTCTACTATTGTTGAACCAACAAGAGCATTCAAGGTTCGTTTAGTTTGATAGCGGTCATCATTTGTCTTGTGTATGGCCTCCGCCACTTGTATATAGGATTGATCAAATGCACGGGCCTTGCTTTTTTCACGGATTGTATCTTCCAATGTCCACAGAGTTTTATTTATACGGCGGAGTTCATCAACCATCTTATTAAACACGGTCATCTTACCCGGTTCCAGACTTGGGTTAAGATGACTCTTGAGACCATCGTATTCAGTTTGAATATTTACTTTCTGAGCTCCTGTAGCTTTCGCTAGTTTAATCTCAAGAATAGTTGTCTTGTCAATAATTTCGCCAAATGAACAGGCAACCGTGAACATTATGTTAGACCATAGAGACTAACTTTAGGCCTAAAACTTGAATTATAAAACCTGATTATTATATTAATAATGAGTCAGACATACAGTCGTGCTTATCTGCAGGGAATTCCGATGGAAAGTAAGAGGGTAGAGGTTACTAGAATTATTAATTCGTTTATTAATGATTTACGTGACCATGCGGGCCAGGGACATACAACATTTCTATTTGATATGACAAATATGAGATATGTTGCACCAGATAAAAATAAACAATTTAGTAAATTTATGACCACATATTCTATACCAAAAGAAGAACTACTACCTCTCTTTCAAGAGAAATTTCCTGACTGTGTGGTAACCTTACAAGAAGCTTGGATTGAAACATATTCGAATACAAAGACACTCAAGTCTGGAATCTTAATTGATTGGACTTAAAATATATTTCTAGAGTATAATGGCTTCTCGTAGAAATACTCAAAAGTCCAAGTCCAACTCTAAAAGAAAGACGCGGTTCTCTAAGTGGACCGCATTTGTCAAAAAGATCTACCGTGAGATGAAACAAAATAATTCTAATGCACTCCTAGGAGATGCTATGAAGGAGGCATCTAGACGCAAGAGTGAGATGTAGTAGGGGACATGCTGTCCCCTTAAACCCCTTGCTTTGAGCTGACTTTGTAGTTTACTGTCTCCATTCCTTCCCACAATTTAAACACCTAATAAAGATTGTCATCGGTTCATCCGCCGACCTTGTTTGCATCTCCCAATACTTGGTCCTGGCCTTTCCACATTTGTTACACTTAAACATATCTGAACCCTCTTCAGGATTTCCATCCAACATAGTTGTTTCTCTTTTTAATAACTCATCTGCCAAGGTTTGCCAGTGCTCTGGAAAAAGTTCTCTCGAAGTCATGAATGGAATTTGATGAGCCGGAAATTCACCGTCTTTTAATCGTTCTAATAATCTAGGATTATTTACGTACTGTGTTGGTTGCAGATTTACCAAAGTACGACGAGATATTGCTTTGTAAATCTCAATAAAATCGGGATTCTCCCAATGAAGTCGTATTCCACGTCTTTTAGCATCTTGAATAGTGGCATTATAGATACCTCTATCCAAGTCAATCTGTTCGGCCTCAGTCAAATCAAGATTTTTGATAAGACTCTTAATATGTTCACGGATCATTTTAACTGTGCTAATTCTGACAAATCAGTGTCAAATTTTGTAACTAATAGGTTTCTTCTTCAAGTTCTGGCTCAGTCTGCCATCTAGGAGCCCGTTTACCAAGAGGAGCTGGTAACTTAATTTTTGCTTTTAATCCCATATCAATTCTTCTATATTCAACCGTTTGAGATGTTTTCTTGCGCGGAGCTCTTCTTCTAGACCCACCGCCTGCTTCGTCACCATCATCATAACAATCTTCATTTTCATCTAGGTCTTCATTGTCTTCACCATCACCTTCTACGTCGTCACCTTCTACATCGTCACCTTCTACATCTTCACCTTCTTCATTTTCACCATCTTCACCACCTTCATTTTCACCTTCACCTTCACCTTCTACATCCCCATCTATTTCATCATCTAAGTCTTCAAAAGCCAATACTTCATTGTAAAATGAATCCCAATCTTCTACACTTAGATCACCTTCTTCAATTGTAGCAATAGCATCTCCAAATAAGAGTTCGGTATCATATGGCGGAGGTAATTCATGCTTATTCTCTGTACCGGCCTTTCCCTCTTTCCAACCCCATATGGAAATACCCTGGCCATATATTCCAATTAAAATGGCACTTTTAGTTTTCTTACAAAGTTTAGCTATGGTTTGTCCCGTTACTGAAGAAAGTTCAGCTGTCTTTTTGTCACCATTTGCAGATAAGATGACAACTTGGACCATGTTAGAACTTATTGAACTGCTGGAGGGATGTGTCAAATTTTAACTGCGTCAACGATCAAAACGTTTCATTTGTATCAATATAGAACTATGGATCTAACATGGGTATTAGTGGGCCTGGTTTTAGTAGTAGTTGGGTTTTTTGCATATCAATGGTTTAATCTAGCATCGACTAAGAAAGTCAAGACACGGACTCCCGGACTCAGACCCAGTCCTCCTCCTAGTCAAGGACAGGATATGGATGCAACACCTGCAGCGGTTCCTTATCCGGAAGTAGCTGGCCAGTCCGAGGAAGATCTCCGGCAAAAGGAGCCTCTCCAGCGTCCATCTCCTCCTAGTAACCAACAGCCGGTAACGAGTGATGGCAAAGCCCCTGCTGATTTCAAGGAGAATCTTAGAAAACCCGAGCAGTCATTTCACGAGGTGGCTCCGACACTAAAGGTCTCCGATGTTACCGGCCGTACCGTCGAGACTAATGGCAGTGGATTTAATCCCGAAATAGCTCAGAACAGTGGGCCTTTAGAAGGAAATATATTTGCATTCGACGGCATGGAGCCCACCGGTTTTGCCACCTTCTAAGTCTAAACAATTATTATACTAATATTCGTCAGGATGGATGTTAAAAACCAAGTCTGGTCCGATAATCTTCGTCTCCCCTGTTTGGCCCAACATGACGTAGTTAGTATAGTAAAAAATCTATCATCTCCTTCTATTCCCATACCATTTCAGAGCAAGCATTTGCCATCTCTGAAACGGAATGTATGGTTCGCATTGAAGCGACCACTAGACCGATCTAAGACAGGTCTTCTCTGTATTATTCCCGAGAAGAAACTCTGTATTTTTGTCTCAGGTGACCAGCCATCAAAACGGTTTCCTGTACCTCGAGTAGCTGTTCTTAATGTTCATCTTGATCCCCAGTTTTATGAAACGGGTAAACCTACAGTGATGGAAGCTACTTTGTCTGGACGCGAACGGAAACTCTGGATCGAGGATGTTAGTCAATGGAAAGGTCGTATCTTAGATATACGGTTTAGTGAACGCTGGATTCTTGCAAAACAGTGGTTGGACCATTACTGTATTGCTGACTCCGACAAATTAGGCTATTCTATAGAATTGGCTCCGTGGTCTCCTATTGTATCTATAAAACCCGAGGGTGTCTGGGAATTAATGGTTGATGATTCCAAAAAAAGAAGGTTCCGATGGCAGTCAAGACAGACATATAGCGAGCCAGTCCAAGTTATTCTACCTAGTCAGACTAGTGAAAGTCTTGTTGCAATGGCTACACGGGCATCCGGTCCCGACCAGTGGGAACTCACAAGTTCCGATGGTGCATCACTGGGCAGAGCTCTTATCCGATCATTGAAAATGTCCACTGCTCTTCGTGGATGTGCTAATGTGACTCGCATAGAAGTAAAATGGCAACCCGCGTTTAAAAAGTGGGAGGCTATTAAAATATCTCAAGAGCCAACATCTACCAATGATTTTTTTGAATCGCATAAAGTAGAGTAATGGGCTGGGCATATGATGGTTCTACATTAAGTACTATGGGTTCTAGATTAGAAGGTAGAACGTATACGGATGATTGCTATGCACCTCAGAGAGGTGGGGGCTGTGGTTGTCTACAGGGAGGTAGTAGGAAACAGAAACAAAAGCGGAGGCAGAGACAAAGGAGAACGCAAAGGGGTGGTTCATGCCGTGGTTATACTGTAGATGTAGCATCCAATAATCTCGGTAAAGTAGCTCTTTACCAAAGCCAAAAAGGTGGTTCTAATGTAATTAATACATTTACTGCAGGATATGGTATGGGCCCTTCACAGCTAACAGATAATGCTCATTATCTAAATGTAACTGGGTATAATAAACATGGTGGTAGACGTAGTAGACGCAATTAAAGTTGACAATATGTTTACTTAAATAGTGCTAGTAATGAACCTAGATATCGAATTTACAGTACCCCGGGCCAAAATTCATTTACATCTTGTCCAATTAGGAAGTAAATGCATTACAATTATTGAGGGTTTAGACAAGGACAAAGATCTTGATCTGAAACGAATTGCCAAAGGAATGCGCAAACACTTTAGTTGTGCAGCCACTATTAAGACTACCGAAAACGATGACATAATCATACAGTTACAGGGAGATCACCGAGAGGAAATTTCAAACTGGTTAGTGGCCAATGAGATTCTGACCAAGTCAGAGGCCAGTGAGTGCATCATAGTACATGGGGGTTAAATCTTAACTTCTATTAGGGGATGCTAGATGTGTCATGTAGCAATACCATGACATTTGAAAAACTTCTATATGAATTCATCGGTGAACAAAAATATCTTTTTGGTATGTATGTAGTAATATTACTATTTTTTCCAATTCGTGATGTGGCCATGCCACATTATATTGGAAAACTGTATGATTCCATAAAAAAAGGAAAAGATTCAATACTCTATATTGGTATAATTATTGGCATAGTGATTATGGTCCAGGTTATCTATATATTTTCAGACTACATCGATATTAAAATGCATCCTGCACTCTACAAATTTATTCGTGAAAAAATGATGTCCCATGTATTTCAGACCAAAGAGAATAATTACAGCGATGTAGATGTAGGTGAAATAATTACAAAAATAATTAAACTACCGAGTATCATGCATCATCATATTGAATTAATTAGATGGGAATTTATACCAGATATTATAACAATCTTAGCTACAATTGCATATGTTACATATATAGACTGGACTCTAGGCCTACCTTTGTTATTAGTAGGGGCCATTTTTTGCGGTACTTTGGCCTATAGTTTTACTACATGTAGTCCTGATGCACTAAAACGCGATGAACAATTTACTCTTATTATGTCAAGCATTAATGATATAATGAAGAATATGTTAACCGTCTTGAATTTTGACAAGGTAGGTGCAGAATTTGAACGCATGGATGAATTAAACAAAGAATATGCGGTTTATACTGAAAAAACACTGTCTTGTTCTCTCGTAAATAAGTACATTATTATTGCATGCATGCTTGCGTATATTTCATTTGCCTGTTATTATAGTTTTAAACAAGTTAAGAAAGGAGCCATGACGGGTGGAACAGCGGTTACACTATTAATCTTATTATTTGTAGTCATGAATAAGATATTTTCAATAATGGGTATTTGGCAGGATGTTATCATGAGGTCTGGTATAATAGAAAATGCTATTCAAACATTTGAAGAATGTAAGACTGAACGAACACCGTATTCAGAGCCTGCGAGAACAAATGGTCTTGTATTTCAAGATGTAGATTTTTCCTATGTATCCACTGATATGCAGAGACCTGTGTTTACCAAATTTAATCTTGATATTAAAATGAATCAGACTACGCTGATAGTAGGTGAAATAGGTTCAGGCAAGTCTACATTAATAAGTCTTCTCATGAAATTCCAGACTCCGCAAAAAGGCGAGATTTTCCTAAAAGGAGTTCCATTTTCAACAATGGATACCAAAGAATTAAGACGTCGTATCAGTTTTATTCCTCAGAGTCCTATTTTGTTAAATCGTACTGTCTATGAAAATATAGTCTATGGGCTCGATCATAAAACAAAAGAAGATGTTTTGGCATTGATGCGAACAATGAAATTAGATGGATTCTTGACCGGTTTACCAAAGGGCCTAGATACATCGGTTGGTATCCATGGTTCCAAGTTATCTGGTGGTCAACGCCAGATTATCTGGGTTCTCAAAACACTCTTGTCTAATCCCGAAATCATTATAATGGATGAACCGACCGCTGCAATAGATGATACTACCAAGAGTATTGTCCAGAATCTATTAAGTCAGACAATGAAAGGAAAAACGGTCATCATGATTACTCATGATCCATATTTATTAAAGTATGCAAATCGTGTAATAACTATGGAAAATGGTACTGTAATAAAAGATACTAGTAGAGGATGATTATAAAATTAACTTGTTCTATAAACACTAATCTATTTTTAAAAAATTCTAGTACATTGCTGGCATCGTCTAGTGCATATAACATCACTCCCGATTCAATTTTCAAAAATTATGGTTGGACTCTGTCTTTTTGGTATATTGATGATGCTGTTTTAAAAAAATTCTATGGAGGTATGGTTGGCATTCGGGCCTTGACAACCTATCCTGGAGTTATCTCTGTATCTGTTATAGATTCTGATGCAACATATTATACATTACAAGATATGACCCAGTATCAACTGGAATGCCTATTAGTTCAGAAGATTGACTGATTCATACTTTACCATGGTTTGTATTATCTTACTTCTATCAAGACCGTATTTAGATTTATCTAGAAGAATTTCTCCTTTTAACACCCAACCTTCTTTTAACATTTTTAAAATTTTGTCTTCGATAGAAATTTCACCGTCACAACCTTTGTCATTTCTTATGGACTGTTTGGTTCTACCACTAATAATCTGCATGTCAACAATGCTAGACATTCTACTTGTTCATGGGCCTATTTACTATGTCACTTTTATACTTAAGGATGACAAACGTAGTAAATATAAGATGGAACGATTCAAACAAGTTTTTGCAAAACTGGAAAATGAGGTTGCTGAGTTAATACAATTTCAAACAAAAATACAAGGTTGTCTACCAGCAAAAGGCGATGTTCATTATTCTACAGGAGCACAAGAATTTGGCGAATATGCTCTGGATGAAATAGATACATTTAGATTTTTAGTATCTGCTTCGAATGGTCAGAAAAATTCTTATTCTTATATGCTACAAAATCCTACTCCAGAACTTACAGCATATTTGAGCATTCAAGGAAAAGGGTTTGGAACCGAATACATTCCAGTAGATATTGAAAATTTTGAAACATACTGTATGAAAAAGGGTGGAACACCATTTGTATTAACAGATGAGATACGAAAATGCTTGGATTCTAAACTTTGGGAATTTGCTGTAAATTTAACACATGGTCCTAATAATATTTATATACATCACCCAGAACTATATAAAGATATGCGTACTGATTTTTATATAGACATCCCTATAAAATTTAAGAATACATATAAAATAAGTCCACATGTGTCATTTTATATTACACCACTGTTAAATAGTCTGGATGAATGTGTAATACATGAAATTACAACAAAACAAGTGGTTTTTCGTATTAAATATGGTGTAAATATATTCAATAAAGGACAAATTGCCAGGACATATAAAAATGATATATATTCGGGATTAAAACTTCATTACAACATTAATGGAGTAGTTGAACAAAATGATAATTTATTCGATTAAAATGTGACATGTATAATGTGTTATTATGTATACCAATGTTCCCTTTCAAAGATTATGACTACTATGGAGACAGATATGTTGATATTGGAGAAATAATGTGGTATGAAAGAGATACACAAAATACACCTACAGAATGTGTAATCTGTATCGGGGCAGAAAATGAGATGTACACCAAATATGCTCATCCAAAAGCACACTTAGAGGCTCATACAGGTGCAAATATAATTGCCGAAAAAATGGCAATCAACGAAAAAAATACAGAAAATTATCTTGATTATTATGTATTCTACTATGGAAGAGAATACATAAAAATCTACAAAGAGTTGTATAAAAAATACAAAGAAGAGTATAGTCGCGGTGTCTTAAGTAGAACATATTCCAAAGATGATAAAATTTGTAATCATCATATTGAATGTATTCAGTATCAAACTTAAACTCACTCTATTATAAATTAATACTATGACTGATTGGAGAAAAGTTTTTGGGTTTGAAAAACATACATATATTCAATCATTTCCTGTTACTAGTTTTTTATTAACTGGTGTAAGTTTCTATAAAGATACTATAAAAAATATAAAAATAGATGATATTCTTGATATGAGTCTTGAACCAAATGAGTATGATTCTACAGCAATCATTATAAAAAGAAATACAGATATTTGTGGTTTTATTCCTAAAGATAATAAAGAAAAAGTAAAACCATATGTTCCAGCCCAAGTTAAAGTAATTGATAAACGGCATGTTGAACATGATATTTACAGTTTGAGAGTAGATATTATTGTAGGTCCAGTCTAAACATGAAAAAATATATAATACTATGGTACATTGGATATATGTATTTGAATGCGAAGATAATTATATTTATGTTGGTGAAACTACTAGACTTTTTACTAGGTTTCAAGAACATATAACACATCATGGTGGTAAGAATACGCAAAGTCATACTCCGCAAAAATTAATTGGGCTGTATAAAGTTAAAGATAATGATTCTTTTATGGAATACAGAAATGCTGTTAGAAAAGGAGAATATAATAAATATATTCTTGACCGATGGAAAAATCCAGATCCAGAATCTGGCGTAGATAATTTACTCATTGAGAATCATATTACTGAACGTTTTTTTTATGAACGACAAGAAAATGAATGGTATAAGGTTCGAGGCGGAAAATACACTAAATCAGATTTAGATGATATTGTGAACAATTATAAATGGGCCAGTGAAAAAGAAGGTCGTACTTGTTTTGCTCGAAATCCAACTTTTTATCTTAATAAAGAAGATATTGTTGATAGACCTCTATGTAAATGTTTATATCCATCAGAAGTAAAATTAAGTAAAGAGAACAAGGTATATTTTGTATGTGCTCGAAAAAATATTTGGGATGGATTTTCATCTAAAATACCATTTGATCAACCATGTAATTTTTTGCAGATGTATACGGAGGATGATCAAGTTAAGCATAATATGCCTACTATTTTATCAAGAAGTAGTGAACTTTGGGTACAAAATATTCCTCTTTCAATGTATAAAATGAAACCAGAACCATGTCTATCATGTAACAAAGAAGGATATCTTGCTATTATAAATAATGGATATCGTAGATGTTGTCAGTCTTGTCTTTATACAAAATATAATGAGTTAAAAGCTAAGTATTTTTAAACTCATATCTTCAATGACGCCGTGTCTTTTTACCCGCACCTTTTAATACATTATGTAAGAAACCCTTGCGATGTGTTTCAGCTTCTGAAATACTATGCATTTCAGCAACACTTAGTTTAAATGGACTTACTGACCCATCTTGCAAAATGTTTCGACAGATAAAATTATAGTAAACTCCTTTGCCGGCCACAAATAACTCTTCTTGCGTAATTACACACTCTTCAGATAGCAATTCATCAAGATAGGTGCCAACAGTTACGCCGGCCCATGAATTGATTGGTTTGCTTTCCCTGAAATATTCCAAATCATCTGCTATAATTTTAGTTAACCAAGCGGAAGTAAATTTATCTTCTAGACCGTTACTAAATGTTAAGAGTTCAGGTAAATTTAGCCGGTTAATAATAACTTCGGCTGCGGGATTTATAGTTAAGACGCTTTCTCCAAACCGTGTTTTAATTTCCCTCTCATTCATCCCATCGTAATTACTTACGTCAGGTACCAAGCCATCCACTAAATGTATAGGTGTGTCAAATTCTTCATGGGTTAAAGTTCTAATCTTGACTATACCTGGATTTTTCTGATACTGTGTATTTTTACCTGTAAAAATACTTCGGTCACTTAGTAAAGTATTAACTAAAAGAGGATTAACTGGTTCATCCCCAATTATACGAATAAATCCGCTTTGGCGTAGAAGTGACGGGCGTGCAGAGGCACGTGCATTATAAAATCCAAATAGTCTATATTTAAAATTTGGATATAAATCCCCTTCTGTAAAAATTGTAACAGGTCCAAACATTTCATAAAGCTCTTTTTTATAATGCAGTGGGTCTAAAATAATCTTACGATTTTCCATTTGCATAAGTGATAAATTATTTGTAATACTTGCAATTGCCTTTGTCCCTTTTCCTGAAGCAGTAGGTACTACCAAAATACAGCCTTTCGGCACAACCTTATATTCGGGTGTTTCTAAACCGTGTCCCATCACAGTAAAAGCTACACGGGGTACACTATTTCTTTTTACTGTTACTCTGTGTCGTAATTCATTTAACACATTTTTCGGCGACTTACGGCCTAAAATCTTCTGACTTTCATGTAGATTTGGAATCCTATTAATAGGATTTGGTAAATTTGGCCTAATTACCAAAGTAGTTGGTAATTCCATCCCTATTTTTACGACTGAATATTAATTTTCAACTCTTAAATAGTGGAATACCAGCCGGCTCCTCTACTTTTTTGACTTTGCGATCTCTGTACTCGGAACCAGGTTCTTTGACCATGACCCGATAGGCACATTGTTCATAGAACTGGACCCGCTTCTTATATTGGCCCTGAAGTGATGGATGAATATCAACAATGTCATAAATTTCCGGTGCAAAGGTGCGCTCTTCTTTTTTCAAACGGAAGATCCTACCTACCGCCTGTTCAATACGTGATTTTGGTGTCACAAGTGCCACTGTATTCAAATCACGGACATTCATGCCCTCGGCTGCCAAAGCAAATGTAGCTAGAATGATCTGTTTAGTAGCCGATACATCACGTGCATCCGATGTCATTCCGCCCACATAATATCCAATGGATTCGAAACCCCGTTTTTTAAACAGAGTCTCAAATGCTTCTAGATGGTTTCGTCGATCTGATAAGACCAGAAGTTTTCTTCCTTCTTTCAGAGCTGGTTCAAGCTCGTTCACAATTGCCACGGTTCTAGGTTCATACTCGGCAAGTTGATTGCATAGACGGGCTCTGTTAACTTCACCGCGGAAATCCGTTGGTTCATCTGCATAGGCAGAATCCGCCGATGTAAATTTCAGAACTTTGACAATAACCGTATCATCAGCCTCTCGAACCTTGATTTGATACCGAATTGGTCCAAGAAACCAGAGAAAGACATTATCAAGACCATCAATACGTTTTGGAGTGGCTGATAGTCCTAACATATGCTTGGTCTGAATTGATATAAGAGCATTCGAGAAATGCTCGGCACCAAGATGGTGACATTCATCAAAGATAGCAAATCCGAAACCTTCAAAGGTAGAAGCGGGCCAACTACGGGATGCAACCGTCTGAATCATACAAATACAGCAATCGTATTCAACGGCCTCTTCAGGCGGTTCTACGGCTCTTAGACGGTCTAACAGTTCTTGCTTAGTTCCACCAACTTTAAGACCACGGGCCTTTAGTCGGATCTTGAGTTCATCAATGTTAGGCGTTTTAACCTCCATGAGACCTGTCTGGACCTTGTCTTGTTGGATAACGCCTATACGAATTCCTGGTACAGAACCCTCAAGTTCTTTCCGCCACTGTTCCATTAGAAATTCCTGGTGGACCACAATGAGAAACCGTTTCTTGAGTTGACACGCAAGCCAGATAGCCATGAATGTCTTGCCAAATCCGCAGGGCACACAGATTAGACCATTATAGTCACCGGCCTTGAATGCATCGACAATTGGGTTCTGTTCCGGTCTCAGAGTCTTATTAAAGACGAGTTCGGATCTTAAATCTTTGCCACTGGAACGTGCATCGCCCTCTGGTTCCCCGAATCGTTCTAGGCCCCAGTATCGTGGAACATACCAACGAGTCGTACTTTCAAAATAAAGAGGAAATGGCTCTGAAAAACCAAAGCCCGGAGCTACATTCGGTTTTACAGTAAGTGCCCGTTTCATATCTCGTGTCTCTGCATCGCTTAAGCTTTCCTTAAGAATGGCATAGCCCCGATGACTCAATATTTTAGACATTACTAACCAGTGCCTGGTTATACAAATGTCATTTTTTACGTTCAAGCTCAGATTTGATAAATTTTGATAACCATAGTGTTTCGGATAGAGGTTGATGATTTTCTGGATGAAATTGACATCCATACCAGGGTATCTTAATACCTTCAATAAGTGCAACATATTCTTTTCCACCGCGGTCATGGGCCTTTGCCAAGATACGAAATGTTTTTTTAAGAGCCCGGATTTTATTAAATCGGTTTACAGAAATTCCTTCAGTGTGATTGAAATAGGGAATATATGCCTGATGTAAGAATTTTGGAGGAGCCACTTTAAGAATTTTGGAGTTTTTGTTGGGTATCACATCACCATGGACCCGTTTATAATAGTCTTTGGAATCAAAGGATTCCAAGATATTTATGCCACTAATAAATTGAATCATTTGTTCAAATCCTTGACAGGTTCCCCATACAGGAAATTCTGAAGATTCATACGCCATAGTCAAAAAAGTATTAACAAGAGTATTATATTCCGGTGTTGGAGATACTCCTGCTATACCTGGAAGTAGAAATAGGCCATCTATATAGTCAAAATATGCGGCGGCCTCTGCACCGGTAATACTGGGCAATATAGGAACTATTTCTATATCGGCTTGTTGGATCCATCTGCGTACATTTTCAGACATATATGGTTTTTCTTGATTTATTTGTAAAAGAATAACACCTAGTTTTACCATCCCTATAATGTACGTTTAATATAGATGAATACGGTGTTTGCAGTAATATTAATTCTTGGTGCAATTTATCTGTCTATGTTTATGCATATGCCTATGCCTATGTCTACTCCTAGTCCAGTCAAAAAAGTTTTGCAGTACCGTCCTATAGATATAGGTAATAACAAAGTCTCTTTTCCTGGTCTAGATACTAAAGCTCTGTGTGCTTTGGCTGAGACGTGTTAAGAACACGGAGTCAACATTGATACATCTTTGCCAAGAGCTTTTAATGCATTTATTAGCGTTGACGTGTAACACGTACTCGTCAGTGTTGAGCATCCATAAATGGTCATGCCTTTGAGTGGCCCCGATGCCACTACAGTATCCGTTATGTTAGTACCAGTAGGACATTTATCTAATTCTTTCATGCGCTGATATTGGCACGGTGCACCGTTAAATATGTCTGAATTAAAATCACAGAAATTTCCAGCATTTTTATTTATACAGTCTGTGCCATCATCGGTTACAGGAGATGCACAGCATCTGTTAGAGGAACAGAAGTTAGGTTTACTTGGTGGACACATTGTTTGACCTTTGTTAGACAAGAGAGTACTGTGTATTTTAGAACAATTGGGTATACCGGGTTCAGAAACAGACAATGTACAAAATGCATTTACTTCTGTTACAGAAGGAATACATGATTTATTTGAAGATAATGCATCTTTGTTTATAGTACCCTTGCAACAATATGCAGTATCTCCGTACATATACATCTTGTAATTGGGTGGGCACTTAGGAGGAAGTGATACAAATGTCTCACGAGTTGGTGCCAGAGCCATAATTAACAATAGACATACTAGTAATAGTAAGAATAGTATCATCTACTATTATAAGTTAAAATATACTACGGCTTCCGAATAATTCCAAACACATGCAATCATAATTATACCTATTAGAAGACCTTTTAGAGGCTCTGTTTTTTTAACATGTTCACCGCTAAAAAATATGGTCCATAAAAATCCTATAAAAAAATCTGTAATTACAATACCTACATAAAAACAGAGTACAAAGATTATCCCTATACCTAATGTTACCCCAGTGTTATCTTGTTGTTGAACTACTTCCGTTTCTTGAATTACTGGCGGAGTACATTCAGGTGCTTCGGTAGACTTTATAGGTTTTATAAGTCCTGGCTGAGCTAGTCTGACTTTTCCTTTTAATACTACAGGATCAACTTTTAGTGAAGGTGCTATATGAGGAGCGGGCAAGTCTCGTGGATCTTCGCTGGCCGAACCTTCTCTCCGTATACGATATAAGTCGGAAGCAAGAATGGGAACAGGTGTTAATACTAATAAATAGGCGTGTTCAATGGAAATATTGCATGTTTTAGTATTTGCGGTTCTACCTCGTATTTCCGGCCCCATATAAATAATCATGTCAGAACCCATAGGAAGAATAGATTGTAAAGGAGGACGCGAAGATAATGGTTGACGAGAACATGCACTGAAATATGAATTCCCACTAATATCACCAGGTCTAACATTTTCAATTTGTTTAAGTGGAATTACAAGAGTTAATTTACGAGTAGGCGAAGAAGTACTCATATGAATGTGATATTCACCAGAATATGCTTCTGTTTTGCCTGGAAATATGTGCAACCCTGTAACATGAAATATGGACTCTTCGTAAATATATTGTTGTCCACGATAATTAAGAGTAATACCACTGTTTTCAACAATATTAACACCGTCTCCCACACCTGTCCCAGTCCGTCTTGTAAGAATTTGAAGAGATCCGGGATTATTAGCAGATATAGTAATACCACTCGTTCTAGAAATTCTAATATCAGATAATGGTAAACCAGCTGGCCATGCTAATGGTGTTTCATTACAGCCAAGCATCCCCTAGTTTATCACAGGATTAATAATATCTTGGTCCGAACTAAGATGGATTGGAAAACAATAGGCCAGTATAGGTCGGCTCTACCTTTAAAATCATGTTATTTCTAACTATGTAAAAAGTGACTTCTTATAAACTGTTGACGTAAATGAACGGCCCAGAGATGGAACATGAACTTTTTCTTCATTATATATTTCTTCACACCCATTTATATCGTCATCACATACCCGATTCTTATAACGAATAGGAACTTGGACGGGATTTGCGCCGTCCGTTCGTGTATAGTAATTCCAGCGACCGCGTCTTGAATCTATCTCTCGCCCATACAGAGGCAAAATAGTACGATCGGGTGCAGCGGAAGATGATGATCCACCTTCGGCAGTAAGAATACCAATCTGACCATAGGTCCCTACAGGGCCTCTGCTCAGAACAGTAGGCAGACCAACAGGGTATCTTGTTACGGGTTCTGCATAAACATCGGGTTTTTGACTCGATTGACTCGGTTGAACAATGACTATCTGGGTTTTCTGTTCTGAACCTTGTTTATACCAAACAAGACCTCCAACAACAATAATTCCAACCAAGACTACTGTGGTCCAGTTTCGCATCCCTAATATAGAATCATATATTAGGGGATGCCAGATATAATTAAATTAAATCATACCTCAATCGATAAATACTATACATCTCAATCTCTGTTTAAACATGATATTGACGATGTTATAGATACAATATCAGAAAGACAGATACTATTATGTTTTATTCTTCATAGTCTTGTTGACAAAGTAGGAACACAATTAGAAGATTATAAACTAAAAATTTATGGTAGTAAAAAAATTACTTCTGATATTGATATTACTGTAGAAGGACCATATCCTTCCAAAGTAATTAAATTAATTGAAGATACATGGTTAGAAAAAACTGGTAAGTATCCGACAGATACTGAAATTGAATTTTATGGTGATTTTATTACACTGTTAAGTTCTAATCCAGTTTTCATAAATTCAAGAGAGTTTACTATAGAACACGAAGCAGATATATTACCTTATGTAGGCGTAAGTATTTTACGGAATGCGGGGTCTCTTGATTTTCCATTATTAAATAATTTTTTACACAAATATCCACAGCCGGGTCCATGGAAAGAAACTGCACGACACATCTTTGATGAAATTAAACATATATCAAAAGAAGAATCGCGTCATAGATATTATAAATATTTACACCGAGCAGAAAAAATAAAACGCAGTGCAATTAACCGTCAAAATACACATTTAATTTTCCTGACATTGTGCAAAGCAAACATGTATAGATCTGAAAATTATATTTTACCCAGTACTGTTATTCATGTAGTTCGCAAGATACAAGATACAAATACAGAGATTAAATCAAATCATAAACGTACGTGTAAACTATATCACCCAAAACGTCCATCATGTTCTCTTGGAAAATTTACATATTTATGTAGTGCTATGGAACAAATAGGATATATAGAAAAAAATAAAAATAATTATAAGATACAGAAATATACTGCTAGAATGGAAGATGCACTTAGATCAATTCAGTCAATCCAGGAATGAGACGTTTTAATTTAGAGAGTTGCTGAGGTGTTGGTACAAGACGACGCGACTCAATACCATTCATTGTCTTTGCAGGAAAAGCCAATGCCTGGTCAAGCTGAACCTGGGTCTTAGATGTTAGACGTCTATACTCTTGTATCTTTTGTACAGATTCAAGACTAAGATATTTTGGCAATACAATGTCAGGAGTATCGAGTTTCCTTTGTTCTTTTACGGTAGCTGAATTTTGAAGAACAACGGGAGTACCATTTTGTCTACTCATGTACTACATGAATAGATAAAATTATAAGTCAAATTTTTTATAAACGGGCTAATTCACCTGGAGACAACTTATGAACTCGTTTAGCATGAGACCATATTTCAGGATCATCATACTTATCTAACAGAGTTCGAAGTGTCTTAATTAGAGCCTGAGGATCTACTTGTTCAATATCGACAAACCGTTCCATACATGTTTGTGTTTCTTGGGGTCTAGGTATAAGTCCAAGAAGTAAGACTAAGATAATTAATATGGGAAGTATAATAAATAATAGTCTAACTTTTGTATCCATCTAATTATGGGCCTTGTTTTGGTCCTAAGAAGCTTCCAAACATGTTCATCATATTTTGACCATCTTTTAACATGGGTTTTAGTGCATCCAGAGTCGACATAAGATTACGCTGGGTATTCATTAATTCCTGCGTATCTTTGGTCATAGCTGCAATTTGTTCGGGTTTCAGAGCCTTGTACGCATTCATAAATGTGGTGCCGGAATCCAAGTGAAACCCTTTATCATCGGACTCAGAAGGTAACTTGTACGGTTTACCCAGTACTAGAGGCTCTTTGCGATCAGTGTTGTCTGGGAGCATCACCTTATTCTTGAATGGTTCTCCAGTTTCAGAGTCAGAACCAGAACTAGCTGTAGATTCCGAAGTAAAACCTTCGGGTCTCTTAGTCTGGAGAAGAGCTATTACACTTGCTCCTACTAAAAATGCCAAGGTCCGTTGTTTAGGTAATCCGCCCATCATCATTAATACAAATGCAATTCCGGCTATAATAGTATGACTGCTTCCCGTAATTAGTGCATAAAGTGCCGCACCCAGAAACAAACTTAAACCTAGTTTCTCCGTTTGGTTCATTCTATCTTATTGGGTTAAAAAAGACTAGCTATAACTTGATACATAGCAAACAATCCTCCTCCTAGTAAAGACTTTATTAAGAGACCTGCAATACTTATTTCACCACTACCCAAGTACATCCATGATGCATATCTTGACATTATACTCGTAATAACCGGTAAATTGAGAAAAAATACAATTACCATTACAACAATAGGTGCACGTACATACTGCATAATAGAAGACATTAGTGTGGGAGCTGTCTTAGTAGTCTTTGGTTCGCGCTGGTCCGGTACTGGCTCTTGTTTATGTATGGGTGTCATTCCGGGAGGAGTCTGAAAAAGCATAGATTGGAAATCGGCCATAGAGGGAGCCGAGTTACCAATAATGTGGGCCCGAGCAGCTGCGGGGTCCATACGGATCTCTCCTGTTGAAGTTGAAACAGGAGGCTCGGAAATAATAGATCCGGCAGGTCCTGCATTCATCTCGGAAAGAATCCGGCGCACACGCTCCTCGTCTGCGGTCGGCTCAGAAGATTCCAGCGAGTCCAGGGGTGTACTCTGAGGCATTTGATGATTCATTCTATTTTTTATTGATGTAGGTTACGCACTAACATGTTGAACTGTCTTGACAACATCTTTTTGATCTTTTGGACAGTCTACAATTTCTGTTGTAAACTCAACACAACCGCCTCCTAGTTGAAATACCTTGTTTATTACTTCTTTTACGGGTGGACCATGTAGTACAATACACTCTGGTCCCTTACAGAGAGGACGAAACATTGCTGCTATACCAAAACCTATAAGGAAACTTACTCCTATTGCAATTGTTGGATTTTCCATAAGAATCCAATAATTTACCATCTAATATATTGTAAGACTATAGTAGGGCCAGATGAAATTTTTTAATCATTTACATCTTCTTCCATTTTTACTAGGACTCTTCGTCGGTTTCTTCTTTGTATATGTTTTGAAACCTACCGCCACAGTTATTTACAAGTATCCTAATATAGAAAATGCAGGAAAAGTGGTCTATCAAGATCGTAATGGTGTGTGTTTCAAGTACCACTCGGATAAAGTAGACTGTGATAAAAACGAGGCACGCATTACAGCCTATCCATTACAATAATTATATAGGTAATGCTCTTTGCTGTACAGGTACTGGTGGAAGATAGGTGGCCATGAAGTCACCGTTTGTAATAACTACACGATTGGTTTGAGTCTGAGATGCAAGAGCCTTTTCAGCAGACAAGACTGCCTGTAGCAGTGGAATAGAAGGCGCACTCTTATAATCGGCCCATGCCTGTAAGAGTGCACCTTCAAGAACACGCATCTGGGCTTCTTGGCCGTCTCGAACTGTCTTAGCAGCTGCATTTATACCAGCAATACGTTTCTGAGCAAGTTCGACCATATTTTGTGTAAACTTGGTCGGTTGACTAAGAACAGTTATAATATCACCCTCGCGTTTCCATGGTATAGAACCAACTTTAGTACCATCTGATGCATTAATAGTAGGCTCCCGGGTAGCCTCGTCAAATAGCAGATTACCAGCTTTGGGCCATCTATCAACCCAATTTTTCAATGTTTTGATATCAGCTGATTTAGCCATACGCTGGGACATTCTGATTAAGGATAATAAAATGACTGATTAGAATGCCATTAGATTTGAATTTAATGTACGGTGAAATGTTTGCATCTGCTATCTTACATGGGTGTCTACCATTTCTTGTGTATGTCATGGTAAAAGATCTTATATCAATGACACGTACAAGCTTTATTGTTGTGTTAGTCTTAGCGTGTTCTATAGCATCGTTTTTGTTGAATTTGGGATTATTAACAATGATACAAGCAAATACTTGTGGCGGTGTTAATAATTTTAAGACTATTGCTATAGGTTCGTTCTTGGGTTCACTTATAACAGCCATAATGGTATTAATACCTACGTATGTAGAACCCATGCGTCTAATGATTTCAACATTCTTCTTGAATCATAATATCATCTTAGATCAAAAAGATGCATTGAATCAACAGGTCTTACTGACTACAGCACAAAAAGTCACTGGGATGTCTGGACAAATTCCAAAGACTCAGCCTACTCCAAATGATATAGAAAACCAGACCCGACATGAAATAGCTATAGGAGCATCGTATTGGTTAGCGGCTGCGGGAGCTTATGGAGTGGGTATTGGTACTCTGTGGAGTGGAACATCTTGTTAAGGTTTGTCTTGTCCATAATATACGTATTTCTTAATACCGCTACGTTTAGTATTAGCATTAAGAACATAGTATCCAGGTCGTGGTTTCTTAGCCTTTGATACAGGCATTAATTCTGGTTCTGGCTCTGGTTCTGGTTCTGACTCGCTTTCAAAATCGAATTCAGAATCTTCTGGTTGATAATAGGTAGCAATAGCGGCAGAAGCTAATGTAAGAGTTAGAGCCATAGATATAGCATATGAAAGAAGAGCCCATGCTATAGCAAATAACCAAAAAGGAAGTAGTGTATGCCGGGAATCACGTTTATAACCAAACTCTTTCCATGTTCCATTCTCATTAAACATGTATGCTGGTCGTAGATAAAGAACCAGGCCTAAACCAAGACTGTAAATAACAATTGCTAACCATATGGCCTCCATCTAATTAACATAATTAAGTTTAAGTTATAGATTTGCAATCGCGTTTGTTTTTACTTAATCTTCGCTGGTATCTTGGACACAGTCATATCCTTCTTCTACTACTTCTACAAATCCAAATTCATTTGTCTGAGGCTGAGGCCCCGCTCCTTCCAAGAGTATTGGATCTACAGGTGCATCGGCTATACCCATACGAAGACGTTGTTCAGACTCAAATTCAAATAGATTAGCATCATACTTCTGTAAGTTTTTGCCAACACCCCAGCGACCAATCCTAAACCCTTTTTTCATTAATTCAGCAGCGCGTTGATCATCGTCTTTGATATCTTCGAACTCCTTTACTACACTTGTGCGTTCTAATTCTGCTCTTTCTTGCAAGATACGCCGAATTGTCTCTTTGTCATACTTGAATACTTGTGCCTTCATATGAATCATAAGAGCTCGTGTCCAATTTGACATAGCTACTGCCACCTTTTCACGATCTGCCGCTATTACAATGTCTTCGTAAAATGCAGAAGTCGTAGAAATTGCATCGCACCATACATTAAATACTATTGTTCGGAGTACAAGTCGTGCCTCTTCTTTAGTCCACTCGCCTGGTCTAACAGATGATATCCATGTTCGAATAAAAGGAGCAAGTTTCGTACTCATTGTAACCAGAATAGGTCGCATTGCATCAGGAATGTCACCGGCATACCAGGATGAATTGGCTAGAAGAAGTGCATTTAGAACATCATTGTGTTTCTGTGAAATCTTGAACCACTTGGCTCCTGCTACGGTTGTCACACCGAATCCTCTTCCCGCTGCGGACACTTTGGTACACCAATATTCTAATATATTTCGTGGACCCTCAACAAAAGGATCTTCTAAAATACGATCAAGCGTATCAAATGCAGTAACGGCCTCTCGAGCCCGCGCTTCTCCTACAGAACCACTCTGTCTAGGTGTTAGAGGACCAACGCGATCTACAATCTGCGCCTTTAATTCATCATGTAAGATCGCAATTGGACCCCATCCAATAGCACGGGCCTGTATATCTTCTTCTTTTTCCGAGTTGTGCGGGGGAAGTTCGGTGGTCAAGGCGGTTTTCAAAGCTGTACTGAACTCGGGATATGATGTTAGACTTGCAATCTTATCTAGGCCTTCTTTCCATCCTATCTGTCCTTTGGCAGCTGCCAGAGGTATTAGACGTTTGTTGCGACGTACAAGTGTAGACAAATTTTCAAATGCTACCTCTGTTACTTCAATTTTCAAAGGACCGGCTTGACCCGCTACATCTTTTTCTGCTTCGAACCCACATTGACGGCATATGTTACCAAAAGAAAATTCATGTGACTGGCCGGCGTGAGCACCAAGATAACAGTATTGTAAGAATAGTTTGAAATAAATGGACTCTTCTACCTTTTTTTCCACAACTTCTACAGATTCTTCTACCGATCTCTGCCATAAATGCGTACCTTTACCTATTTTTTTATAGGCACGTCCAAGGGCCGATAATGCGGGTACAGGTACATCTTGTAGCTGTTTAGGGCAACATACTGCATCAGTAGAAGAAACGGATACAGATGCAATGGTATGCATTTCAATAATAGATGAAAATGCAAGTTTTTGCAATGCATCTCGTATATCAACACGGGAACCATCAGGCTCCTTTTCTACAACTGGTCTAGCTACTGTAGGCGGTTTGACTTCAGGACGGAACCCATGTGTTAGAATATCTTTATGACTCACAAGAGCCTGTTTTGATTGGCGTTCCACATCCGTCTGGGCCTTGATTAGGTCTGTCCGTATTTCGGGCGTAAATGTCAGAGGACCCGTCTTAGGGTCGCCTTGTACAATTATGCTCAGTCCCGAAATAACCGCTTTTAAGACCGCCGTCTGCCTAGACTCTAGTTTAGTCAAACCGGACCATGCAAGATTATTCCATGGAGTCATTTCGCGTTGTATGTGTGCAATTACACACGAAACATATAAGATTGCTCCTGTGTCTTTTGGTGCATCAGGTTCAAGAGGCCAGCCTCCTCGACTGAATGTACAATAAGGAAAAGGAGTAGGTACTTCTATAGGCGGATCAGCCGTTTGAAGAGCCAATGTAACTAAACTAGCAAGTGCAGTAATACGAAGTTGATCTAGGACAGCGGCATATGTTGGAACTGCAACAGCCCCAATATCAGATCCAGTAGCCAACTTAACTTTGGTAGTCGATGCAGCAAGAGCCTTTGCTCGCTGAGCCTCGTATGCTGCAGGCGGAGGTGCACGGGCACCTACATAAATATCTACATATCGGACTATGCGACGAATAACCGCATCCGTCATACGAATACCAGCTCTGTCCACTATGACTTGAAGGGCGCTTGCAATTTCCTGTTGGGCAGTAGATGCAAATGTCAATGATGCAGGAGTGTCTATTTTAGTGCCATCCGTTACCTCGGCCATTTGTTCTTCTGTTAGAACCGAGCGACCTGTAATAGCTTGTCCATCATCATTAAATTCTACATGTTCATCATAATCAATGTCTTGTAATGCCTGTCCACAATTCTTACAGACTATCTTACCCTCGTATCGTTCACCGCCAAAAGAGACCAGCATCTGTTTTTGAATTGATTCTAGACGACTTGGCTGGGCCAATGCCTCTAGTTCAAGAATTTCATGGTAACAGACACAGCCTCCTTTACACAATGCACAGGTCATCCATGATCCAACACGGGCCCCCTGATACTTATCAATAAAGTCATGAAGAAGACGGGAACGTTTAAGAACATCAGGTACATTCCTGATTTTTTCTAATTGTTGTACGTGTGGACACTTGGAAATTTCGGGTGCCGATTTCAAATCTTGAAGTACATTCTTGGACTTTAATACCTTTATAGCATATGCCCGGCTAGCAGAAAGAGCAAGAGATGCATTCACTTCGTCTACTGTTTCTTTTAGTCCATCGACCTTTTGTATATATGAGTACAAAAGAGGAAGACTGTCACTGTTTGAGTTTAACAATGAGGCCGTTATCATAGACCATGAACCTCTGATTAATGGATTCCGTTTACTAAACTCATCCATAAGATTTTGAAGTGCTGCTGCTCGTTTTTCGGCTGCGGGAACAAATAGAAGAGAATCTGGGCTCATTAAGTCAAATATTACTTCTTTTTCTGCATCAATTGCAGACTGAATCTTGGTCCGTCTATCTTTTAATAGAGTGCGCCAGGTCCGTTGACTCTTGGACACCCAGTTATTCACTACAATGCGAACCGGTGGTGACAGATCTGTGTGACCGACACCTAGTGCATCCATAACACTTAACATTCTAGGCGTACGTGGACCCAGACTGTCTGCGGGATGTATAGAAAAAGGAAGAATCTGTTGTAACCAATCAGCCAGATCAATACTATTATCCATAGTAGTCCATGCATGAAGAGGATCGGCCGTAGTAGAATATAGATCACTTAATGTTTCTGCAATTGTTGGCCTGTCTTCGTATGATGAATACAACAGTGCAGTAGGTAGATCACCAGGATTTTTTGGTGGACGCAGAGCAAGTGTGGCCTTTATGGGAAGTATGACATAACCTTCTACTTCTGTTGGATCACTGGGTGCAATCAGACTGCGAACACCAGATTTTAAATGGGTGGATACATCGGATGTTAGAACACGCATAGCACGATCAGAAACATTACTGAGAAGAAATGAGGGTGTTACCATAGCTTTTTCCGATAGACCAGTACTCAGTCCTTGCACAGATGTACCTAGGCCGGCAGTGCGTATAACATCCTGGTCTTCTGTCCAACCGGGGCCCTCTTTTCCTACAAGAGTATATGCATCACGGGAAAACAAGTCGTATAAATATCCGAAAAAATCACCTTCTCCGTTCAGAAATTTATTGGCTAATACCTCGGAATCACTTTCAGTCTTAGCCAAAGAACGCGGTGCAACATCTGTTGGCTTATACTGGGCTCCCTCGGGTACCTCGTCTAAGTTTAAGACCTTTGCTCCTTTTACTATAGGAATTGCAGCAGCAACAACGGTTTGTTTCAATGCATCTTGAATAGTCCGCACAGAGTCTTTTAGACTTGAACGGTTTTTCAATGCAAGTGCAAGATCAACTTCGCGTTCAAGTAGACGAATACGGCGCGGATTAGTCTGTTGTTTTGCAGGAATGTCGGCCAATAAATCTTGAAACATATCTTCTCGCTGGATCGAGTCGGGAAATGTACGCTCGGCCGATGGAATAACCTCTACAGAAGCTGTGGGCAGAATACCGCGTAACATTGATAGAACATCAAATGTTACCGGTTTTTCTACTGTTGCTTCTACTGTTGCTTCTGGCTGAATTTCACCGGTTTTAACAGTAGATACACGGATTACAACAATTGGTAACTCAGGACCTTCGCCTTGAAAAGATAAGACACGTCCATCTTCTAGACGTATAGCATCCTGAGTGTCCGTCTTAATAATCTCGGCTACAACACCGGTTGCAGCCGCCTCGATACCATCTGCAGTAAAAAATTCTAGTAATTCTCCTTTTTGTACTCCTAACGTATCAACATAGTAGTCCGATGATTGAACAGAATCTATATAAATATCCGTCACACCTAGTTCGGGAGCAAAACCAGTGCCGTCGGCCGTCATAGGAAATTCAATTGCACGATCACTGACATCATTACTTAAAATCCGTACCATGTTCAGACTACGATATATAATACGACCCGTAACTAGACCATACTTACTAGAAAGAAGAGACACCGTATTTCCGTGGTGTAGAGGATCATCAGCCATTTCCACTACTGTTATCTCTTAATTTTCAACGGGGCCAACAAACCAAAAAACTTGACAACCGGGTCAACACCTTATTGCAAAACTAGGCGAAGATGACTTCCACCGTATTTTCTAAATTAATTGAGGCGCACCCAGCATCAGAGGCGTTGCTAGCATGGTTGCAGGGTCCCGAGGGAGGCCTGCTAAAAGTTCGTGACAATAGGAAGAATCCCGATGACTCTCTTGTGATGATCTACTATAACAAGGAGTCCAAGCTGGACTTGCCCCATGTTCCATACTTTAGGAGTGTAGTGTGGGACATGCGCCTGAATCGGCCGGTCTGTGCAGCTCCTGCCAGGGCCGTTGATGGAGAGGTTTGTGAGTCATTTGTTGTGGAGGAGTTTCTGGATGGTGTGATGCTTAACATGTTCTGGGACAAGCATGGCTGGCGTCTGGCTTCTCGTTCTCAGCTGGATGCAGGCAATACATTCTACAGCAGGAAGCCATTTCTGGATCTGTTTATGGATGCCGTAGAAGCAAACGGACTGGTCTTGAATAATCTTGACAAGGAGCTCACATACTCATGGGTCCTCCAGCATCCTCTTGAGCGCATTGTTGTTCCTGTTCCATATGGGATTCCACGGGTGAACCTTGTCCAGCTGGCAGAGGCCCGTAGCATGCGAGTCATTCCTAATCCAGAGGATTTCCTGCCTGAGAAGTTTGTCTCTCTGTTGCCCAAACGCCATGCACTTCCTAGTCTTGCAGACATGCAGTCCAGGCTAAGTGCCTGGGGCAAGCAGTTCGGTTACAAGTTCAAGGGTCTCATGGTAAAGGATACTGCAACGGACCGGCGCTGGAGGTTCACGACTCCTGAGTACGAGTCGGCTCTTAAACTCCGTGGCAACAATTCCAAGCTCTCTTACATCTGGCTAGAGCGTTGGTCAGAGAAGAAGCTCAACCAGTACTTGTCTCTTTATCCGGAGGACTATCATTATGCTACTTCTGTTGTAGATGTATTCAAGGCCTGCACACAAGAGGCCTATAACTTGTACCAGAAGGTGTATAAGAACAGGGAATTTCCTCTTGGGCGGGCTCCTCAGAAGTATCGTAAGCTTCTGTGGGATATTCACGCGGCCCGTGCTGGTTCGTACTTTGGAAATCTCCAGGAGTTCATGAATAAGCAGGATCCGGC